>Ga0315284_10010770_pt1 | contig 13025 bp, 23 predicted proteins | sample YL17G09_16_MG_FD_203696 | JGI IMG/M metagenome (GOLD analysis project Ga0315284, IMG submission 203696) | Sediment microbial communities from Yellowstone Lake, YNP, Wyoming, USA - YL17G09_16 | ecosystem: Environmental > Aquatic > Freshwater > Lake > Sediment | place: USA: Wyoming | collected... | reverse complement strand
ATCGATCCGGCGATGGTCAGCTCGCGCCCCTCTGGATTGCTGCCAACCGACACCGGGGTTGTCTCGGAGGCGTCGACATCTATCTCCGTGTGCGTCGCCATATCGCCAGCGATGATGTGCCCCTGTATGAGCGCGTCTTGCTTGTCGCCCATCTGTTGTTGTTCCCATAGGTGAGAGCGGATGATCTCGGCCGCCCTGGAGCCCAATCGGTCCACTGGGTGCCTGCTGTTGGCAGAGACATGCCCGGAGATCACGCCCTTGCCCAGATCGCCAGCGATGGATTCGACTTTTTCGAGGATGAGATTGATGACCGGGCGGGGAATGCGGAACTTCGAGGAGTCCCCTTGCGTGGAGACAAAGCGGCGCGTGTTGTCGTCAATGACCAGGTGGTGCTGGCCGATGAACCACAGATACGACTCGATAATCCTGGCGTAGTGAGACGACAGAGTCCGCTCGGCGTACTCGTACTGCTTGGTTACGGTAGAGGCCACCTGCTCTGGGGTCGCCGGATGGAACTCCATCGCGGCGTTCTCTTCCTTAGCCTTCTCCGCACCGCGCTGAATATAGCCCCAGTCGCCATCGGTCCGACTCAGGTTGATCAGGTTCGCCATCATTCGCCGCCTAGAAGTCGGTCAGTCTTGACCCAGGGTTGGTTTCGACCGGGAACCTCATCGTCATCGTCTCTTCGTCAATCTCGTCTGCCGGGATCTCGTTTGATGGCAGGCCGCCCGTCATCTCCGGCATGGTAGCACCATACGGCACCATAGGCTCCGGCTGCGATTCGATCTCCATGCCACGAGCCAGCCCAGCCTCTTTCAACAGCCGCGAGTATCCGATGCCGTGGAACTTCATCAGGAGTTGATCGCGCGCCTCAAGAAAGTTCATCATGCTCACCATCTGCTTTGTGTGAGCATCGATCACCGCCATCATCACGGCGGCTACTGTGGGCTCCGGCTTCGCCTGATCAGGCGACACCTTGGGAGTTTGCTTGTCAAACATTATGTCTCCATGAATGATCTGCCGGGCCTGCGCCCGCGCATTGACCGCTTGGCCATTTCACGCGCCTGCTGGTTCATGTACTCCGCAACGCTGTGTGCTGTGAAGCGCCGGTAATCAGTTTTCGGTGGAGCGTCCGCCCGGGGCTTCTGTGTCGTGTCCCACGGCTCCAACACCGCATACTTCCCGGCATCCCAGGTGTGGTTGTCGGCGTCTTCGATTTCTTCTGGCTTGTTCACCAGGTCGTCATAGGTTTGAGCCCAGCGAAGGTTCTTGAACTCGTAGACGTGCGCCCGGCAGTTGATGAAGAAGTACCCGCCGAACAGATCGTACCCGGCGGGGTTGTGGTCGATCCCCAGCACAGCGAGGGTTTCAGCCGACAGCGTCCGATACCGCCTCGTCTGGAATAGTGTTGACCGCATCCTTTCGACATCCAGGTACTCGGCGCCTGTTCTTCGGTACGGGCGGCACTCAATGGGGAAGGGCGACGCCTCCATGTCTTCCAGTAGGTTCGCGCGCGCTGACTCAGCGCCGAACCCGGCTCCACCGGCACGGATCGTCCTGTTTTTGGCCGATGGGTCGATGATGCTCCCCTCGAACTTCTGCCCACGACTTTTCGTATGGATGAGATACTTGATGGCGTTGACGCCGGACAGTCGGCCAACGGGAGTTTCAGTCGTTAGCTCCCAGGCGTTCCTGACGTACAGCTCGTCGTAGCAGAAGTAGACCCCCTCCGGGCTGCGGGCCCACCATCCCACCGCGAACGGGTTCACTGACCCGGGATCGATGCCACGCCTCCTGGTCCACCACTCGGGAATCGGGTAGTTCGGGATGATGACGTGGGAGTCCATCGGGGTTCGTGGGTTCGGGTTGAACTCCGGGAAGACCAGCTCGCCACCACGCACGGAGAAGTCCAGTTCCATGTTGCGTCTCCACGAGGCGCTTTTCCTGCCGCCGTACTTTTTCTCTTCCCTGGCGATCCAGGCTTCGCCGCGCTTTTTGGAGTCGGCCGTGTAGTGCAGCTCGAACACGGCGAACCCGTTGCCCTCGTTCACCCAGCAACGGACACCCTGCATAGGCACTACGGCGTTGGCACGGGATGTCGATTCCCGCTCGGCCGATGCGAAGCCGATTGGAGGGGTTTCTGGCAGCGACGCTCGGGACGGAGTCGGCATCGCCGCCATGATACCGCCGCGCGTTGTGCTGTCAAGCCGCGACACTACAGCTTGTGCTATTTTGGCGGCGCATGGCTACCGGTGCAGCGGCAACGAAGAAACCAACAAAGAAGGCTCAGCTCATACAGCGGCGCATCATCAACAACCTGCTGGATGAGGCGTTCGACATGAGCCCGATGGAAGACCGGGCCAAGGCCTGCAAGCTCTCCGCCTCCGTCTACCGCAGCCACATGACACCTGAGCTGCTCAGCAAGGCCCTCGTCTGCCGTCGCGGCCTGCGCGTTGCCGACCTGTTCAAGATCGATCAGGCGATGATCAACGCCGCCGTGTCTGGCGACGTGGCCGCCGGTAAACTCATGTACAAGAGAATCGAGGGATACGATGACGCCCCAGCCACGACAGGGCCCACCGGAGGAGTTGTCACCCAGCAAGTCTGGGATCTCTTGGGTGCCGAAGTTCGATCGGAACTGGCGGCCACCCTCGCCGCAGGATACCGCCAGCGAGGCATCCCTAGCCTGGTCGGCCGGGCAGGCGGAGATGTTGAGGCGAGCTTCGAGCAACCCGGAGTACTTCGCACTGGATTCGGGCCTGGTCCAAACATGGGACAAGGCGGACCCCGCCCACCCGTACAAATGCCTCCCGATAGACGAGCCATATCTGCGGTACTTTCTCCGATGGCTGACCAACCAACAGAAGGTGGCGATCCCCAAGTGCCGCGATATGATCGCAACCCTGACAGTCTGCCTGTACCTGCTGAACCGGGCGATGTTCGGGGACGGCAAGGAAGTCCTGTGCCTGTCGGACAAGAGCGAGAAGTCGGAACACAACCTGGGCAGGATTTTGTTCGCGTACCAGTCGATGCCGCCGCCAGTTCAGGCGATGATCCCGATGTCTTTTACGAAGGGGACCAGCGGTGATCCTCGCATCATCCGGTTTCGCGCGCGCCCGCCACTTTGGCCTGGGGGCCCGGAGTTTCGAGGCTCGAAAATAGAAGCGATTGCCCAGGGCGCTGAACAGGTTCAGGAGTACCACCCATCCATTCTGTTCTGGGATCAGGTGGAAACCACCAAGCGCCCGCGCGAGACCTACGACGCGATCATTCCGGTAGTCAAAGAGCCCATCTTCGACGCGGCCATGACACAGGATCGGGCCGCTCGTGACGCCAGCGGCGCGGTCATCTCAGACACCTGGGTCCAGTTCATCATCATGGGCGTCGCGGCTCCTGGCTTCTGGAAGCAGATCGTCTTCGACCAGTTGGACCTCGCATGACAAGATGGCCTTCGCCAGAATCACAGAAGCAAGCGAAGGCCATCCTATATTCACGCGAGCGGCGGCTGGATCGGCTCGTACTTCGTTGTTTCAAACCGAGGCAGCTTCTCGTTGGAGTTCCAGCGGAGAGATTGCGTGGTCCGATTGTCTCGGAACATGCAGTATGACTTCACCCAGAGCGCGAACATCTCTGTGATCTGCATCTTTTTGTTAGACGCAGAGTTGCTTTCGAGCCGGTTACGCAATGCCAGAGCCGGGCTGTTGGCACCCAGCTCAATCCCTGTTGCGACCTGTTCGATGAAGCGTTCCGGCTTGTGCGGGTCTTGCTTCGCCCCCCAGTAGGCGACAAACGCAATCAACGACGCCGGAGACTTTCGCGCGAGCTTTTTGCTGAACCTCGACGCGAGGTGCGTTGCCTCATCAAACGCCATCGACTCCTGCTGATACCGGGTCCGAATCTCGCCAATCGTTGGCGTACCCTCTCTTCCCGTGAGATGAATATTCTCTACCCCCATCTCGTAAATCATCGCCAGCCTGACTGTCGCCGCCGCCGCCATATACCGGGGGACGCCAAGTTCCGCCAGCCGGTCTCCAGCCGTTCTTCTTGCGGACTCACTGTCGATCGTGTCGAACTCCGCCGCCGCGTGCTTGCCGGACGACTTCGGAAGGAAGATCATGTATCCGTCGAATGACTTCCCGGCGATGACGCAGGCGCGGCACCTGTGCTGGCCATCAATCATGTTGCCTTCGTAGTCCAAGATGATCGTCTCGCCGTTGGCTATCCACTTGCCCTGGCGAATCCTGGCGGCCAACTTCCTTGCGCGGCTCTCTGACAGCGGGCGGTTCATGCGTCCGTTTTCCAACAATCGCGCCGCGTCGGCTGGCGTTATCCGGTAGCACCCATCCCTTGGATCGCTTGGTCGAACTCTTTCCATGAGACTACTCCCATCAGAAGGTGTTCGTGAACACTGGCTCCGCCTTGGTCACAGTACACCAGTACGGAGCGACGTAGGCCACAGTCCCGTCTTCCTGAATCACCTGGAGGGCGGCCTTGCTCCCCCCGGCTTCCACCAACCCTGCTGCGGTGCCCCAGTACCAGCGCCCCATGAAGTACCACTCGACTTCAAGGCGCCACTTCGGCCGACGCATGAGGTTGCTCACACACTGACTCTTTTGCGCTTGGGCTTAACGATGGGCTTCTTTGCGCTGGGGATATTTCGAGAGGCCATCTTCAGCATCTTGAGTTGCCACAGTCCGACGTGTAGAAGGCACAGCGCGTCCGCCTGGTTGTCGTCCATCACTGGCACCCCGGGGAACAAATACTTCGCGGTGGCGATCATCTTCGTCTTGTCGGAACTTCCCGACCCTGAAGCGATCCGCTTCAGCGCAGTCGGAGAGATACCGATGAAACGAACAGCACGATGAGCGCACCATGCGCGGATAACCCCTTCCAGCATCGAATGTGATCGTGTTGCGTTGGCGTAGCCGCCAATGAAAGCCGTCTCGCAAATAACAGCCTCGACCGATCCCCCGTAGAACTCCAGCATTTCCCATAAGCGACTCCCTGCGTATCCCTGCCGGTCCTCGCATTTCCTTGGTGGGCGCTGGCCCGTTTCGACCGTCACCACGTCAACCGCGTCCCGCACCGCGATACCCGGAGTCAGTGAAGGGTCTATGGCCACGATGACGCCCGCCAACGCTCTCATGATCCGGCCGCCACCTTGGTTTTTTCGCCGTGGGATTTTTCTGCTTTATCCAGCATCGTCGTTACCGCCACGTCGATGAAGTGAGACCTGGATCGGTATGTGCTTTGGTTCGCGGCCACAACCTTGTCGAGCCGCTTGACTGTGTTTTGGTGCATCCATGAAACAACGGCTCTGAACTGGCTCATGACGGCTCCTTTGGCCCTGATTATACCAGATAGTGGCTGGATCGTCTACAAAAGGTTTTTGGTGAGCTTCGACACGGCGTCATCGCGCATCTGTATTGCCTGTTTCTGTAGCTCTTTCGCCCGGCGCTCGTAGTCGACAATAGTTGGCGTGGTGTTTATTTGGGCGAGAGACTTCGCCATTTCCATCGCGGCGCCGCGCCCGTCTGACAATTCGGCCGGGACAGACTTAGCATCACGCAGGAGTTGGTTGATGTTGCAGCGACCCCGAAGCTCGGCCATCTCGCGCTGGGCCGCTTCAGCCTTACACGCCTGAATCATCTCGGCCGGGACCGGCATGAACTGGAGCGTCTGGGCCAGCTTCAGACTGGCGGCCTGGATCACTTCGATCGGATATGGCCGCAGCAACACTTCCCAGATCGACAGCGCATCAGCCGAGAGGCTTCCTTTCAGGACCGCCGCCAATCCGCCGAGGCACTGAACGAGCTGTTTCTTCCGATCCGCCGACATCAGGTCCATCGTCGCCTCCAAGGTACTGTTGAATGGCCGCCCGATTGGCGGCGTCTCTGGGGTGCATGATCGGCTGGGTCTTGATGCCCGCTACCGGCTCGTCTTCCCACCGGTGCTGGTTGAGCCAGGTGGCGGGGTTGGGGATAAAGCGTCCGTTCTCCTGAGTCCAGTCGTGGCTCTTTATGGCCCATTCGATAGCCGCGAGGATGTCGATTAGGTGTGGGCGCTTGGAGCCGAGCGTTTGCCATGCCCGAAGCGCCGCCCCCTTGCCTTTCTTTTTCGGGTAGTAGCTCCAGAAGGTCTCGAAGTCTTTCGGGTACTGGATGCCCGGATTGGCTGTTGGTGAGTCGAAGACAACGTCAGTTGTCGTTCGAGGGGCCGGTACGGCCCCGGTAAGATCTTGATCTGGATCAGGATCAGGATCAGGATCAGGATCAGGATCAGGAGAAGGGGCATTGCCCTCCGCATTGCGTGGCGCATTAACTTGCTGATTTCGCTTGGACTTCCACCTATGCTCTGCTGCTACCTTCGCGGCACGACTCCTACTCGACGCATGAACGGCGTATGGTTGACGCATCGACCAGTTGTGGAGTCGCAGCACGTTTTTGGAGTCGTATTCCATAAAACCACACCCGATGAGCATCGTCAGGAACTCAGAAGGCTCCCCGGTCCAGTCGGCCGCGTCAGCAATGTCGTCGTCGCTGTAGTTGGGGAAGTCTCCTGACGGCCGGTTCATCGCCGCGTACTCCCATAAGGCCAGTAGTGCCAGCACGGCGTCGGCTCCCAGGGCTCGCCTGAGCCGCTTGGTCTTCCGATGCCGAGTGAAGCCGACATGGATGCGGATGTCGCTGTTCATTTCGCTCCAGTCTTGACGGTCCCATCGACCTGTGCGATGCTTGGTTTGACTGCTCTCCCACCAGAACGGCGCCGTCTGTGGGAATGGTCCTCCGGCTGGCGGCGCCGTAACCCTACTCCGATTCCAACTCCTCGTCGGGTGTATCGACCCCGAGATCAGCCCGAACATCATCCTCATTCATCAGCGTGAACTGAGCGATCGCCGCGATCTCCTCCGGCCTGGCCTTTGCCGGTCGATAGTGGCGTTGCTTCGGGCTGATCCAGAGCCCCGCGATCCGGCGCCAACGGTTCATGGAAATCCCGGTGGTGCGGCACAACTCGGTCTGGTGTCGCTGGAGATCTATCAGCCGCTCTAATATCCGAAGAGACATCATGTTCGGTGAACCTTGATGAGCTGCTTCATGGCTTCAGGGTTGAGTGTCTTTTTCCGGACAGACTCACGCACAGCTTCCGGCCGCAGGTTCAGGACGGCACAGCAGAACTGGAGGTTGCAGGGTATGGCGTGAGCTTTCTGTCTGTGAAAGAAAAACGCATGGGCGATGTACTTGTTGTTTTCATTCTCCTGGTTGCGCGAGTAATCCTTGCTCACCATTGGTTGCGAGAAGAGGTCTCTGAGGGCGAGAAGCATGATGCTTGCTGCTAGAGTCCGCGCGGGCTCGTAGCTCAAACAAACTCGTCCTTCTCGATATAGAAGCGCCACGCCGGGCTGTGACGGTTCAGGCGGGCGTCCTGTTTATGGGGGAAGTATCCGCTGAATGTCGTGCCTGGTCCGCCGTCGTTGTGACGATACTTTCGGATCTTCACAAGCGGGCGCTTGTCTTCGTAACCGAGTGGCCTTGGGATTACCAGAACGACCTGGCCGATATAGAGCTTTGGGCGTGCGCCGGACTTCGTGAGTGTTGTGCAGAAGTAAACGTCGTCGCCTGCTTTTACCATCTAGGCTCCAGGGTGGAGATCGGCGGGGCGCTTTTTGTTTACACCCCGCCGACTGCCTGACTCGCTGCTCGGATGCCCCAATCGAGTCATGCGTTGCCGGGAACGTCCCGGTGGCCGTCGAGAGTCAATTTCTGTTTCGGTCTGCCAGAGCGAACGGATGAGCCGGTAATCCACCATGCCCACAGTCATCCCGGTTTCTTTCTCAAACGTCTCGATGTCTTCGAGTAAACCGTAGTGGCGGATGTCACTGCAGTCATTTCTGGTCACTCGCACACGCTTTATCGCACCCACGCCGCCCGGTCCTCACACGTCGCAAACGGGCGCGTCGGCTCGATGGAGGGAACCCTCAGTAGCACCCATGCCCACATGAGCAATGTTCCCACGAGGAGCGCCAACGGGAGCAGACCCCGTTTCATTTCGTCGGCCTGATATAGCAACTCTCGCACGCGCTGTCGCAGCCCGTCATGTTTCCCGTGATGGCGAAGCGCGTCTTGCAGGTCGCGCATGTCGGGTCGCCCCAGTTGCAGCCACCGGCGTCGTCCACCACGACGCGCCCGGACAGGGCGGTGTAGCCAGCATCGGCGGCACGGATCTGGCGGATGGTGTCGGCCCGATGGATCTGGCCGCGCAGTTCCGACTTGTCCGTGTGGATCGTGACGGTCGATCCGCAGATGCCGGTCTGTGGATTCCAGTCGTAGCAGAGTGTCTGATCGACTCGTTTGGCCCCGCCGCTAACTGGGATGGCCAGCCAGCCGAACATGAACATCACGACGAGCGTTACAAGGAATGTTCTCTCGATGGCACGTTTCATGGTGCCTCCTGTATGGAAAAGCCTTCCGGCTCCTGTGGGATTTCCACGAAGATGGGTGTGTTCTTGCCCATGTAGGCGCCTGCGGTGTTGAAGTCGAAAAACTCGGCGGCGTCTTCATAGTTCATGCCGTCTTCCATCAGCCCCTCGATGCAGAGCTGGCTGTCGTAAACGACCGCAACGACCCTCTCTGAGCCGCCACCTTTGGTGGGGGCCCAGTATTCTCCGAGCCCGATGATCGCCTGGTCGAATGTCTTTGGTGGGTCTAGAAAGACAACGGTCTGCTCGTCATCCAGAAGATCCGTGATGGCCTCGCGGGTCATCTTGCTCTTTGGGCTCATGCTTTCGCCGCCTCCGTCGCGGGCTCGATCCACGGCTCCAGCTCCATCTCGTGAAACTCTCCATTGACCGGACCTTGCGGCCCAAAGAGCCTGACGACGTAGAACTTTTGGATGCCCCCGCTGCACTCACGCAACACGCGCTCCAGGACGAGAATGCGGGTGGGCCTTTTCTTGAAGCCAGCGTATTCGTACTCGGTTCCGAAGCCGCCCTGAATCAGAGTGACTGAGTCGCCCACCGCGAACTTGAAAAACTCATCCAGCTCTTTGCACAGAAATGACGACGCTCTTGCTCCCATCATTCTCCCTCCCAGTGGTTGAAGCAGTTCTAATGGCCACGAGCAGACTAACTACGCAACATCACCGAGTCAATGGGTCGGACAGATTTATTTTATCTGCGCCTTCGCGCTTCCATACTCAGGTGGAAGAAACTCCGCGATGATGTTTGGGGTCTTGGCTCCAGAGGTACTGCCGACAAACTTGATGCGCCCGTCGACATTGATGACTCGGGCGTTGGGCGCCACGAGCGTATGGAACCATACGGTGTCTATCCCGGCCGGAAGAAGCGCGATGACAACGGCGCCGCGCCTGGATTCAGTGACGGCCTTCTGCACCCACTTGACGAGTTTACCGCGAGCGAAAGGCGGGTTCATCCAGCAGACATCTTCGTGCCAGTCCTGGGAGAGCCCATCAATACCGGCAGACCCACAGAACGAGTCGAAGTATCCCGGCGTGTTGACCCCGGGCGTGCCGGTATGAGCCTCCGGCGGGCAAAAGAACCGGTTGACCTTGTGATTGTCCCGCGTCGCGCAGACATCCAGGGTGAACCGCCAGACGCGGTTGATCCGATCGAAGAACTCCTGCGGGGTCGCGTGTTCGATGCCGTGCTTGCCGCTGTACGGGTTGTGCGTCACAGAGGCCACCACGTCTGGTTCCACTTGCCGGTCTTCGGATTGAGCTTCCATTCGTGTTTCTCTCCGCGTCGGATATAGCCGTTGTCGGCCAGCACGGACAGCCTGGGCCGCAGCGTGTCCCGGTCGCAGACCTTGACTGTGCCTTCCCGCTGAGCGTGTTCAAACAACTCCGGCTCGGTTGACCCGGGATACATCCTCACCAGGTACAGGGCAAACAACTGCAGCCTGCCCCTGAGCGGACGGTTGGTGACGAGAACCCGGCCAGACATCTTGGAAGTCTCCGGGTCGGAGTTCCTGAACGGATGTTCGGGCAATGGGTCCAGCAGCGGGCGATAACAGCCAGCGTGACCCTCCAAGTACCCGGCGGCCTTGCAGACCGGGCAGACAGAGACCGGCTTGAACTCGTCGTCAAACAGTCCGGGACTGGGATCAGACATCGGCCATCTCCTTCGGGGTCATTCTCCCTCCTGACAATTCTTCTCATGCGATGGAAGGCAGAGCGGGCACAGCATCTCGCCGCATTTTCTGCATTCAATCCGGTCCCCGCACTCTACGCACCCTGTTAGGTCAGGCATCGGCCATCTCCTTCAGCTTGGCGACGATGGCAAGTAATTGCATCTTGACCCCGCCGTATGTCAGTCGAACGGATAGATCTTGCGCCGTGGCCTCCACCATCCCCGCCGCCTCCCGCAACGCCTCGGCGCGTTCGGTGCCCTTGATCACGAGTTCCTTTTTCACGGTCGTCATGAGCGCCCTCCATCCCATCCGATACGCTTGGATGCTCCGACGTGATCCGCGCCACCATCGCGGAGTTGCGCCATCCGCAGCGCCCAGTAGTCTCCGGCCTCCCCCTGGAACCGTGGATCGCCAATCGGAGCATTCCTCCATCCCTTCAGCAGGCCCTCGTATGACAGGCTGTCGATGTGGGCTTTCATCTCGGGGGTCATCGGATGCACTTCCACGACTTCACCGCCGTCATCGGCCAACATTGCCAGCCGCCATCGACGCAGAGTTTCCCGTACGCGGCGCTCACGTATGGCGTGTTGACGCGCTCGACTGTCCCGTCGTTCAGCCGGATCTCCCAGATGCGGATGGGCTGCTCGCATCCTGACAGCGCTAGGGCTAAGGCGAGCCACGGCCAGCAGCGCCTCATCTCCCAAACTCCTTTCGGTAAGCGGCTGCGGCTTCGCGGAGTGCCAAGTCTCCAGCAACGCCATCTGGTGAGGTAATCGGGCCAATCTCATGTTCAGCTCGCCACTTGCTTGCCCTCCCGCGTAACCAGCGCGCCACCGGCTCGTCCCCCTGCTTGCTGGCGAACGGGATGCCGGGGCAGTCTCCTGCTTCCTCTTCCATCCAGTGACCGTCAGGACACTTCGGGCAATGCACCCCATCGGCCAGCGGGGGCTTGGGTGGGCTGAGGTAGACCGCGTACTCTCCATCTGGCAGGCCGTCGAACGCCTTATTATTCCACTCGGCTCCGTCTATCGGGCCATCGTTAGTGTGGTGGACGAACACGGTTCCGACGGGTCGCTCCGGCTCCTGCGCTGGCGGGGGCTTCTCAACAACGCCGTGACCGTAGACGCCTTCTGGCCCGCTCACCGGCTCCTGCGCTGGTGGGGTAGAAGCGATGTGCCCGTCTCGCCCACAACCGGCTGTGCAGGTATGCTTCCTTGCGGCAGCGGGCCGATAGCGCAACGCGGCCTCGACCACCCGCAAGTCGTCCGCGCACCTGTCGCAGAGAGTCAGCGGCTCATGGTGTGTGTCGCACGCCACCGGCTCGTCCCCCTGCTTGCTGGCGGACGGGATGCCAGGGCAATGGTCGCCACCGTCGAGGCCGTAATTGCCACACTTGGTCAGCCATTCGCATCGCTGACAATGCCCCGCCTCCACCACCGGAGAGGACGCGGCGGCGCGGAGTGCCTCACCAGCGCGAAGCATCGCACCGCTACCACATGCCGCCGCACCCATGCCAAGCTGAAACATCGCCTCCTCCAGCAACCCCACCTCGACCAGCACGCGGGTCATGGCTTCGGCTCCTTCTGATGCTCCGCGTCGTAGGCGTCGGCGGCTTCGCGGAGTGTCTCGGCCTGAAGCTGCAAGTCGGATGCTGCTGCCTCGTGGATAGCCTCCTCTTGCGCGATAGCTTCGCCTTCGATGAATTCCGCCCTCGCCCTGAGCCACGCCGCCACGTCCACCGTGCGCTTGATGCCGGGGCAGGCGTGCTGTGTGTCGATGCACCCGTAGCAATGCTCCACGCTGCCAGCCGGTCCCCTTCCCTTTAGCGCGAGTAACTCCGCCCCGATAGCGTCCCGCTGCTTTCGGAGCGCCTCAATCTCCGTCTCCGCCGCTGCCCGATGAGCGCACTCTCTTTCCAACTGGCCGCGAAGCGTATCCACCTCCGCCACCGCACACTCCGAATGCCCGTGGTGCGCGTAGCACCCCTCCCAGTGGGTGGACTGTGGCTTCAGCCGACTCATGGTCCTTTCGTAGACGGCCCAAACGCCCTGGCCGAAATGCTCAGCCGACTCATGGTCCTTCTGCACCGCCCGCCGACCATGCAAACAATCAACACAGTCGTCCATCGGTTCTGTATGGGCCATCTACGCCTCCTGGACCTCGTGAATGTCTATGAGCCCTCTACTCGATACGGATAGTACAAGTGCGCCACAGACTTTTCAATACCCACAGGCGAGATTCCACAGAAATGTTCGGCTCGAACCTGGTAGGGCAAAAAGATTCTGCCGTACCAGACAAACAATCCTCAGAATCCTCAGAACTACCCCAGACCGACCCGCGTAAACAACCAATCCCACGCCAGGCAACAGAATTGAGAGTTAACAGGCCAAAAGTGCCGGTTAGCCTGACAAACGGACACCCGGCAGGGGCCGGGCGGACCGGGGGGACTGGGTGCGCTACCCGGGACGGATAGAGGGGACGGGGCGGGGATCGGGCGAGGATGGGGGAGCTGAGTATTCGCTTGGGACTCCCGCGCGCCCGCGTTCCTCTCCCGGCTGCCCGGCTGCCCGGCTGCCCGCCCGGCTGCCCGGCTGGGCCCGTCCCGCCTTGCCACGGCTGACCGTCCGCCCGGCCGGGTCATGGTGAGCCCGGCATCGTCGGCCAGCTCGACGGCCGCCCTCCCCTGCCTGCCTGCCTGCCTGCCTGGCCAGCTCGACGGCCGCCCTCCCCTGCCTGCCTGGCCAGCTCGACCGTGACGGGCCCGCCGGACAGGGTGCGGACAGGGTGCGGACAGGGTGCGCGAGGGGCCAAACAGGGTCAAACCGGGGCCCGGGAGGGGTCAAACCGGGCGCGACAAGGCACCGGGAAGGAAGCGGGCCC
>Ga0315284_10010769_pt1 | contig 13025 bp, 27 predicted proteins | sample YL17G09_16_MG_FD_203696 | JGI IMG/M metagenome (GOLD analysis project Ga0315284, IMG submission 203696) | Sediment microbial communities from Yellowstone Lake, YNP, Wyoming, USA - YL17G09_16 | ecosystem: Environmental > Aquatic > Freshwater > Lake > Sediment | place: USA: Wyoming | collected... | reverse complement strand
TAGATGGGCATCTAAACTCAATAAAGAGCAAAATGAGTTGAAGCGTCCCGCTCATAGTACTCAGTCACCTCGTAGAGCTAATCCCACCAATCGCAATAATAACAGTCGTAGTGATACGTGGTATGACGACACAGCTTCACGAAGTATTTTATTAAATTCGGATAACACGAGCTCTAGTTCTAGCTCAAGCTCTAGTAAATCTAGTTATGGTAGTTATGGAGTGAGTCATTCAGACAATTCTTCTTACGGAAGCTCTAGTCATTCTTCTTATGACAGTTCTAGTAGTTGTGATTCTAGTAGTAGTGATAGTGGTGGTAGTTGCGGTGGTGGTGATTAATATGCAATGCTTTAAAAAACATGAGTTTGAAAAATTACAATTATTGTTAAATAATGCCAAACAATCGGAAAATCCAATAGCTCATTACAAACTTAATGAATATATGGAAACTATGATTGATAATTTTAAGCAAAATCGCTACAGTGGCTCTGAAAAAAGTAACCCTTGTTGCGAAACTCCAATGCCATCACCGGTCAGAAATGTTGATTATAATTCAGCATGGATTGATACATAGAAATTATATTGAATTTAACAAAAGATACTAAAATGATGAGAGTGCATAGTAAGTTTGTGACGCATGATGAAGAAAATGATATTTACCATATATCTAATGAAGTGACAATTGATGTAAACAATTGGGGAATAATTGAAGTGGACCATAATGGGTTATCAAAAGACGAGTACCCATCCATAGTTATTAAATTAGCAATTCCGGGTAATTTATTGAAACCGCCTGTAATAAATGTAAAAATTCCAGATGTATTATTGGATGGCACTTATGAGGCTGAAGTCGAATCGATTGAGATTCCTGTTATGTTGAATGCAACTACCGAGGAAAACTCGTCTGTTAAACTTTCTGAAAAAGTTGTTGCCAATCGTGCGACAGGTGTTATCAGTTATATTAGAAAAAAACTTATCAATATACTTGAGGAAAAAAATGAAAATTGAACAATTAAATGTAATTGCTAAAGATAATGGCATGAATTTGGGATTTGAATCTAATAAAAAATCCAAATATACCAACTGCTTTGAAATCACCATTACATGTGATGAGAATGATGCTGATTATTTAACTGAAATTAGTCATGTCTGCATTAAACCCACTGTCGATACACCCACTGTTGATGATTGTTGTTATTTAAGCATAACAGAATCGACACTTCCATTGTTTTTGAAAGCAATGAGAGCTATTAGTGTATTGATTTTAACCAATTATACATATGAAAATAAATATTTTCACAAATGTTGGAATTTATTATCAGAAGAATATAAGCGGGATATTTATAATTTTGAATTAGCGAACGCTAAAGAATCTGAATATGAATATTTCAAAATTCCATTTGAACAATTTAATTTAATATCTGGTTGCCTCTGTGAATTGATTCCAGAATCAGATGATTCTGAGTTTGAGTTGTATTTACATAATTTATTTCCCTATTCAGAAGATGGGTGTAATTATGGCAATGATACAGAAACTATAAATGGTTGTCATACACCAAAAGACATTACAATTAAATTTATTGATGAAGATGGCACAATCAAAGAAATTAATTTTGGAAAAGTGAAGTAATCATGGGAAGTTGGAATCAAACATGTTTTATCACGAATCAAGCTATTCGTGATGGTGAAGATATTGCTTTAATTTTAATTAAGCAAACTGACTGGAAGTATGTTGAAAGTGATATTGGTGGTGGTGGATTTTGTTATGGAAATACATTTTTCAAGCCAGTGCAATATACTTTTTTTGGTCAATATAATGATTATGGGTCTATTGAAAAATATGACAATGCTACTAAGATTGTAATTGAATCTATGTTCCCGACATTAGTTGGTCGTAAAGACCCCGGTTATGGCGATGTTGATGTATTTCATTTTATAGAACGTGGAGAATTAGATGAAGTTAAGCGTTACTCATATGTAATGATTAAACGACCAGTCTACGATTTAATTGTTAAAGGGTTTGGTGAGCGCATTCCATACGGCAACTCATTATCTTATCGTGATGATATTACAAATGCCATTAATATGGCATTGAAAATGAAAGAAGAAGCTAATATGTCTGACATATCACCAGATATGCGGGTGTGGGAGTTAAGAGCTTTATTTGGTGCAAGTGGCCTTGATGATAGGTTGATGAGTGAGTGGAAAGACTATTTCGATAAGTCTATTTTTATTGATGTTAAAATATTCATTAGTGCTATATCATTGATGCGTAAATTTTGGTTTCCTCAAACTGGTGCTGGTGGGCAAGATGATGAAAAATATTTACATTATATTGTGAATAAAAAGATGGTTGAATTATACGAATCTGAGCGAGCTGAAGAAATTGCCTGTGCATTAGAAGAGCCCTCAGAATATAATGAAGATGTGAGAGCGCCTGATTATCGTCATGGTGAGGAAACGATAATGTGGAGTCCTAGTGAGCGCATACAAAAGCATGTCGATGCGTTTTATGGTAAGTGTGAAGAAGAGGATGACGATGATTAAAGTATTTCCCGAACATAAGAGCATTCATATGAGCGTTGCTATTAGTGATGCTTTACGTGATTACCTTGCCTCTCGTAATTACGATACTTGGGAACGTGGGAATGTGAGTATATGTGCTAATGGATTAACGAATGTGTTAAGTAACAAGCCGGAATTTTTAGATGATTACAATGCTTTAATAGTGCTATTCGATGAGCATAAAGTGGACTATTTAGAAGTTTATCATGCATGTGATACAGATGAAGATTTTACTGGATGGGAGAATGTATGAAATTATTCGAAACTCCTCTGCCTGAAATTGATATTGGCCTTTACATGCATTACAAAGGTACTATGTATAATGTTTTGGGTGTAAGTTGTCATTCAGAAACATATGAGCCTATGGTTATGTATAGAGCTTTAACAGAAGAATCTATTATTTGGAATCGTCCATATAGCATGTTTTTTGATATGATAGAATCTAATGGTAAGCAAGTCCGTAGATTTGAAAAAGTAACCTCCAATAGATAGCTTATAAGGAATAAAATGAGTGGATTAACAAAATGCCCAAAATGTGGAAATGATAGTTTGATTAAAAAACCACGTGCTAGAATTATGTCAGAAAAATTCGGTCTTATGTTGCATACAGCAGATGAATATGTGCTTGATTGTTTAGGTAATCAATGTGGATATGTTTCTGATGCAATTCAGATTAAAACAAAGATAGGCAATAAACTTTCTTTACCTTGGTATAAGCGAATATTTAATTGATATAATTCATATAAACTATTATGAATCTGAGGATTAAATATGCTTGATAATTATTTTTTATGTTTTTTGGAATCCCTATCTACTAAGTCACTTAGTCAATCAGACATTCAATTGATTAATATAGTAAAAGATGGATTTCTCATAATTACAGAAAGTAATGTTACGCTTATTCCGGGTGGTGATTTGCCTGTAAATCATCCAAGTGTATTTAATATACCTATAGAAATCGCATTAGATATGCTTGGCTATGACCGATTAGGTGGTGATGCTGATATAACAGATGCTGATTGGATGGTTTTATATGACGATGTGATGAAATCTGGATTAAAAAATGCAATGGCAATCGGCACTATAGATGGCATGTGTCACATGGTTAGTGGCAATCATCGAATACATATATTAAATGATTTAGGATGTAAATCAATACCAGTATTTTTCAGTAATACGCAATGTGCTAATCCATATAAAGAGCTGCCGATAGATTTAATATCTAGTTACTCAAATAATATTTGACAATTCTTTTTTATTTGCTATATTAGTATTATTATGGGAACTAACTTTTATTTCAAGCAAAAAGAGAATCTAACTGGCGAGGGTTTACACATTGGTAAATCTTCTGGTGGTTGGTGCTTTTCTCTCCACGTCATTCCAGAAATGGGTATCAATAATTTAGAAGACTGGAAGCGATACTTCGCTATCGAGGGTTCTAAGATTTTTGATGAATACGGCACTGAACACACTATCGAAGAAATGCTAGATAGAATTGAAAATCGAGCATGGGAATCTCGTACTACTGAGGAAGATATAAAGAATAATTCTTTCATGAGTTGCTACAAAAATCTAGATGATTTTCTTGAGAAAAATAATGCTATACAAGGACCTAACAATCTATTGCGTCATAGAGTTGATGGTAGTCATTGTATCGGTAATGGTGAAGGCACTTGGGATTACATTACAGGAGAATTCTTTTAATGTTCATATTTTGGTGTATATGTTTTTATTTTACCACTACAGCCTATGTATTCATAACATGGCCCCGAATATCTGCTGCACTTACTGAAGTTGGTATTTTTATGGTAAATAATAGAAAAAACCTTGAAGGTGAAGATGACGATGATAAGCGTAGTGTATCAATACTTGAGGGTATATTTGGTATAGCTGAAGAACATGGTTATAGCCCAGTGCAATTTATAATTATGCTCATTCTTGTAGTTATTAACAAGCCATTCACAACATTATTCAACAAATGAGAAGGATTTATTATGCTTACTGATGAAGAAATTTCACGTAATTTACCCGCACAATTCGGTGTAAATTCAGCCAATCTTCCTGCTGAAGTTATTGAACGAGCCGTTCATAATTTAAGACTTGATGCAAAATTGAATTTGGAAACACAAGCTCAATTTGATGCCGCAGACCTTGTGAATCAAGATATTGATGCATTGTTCAAAGAAACTGAGTATGAAGAAGTTACCAAAAAAGATATTGAAAATTTATTTCAAATTCCCGCAATGCAACGAAATGTAGCAGCGTATAATTTCTTCCATAAGTACAAATTTTCAGCAGCAAGTTTTGGTGCGTTTGCATTGTGTGCGTATTTTACTGTCACATCCGGTGCTGCACTAACTCATATACATTTATCATTAGGATTGGCAACTGTTGCGTGGATTGGTGTAGTTGCACTCTTTGTTGCTACTGTTGGTTCATTAGTTCATATATTTGCGTATCTTGATGATAGTATGATTCCACGTCATCCACGAATCGATGTTAAATTGAAAGTGGAAGATATTGGCAAGACTGCCATTAAGATTCCATATGGTGCCAAACTTCGTCTTGAAGAAGCTCATGATAGTCAAAAATTTGACCATTTTTATATTTGTCGCCCTCAAGTTGAACTTACAAATGTACAGCCTAAGCCAAAGGTTATTGACCCGGCTATCATTGGAGTGAAACGTAATAAAGTATCCGGTACTGAAAAATGGTACATGATTGTGTTCTGGGACATTCCAAAAGACATTGATGCAACTGAAAAACGAATCAAACAACTCAAACGATTCAAATTACATTAAAAATGAATGCCCTTTATGGGCATTTTTTGTTTATATTAAAGGATACATATGCGATTTGCAATGCTTGATAATGACTTGGAACATAGAAATGGAGAAATCCGAATCGTTAAACGATACCTGTGGTTTCCAATGCGTATTGATGGTAAATATCAATGGCTTGTCGATGTATATGTCAAGGAAGAAATCAAAAAGGTTTCTCCAATGATAATAAGCACATACAACAGAACCCATGATTGGGTATTTGTTAAATTAGTAACGGAACAAGATTATGTTGTTTTTCAAAGAGATAGAGTTTAAAAATCTGGTATTGGGATTTAACGACCAATTACCATTTAAAAGACTTATCCGCAATATGTGGACAGGAAATGTATTTGGATTGTTATACAGGCGTTCTCATTTGAATCTTGATGGCAATCCAAAAATTGCTTATGGAAGCAAGCGAAGCGCCATCAAAGCTGCTCAAAAAATGACTGCTAAAAAAGGTGTTTACTTTAGTAATTACAAGTGTATTTATTGTGATGGATACCACTTGGGTAAGAATAGAAGTGCTGTTAAATTATAAACAATAGTAAATTATACTAAAGGTTATATGGAAAACTTAAATCAATTAAGTGAATTCATTGAAATTATAACAGAGAATTGTGATAGTGGATTAGCGGAAGCTATTCAGACAGGATTCAATAGTTGTTTTAAAGATGAGTTAGCACTTACCGAAGGTCGATTATCACAAACATTAGGTATGTTGGGATTAATGGCTACTACTGTTTTTGCTGGTGGAAAAAAGTCAAATGATTTCATTAAAAATAATACTCCAGAGAAAGTGGCAACTATTATTGTAGATGCAATGAATAATGGCACTACAACTACTGATGAAGCAATGAATGAAATTAAAAAGATAAAAGCAATAAACCCACAATTTGCCGCTAAAACTTTTACTCTAGTAAAGTCAAAGTTAGGTATTACAAATAAAACATCTCCCAAACAATCTCCATCCGTTACATATGATTTTGATATGAATAAAAAACTCATACAAACTAAAAATGGTATGGCTGACCAATATGTTGTAACCGCATCTAATAATCAATCACTTAAATATGCAGTTGAAAAGTTGGTCAAAGATGTAATGGGTGATAGTGCAATGTCATCTGATAAAATTGATGAAATAATGGCAGGTATTAAACCAAATTCAAAAAATGTATCATTTATTCTACCAGTTAAATGATTTTTAAAATATATATGCTATATTAATTATAGATAGGAAGGTAGGCTCTGAGAGCAGCCATCCTCTAAGAAGTAGAGCGAACATCCATGAACGCCAAGCATGTTGAAAGATTACATGCATTACATAGCTGTAGATTAGGCTACGAAAGATATGTAATGGGCTGTGGAACCTATATGGGAAGTAATTAGATGCCCCGTCACTGGAATTATGCGGTCTAATTCTCTTTTGGCGTAATTGCATACCTATCTATTATAAAAATCCCTTGAAAAAGGGATTTTTTTTTTATTTTGACATATTGTTATATTTTGCTATATTGTACTTATCATTAGTTGGAGAATTATATGAGTATGCGTGCGGCACTTGGGTTGTATTTATATTTAGACCATCGGGAGCGTCAAGATAGACATGAAGAATGGCGTGACCGAACTCTCAGTAATATTAGCCGTTGGGAAGATAGCACTGATAATATTGAAGAGATGATTGAAAAATCCAAAGGTAATATTGCTAGAAATACTGAAAAGTTAAATAAAGCACAAGACTTTCTTAATCGAATGTCAAGTGGTAAAACTTCTAGTTGGTATGATAAGACGACTGAATTTATCAGTGTGTGTAAAAACCCAGATAAAGTATCTGATGCACAAAGTAAAATTAATGAACATGATGAAAAAGTTTCTAATTGCGAAGAGAGTATTGCTCGACTAGAAGAGTGGATTAGAAATGATAATCGCAAGATTTATGACCTAGAGTCAAAACTTAGGTCGCTATATCAGAAGATTTCTGATTGCCGTAATAAATTATAACAAAGGAATTTGAAATGGGTAAATTAGTAGTAAGTGTATCACCACTTTCAAACCGTATTATAGCGGGTTCATTACTTAAAAATGGCTACACTTATGGTGCTAATAAAACAGATGTTACAGAAGAAGCTGTTGCATCTGTGGCGTTGCATTTACAAAAATCAAATCAATCGCTTGAATTTACTTTGAAAAATGGTAAAAGATATATACTTAAAGTACAGGAGGTGGTTGAATGAGTATTGTTAAATGGTTTAAAAAACTCTTCTCTAAAGAAGAGCGTAGTGAGAGAGAGATGCTTGAAGAGTCTGGATGGTGTAATCAACAAGTATTTTTAAAAGTGATGGAAACCGGCAAGCCTTGCAGTGGTTTCTGGAAAGACGATAAATATGTAGTGGAAGTATGTGATGAGTAACTTTAAAGATTATATTTTTGTGGAATGTCAAATTCACACTGAAATAGCATCTGGGTATCAAATTATTTTCAATGAAAATGTCATATACCTTCCAAAAAGTGAAGCCACTGCTGATGGCAATGGCGTTTATGTGAGACAAAATTTTTACAACGAAATATTCGCTAAATTTATTTAAGGCCTTTCGTAAGTTTGTTCAAACTCTGTTCGAGCGATTCGGTACAGAGTTTTTCCGTCATTAGATGCAAGCATATCACCAGGCTTAATAACCATTGCTTCGTTCCATGAAGCCATAAAATGAACAGCATCTTCTTGCCACTTCATTGCCCAGATAATTCCGATTGGCTTATATTCACACCATTCACCATCATAGGTATCAAGTGATATGTATCTACGATTTAGTTGTTCTAGCTCAATGACATATATTTCACCGCCGGGATTTTTAACAACAATATCACCTTTTACAGTAGTGCGTTGAGTTTCTTTACCATCAGTAGTAAAAGTTTCGATGAATTCCCCACCAGTGGAAATGCGTGCGAAAATATTTACTTTCTTTCTATATGTACAGCCTTTTTGATTCAGTAATGACATATGCTCATTAAACATTGTTTCTTGTGATATTATTCCAAGCATAATAAATCTCCTTTTTTAATTAAGTTATCATATTTATAGATTTTTTGTTATATTTATTACTGCGCAAACAGAGCGTAGAAATCTGATAAAAGAAAGGCATATTATGCTAGAAATAAATTTACCACTTGTAAATCTACATGTGGATGCTATCGAACCGGGTCAACATACACACATATTTGCCCGTGTAAATTCTGGAAAAACATTTAATGCAATTAAAATTGCATTTGAGTTGGCACTTAAATTGCAACCCACCAATCAACATGTATTGATTGTTAATGTGGAGCTTGATATAAGTTCGGTTATACAGCGATTCGACCAAGTGCGTAGAGCGTTGAAATTAGACCAGATTCCCTCAAATATTATTTTTAAGCATATAGCATACGGTTCAACTCCTAATGATATTTTAGATATTATTAAAAACTATCGTGGCATTAGTATGAATATATCTCATGCAGTAATTGATGATGTGGGTTTGATGGGCATTGATTCAGAAGAAATTACCGAGATGAATTCTGAGCAACGTAAGTTACATGTTTTGACACATCTATATAAAATGTCTCAAGAATATGCGTTTGCAATAGTAGCATTCCATCAATTATCGAGAAGTTATAGTTCAGATTTTAATTTTAAAGATTATGTTAACGACTATCAAGATATTGTTATGAAGTGGTGTAAATCTCATAAAGTTGATATAAAAATATTACACGCCCCTAGATAAATTCTCATTTGACAAATAGGATTTATTTACTATATTATGCATATGAGTTCTATAATTAATTCAAATGACCTTTTTGTAGGCATATTCGAAGGTGAATATGTCTTTCAATGGGCAGGATATGAAGAGCCAATTGAGGATGACTTCCAACAGTTGGCAAATCAAATGAGCTGGGTGTTAAGTGATTTTAATGCTGTTTTTAACAATGTGGCTATGCATTGGATTGCTTGTGGAATAATTAAAAGTGGATACAAATCAAAGGAAAGATTATGAATAAGATGCCAGATGATATGATGTATGGACCCTATGGTGATTATTGGTTAGCTCTTGCTAATAATTATGAAGCGAAAATGGGTAAGCAAATTGATTGGACTGATAGAGGTCCAATGTTAGGCTCTTTAAATCTTTCTTACATGTTTATGTATCCACCAATTATTAATGTTCAGAAATTCATTGATGAACTCAATGCTGAAACTGCTAAATTAACAGAAGTAGTTGATTATCCATCATTATTTGCTCAATTTAAATCTGAGCATAAGCATGATTATAATTTAGGCGAAATTGCAGAAATGGCTAGAACGCATGATATTAAAATAGTTTGTGCTGAAAGCCCAATTAAACGGAGAGTGTGAGTGAAATATTTTTATGTGTTAAATGTGTCAAATCATGATTATACTGAGAAGAAAGTATATTTACATGATGTTAAATTTACTGAATTAGGATGGAGAATGATTTGTTTTAGAATCATTGCAAAGGCATATGGTAAGTTTTTACAGTCTGAACATTATAAACAATTAGTTGAATTCGATGATAAGATAAATCAAAAAGTCAAAGACCAAATGATTGCCGATGGTACTTGGGATGAAAAATATGATAACAAAGTGCATGAATTTAACCTTAGTGATTTAGAGTATGATTCATTAATTGATAAAGAATTTAAGTTAGATGGGTTTCATCGACACATTGAGAAATATACAGCTAGTGTTGATTTTAGCAGCGATGTATCTATCAGTCAAACATATGATGATTTATCTGACGAAAATCATTCTAATGATGTAAATTTAACAAAAGAATTGGCTAATCATATTCAAAAGGAATAAATATGAAACCATATGCAAAAAATTTTAAAGGTAAGATTACAAGTCATACCTGTCACGGTAGTAATTGCTCTATCTGTCGATTGAGTTATGAAAAAGATTTACGCAAAGCTCCTTTGAAGGTTAATATGAGCGATTGGCGCTTTGTCAAAGCTGACCCAAGAGGACTTGCAAAAGCAGATTTGCGAAATGAAATCGCAGTCACGTTTGCTATTGTTGAGGATGATAAATTTGATGCGGAAATGCAAAAAATAAATCATGAACATCTTGAAGTGTGTGGTGAGTGTCGTGATTATGAAACCCAAGACCATGATGAGTTTGTTGAATGGTTTAATGAGACAACCATAATGAATCTAAAGCAGCATTTCAAGAAAGTTGGATGAAATGATTAAAGATAGTGTACAAGAAGTGAAAGAATTGTTAGAGTCTTATAATGACGATACTTGGCAATATGCTGAAGGTAATGCTTATTATAAAGAGCGTGATGCCAATCAAGTTAAAACTTCACGTATATGTGGTCGAATTTCACACATCACTAAAGATTTAGACACAACAGAAAAAATGGCACTCTATAATGCGGTAGGTTCACCAAAATATTTATTAGCAGCATTTAACCTCAATGATAATAATTTCCTAAGCGATGATGCACTTAGAGCTAAAGAGTTGCTGCAAATTTTTTTAGGTACTTCAGTTGCACTTAAAAAAGATGATGAGTGGTGGAATCCCGCATTATATTTATCCAGGCAAATATTGAAACCAACTGGCACTGGACGAATGGGAATGACGGGATTATTCCGCAGTTTCTTTAGTCTTTGGACACAAGGTGTTTTTGAAGAGATTGAACGAGTTCCCACAATGATGGAAGTAGTTGAATTTGGTGCTAAACAACTTGATGGAATCAAAGTATGGGACCATCGCAACGACTGTGAATTCAAATTCACTGAGATTGCGAAAGAACTCACTGAATTGAATAAAAAAATCAAAGAAGACAAAGCCTCCTAAAGAGGTTTTTTCTTTTGACAATATCCTAGAATTTACTATATTAGTATTATTGAAATTGAAATTGCTTGAAAGATTATAATTATGAGTTGGATATTTCCTATTGCTTTAGCTCCTGTGGGTATTACATGTGATTCACAGTCATTTCGATGGCTTAAAATGGAAGATGAAGTTGAAATTCCTGTTGGTTGTCATGTTGGCGCATTTGGTAATCCACGTAGACATGACATTCATAAAGGAGTTGACTTGTATTGTCCCGAAGGAACAAAAGTGTTCGCTGTTGAGGATGGTGTAGTTCGTCAAATCCGTTGGTTTACTGGACCAAAAGCAGGTCATGATTGGTGGAAAGACACAATGGCTGTATCAATTGAAGGTGCAACTGGTGTCATAGTCTATGGTGAAGTTGAGCCTGTTGAAGGGCTTGTAGTTGGACAAAAAGTTAAACAGGGTGAGGTAATTGCAACTGTAAAAACAGTTCTATTAGTTGACAAAGGTCGCCCAATGACAATGCTACATTTTGCGATGCATCATCATGGAGTTCTTAGCAATGGTGTCTGGGAACTTGGTAAACCACAACCAATAGGGTTAATTGACCCAACAAATTATCTTTTAAGGGCTTCCCTGTTAGGAAATGAACTATGAAAATTTTACTTGGTGTAACTGGTTCAATCGCAGCTTATAAGGCGTGTGACATCATTTCTGGCCTCAAGGCCAATGGTCATGATGTCAAAGTGATTATGACTGAATCTGCAAAACAATTTATCACTGAGATGTCACTAGCGTCAATCTCTGGAAATGTAGTTACTACAACTATGTGGAATGAATTGAATGGCAAGATTGACCATATTGATTTAGCAAAATGGGCCAATGTATTTGTTATTGCCCCGGCAACAGCAAATATTATCGCAAAGATTGCCAATGGTATTTGTGATGATGTTTTGTCAACTATTGCTTGTGTTATTGAGGGTAAATCTATTCCAAAATTCATTGCTCCGGCTATGAATACTTCAATGTGGGAAAGTCCTCGAACGCAGAGAAATTTACTTAGTTTGCAGCAATACAATAACAAAGAAATCATTCACAAACATTTGTATATAAAGCGTTACAATGTAATTGCTCCCGATGAGGGATTATTAGCGTGTGGTGATACTGGTGAAGGCAAATTAGCCAATCCAAGAAAAATCGTTGAAGCAATTCAACTAAAATTAATTGAAATGGAGTTAATATGAAACGGTTGAAGGTCCTTATCACCTCTGGTGGAACTTCTGAATACATTGATGATGTTCGTATCATCACTAACATTTCCACTGGTAAACTCGGTGCTAAAATTGCTGATGCGTTTAATAACGCAGGTCATGAAGTTATTTATCTTCATGGAAGACGCTCTGATATGCCAGAAAATCAAGGATTAGTTTATTGTCGTGAAGTTACTTCAGCTCAATCAGCATTCGAGGTAATGGAAAAGATTGTTCCAGAAGTTGATGTAGTTATTCATGCGATGGCTGTATCTGATTTTGGATTTAGACGTGACAAGTCTGTGAAACTCAAGAGTAATGACCCTATGGCATTCATTGAATATCTCAGTGAAAATATTATTGTCAATCCTAAAATTTTATACCATGTTAAGCGTTGGAATCCTAATGTTAAATTAGTGAGCTTTAAGTTTGAAGTTGGTCAAACTAACCAATCATTAATTGAAATTGCAATGGAATCTATGAAGAATGCAGGTTCTGATGCTGTAATTGCTAATGACAAGGTTGATATGAATAATAGCAAAGAGCATGTAGCA
>Ga0315284_10010768_pt1 | contig 13025 bp, 11 predicted proteins | sample YL17G09_16_MG_FD_203696 | JGI IMG/M metagenome (GOLD analysis project Ga0315284, IMG submission 203696) | Sediment microbial communities from Yellowstone Lake, YNP, Wyoming, USA - YL17G09_16 | ecosystem: Environmental > Aquatic > Freshwater > Lake > Sediment | place: USA: Wyoming | collected... | reverse complement strand
CTTCAAGACCGCGGTGGATCTGGATCCTACGCTGCTCAATGCCCGCCTGTATCTGGCGACAGCTTACGCTCAGCAGTACATTCCCGGCGGCGATTCTCCGGACAACATCAAGATTGGCAAACAGGCCGTGGAAGCCTTCGAAGACGTCCTGAAGATGAAGCCCGACGAGACGACCGCCATTGCCAGCATCGCGCTGATCTACTACAACATGAGGGATTTTGACAAGGCGAAGGAATATCAGCGGCGGCGCCTGCAAGTCGATCCCAATAATCCTGAGCCCTATTACTGGATTGGCGTCATTGATTGGGCCACCGTTTATCCGCGCCGCATGCAGGTCCGCAAAGATCTGAACCTGACGATGCCCAAGGACCCCAACAACCCTGACGTGTTGCCTCCGTTCCCCGAGAAAGACCGGGCCCAGCTAGAGACCGACAACAGCCCGCTGGTGGAAGAGGGTATTCAGGCCCTGCAGAAAGCCATTGAGATGAAGCCGAGTGACGACAACGCCATGGTCTACCTGAACCTGATCTACCGGGAGCGGGCCGATTTCCAGAAGGCGCCTGAGGCGCGGGACGCCGATCTCAAGCAGGCTGAAGGGTGGATCGAGAAAGCCCTTGGCATCAAGAAGGAGGCGGCGGCGAAGGCAACCTCCGCCGTTAGATAGGCTTACTTCTTTACCGGTTTTTTATTCTCCTCGGCGTGTCCCGCCATGGCGGGACACGAAACTCCCCAGCCCAGGCCCGGTGGTCAGGGCTTTTTCTCTTACTCCCCCTCCCCCGTGGCGAGAGCGCATCGGACTTCGTCAGAGCGGCTTCCTGCGAGTTGCCATGGCGGCTTGGAAGCCCGCAAGATTCTTCTGGTCGACGTAGGCGGTACCGGTGTCCACGCGCGTCGGCAGAGGGGAACTCGGAGCCGTCCGCCAATCCTTGAACTCGTGCACACTGTTGTGGTGCAGGTCGTCCAGGAACTTCAGCCCGTAGTAGGCCATGGTGTAGGACTTCTGGGCGATCGTGGCTGAGATCACCCCGCGCGAGATCCAATCCAGGGTCTCCGGGTTCTTGTCCATGGCCACGATGGGGATCTTGCCATCCAGGTTCAGGCGGTGGAGCGCTTCGGCGGCGCCGGGTCCGCCTGAGGCCTCCAGGCAGAGAATGCCAGCGATCTTCTGTTTCGCCTCCAGCAGGCTGGCGATCTGATCGTTGGCGATTCGAGGATCGCCCTTATCGTCCACGGTTTTGAAGATCTTGATGTCGGGGTATTTCTTCAAGACCTCATTCACGCCCCGCAGGCGTTCTTCGAGGTTGAATTGACCGGGAATCGTTATCAGAACGACCTGGCCTTCACCTCGGATTATCTCCGCCATGTGCTCGCCGCTTTCCCGGCCGGCCTGGAAGTTATCCGTGCCCACGAAAAGGATGCGGCGCGAGTCGGGCGCGTCAGAGTCCACACAGATGACCGGAATTCCAGCCTGGACGGCGGCGTCGATGTCGTTCTTGAAAAGTTCTGGGCGCGTGGGCGCCAGGGCAATCCCCGCCGGATTCGCCGCTACGGCTTTGCGGAAGGCCTCCAACTGCTCTTCGGGCGCATAGGACGTCGGCCCGACGAACTCCACCTTTACCCCCAGCACGCGGCCCGCGTCCTGGAACCCTGCTTGTGCCTCCTGCCAGTAAGGCAGAGAGATGTTCGCGGCTACAAAGAAGTAGCGTTCGTTTTCCTGGTGAAAAGGCTTCTGACACGATAAGAGCACTACCCCCAGAGAAATCGCAAGGTAAACGATCCATGTTCGCCGCGGTTTCATTGGTCTCTCCATTCTCCGGGCGCCTTTCGCCCTGGTCGCCGGCCCCATCTCCCGGGAAGGCTCAGACGGGACGCGCTTTTCACTGAAGCGCAAGGTTACCACAAAACTCGACCGAGAGACGACGGCACGCCACTTCCCCGGGAAGGTTTCCGCGGCGAGTATGCCGGAAGAGGCATGGCTTGTCCAGGCAGTTCCATCCCGGTCACAGGGGTGTCCTCGGCTTGGTGCCGGTTGCCTGGGAATTTCTCTCGTGGAGCGGCAAGCCTAAATGCGCTAGAATGGCGCACCAGAAGAAGGCTTGACCGTGGGCTTTTCCCGCGGACGGGGGTTCGCGACACCCAAAGCGGAGGAGGTATATCTCCATGACTTCACGCACCAGGGCCCTGCTGTTCATTCTTCTGGCCACGGCGGTGAGCTTGGGAGTCCTGTACGGGCAGGCCGCCAAGAAACCCGCCATACCTTTCCCCAAGGGCTATCGTCACTGGACGCACGTCAAGACCATGGTCATTGTCAGCAACCAGCACCCCCTCTTTGAAAAGTACTACGGGCTCCACAATGTGTACGTCAATGACCTCGGCTGGCCGGCGCTCCAGCAAGGCAAGGCCTATCCGGACGGTTCGATGTTGGTCTTTGAGCTTTTCGACATCCGCACCTTCCAGGGAGCTATTGAGATTCGAGGGGGAAGGAAGATGCTGGCCGTGATGAAGAAGAACGCCAAGCTTTACCCCGAGACAGGTGGCTGGGGATTCGAAGTGTTCCAGGGCTACCAGGGGACAGGATCTTTGAAGGATGCGAAGCCGTGTTTTGACTGCCACGCTTCGCAGAAGCGCAAGGACTACGTGCAGTCGGACTACGTGGAATAGACCTGTTCGTCCCGCCAGGGGACAGCTCGGCTTGCACCGGCGGCCGACTGCAGGCCGGGGACGCTGCGCCGGTCTCGCCCGCCAGTGCCAGGTCGGATCTTCGAGCTTCTGATTGTGGAGTGCGCGGTGGCAAGGTAAGGCGACGGCGTGGGGCCGCGTCACGGCGGCCCAGGCGTCGGCCAGTGGAGACCGTGCGCTATCGTGAAGGCAACGCGGGGCTAGGTCCAGAGAGCCGCGCTGCATCATGCCGAGCCAGCCGCTTGAACCCTCCTCTGTTACTGCCCTAGAATGATTCCGATGACGATGGCGCAGCAGTTTGAAGAGCTGATCCGGAAGGTCCAGGCCTATCGGCCCGGTGAAGACGTGGAACTGCTGCGCAAGGCTTACGAGTTCAGCGCCGCCGGGCACCGGACGCAGAAACGCCTCTCCGGCGAGCCGTTTGTTTCCCACCCACTGGAAGTGGCCAACGTGCTGGCGGACATGAGGCTGGACGTGGTGTGCGTGGCCGGGGGCATCCTGCACGACGTGGTGGAAGACACGCCCACCCCCATCGAGCGTGTCCGGGAGACCTTCGGCCCGGAGATCGCGCGCATCGTCGAAGGCGTCACCAAGATCAGCCGCCTGGAATCTCTGCAGCCAGAGGAACGCCAGGCCGAGAACCTCCGCAAGATGGTCCTCGCCATGGTGGACGACATCCGGGTGGTGCTGGTCAAACTGGCGGATCGGCTCCACAACATGCGGACGCTCCAGCACCTGCCGCCGGAAAAGCGCGAGCACATTGCGGCCGAGACCCTCGAGATCTACGCGCCTATCGCGCACCGTCTGGGAATGGGCAAGGTGCGCGGCGAACTGGAAGACTTGGCGTTCCGGTACCTGGAGCCCGAGGCCTACGAAGACGTCAAGAAGGCCGTAGAAAGCCGGCGCAAGATCAGCGAGGAGTTCCTGGCCGAGGTGCACGCCCTGGTCAACGCCAAGATGAAGGAGCACGGCATCCCCGCGCGCATCGAAGGCCGCATCAAGCGCCTCTACAGCATCTGGGGAAAGATGAAGCGGCAGCACGCCACCATCGAACAAGTTTACGATCTACTGGCGATGCGCATCATCACCGACAGCGTCCGCAACTGTTACGCGGCGCTGGGCATCATTCACAACACCTGGCGTCCGGTGCCGGGGCGCATCAAAGATTTCATCGCCATCCCGCGTCCGAACCTCTACCAGTCGCTGCACACCTCGGTGATTGGCCCGCACGGCCAGCCCTTCGAGGTGCAAATCCGGACCGAGGAAATGCACCGCGTGGCGGAGCAGGGCATCGCGGCGCACTGGAAGTACAAGGACGGTCTGCCGCTGGCGCAGCAGGACGAGGAGCGCTTCGCCTGGCTCCGCCACCTGGTGGAGTGGCAGCAAGACATGCGTGATTCGCGGGAATTCCTCTCCACGCTCAAGATCGACCTTTACCCGGAAGAGGTCTACACCTTCACCCCCAAAGGCAAGGTGATCGTCCTGCCGCGCGACGCCACCCCCATCGACTTTGCCTACGCCATCCACACGGAGGTCGGACACCACTGTGTGGGGGCCAAGGCGAATGGCCGGATCGTTCCGTTGAAGTACAAGCTGCGGAACGGAGACATCGTGGAGATCACCACCCAGGCCAACCATACCCCCAGCCGCGACTGGCTGGCCCTGGTGAAGACCTCGCGGGCCCGCAACAAGATCAAGCACTGGGTCAACCTCGCCCAGCGACAGCAGGCCGTTGAGATCGGCAAGAAACTGCTCGAGAAGGAGGCCCGGAAATACGACGTGGTGCTGAAGAAGATTTCCGAGGAGGACTATCAGCGGGTCGCGCGCGACTACGGCTGCACGCAGACGGACGACCTGTACGCCAGCCTCGGCTATGGCAAGTTTGCGGCGCGGCAGGTGCTGGGAAAGCTTGCTCCCGCGGTGTCGCTGGAGGCCGAGCAGCCGGCGCGCCTCACGGGCGGCGCCAAGCGGCCGCTGGGCTTGGCCCCTGACCTGGCCATCCAGGTCCACGGCCACGACGACTTGATGGTGTATCGAGCCAAGTGCTGCAACCCCATCCGCGGCGAGGAGATCGCCGGTTACGTGACCCGCGGCAAGGGGATTGCGGTGCATTCGAAAAACTGCCCCAACGTTCAGAACCTCATGTATGATGCCGACCGCCGTATCGAGGTGGAATGGGCGGGGCCAAAGTACAGCCTCTATCCGGTCAAGCTCACCCTGTTCACCGCCGACCGGCAGGGTCTGTTAGCCGATGTGACCTCGGTGATCAGCAGCGTGCAATCCAACATTCAGAACATCGAGGCGCGCAGCGGCGACAACAGGGCGTTCATCGACGTCACGCTCGACATCGTGGACGTGGAGCACCTGGAGAAGGTGGTTTCATCGTTGCGGAAAATCGAGGGCGTCTACGAGGTCGAACGAGTGATGCATCCGTGACCGCCCGCCCGGCCCTGCCGTTTCTTCCCCGAAGGGGAACAACGTGATGGGCCGTGGGTGAAACCCACACGGATCCGAAACCACCGAGCCACCCCTGACCTCGAAGGGATCGAACCATCGGGAGCATCGCCACGAGGAGGAGCCACCTTGAGCAAGGAAGTGATTTCCACCGCTAATGCGCCAGCCGCCATTGGTCCTTACTCCCAGGCCGTGCGCGCCGGCAACCTGATCTTCGTATCCGGGCAGATTCCACTGGATCCGGCCACCGGCCAGCTGGTCAGGGGCGATATCAGTACTCAGACCGAGCAAGTGCTCGAGAACCTCGCCGCCATCTTGGAAGCTGCGGGATCCGGTTTGGCGAAGGTTGTGAAGACCACGGTTTATCTCCGCGACCTGGGAGAGTTCGGCCGGATGAACGAGACGTACGCGAAGTTTTTCGGCGAGAACCCGCCGGCGCGTGCCACCGTGCAAGTGGCGCGGCTGCCGCGTGACGCCGCCATCGAGATTGACGTGGTGGCTGAGGTCTAATCGGCAGCTCGGGCACGGGCCAGGTAATGCCTGTGCGGGCGCAAGTCAGATTCTGCCGGGAACGCCCGAGGAGGGAATGGGGAGCGGCGACCAGCTCACGGACCTCGCGCTCCCGTGCTGAAGATCTAACTGGGCTTGATGACTTTTCCGGCGCGGATGCAGGCAGTGCAAACGCGGATGGTTTTGTGAGCGCCATTCACGATAGCCCGTGCGCGGCGCAGGTTGGGGTTCCAGCGGCGCTTGGTGACGTTGTGGGCGTGACTGATCCGGTTTCCGAATTGGGGGCCTTTTCCGCAAATGTCGCAGGCGTGAGCCATGCTGATACCTCTCGGGGAAGAGAATGATCTGAGAGACGAAACCCCATTTTACCACACCTCACGTCCTTTGCCCATGGCGGGCGCGCGAAAACTCCTCGTCGAGTTCTCGGGCAAACCGGGCTACAATGTTCCCATGAGTGGAGCAATGCACTTTTCCCGACGCGCCCACACCGCCGCGCTCTTGCTGCTGGGCATGCTGGCCGCGGTGTCGGGCTGCAGCCGCAAGGCCGTGTCCGACCGTGAAGTCTGGGCGGAAGTCGACGGTAAGCCCGTTTACCGGGAGCAGGTGGAGAGGTACTACCGCAGCCGCGTAGCGACCGGCTCCGATGCCAGTAACCCGGAACAGGCGCTCAGCTTCAAACTGAACATCTTAAACGAGCTCATCAACAACCAGATCCTGGTGGCCCACGCTTCGCGCTCCAAGATGACGGCCTCGGAGGCCGAGGTGGATACGAAGGTGGCGGAGTTCCAGAGCCCTTACTCCCCGCAGGAGTTCCGGAAGAAACTGGCCGACCAGGGATTGGATCCGGCCTCTTTGCGTGATGAGGTACGCCAGAATCTAATTATTACTAAACTGATTACCAAGGAAATTGTGTCGCGGATTGCCGTCAGCGACCGGGAGATTACGGAATACTTCGCCCGCAACCAGGCGACCTTCAACGTGCCGGAGACGCTCTACCACCTGGCCCAGATTGCGGTCACGCCGGTGGCTGAGCCGCAAGTGCGCAACACGAAGAACAACGACGCCAAGAATCCCCAGGCGGCTGAGCGCAAGATCACGGCGCTTTACGCCCGGCTGCGCTCCGGCGAGGATTTCGCCACGGTGGCGCAGGAGTATTCCGAAGACGTACGCACCGCCTCCGGCGGCGGGGACATGGGCTTCATTCCCGCTTCCACGCTTGCCTCCAACCTTCCGCTGCGGCAGGCCATCACCTCGCTCAAGGTGGGAGAGATAACGGGGATCCTGCGCACGCCGGACGGCTATCTCATCCTCAAGCTGATAGGCCGGGAGGAAGCCGGCCAACGCGAGCTATCCGATCCGCAGGTCGCGAGCGCCATTCGGCAAACCCTCATGAACGAACGCGAGCAACTGTTGAAGGCTGCCTACCTTGAGGATCTCCGCAACCGGGCCAAGGTGCGAAACTACCTGGCGGAGAAGATCGTGGCGGCCGACGCCAACGCGCCGCAGGTCAAGTGACGCTTCACGCCAGCCGCACCAGCCGCGAGCCGGTTTCCACCCCCTTCCCTGGGGCGACGTAGATCTTTTCCACCCGGCCGGCACGTGGCGCACGCAGCTCGTTCTGCATCTTCATTGCTTCAATCACCAGCAGCCCCGCGCCCTGGCTGACTTCCTGATGCTCGGCCACCAGGATCTTCACAATCTTGCCGGGCATGGGCGCCACAATCTCCTGCGGGCCATTCGCAGGCGCAGCGGCGACGGCGATTCGCCGGTGCCGGGGGTCCTGGACCTCCACGCGGTAGTGCCGCGTTCCCACCGTCACCACGCGGCGAAACTCGCGCCTCAGCGCCTCTCCCGGCTGAGACGTCACCTGGGCCTCGTACGAGCGACCGCCGATGAGAATTGAATACACGCCCGGGGCGACTTCCGCCCAGTCGGCCTCGCCGGCTTCCTGATCCAGGAGATAGGCCAGCGGTCCGCCGTTCGTGGCAGCCTGGGACGAGCGGAGTTCGAGCTGATGCTCGCTCGAGCGGGAGCCGTGTTGGAGCGTGATGACGAGTTTCATTTCCTGTGCCTGTACCGCCGGTCTATGACCGGCGGAGGTGAACTCCGATTCGGCGCTCATAGAGCGCCGCTACAGATTATGTCCCGCGCGTTGGCCAGCGGTTCAGGAGCGCGTTGCGCCCCGCCGTTTTCCACGCGCTCTCCCGGGCAACGGGAGCAGGCGGCGCAGGGCCGTTGCGGCAGGCATCGAGCGCGGCGGCGAGCAGCGCCACGCGCTCGAGCTCCCGCTGGGGCTCATCCTCCGACAGGATCCCTTCGGCCAGGGCCCGGTCGATGAATCCGGTGTCCATCCGCCCGGCGATGAAGTCCGGATGGTCCACCACCCGGCGGAAAAACGGGATTGTCGTTTCGATGCCAAACACTTCGTATTCGCTCAAGGCGCGGCGCAGGCGCGCCACCGCCTCGGCCCGGTCGTTGCCCCACACCACGAGCTTGGCGAGCAGAGGGTCGTATTCGAGGGGCACCGTCCAGCCTTCGTACACGCCGCTGTCGGAGCGGACCCCCGGCCCCCGCGGGGCCTGGAGCCTGCGGATCAGTCCGGGGGAGGGGAAGAAGTTGTTGGCGGGATTTTCGGCGTAGATTCGGCATTCCAGCGCCGCGCCGTGCAGGCGCACGTCCTCCTGCCGCCAGCGCAAAGGCTCGCCCGCGGCAATCCGCAACTGCTCCTTGACCAGGTCGATGCCCACCACCATCTCGGTGACGGGATGCTCCACCTGGAGCCGCGTGTTCATCTCGAGGAAGAAGAAGTTGCGGCTCTGGTCCACCAGGAACTCCACCGTGCCGGCGTTGAAGTATCCCGCGAGCCTCCCAATGCGCACCGCCGTCTCGCCCATGCGGCGGCGCAGGTCTTCATCCACCACGGGCGAAGGGCACTCTTCCATCACTTTCTGATGCCGGCGTTGCAGCGAGCACTCGCGCTCGCCCAGGTAGATCAGGTTCCCGTGCTGGTCGCCCAGGATTTGGATTTCGATGTGACGTGGCCGCTCCAAGTACTTCTCCAGATAGATGGCGGGGTCGTTGAAGGCGTTCTGCGCTTCGGAACTCGCGTTGCGGTAGGCGGACTCAAGCTCAGCACGGGCAAAGACCAGGCGCAGTCCCTTGCCGCCTCCGCCCGCCGAGGCTTTCAACATCACGGGATAGCCGATTTCGTGGGCGGCGCGCTCGACTTCCGCCAAGGTCTCAAGGTTCTGGACGCCGCCGGGCACCACGGGCAGCCCCGCCTGAATCAAGGCGCGGCGCGAGGCGGTCTTCGAGCCCATCAGCTCCATCGCCGCGACCGGCGGGCCAATGAATACGATGCCGGCGTTCCCACAGGCGCGCGCGAACTCCGGATTCTCGGCCAGAAATCCGTAACCCGGATGCAGCGCCTCCGCGCCGCTGCGCCGGGCGACTTCGATGAGGCGGTCGATGCGCAGGTAGCTTTCGGTCGAAGGCGCGGGGCCGATGGGGTAGGCTTCGTCCGCGTAGCGCACGTGCAGCGCCTTGCGGTCCACGTCGGAATAGACCGCCACCGTCGCGATCCCCATTTCGCGACAGGCGCGCATCACCCGCACCGCAATCTCGCCGCGATTGGCAATCAGGACCTTGGTGAACAAGCGTTGCTCCCGACGTTGCGAAGATTACCTGAAATCGCCCCCTTTTTCACATCTATCTTGTTGATTCCAGTAAGGATAACAGTCTTAGGTTCGTTTTGGGTAGACATTTTATGCAAGTGCTTTGATTGCAGTGAGATACCAGCTTTGCCTTGAATACAATATAAGGAGCCGGCCGCGGTGGCATAAGAGGCTATGGTAGTGGCCTCGGCTGCCCGCTGGAGAACGGGCTGCCAGGCCTCGATCCTCTCGCGCAACTGGGGGGTAGAATCGAAGGTCGCGCCCAGGTCGGCCTCCAGCCGGTACCGCCACTGGCGCGATTGGCCCCTGAGAACCTGGATGATAAAGGCCAGTTCCCCTTCAATGCGTTCCTCCGCCTCTCGGACGCGGTCCTGCCGAAATCCCTGCCACGCAGGAGCGCGCAGGGCGCAGACTTTCTCCCAGCAGGCTTCGGCCAGCTCGGCGACGCGCTCGGCCAGGTAAAGATCTCGGGGCAGCAGCAAGTAGATCAGGTCACGGTGCAGGCGGCGGTACTCGCGCACGTCCTCACCCCAGAACTCGATCATACGCTCGCGCACAAAGGGGCACAATTCGCGCTTCAGGGAGTTCAGGGACGACCGGAACTTGCCGGCCGCCGTGCGCGGGCCGGTGGACTTCTGCGCGTTGCGCCGCCGGGCGGCGAGTTCCAGGGGCGTAAGTTGGCGCTTCGGGGCAAAGGGCATGGCAGTTCTTCCCTCCGGCGGCAGTCCGCGATTGACAGCAGGCTGTCTAGGAAGCCCAAGTAGAGATAGCCTAGCATACTACAAGCAGAAAGTCAAGCCCAAAGTGGGGCGAGCGGGGAAACGGAAGATCGGGCAAGATGTCGTACTCGCCGTGCCAGCTTGGCCTGCCCCGATCCCGTCGGGGAGGTCGGTGCAACAACGGAATGTTCCCGTGCTTCTTGGGCGGGTTGGTGTCGCGCCTGGTTTCGGGCGCGCGCAGTTCGGAAATCACTCTGGAGGCGGAATGCGCAAGTCGCGGCAGATCTTGCGAGCGAGAAAATCGTCAACCTCGCGATGACGAGGAACAGTGGAAGTGGTCTGCTCCTTGGGATTGTGGAAAACGGAGTGGCGCGAGCCCTCACGAAGAAGCTCACAGCCTTGCTCGGCAAGGTGGCGTAGAAACTCGCGACGCTTCATGCGCTGGCCTTAGACCCGCACCGTAATGGGTTCGCGTCGCGCGTCAGGAGCACTGGCTCCGGCCAGTTGACGGTTGGTCTCAAGAATCAAACGAAGGGCTTCCCGCAGGTTGCGTCGGGCTTCGGCCAGAGTCCGGCCCTGGGTGTTCACACCCGGGATTTCCTCGACATAGGCGACGTACCACCGGTCCCGCTTTTGAATGACCGCGGTGAATTCGCGCTGCATTTTCATCCCTGGTTGAGATTCTAACACGGACGGGGTAGCGAGCAGGTCTTTTCTGACTGGCCGGTCTGACCTCTTGCAGGAGAGCCGCAGCGTTACAGGACAGTGCAGGCCATCCACGCACTATGGAAATCCCACAAGTCGAAAATGCCCGCCAGCACCGAAACATCCCTTAATAAAATCTGTGGACCTCCGGGCCAGCAATTCCGCCATCGGTCCGGACCCAGGAACGACGAAATAGATTCGCACGGACTTGCGATGGAAAGTGAACGCCCATGCTTTATGGATCGGGCTCTCTTTGGAGAACAACTCGATACCTTGTCGAACCTGTTCAGTAAGGCCGCCCTTTCGGCGGTCCTGGTGACAGTACACGATAAGGCTCTGACGACGACTCAGAAACTGCCGTATCTCGTCAAGGAAGACGTACTTAGGCCCGGTCTTCCGGCACTTCATTTTTTCGTTCAACGAAAGGCCATTGTCGGGGTCTAGAAAGACCAAATCAGCCTCCTCAACCTGCTTGAGCGCCTTGTCACACCAACTTTTTCTCACTTCGGGACGTTTTTGCGGCGGAACGCCGGCGAAATCCAAACGTTCTTCATAAAACTGCGTTCTGCCCGGAAGGACCCAGCATTCTCTGACGCGAGCCACTCGTCGGTCTTTGCCTTGAACAATTTCCCGTAGAGTGTCGAATAGTTCCTCGTTACAGTTGCCGAGACCATTGGCCTCATCTGGAGATGAAAGATACTGGATAAACCCACCGTCTGTGCTTCCACCCTTAGCGGTGGTGAGATACCAAACGATCCCTAAGAGAACGTCCCGCGTCCCCAGGAATTTGAGAAGAGCGTACTTTCCGAAGTCGCCGATGTCACCAACGTATTGGTCCTGCATCGATCGCTTTCACACTCTGGGAAGCCATTCTACAACGGGATGTTCCCGTGCTTCTTGGGCGGGTTGGTGTCGCGCTTGGTCTCGAGCTGGCGCAGGGCGGCGATGAGTTTGGGGCGGGTGTCGCGGGGCTCGATGATGGCGTCCACCCAGCCGCGCTCGGCGGCGATGTAGGGATTAGCGAAGCGCTCGCGGAATTCGTCCACCTTCTCGCGGCGCAATTTCCCCGCGTCTTCCGCTTTCTGCAGATCGCGCCGGTAAACGATGTTCACGGCGCCCTCGGGGCCCATGACGGCGATCTCGGCGGTGGGGTAGGCGTAATTCACGTCGGTGCGGATGTGCTTCGAGGCCATGACGCAGTAGGCGCCGCCGTAGGCCTTGCGCGTGATGACGGTGAGCTTGGGGACGGTGGCTTCGGCATAGGCGTAGAGCAGCTTGGCCCCGTGGCGGATGATGCCGCCGAATTCCTGCTGCGTGCCGGGGAGAAAGCCCGGGACGTCCTCGAAGGTGATCAGAGGAATATTGAACGCATCGCAGAAGCGCACAAACCGCGCGCCCTTGTCGGAAGCGTTGATGTCGAGGCAGCCGGCGAGCACGGCGGGCTGGTTGGCGACGATGCCCACGCTCTCGCCGCCCAGGCGCGCGAAGCCCACCACCACGTTCTTGGCGAAGTGCTCCTGCACTTCCAGGAAGTAGCCTTCGTCCACCACGCGATGAATGATTTCCTTGATGTCGTAGGGCTGGTCGGATTTGACCGGCACCAGGGTGTTGAGTGCCTCGTCGCGGCGATCGATGGGGTCGCTCGTCTCGACGCGCGGCGGGTCCTCGCGGTTGTTCTGCGGCAGGAAGGAGAGCAGCTCGCGGATGAGCGCCAGGCAATCGGGATCGTCGCGGGTGATGAAGTGCGCGACGCCGCTGACGGTGTTGTGCGTCGTGGCCCCACCCAGATCTTCCTTGGTGACGTCTTCGTGCATCACGGTCTTGATGACGTCGGGGCCGGTCACAAACATGTAGCTGGATTTTTCCACCATCAGGATGAAATCCGTGATGGCCGGGGAATAGACCGCGCCGCCGGCGCAAGGACCCATGATGGCAGAAATCTGCGGGATGACTCCCGACGCCAGGGTGTTGCGGAGGAAGATATCCGCATAGCCGGCCAGTGAGGCCACGCCTTCCTGGATGCGCGCGCCTCCCGAGTCGTTCAGACCCACGAGGGGCACTCCCACTTTGAGCGCCAGGTCCATCACCTTGCAGATTTTCGCGGCGTTGGCTTCGCTGAGCGAGCCGCCAAAGACGGTGAAGTCCTGCGCGAAAGCGTACGTGGGCCGACCGTTGATGCGGCCGTAGCCGCTCACCACGCCGTCACCGGGAATGCGCTGCTCGGCCATGCCAAAATTCTGGCAGCGGTGCTCGACCAACTTGTCGATCTCCTCGAAGCTGCCTT
>Ga0315284_10010767_pt1 | contig 13025 bp, 14 predicted proteins | sample YL17G09_16_MG_FD_203696 | JGI IMG/M metagenome (GOLD analysis project Ga0315284, IMG submission 203696) | Sediment microbial communities from Yellowstone Lake, YNP, Wyoming, USA - YL17G09_16 | ecosystem: Environmental > Aquatic > Freshwater > Lake > Sediment | place: USA: Wyoming | collected... | reverse complement strand
TTCCTCTTCCGTCAGCGTCACGATATACTTCTTCTTCATGGTAGGCCTCCTTGCCTCGGGTATGGTTACCCCATCGGCAAAGAGACCCCACGACATGCATCAATTCACGTGCGACGGAGCACTAGTCCAGGTTATAGAGCACCTTCCACCAGTGATTGTCGATTTGCATGTCGGGAGTGACAATGTTGAGATGCCCGGGAAGGTCGACTTGATACCATGCCCCATCGCTACCCATCGAAGACATTGTGAGCGGGCCGTCGGAGTAGGCAAAACCGTACTCTCCCGCATGCCCCAGGTCGCGGGTTTCGATGACCACCTTCAGGTTGCCGTCGGGTTTCACCTCGGCCCACACGCAACCCGCGCCGTCTCCTCGCGTGAATGTTTCGTCTTCTCCGACGCGCCTGAGCGAGGCCGGGGCCGACACGTCGTCCAGTCGCAGGTGCCATTCGCCGGGACTCAGGTTCATGGCCCGGATGCGCTCGACAATTTGCGTGTACCGGCCACGATGGAACCATCCTGGGTTCTGATTGAGCATGAGGAAGCCAATGAACGTGTGGGAAAAGAAACCGTAGGCAAGAAGGGCCAGCGGAACCACGACGGCCAGGACGACCAGAATGCAGACACGAACCCTCATGGTGGGAGCCGCCCACTTCCCCAGGTGTCCGTTTTTGTGCTCCGCTTTCGCGAGACTCGTGAGTATACTGGGCGGCGAAGGAAACACAAGGGCCAATCCCCTATCCGCTGCGGATTGGGAATTAGGGAGAGGCGGATCGGCCGGCGGGTGCTCTGGACCTTCCGAACACACCGCCGGCGCGCCCTTCAATCCGAAATACGTAAGGATCGCCAACCATGGTGGACCTCGAAAAAGTCGAGCGGGCGACGCGGCTGCTTCTGGAAGGCATCGGCGAGGACCCCGCGCGGCCGGGGCTTCTCGAAACGCCCCGCCGCGTCGCCGAGATGTGGCGCGAACTTGTCGCCGGCATGGACAAGCGGGCCGAGGACATCATGACGGTCCTCCCGTGCGAGGAGCACGACGGGATCGTCCTGATGCGCGACATCCCCCTCGTGAGCCTGTGCGAGCACCACCTCGTCCCGTTCATCGGGAAGGCCCACGTGGCGTACCTGCCGCAGAAGAACCGCGTGACCGGCCTCTCGAAACTGGCGCGGATCGTCGAGATGGAGGCCCGCAAACTCCAGATCCAGGAACGCCTGACCACCGCCATTGCCGACGACATCATGAGGACCATCACCCCGAAGGGCGTCATGGTGGTCATCGAGGCCGAGCACCTGTGCATGACGATCCGCGGCGTCCAGAAGGCCGGGACGGTGACCGTGACGAGCGTGGTGCGCGGCATCTTCCGGAAGAATGAGAAGACGCGGGCCGAGGCGCTGGCCCTGCTGACGCACGGCCGCCACGGATAAGATGGAACTTTTGGGGTGTTCGTGCGACCACGTTTAGCCGCGAGCCGAAGGCGAGCGCTCACCCCGCCACAGGCGGGTAAACTTTCGGGGCGGGCATGGCGCGGCAAAGAGAACTACCTGAGGAGGCACCGCAATGATGGATGCTCGAATCAGTGAACTGGCCCGTGTCCTGGTAAGGTACTCCAGGGGCGTGCGGCGCGGTCAGACGGTCCTCATCGCCGGGTCTGCGGCGGCCGGGCCGCTCCTGCTGGAATGCATCCGCGAGACCTATCGCGCGGGCGCCCATCCGATGATCCGCATGACGCCTGACGGGGCCGACGAAATCATGTACGCCGAGGCCTCCGCCGACCAACTCCGGTTCGTGCCGCGCTCCACCATGGCCGCGCTCCGCGAGGCCGATCATTACATCCGCATCATGGCCGACTCCAACACGCGGGCCCACGCCCAGGTGGACCCGAAGAAGCAAGTGGTCGTGGAGGGCGCACGCCGGAAGATGACGAACCTGATGTTCGTGAAGAACCAGTGGACGCTGACGCTCTTCCCGACGCCGGCCTACGCCCAGGACGCCGGCATGGGCATGGAAGAGTTCGAGGCGTTCGCCTACTCGGCGATGCGCGTGGACAAGCGCGATCCCGTGGCGGCGTGGCAAGAGGCCCGGCGGTTCCAGGCGAAGGTCCTGGCGCGACTGAAGGGAGCCCGCAAGGTCCGCATCGTCGCCGAGGGCACGGACCTCCAGATGAGCGTCAGGGGCCGCACCTTCATCTCTTCGTACGGGTCGCATAACATGCCGGACGGCGAGATCTTCACGGGACCGGTCGAAACGACCGCCGAAGGCCGTATCCGCTACACCTACCCGGTCTGCTACCGGGGCAAGGAGGTCGAGGACGTACGCCTGGAGTTCGAGAAGGGCAAGGTCATCAAGGCGTCGGCCGCCAAGAACGAGGCGTTCCTCAAGCAGATGATCGGCATGGATGCCGGGGCGACGCGCCTCGGGGAACTCGGCATCGGCACGAACTACGGTATCGCGAGGTTCACCAAGAACATCCTGTTCGATGAGAAGATCGGCGGGACGGTGCACCTGGCCCTTGGCAAGGGATACGCCGAGACGGGGTCGGTGGCCAAGTCGGCCCTGCATTGGGACATGATCTGCGACCTTCGGCGCGGCGGGCGCCTGGAGGTGGACGGCCGGGTGCTCCAGGCGGATGGAAAGTTCCGGTTCTGACGGACTACGACGAACGTTGAACGTTCAACATCCAACGCCGAACATTGAATGAACAACCGCGGACGGCACAGGAATGTAGGGTGTGTGCTCCGCACGCACGCGACCCCTGGCCGTTCCATTCCGTGAAAACGGGTAGGCCGGCGCGCTGTTCTATTCCGCGTGCGTGCGGAGCACGCACCCTACATTCTTGTTCTTCGGTTCGTCGGTTCAGGCCTCGGACGAGAGCCGACCGTGCCGCGCGCGGCGATGCCCGTCGCCTGGGCCGGCGCATTGCCCGAGCCGGACAGTTGACGCACCCGTGCCGGGCGAGTACCATTGCCCGTCCTGCTCGCCCCTGTCCGCCCGAGGGGGATTCGCCCGGGTGAACGAGTCGCCTCGGGCGACCCGATAGAGCGGCGGCGGCCCCGAGGACCGTTATCCTGAACGCCGAGCCCCAGCTTCGCCGATGAATTGGCATGGTTCGCGCCCTGGGTCGGATGGTGTGCCCACAATGACAGAGGCCGGCGACAAGCCCCATATTCCCAGCCGCTACGGGCCGGTTTTCCGCCACGTCTACGTTGGCGCCGTGCACGTGCTGTTGTTCGCGTTTTCGTTCTGGGTGGCCCACGGCCTGAGGTACGAGTTCCGCGTGCCGCCGCTGGCCGCCGCGGTCGCCAACGTGATTCCCCCGGAGGCCGTGGGCGAGCCGGTGTCGACCCTGGTCGGCGTGCCGGAAGCCGTCTGGAGCAGGTTCTACCAGATGCTCGTCTTCGTCCTGATCGTCAAGGTGCTCGTCTTCGGCTACTTCCGGCTCTACGCGGGGTGGTGGCAATACGTCAGCGTCCAGGACCTGGTGGAGACGTTCAAGGCCAGCCACATCTCAACGGTCATCATCCTGGGCGGCGTCTACCTGACGCGGCTCCTGACGGGGTACGGCGTCCTGTCGGTCAGGCTGACGGTGCCCGACACGATCCTGATCATCGACTGGGCGGCGACGATCGCACTGGTGGGCGGCATGCGGTTCCTCGTGCGAATCATCCGCGAGGGGTCGCGCCCCGTGAGCCCGGCGGGCCTGACGCGCGTCCTCATCGTCGGCGCGGGCGACGCCGCCGAGGGCATCCTCAGGGAACTCTACCGCCTGCCCGTCGAGAAGTACCACGTCGTGGGCTTTGTCTCGGACGATCCGAGGAAGCGCGGCATCCGTATCCACGGCGTGCCGGTGCTCGGCGGCGTGGACGAGTTGGCGGCGATCGCCGACCACCAGACCGCCGAGGAAGTCATCATCGCCCTGCCGCAGCCCAAGCGCGACGAACTCCGCCGCATCATCGAGGTCTGCAAGGGCCGCAAACTCACCTTCCGGATCGTGCCCGGCGTCGCCGACCTCATCGAAGGCCGCATCGACGTCAGCCGCCTCCGCGAGGTCGACATCAACGACCTCCTCGGGCGCGAGGCCGTCAGCCTCGAGGTGGACCAGATCGGCCACTTCCTGACAGACCGGGTGGTCCTGGTGACCGGGGCGGGGGGCTCGATCGGCTCGGAACTCTGTCGCCAGGTCGCCTCGTTCCGGCCCAGGCGGCTCGTCATGCTCGAACAGGCCGAGAACAACCTCTTCCACATCGACCGCGAACTGCGCGCCCAACTGTCGCGCCTCGAACTCGTGCCCGTCATCGCCGACGTCTGCGACCGCCAGCGCATCGAGAACGTCTTCGCCGCCTGCCGGCCGAACGTCATCTTCCACGCCGCCGCCCACAAACACGTCCCGATGATGGAACTGAACCCCGGCGAGGCGATCAAAAACAACGTCTTCGGCACGAAGAACATCGCCGACATGGCCTGCAAGTTCAAGGCCGACGCCTTTGTCATGATCTCGACCGACAAGGCCGTCAATCCGACCAGCGTCATGGGCTGCACCAAACGCATCGCCGAGATGTACTGTCAGGCCCTGAGTTCCAGCGCCGCCTGCGACGCCACCAAGTACGTCCTCGTCCGGTTCGGCAACGTCCTTGGGTCGGCCGGCAGCGTCGTGCCGATCTTCCGGGAGCAGATTGCGCGCGGCGGGCCGGTCACCGTGACGCATCCCGAGATGCAGCGGTACTTCATGACGATCCCCGAGGCGACCCAACTTGTGATCCAGGCCGGCACGATGGGCAAGGGCGGCCAGATCCTCCTGCTGGACATGGGCGAGCCGGTCAAGATCGTTGACCTGGCGCGCGACATGATCACCCTCTCGGGCTTCCGCCCCGAGATCGACATCAAGATTGAGTTCCTGGGCATGCGGCCGGGGGAGAAACTCTTCGAGGAACTTCGGACCGGCGCCGAGAACGTTCTGCCGACCCATCACAAAAAAATCTTCATCTGGCAGAGCCGCACCTGCACCCAGGAGGAGATCGCCCAGGTCCTCGAAAAACTCCGCGCGGTCTCGGACAGCCAGCAGCCCGAGAGAATCCAGCAGGTCCTCAAGAGTATCATCCCCGAGTACGAGCCGTCGGTGCCACCGGCCCAGCGGGGCCGCCCTGTGGCCGGGGCGCCCGCGTTCTCCGACCCCTTCGCTTGACGTCCGCCCGGCGAGCGGATAAAGGAAAACGGCCTTCACCGCAGAGATCGCAGCCCAGGGGGCCCCTTCGTCAACATGGGGAGACCGCGGAGAACAACAGCCCGGAGGGTGGAAGCAAAACAGAAACGGATCGTTGATCTCTTTTGCGCCTTTGGCCTCGGTTCTTCTTTTCTCGGCGTTCTCCGCGTTCTCTGCGGTGAGATTCGTTGTTTCGGCAGCGGGCGGACCGCCGTTTTGCTTGGCACGCAGGACCGCCTCCTCCTATAATCGCGCCTCGGGCCGCAAGGAGGCTGCCATGCGGGTGCTCGTAACCGGCGGCGCAGGGTTCCTCGGGTCGCACCTCTGCGACCGTCTTGTTGCCGACGGGCACGATGTCGTTTGCGTGGACGACCTCTCGACCGGCCGCCGCCGCAACATCGAGCCTCTCCTCGCCGGCGGCCGGTTCCGGTTTCTCCAGGCCGACGTTGTGGACCCGCCGCCCCTGGAGGGGCCGCTGGATCGCGTCTTTCACCTGGCCTGCCCGGTGGGCGCCGCCCATTACGCCGGCCGGCCGATCGCCACGCTTCGCGCGAGCGGCGAGGGCGCCCGCCGATGCCTGGACCTTGCGGCCGAGTGTGGCGCGACCTTCGTCCTGGCCTCCACGAGCGAGGTCTACGGCGACCCCGAGGTCCATCCGCAGGTCGAGACGTACCCCGGCCGCGTCAGCCCCGTCGGGCCGCGCTCGGCCTATACCGAAGGCAAGCGGTTCGCCGAGGCGCTGGCGGTTGCGTACGGCCGCGAGCGCGGCGTGCGGGTGCGCATCGCCCGCATCTTCAACACCTACGGGCCGCGCGCCCGCCCCGACGACGGCCGCGTCGTCTCGAACTTCATCGTCCGGGCCCTGGCCGGTCGGCCGCTGGCGGTCCACGGCGACGGCCGCCAGACGCGAAGTTTCTGCTACTCGAGCGACATGGTCGAGGCGCTCCTCAGACTGGCCGAGGCGGGGGCGGAGGCCGACGGTAAGCCGGTGAACCTCGGCAACCCCGAAGAAGTCTCGATCCTGGACCTGGCGCGCGAAATCCTTGACCTCGCCGGGTCGAAGGCCCGGATCGAGTTCGCCCCGATGATGCCCGAGGACCCTGTCCGCCGCCGGCCGGACATCACGCGGGCGCGGCAACTCCTCAACTGGCAGCCGCGCGTCACGCGACGCCAAGGGCTCACGGCAACCATCCGCTATTACCGCGAGGAGGAACCGACCCCATGAACGTCCTGGTGACCGGCGGCGCAGGCTACATCGGCAGCCACGTGGTGCGGCTCCTCCTGGAAGCGGGCCACAAGGTCCGCGTCTTCGACAACCTCTCCGAAGGCCACGCCGCCGCCGTCCCGGCCGGCGTCCTCTTCCGGGGCGACCTGGCGGACCCGGCGTCGCTCCGCGAGGCGCTGCGCGGCAGGTTCGATTGCGTCATGCACTTTGCCGCCTCCTGCTCCGTCGGCGAGAGCATGGGAAACCCCGCCAAGTATTATGCCAACAACGTGGTCGGAAGCCTGAACCTTCTGGACGCCGTCCGGGCGGCCGGCGTCGCGCGGCTGGTATTCTCCTCCTCGGCCGCCACCTACGGCGTGCCGCGCGAGACCCCCATCACCGAGGACCATCCCCAGGCCCCCATCAACGCCTACGGCCAGACGAAACTCGACATCGAGCACGCCCTCGCGTATTACGCCGGGGCCTATGGGCTGGGGTATTGCTGCCTCCGTTATTTCAACGCGGCCGGTGCGGCCCCCGACGGGACCATCGGCGAGGACCACGACCCCGAGTTGCACCTGGTGCCGATCGTCCTGGAGGTCGCCCTCGGACGCCGCAAGGACGTCAAGGTCTTCGGCGCGGACTACCCGACGCGCGACGGAACGTGTGTCCGAGACTACATCCATGTATACGACTTGGCGAGCGCCCACATCCTGGCGATGGAGGCCGTCGAGCCGGGCAAGGGCCTCGCCTTCAACCTCGGCAGCGGCAGCGGCTACACCGTCCGCGAGGTGATCGAGGTGGCCCGCAAGGTCACCGGCCGCAGGATCCCCGCGGCCGACGCCGCCCGGCGGCCGGGCGACCCGCCCGCTCTCGTCGCTTCAAGCGACCGGATCATCCGCGACCTCGGCTGGAAGCCCGAGTACCCGGACCTCGAAACGATCGTCGAGACGGCCTGGCGCTGGCACAAGGCCCACCCCGACGGCTACGGCGATTGACCGTCTCCCGGTTCCACGACAACGATTCACCGCAGAGATCGCTGAGAACGCAGAGAAAAGAAGAATCGAGGCCAAAGGCACAAAAGAGGTCAACGACCCGTTTCTGTCTTTCCCCCAGCCTCCGGGTTGTTGTTCTCCGCGGTCTCTGCGATCTCTGCGGTGAAAGCCGTTATCGGCCGTACAGTTCGGCCGCAACCTCGCGGTGGGCGGCAACGTCCTCCAGTCCGTGGATCTTGCCGGGCCAGTCCTTGTGGATGTACTGGCCGAACGCGTCGATGCACGGGAAGAAGGCCGCGTCGCGCTGGGTCGGGTCCTTCGTGCCCGGCGCGGTCGGCGGATAGCCGCGCATCCCGAAGAGCGACGTGGACGCAGGCACTTCCTCTGCCCGTGCGGTCGCGACGGCCACGAGCGTCGCTCCGAGGGTCCCGAGCAGCGTGGCAAGAAGGGCAGGGCCGAGGCGGATGGACGTTTTCATCGGCCGCCCCCGCCCGGGGCGTCAGGCGCGCCCGCGGCCGTCGCAAGGGCGCCGGCCAGGGCCTCGGCCAGTTTCCGAACGAGCGCCTCCTGCCCCTTGCCGCGCGCCTGCACCCGCACCAGGTACCGCCCTGCGGGGAACTCGATCAGGCCGGGGTCGGCATAGGCCTCGATGCCGCCGGGCAGGGTGACGCTTCCGGCGCCCGGGTCCTCGAAGACCTTGCGGGCATACTCGGGCGCGTCCATGTCGTAGAGGTCGGCGGCTACGTAGGGGCTGGTGGCCGAGGCGTCGGCGCCGGCGGCCCGCCACTCGGAGTGGGCGAGCAGGCGAAACCCCGCCTCGACGTACCGCGGGGCCATGCCGTCGATGTACTCGTGGAGGTCCTCGGGGGTGTACCAGGTGATCTGGCCGACTTGGCGGGCGGCAGCCGAGGCAGCGGCGGACTGAGCGACGGCGGCCATGGCGGCCCGATCCGCAGGTGCCGGGCCGACCTTGCCGCAACCGGCCAGGGCGAACGTTGCGGCCGCCAGGAAGGCGAGGACGGGGCGCACTAGCACGGCTCCTTTCTGCCAAGCCCAGTCTACGGACCCGCCGGAAGGGCTGTCAACAGCCAAGCGGCGGCCCGCCGCCGGCGCGCGCGAACCCGGCAGGACCCGGCCGGGGCGGTCAGTCGTGGAACCACCGCTCGACCTCGGCGCGCAGCGCCTCGGGCGAGCGCACCGCCTGAAAGGCCGCGCGCGCCTTGGCCGCCCCGCGGAGCCCGCGCGCGTAGTACGACCCGAGTTTGTGCATGAGGCGGACGGCGGTCGCCTCGCCATACTCTTCCGCGAGGCCGTCGAAATGGGCGAGGACCGCCAGCCGCCGCTCGGCCATCGAGGCGGGGCTGCAAGTCCCGCTTCGGGCGAGGTCGATCGCCTGGCGGAAGATCCACGGCGCCCCGAGAGCGCCGCGCGCGACGCTCGCCCCCGCGCATCCGGTGCGCGTAAGCATCTCGAGGATCGCCTCGGCCGAACGAAGGTCGCCGCTCCCGAAAACCGGGACCGCCAGCCGCGCCGACCACTCGGCGATGGCGTCCCAGTCGGCGCGGCCGGAGTAGCCCTGGACGACAGAGCGGGCGTGGAGCGTCACGGCAACGGCGCCGGCGTCTTCGGCGCAGCGGGCGACGTCGAAGGCCCGGCCGGCGTCCCCGCCTTCGCTGCCGAAAGCGGTGCGGAGTTTCACGGTGACCGGCAGATGCGCCGCACCGGCGGCCGCCGCAACCAGCCGCGCAGCAAGGTCGGGCTGCCGGAGGATCGCCCCGCCGCGCCCCGACCGGAGGGTCCGCCGGCTCGGGCAGGCGAAGTTCAGGTCGACGGTGTCGGCGGCGCCGTGGTCGGCGATGAGGCGCACCGCCTCGGCCAGCGCGCCCGGGTCGGCGGGCAGCAACTGGATGGAGAGCGGCCGGTCGGCGGGCGTCCAGCCTTCGCAGCCGAAGCGGCTGCTTTCGTCCTTCGCAGCAGCGGCCTTGCCGTTGCCGCTGCGGAGAACGGGTCGGCGGAGTAGGCCGGCCGCGAGGACCCGCGCGGCCTTGGGGTCGCCCAGGAGGAGCGCCTCGGGGGTGACCATCGGCGTGTGGGCCAGGGCGGCGCCGAAGCGGCGGCAGAGCAGCCTCATCGCCAGGTGGGTGTGCCCGTGCATCGGGGCCAGGACGAGGTTCGACTCCAGGGCCAGGGGGCCGAGCCGAACCGGCCGGATGGGTTCTTGCACATCTGGCATGGAGGCGACTCTATCGGGCAAGCAGGGCGAACGCAAGCGCGCCTCACGCCGGGGCATCACACCCCGCGTATTCACGGGGGGCGAAATGGGTTGGCGCGCGACCACGCTTAGCCCCGGGTGAAAACATCCGGGGCCAACCGTCACCCGGGGTTCGCGCCCCCCGACGGGTGTGGCCCTTTTCGTTGGAGTGAAAGGCCCGGGCGCTCCGATAAATCCTTCGGGTCCGCCTGTCCCCCGGACCCCGCTGCAAGGAGAAAGAAGGATGCTCAGAACCGAGAAGCGAACCCATCCGCGCATCACCACGCGCATTACGATCCAGTCGGTCGGGCCGACGCTGAACATCTCGGCGGGCGGCCTGTGCGTCCTGACGGCCGATCCCCTGAAGGAAGGCCTGCTGCCTGAGGTCTCCTTCGAACTGCCGGACGACCTCGTTCCGGTGGTCTGCAAGGCCCGGATCGCCTGGTGCCGCACCTCCCGGATCGACCCCGAACTCTACGAGATCGGGCTGGCGTTCACGGAAATCAGCGATGAGGATCGCCAGCGCGTGACGGACTTCGTGGAGACACACTTGACGCCGGAAACCGAGGCCTGACCCCTACCGCCGCCTCCCGGATTCCGCAACCTATCGGTGAAAGGGTTGCATTCCCATGATTCTGGTGTAGAATGCAGCAGTTGGGGGCGGGGTCTGTTAGATGCCGATCACGGCAACTTGTCCGAAGTGTTCCAAGATGATCTCTGCGCCGGACACGGCCGTCGGCCGCAAGGCCCGATGCCCGGAATGCGGGACGGTCGTCGCTTTTCCGAACGGGAGCGGCGAGCATGCGCCTGCGCTGGGCGGCCCGGCGGCCGAACTGGCGGCGGCGGTCCAGCAGGTGGCGGCAGGTCCCGCCAGCGACATCAAGGCCAAGACGCCGTCGCCCAGCCTGGGCGCCGCGACGACGACGCTCGAACGGCTGGCGGCCCGGACGAGCCCCTACGGGGCGGCGCGCCTGATGGCGGCGCTGATTTTCGGCGTGGGCGTCGTGCTGGGCGTCATCACGTTCCTGGTGGGCCTGGCAGGCCTCATCGTGATCTCGATGCAAGGCCATCCGATGATCGGCGTCCTGGCGTTCGTCGGGTCGCTGGCCTTGGCGGTGCTATTCGTCCTCGGGGCCAGGGCGGCGACGGAACTGCTGCGCCTGGCGTCCGACATCGGCGACCGGACGCGGCAGATCTCGCAGTACCTGGACGAGAACGAGAACCGCTGACCGTTGCGATAAAGAAAAGGCCGGCCGCCTCGTCGGAAGCGGCCGGCCTTTTTTCGTCGGTTGCGGTGGGACCTTACTGGACCGAGACGGCAGCCAGCAGCGCCCCCTTCTTCAGTTTCCAGCCCCCGCTGAGGAAATACTTGCCCTTGCGGATCGTCAGCGGCAGCCGCTGGAGTTCCGCGACCTTGGGGTTGCCGTCCTTGTCCTTTTCGGTGCGGGTCCAGACGAGGGCCAGTTTGACGTCGTTGGCGGTCGCCTCCTCGGCCGTGATCGAAAGGCTGTAGCCCTCGGCCATCTCCCGCTGCCAGGCCGTGCCGTACGGCACGGCGCGGGCATCGCGCAAGATCAGGCGGAACGTGTTGTGGCCGGATTTGGCGAGCGCGCTCTGGATCGGCGCCAACTCCTTGTCGCAGGCGGGCTTGTCCTCGGTGGAGGCCTGGATCGCCAGGATGCTGATGGTGGCGGCGGGGGGCGGCTTTGTCTCGGCCGCCGAGGCCCTCGATGCAGCGGCAACCGACGCCACGGCCGCTGCGAGCACGAGCGCCGCACGGACGGCGGCGCCGCCAGGCGGATGTCTCATCGCTGTCCCCTTTGCGTCAGCCATTGTCATAGGTTACGAAGACGGCCGCGACGGTGTTGGGGTCGCCCCCGTAGAAGATGACGTCGTAATTCGAGGCCGTCGTCTCGATGCTGTGAACCTCCACGTCACCTTGCCGCGCTAATGCCTGCAAGTCAATAGGCTGGGCCTGCAGGCCGGGCGAGGTCTGGTGGAGCGCGCTCAGGATGCCAAGGGCGATGACCAGGCCGGCCGCCAAGGCGCCGGCGAAGTGGGCCCCCCAGGCGCTGGGGCGGCGTTTCTTCGCCCGCGAAACCCTCAGGGCCGAGATGGACGGCGGCCGGCGCTGAACGATGCGCACGGGCGACGGCGTCCGCGGTTCGGCCGGCGTTCGCACCTCGGCCGGGGGCGGCGCCGCAGGCTCCGGGGTCCGGGCCGGCGCCTCTTCCGGGCGCCGGAGCGACGAGAGTTCCGCCGGCGTCGGGTCGAGGGTGTCGACGCGCGGCCGGGTCTTGAGGACCACCGGCTCCTCTTTGCCTTCGAGTTCGCGCCTCAGGGCCTTGGCGATCGCGTTCCACTGGTCGGGCTCAACCGGCGGCGGCGCGAACGACTTCAGCACGTGTTGGATCCGCTGCTGATCGTGGATCACCTGGCGGCACCGGCCGCACGCGTCAATGTGCTGCTCGACCGTGACCGTTTCGAGGGGCGAGAGTTGCCCGTCGGCGTACCCGGCCAGCATCGGCTTGATGTCGTCGCAGTCCATTTCGGCTCACCCGATTTCCGACGCCAGCAGTTCCTTGAGCCGCGCGCGGGCGTTGAAGATGCGGCTCATGACCGTGCCCACCGAGATGCCGAGCACGTCGGCGATCTCTTTGTAGGACATGCCCTCGATGGCGAAAAGGACGAGGGCGGCACGGTTCTTTTCAGAGACATTGTCGAGCGCCTTTTCGATGGCCCTCGTCAGGTCGTTCGCCTGGGCGTCTTCCTGGGGCGTCTGCTGCCTCGGCCCACCGGCGGCAGGCTCGATGGCGACTTCCGAGTCGAGGCTGCCCATCGCCCGGACCGCCCGCCACCGCCGGTAGTCCAGGCCCGCGTGCGTCACGATCCGGTACAGCCACGTCCGCAGCGACGACTGGCCGCGGAAGGTTTCGATGCCCCGCATGACGTGGATGAAGGCTTCCTGGACCACGTCGAGGGCGTCCTCCCGGTTGCCGACCAGGCGAAATGCGATTCCGAAAGCCGCGTCCCGGTGGAGCCGGAACAGTTCGTCCAGCGCCTTCGGGTCGCCGCCCTTGAGGCGCTGGACCAGTTGGGCGTCGCGTTTGGCGGCTTCCCGGCCGGTCTGGGCCGACTCGTCGTTTCCAGCCATATGGACGGTTCCGGTGAGGTCCTATTCAGCCGATCGCCCTGATTGTATCTGGTCGGCCCCCCGGGCGAAAGGATTTTTGTCCAACGAGCGGCGTGCGGAAGCACGCCGTAAGGGCGTGCCGGGAAAAGCCGTGCCGCGCAAAGCGCCGCGATTTATAATGGGCATCCTCGTATAGAGAGGATGGAAAGGCCGGGGAGGAGACCGACATGGCAGACGAGCGCGAACC
>Ga0315284_10010766_pt1 | contig 13026 bp, 29 predicted proteins | sample YL17G09_16_MG_FD_203696 | JGI IMG/M metagenome (GOLD analysis project Ga0315284, IMG submission 203696) | Sediment microbial communities from Yellowstone Lake, YNP, Wyoming, USA - YL17G09_16 | ecosystem: Environmental > Aquatic > Freshwater > Lake > Sediment | place: USA: Wyoming | collected... | reverse complement strand
AATATGAAACCAGAGATAGGGCAGATCTGGACTTATCATAATACAACGAAAGATGCTTATCATAATATAATGAGAGATGAGTCTTACGTTCACATGCGCCTTATTACTGAGGAGTTTGACACTTCATTTAAGACATTGAATGTAAGTATACAAACAGAGATGCGGCATAATTGTCTTGGGCCTTATTCTACCTGGAGAGTGTACTATGACTCTGTCAGGAAGAAGGTATTTGATCAGAAGTTTAAGTGCAACGACTTGGACTTCCTTGTCAAGTTTGGGGCCCCACGGGATCTGATGTTAAAGTATATTGACAAAGAGCAGGAAGTGCTTGAGGCACGAAGAAAGGAATTGAGTTGCAATATTGAGTCTATTAAAGAGATGAGATGTACCACTAAATTGATTAGCAGGACCTAAGCCTTTGTATGTAGTAGGGTTAAGGAATTATGAAGACATATAAAACTATTTATACAGCCTCACAAGGTAAGGGTGTCATTCAAATATCATTTGTAGATAGGCCCGGACATACTTATTACTATGTAATGACAAACGATAGAGGGATTGCAGAGAGGGGTATATCAGGTCGGACATGGATAGACTTTTTTAATGACCATGAGAAAGAAACAATAGAATCTAACAGTCTTGATGTTTTGATTGTGTTAGGGCATTCTATTGATAAGGAATGGGACATCTTAAATAAATTACCAGATGATAGTAATACTCCATTAATGAGGGTTGAGTACTACCAATAAAAAGAAGGGCCGCTACTAAATTGGTTGGCAGGCTTAGGTTGTTGTTTGTAGTGGGGTTAGGAATGTTATGAAGGTATATAAGACACATAGTCTTACGAGAAATGATAAGGTAATACAATTGTCTTTTGTAAGAAATCCTAATAGTAAGTATCTCTTTATAAGGATACATAACGGTGTTTGTAAAGATAGGATGGAGTCAGGTATAGTGTGGGCAGACTTTTGTAGGAACTGTAAGACTTGCGGGATAGATATTGTAGAGTCGAGCAAGCTTGATGTACTATTAATTTTAGGACACTCTCTTGAGGAGGAAGAGTTGGACATATTAAATAAAGGGTCCTTTAGTGATGTAGGGAAGAGTGTTTTTATATAATTAGAAAGGGCCTTTATAATAAGAGAGGGTGCCTTGAAATAGGAGAAGGTACCATGAGGTAGGAGAAAGGGGCCTTGAAATAGGAGGGGGTGCAACCTGGGTTAAGAGAGGGGACGTCATACCCCTTGGATGGAAGAGGGCCCGAGGGTAAAGTTGGGCCCGCCGAAAACAAAGATAAACCCGAAAAATAATACTGTCGGCCAAAATCTTAATAAACCTCATGGAAGACATTTATTATATCGTCGTCTGCGTCGTTGCCGTCGCTGTCGTCGTCGGTTGTTGTGAAGGGATCAAAGATGAACAAACTTCAATCTCTAATAGAATCTGGACTTATTGATAAAGAAGATGGCACTATCTTTGATACCAATACCAATCTTCTTTGGCAGCAGTCTCCTCCTAACAAATTATTTATTTGGCAAGAGGCAAATGAGTATTGTAAGTCTCTTACGCTTGCTAGACATAATGATTGGAGACTTCCTACAAGAGAAGAGTTAGAGACCTTAATAAATAGAAAGTATTGCCCAACCATAGACCCAATCTTCAAGTGTAAGCCTGGGTGGCATTGGTCGTCCTCCCCCCTCGTCAACTCCCAGGGCTACACTTGGTTCGTCCATTTCTACGACGGCTTCGTGTTCCACGACAGTAGGGGCTACGCCTTCTTTGTGCGAGCCGTCCGCGGCTGACTTTGATGGGCTATTTAATTTAAGGAGATACTTATGGTAATATTTATTATTCTTTTGTCGCTTTTGAGTGTTCTGTGGACCGTTATTATTTATGGTTTAGTGAAGACATATAAGTCGTAATATGTTAAAACTAAAATAAAACTACTTGATAAATTATTTAGTAAATGGAGCCGGTTATATTAATGATTAAATGTTTACAGTGTGGAAAAGCTTTTGACCTTAAGGGTAGTGAGTATAATTGTTATTGTAGTGAGTATTGTTATATTGTAGGAATAACTTACATCTATCGAGAGCAACCACCTACATCTCTTAAGCCCCTTAAGGTTAAATGCAACTGGATGATGGCAAAACATAAATTGTTATGTAGATTGTGTATCCATAGACTTGAAAGAGTTGTTAGTGATAATTGTGCCCGGCGATTTGAGAGGGTGGGAAAAAGTAAACCCATTTAGAGGAGAGTAGGGAGGTTATGATATTTTCTGAACGTCACATGCGATACATTAGGTATGCATTGAAGCGAGCCAACGATGCCCCACTTCATCAGAAGCAACGACTTGGTTGTGTTGTGGTGAAGCGAGGTGTCCCCATTAGCTCTGGTTGTAATAATATGATGAAAACGCATCCCAGAGCAGCTCGTTATGCGTACCCCTATCTACACGCTGAGCTTGATGCTCTCATTGGCATAGATGAGAGTGACTTGCGTGGCAGTGTAGTATATGTTGCTCGTAGGCGTCACATTGGTACTCCTGGACTAGCCAAGCCATGTGAGTATTGTATGAGTGAGCTATATCGAGTTGGTGTGAAGGGAGTGTTTTATACTCTTGATGGTGGAGACCTTGAGTATATCAATTTGAGAAAGTGAGGAGACATGCTTAATGCAATTGTTCTTGGTATGGTCATTGGTACAATAGTTGCTGTTATTGTGTTTATTGTTTACCTTATTACTTAAGGAGAAATGTAGTGACAACAAAGATTGAGTTCCTCGTTAATGTTTTGATTTGGAATCAACTCCTTACTAAGGAGGAGGCTGAGGTTATTAATCTTAGTGTAAACAACCTAGCCAACACCACTGGACCACAGCAGGAGGTAGCTCAAAGCCTTCTTAAAGAGTTTGAGGTCCCAACATGTAAGGGTGGTTGTGGTGGTTGTAGTGATGGTGGTTGTTCAGAACATGAGGAGTAACATGAAGCGCATTAAAAATCAAAAACGACATGAAGACCTCTTAAGTGCCCTTGAAGGTGTTAGAGGACTATATGATAAGGTTAGTAAGGATGATATGGCTAGGGCAATGTCGGCCATTTTAAATGTAGTAGTGGCAAGTGGTGAGTTTAGTGTTGAGCAAACACGAAGGGGAGTATCTTTCAACAATACTGAGATAGGCCAATTGTCATGCTGCATACTTAACTATCTCAATGAGCACCCCATCCTTACTGATGTTGATGGACTATTAGGTTTTGCTGAGGAGGTAGCTAATAGTGACATTGAAGAAGATAACGAGGAAGAATAGATTATTTCCTAATCTTATCTTAGAGGTAACCTATCCCTCTGGTATGCGTGAATTTATTAAACTTGTTAAATTGGAAGATGTACAGTTTGGTACAATAGATAGTAATGAATTTGGTATGATGGGTAGCAATGAAGATCCAATGAGGATTCAAAAGATGTGGCGAGTTCACGATTGGAGCAAACAACAGAGGCAGTGGAAACAAGATAGTACACATCATGTTGCTATTTTTTGTCTTGAAGATAAAAAGGAATGTAGGGTCATTACTTCTTTAGAAAGGTTAATCATTTTTGGAGGTTAATATAACAAACGAGTTTGGTGACTTTAACCCCCTCTTTGAAGAGCTAAGAGCCAAAGAGAAGCGTATGACAAAATCAATGGCCAACATGCAAAAGCAAATGTTTAAAGAAATATTTAAAGCTTATTGGCCTGTTGCTATTGGTATCAGTCTAATGCTCTTAACTCTTGTAGGTGGAGCTGTTGCACTTCTTGTTCTCACTGTCAAGCTACTTTAACAAAAGAGGATGATTAAAATGAGAGACTATGATGATGAAGGGGAGGAGAGTGTTGTTGAGGAGCATCTTGATTCCCTAGGTGACGACTGGAGTCTTGCAGGCTTTATAGGAGTTGATGCAGGGGTGGTTTGGATTGGGGACCCTTGTTATTGTGTTACTCCCGACACTGATAGTCATCCTGCTAAAACTTGGCCAGAGTTTTGTGACAAGTTGGAAGCTGCTCCCAACAAAGAGGTTGTACCCTTTTCTTATAAGGGAGAAACAATGCTTCCTGGTGGCACCGATTCAAATTTAGGTATTGTTGTTCATACAGCTCATGGCGATGGTAGTTATCCAGTCTTTGTTAAAAAGAATCGAGATGGGCAAGTTTCCTCCGTAACAATTATGTTTGAGTAAGAGGACAAATGTCTAGTATAGAAATCGCTCTCTCTGTAGGGATAAGTCTATTCTTTTTAATTATTATAGGAATGGGGGTGTGGGTTTACTTTTTAAGTAGAACAGTTAAATCTATAGCAAAAATAAGAAGACAGAATCGTATTGTGCTTACAGAAAGTATTCGTAGAATTGATTTTCTTTGTGTTGGTCTTAAGGAAGAAAGAAACTTCCTACACACTAAACTTGAGGAGCTTGGTGGACCACTAAGTGAGAAAGATCAAAACTAACTTAAAACTATCTGATAGAATTATTATGTTAAGTTGGGATAGTGGATATTGTTTCACACACCAACAAAAAGTAAATGTTTTCTATCTATAGAAGGAGGACATGATGTCCCTGAAATTCCGGTTCGTTGGTCAGAGTGCTCGTGGTCGTAAGGGTAAGTGGTCTCTTCGTGCTCAAGCCCTTGTTATTGCTGCCAACCTCAATGAGAATCTTGGTAGTGTGAAAGCGTTTGAGGTTGGAGTAGAGCGCTTTAATGCTTCAGTGGCTGAGGAGTCCCGACTCCCTCTTCCTCTTCCCAAGTCGTATACTGGTAAGAACGCATCGAGCCTACTGTTCAGTATGAAGACTCGTTTCCTAACAAAGCTTGGAAAGGGTGATGTTGAGGTGGTTGCTCTCGCTCAGGAGCTTGGAATTAAGTATGAGCCTAAGGTGTAAGACCTCTCTCTTCTAATGGTCTAGTGTAAGTTGACTAGACCCATATAGGGGTCTGGCTTCCATTGTGGAGCCAGGCCCTATTTTTATTTTTACAAAGGAGAAAGACATATGGATCTTTTAATAGTGTTTCTTGCTTTGTTTACTCTTACAACTTTAGTGTGGCTATGGACTAAACCCAAAGTGTAGACCTTATTATAAGGAAGCAATAATGGACAACAAGTCTCCGTTTGAGATTGTAATATCAGAACGTTGTGCTATTTACTGTAGTCAAAAGCTTTACACTTGGATGCGTGACAACATTAAATCAACAGCAGCTGAGGGAATAGAAGGACAATGGGGAGTTGTTGAGCTTCATACAACTGAAAGCAAGGAGTGATAGTCATGAAAAGGCGACCATTGCTTCTCGATTTAGATCTCGACTTCTTATGGGATCGAGATTGTTATCTTAATTGTAATGAGGTAGGTTTAGCTTATTCTCCTGAAGAGGTGGGTAAGGAGCTTCTTAAGCTCAAGAAGTCTCAAACTACAGTACACCTTATTGTTGACCACCAAGAGTCTCTTTACATTTGGGATAAGTTTAATGTTCGGGAAGCTTGTTGTATTCATATTGATGGTCATCATGATATGTGGCGATTTAACTGGAGAGAAAAAACAATACCAAGAGGCCTTAGAGGTAGTAAAGTAGGTTGTGGAAGCTATCTATCACAAGCTATTGTAGATGGTGTTGTAAAAGAAGTTATCTATGTAGCTCCTAAGTATAAGTATGTATGTAATGAAGAAAACGACATTAGAGATGAGTTGGGTAGTCTTCGAAACATTACTGTTATGAAGTGGAATAATTTTTTAAAGACTATGCATCTTTTACCTAAGGCTGACATCATTACAATTGCTGTTTCTCCTGAGTGGTCTCCCCATTATTTTTGGCCAGAGATGAAAACTGTTTGTAAAATTCTAGGGGTAAGTAAGTATAGTATGAATCGTAGAAGAAAGCAAGCCAATGCCAAATGGAAAATGGCTAATGCAAAAAGTCTCACCAAAAGATGTAAGATTAAGCAACTCGACTTTCAATTCCCGTACAGTTATATTTAGGTTAAAACTAAAATAAAACTACTTGATTATTTAATGAGCGAAGAGGTCCTTTAAGAGGAATTTCTAAATGGAAAAAAAGTTTCGGTTCAAAACGGGAACTAAAATAAGAGAGCCTCAACCAAAGGTAGAGGTTCCCACTACACCTTCTGTGCTTCAAGTTTCTGAAGATCAAGTGAGTAAGTTAGTTGTGGAGAAACTTGCTTCAATGTCAAGTGCTGTACCCACTCCAACTCTCACATCTTCCAAAGAAGATGACTTTGCTTTCCTAGAGGAAACACAAACCGTTAAGGCTCCAATCGCTAGAATTAAATTACCCAAGATGGGTGACACAACTAAAATTGCCAAATTGGAAGCAAAGCGATTAGTAATCGAGGACGCAACTGAGCGTATCAACTTTGATAAGGTTATTCAAGGGTTTGATATCGCTCGTAGTGAAGAGGGTGAATACAAAAAGTTAGTTGAAGAAGGGCGAGAGACCATTCTTGTTAAGATGGGGGACAATGAAATTTATGAAGGTGAGACTGTAAGGCTTACCATCAGTAAGAGTAAGAATGAGTCAATCAACGCGGAAGCCGTTGTGAAAGCCCTTGTCTGTAATGATGATGGGCAAATTCAAAGTGATGCTAACGAATTGAAAAGTGGAGTTCAACAGCTTATTGATTTGGCTCGTCTTGGTATTGTTGAAATAAAGAAGACAGATTTCGACCGGTGGGTTAAGACTCATGGTTGTAGTTCAGAACCCTTTCTTGTGAAGCACGCTGATAAGAAGCGCATCATTGTTGCGGAGAAAAAGCAATGATAGTAGTTGCTTGCATGTGTGGTGGTGTTATAGAACTTTTTATTGGAATTGTTACATTTGGCTTACTTGGTGCATGTTGGAAGTGTATTAAGAAGATTTGTAGATGTAAGTCTCAAAACAAAGAATGTCGTTGTCATGATTATGAAGATAAGAAGGAGGTTTTATGAAGCGTTGTCTTTTCTGTGCACTACCCATGGATATAGAGGATGAGTTCTGCATAGAGTGTGGTACCCCAACTAATTGGAATCCGAGTGAAGACAATGAGGGCCACATTCCCAATAATGATTATCCTCTTGATGATTATGGTGAAGATGACATTGAAGAAGATGAAGATGATGATGATGAGGAGGATGAGAAAAGTGTTCTTGATGATGATAAGGATGATTACCTCATAGAGGAGGATCTTGAAGAGGATGAGGAGTAAAGATGAATATATTGAAAACTACAATTTGTGTTGTAGGCTTTTGTGTGTTTGTTGCTGCCGTTTGGAGTGTAGTGTTTTGGACTTTAATACGCATCATACAGAGTGTTGAGGGGTGGTGAGATAAAATGTTTACATGTCATAGTTTCAATTTTACTTATAAGGAGAGAGTATGAAGTTAAGGTTAATCGTTCTTTTACTAGCATCGTTTTTGGTAGGTTGTATTAATAACCAAGCAACTTATAGAATGACATCGAGTGGATATTTGGTTAGTACACCTCCTCTTACATCGCATTGTAATCATTTTAAGGAGGCCATTTATGAGTATCGTTATGTGTCACCTCCTGCACTAAGTAGCTCTATGGCGTTTGGTATAGATGAAGAGGGACAAAACATTTATAGACGCTTACCTATTGTTGGTGGATACTACGATAAGTCGCTCGTTGGTTATCGTTGCTATCTCTGTGGCATTAATCTTTAAGGAGGCATTGTGTACACTGCTACCATGACTCGTGAAGTGCAAGAAGAAGGTAGAACACTCTCCTACTTTGCTCTTACTCGTGACCGTGATGGTAAGCTGGTTGGTTTTATGGTTTGTGCAAACATTCAAATAGGAGAAAATAAAAACGCAGAATTTTGGTATGTAGATAGTGATAAAGAAAACCCTAAGCGTGAAATGTATAGCAACCGTAATGAGTGTTTCAAGCGAGCTGTTAGGGCTTGGAAGAATCGTGGCGGTTAGTAACTTTAACCTGTCTTCTATAGGAGTAAGAAGCAAGGAGCTTTATGAGTAGTAAAAATAAGTATGATGGTATTAAGCGTAGGCGTATGCCGTTCTATGATGAGATGGACCCTAATGTGTTTGGGTCTCCTCGTGGACTCAACGATGACGATGAAGACTTTAAGTTAATTCAGTGTCTGAATGGCCATTGGACTTATCGTCAAGACATTGATGAGCATGATTGTTGTTCTCAATGTCAAGTTGAGGGTCTTATTCCTAAAGAAGATAAGGAGGATTGCGATGAGCAACGCTAATGGTAGTGTGTCAATTAATATTGGTTTCTGGGGGCTCTTGACTCTTATCTTCATTACCCTAAAGCTTTGCTCAGTAATTACTTGGTCTTGGTGGTGGGTTCTTGCGTTATGTTGGATCCCTATAGCTGTTATTATAGTTGTAGGATTGGCTGTATTTATTATTGCTTTAATTAATACTTCAACAAAGTTTACAACTAAGAAGTAACGTTTATTGTTTTAAGGTCTCACTTTTAAAGGAGTGTTTAGTATGCGTAGTTTGTTTTTGTTTGTATTAGTATTGGGTCTTTTAAGTCTTATGGGATGTAATGGTAAAGGGCATGGTTACAATGGAGGGGTTCCACTTCCCTATGTCAATAAGTATTTGGTTGACCCTGTTCAAGAAGGTGAGTGCATTCGCGTTACAGTTAAGGTTCCTCTAGACTATACAGGATACCTAACCCTTAATGGTGATACAGAGACAGCCGTATTTGTTTTCCTTATTGAAGAAGAGCAGGTTGAGGGACTACCAGTAACTGTTGAGGATGTTCTCCTGTGTGGTGTTAATCTAGATGCACTAAACACTCTTCGTCTTGAGTTGAGATGCAACTTTGAAGATACAGAGTTTTATTCATCACCAATTGGTGACACTCTTGTTGAGGAAGTTGATTTGTTTGTGGAGAAACTTCCTGACCCACCAACTCCCCCATCACCGGTTGTTGTAATAAATGAACTTAAAATTACAGTCACCGGCGTTGTTTGCGACGTTCAGATTAGTGAGAATGGGCTTCTTCTTGCCACTCTCATTCGTGATGGGTTTGTTGTTCTTGATTTGGTTCCTGGTGAGCACAATGTAGTTATTGAAGACTGTAATGGGATTATTGAGAAAGTAGTTATTGTTGTACACGAGGTAGTTCCAGACCCATGTAGTCTTGACTTAACGAATCTACCAACAGGTGGGACTGTTGTAGTTCGTACAACTCGTCTCCAAGACGTGATTGATAGTCTACACATGGGTGGCAAGGCTCGCCTAAATGTAACTACTGACTATGTTAGCGACAATGCAGACTCTTACTGGCAGATTACACCAAGGGATGGTGTTGGGCCAGTTGAGGGTGAGGCTGCTGCTCTAATCGTTATTGAGCTTGCTGGATTCGCTCCTGGTAATAAGTTTGGAGTTTATGACCCATTTGATGTAAACCAGCGTGTACTATTATTTAAAGGTTCCCAAGGTGCAACAAGTTCAGTTTCCTTTATGATTGCTGAAAATGGTTCAGTAGTTGTTGACGGAATGGACACTGGAACAGTCTTTAGTGGTCAGCGTTTCGGTTTCTGGTTAGACTCTTCTATGTACATAGGTGGTGGTCTAATGTTTAGTGACACCAGCCTGAACGTCGATGGTAAAGACCACATGCTAGCCTATCAGGGAGATAACGATGTTATTATCAATCCTCCAGGCGATTGGCCAGCAGAAGTGTTCCGTAATGATGAGTTCATTCTATGCTTTGAGGATTTAAATAGTTCTACTACATCTAAGGCTAATTGTGTTGTTCAGCCACCACAAGTAGATTGGGATTTTGAGGATATGGTCATTCTAATTAGCGGTATCCGCCCTCGTCTTTGTGATTAGGTTATAAGCGCACCTCATACATGATAGGAGGGTGGCTTATGCCACCCTCCTTCCTCTATGGGTATTGGTAGCCCATACTGAATGAGTAACCACGAAAGGATGTACATGTATGGAAAAACGAAGTTGGAGGAAAGCAGAGGATAATCGTAATCTGTTACGTGAATTAGCTTCTAAGGGTTCCAATGTTTATGCAACACTGTACAGATGGATTAAGAGTGGTAAGATTGATCAAAAAGCATTTATAGGCATAATGCGATATATTGAAACCAATGGTGTTGATGGTATTCAAGATTTATTAGAAGTAGATGAAACAGAATAGTCTTTGAAAGGAGACATTAATGAACTTAGTTCCATTCGTTATTGAAAAGGGTGCTAGTGGTGAGCGTTCGTATGACATTTACTCTCGCCTCCTAAAGGACCGAATCATTTTCTTAGGTGGCCCAGTTGATGACGATGTAGCCAATAGCATTGTAGCTCAGATGCTGTTTCTTATGAGTGATGACAAGAAAAAGGATATTCATTTCTACATCAATAGTCCTGGCGGAGTCGTTACTTCTGGTTTAGCTATTCTTGATACTATGAAATTTGTACCATGTGATGTGTGTACCTACTGTGTTGGTCAAGCTGCTAGTATGGGCGCAGTACTCCTTGCTGCTGGCACACGTGGTAAGAGATTTGCTCTTCAGAGTTCTCGTATTATGATTCACCAGCCATGGGGTGGTTCACAAGGTACAGTGTCTGACATTGAAATTCAGACAGCTGAGATTCGTCGAATGAAGAAGTACCTTAATGAGAAGCTCGTTGAGTTTACCAAGAAACCTTTTAAGGTAATTGAGAAGGATACAGACCGCGATTTCTTTCTTAGTGCACAAGAGGCTAAAAATTATGGTTTGATTGATGATGTTGTCTTAACTTTTAATAAGGAGTAGGTATGAGCTTCGAAGGCTACTATCAAATTCTTTGCTCCAATGGTCATTATAGTATGGTTAATGTTTACGCTTTTAATAAAAAGAGTTGGCGATGTCGTCATTGTGGTAATCCAACTCGATGGACCAACACTGTGGACACGACTAATGGTTCTTGGGGAGAGAATCCTGACACAGGAGAATCTGAGCGTATTGATAATTATATTGACCTAGAGGTTGCACACATTGCCCCTTGTTGTGATAAGTGTGGACAATCAACTGGGCCCTGTGTTTATCGTGTTCCAGAGGATGTGGGGACTCTTCTTGACATTAAGGCTGAAGAGGAAGATGATAATGAGTTTGTAGGAGAGGATTACTAGTCTAGGTAAACATAATAAGGGAGTAGAGTTGTTTTATTATAACTCTACTCCCTTATGTTAGTTAAGTTGATTATCTCTTTGCTTTCTTTATTTTTTTAATAGTCTTTTTTGCTACAACCAATTCTTTTTGTGGACCCTGGAACCACCTTCTTTTTACGTCCTTATAAGACATAATTGTATAGGTGCCCAGGCCACAACCTAGAATGAAAGTAAAAATGTCTACCCAAGATTGGTCATTGATTACTATCCAAGTAGACACTAATCCAATAAGACTAATAAGCATGTTGCCTATAATGGCTCCACACTTCTTATTTTGAGAAATAAATCTTATTGTCATGGTGTAAATGATGTCGGTGATAAACCCCATTACGAATAATATAATCCAGTTAGGAGGGTCATCCATAACTTTTCTCCTTTAATTAGTGCCAATACTTTTAAGGTAATAAGCTCCTATAGGAGACTATATAGTAAAACAATATCGATAGATATTGAGGAAAATATGGAGATACAATGAAATGTGTCACTTGCTCTAAAGTTATTGCCCCCAAAGATTGTAATGGTGCTCAGCATTGTGTAAATGGTTATGTTTGCATAAATTGTGTCAACAAATTTAAGCGTCACACTGACACTATGTCAATAGAAATAATGAATAGCGATTCTGACGACAAGGAGAGGAGAAAGTGGTTTCGCGACATCTACATCAAGAACTTTCGTTTGTACTCAACTGGTAGTGAGATCTTGATGGTAATTGGTAAATTACTTGAAGCTTTTTGGGAGGCTGAGACCAAAAGTGGAATCGCAGATGTAGACCACGTATGGTCTGATAACCCTGAAGAGTGGACACAAAGAGAACACTTTGAGCACTGGTTAAAATTGTGGCGTGAATGGTATACGCAAGGGCGTTGTGCCGATGAGCAAGAGAATGAAATGTATGAAAGGCTACCAAACATTTTAAGGAGTGCATGGGATTAATATGAAAATTGACAAAGAGTTATGTGAACGATTTATGGCCACACTTCCTCAACAACAAATTGCTTTTGATGGGGAAAAGGTTGTTGCAACTAACCCTCACTGGCTATCAAATATGATTACAGAAGCCTTGGATGGTGAAGATGGGTCCTGTGAGATATTAGCCTCTTTTGTTAAAAGTAATATGCCCATAATCAAAGCATACACAAATGAAGTGTGTAGTGAGTCTGGTAATGGTGAAGATGATGCAATTGCACATGACCTCTTTATACATGAGATAATTATTATCTTCTGTTTCTTTGTTATGAAATTTGCACATAAGGAAGAGATTGAAAGACTAAGGGGAGAGTAATGAATAAGCTTCAATCTCTCATAGAGTCAGGACTCGTTGATAGAGGGGATGGCACTATCCTTGACATCAAGACTAATCTTCTTTGGCAGCAGTCTCCTCCTAACAAATTATTTATTTGGCAAGAGGCAAATGAGTATTGTAAGTCTCTTACGCTTGCTAGACATAATGATTGGAGACTTCCTACTATTGATGAACTAAAAGTTTTAATAAATAGGAAGTATCGCCCTTCCATAGACCCAATCTTTGAATATGAGATTGGATGGCATTGGTCATCTTCTACCAGTGTCCTCGGCCCGGACTACGCCTGGCTCGTTAATTTTGTCAGTGGCGGCGTGGGCAATGGATATAAGGGTGGCGTCGGCTTCGTACGAGCCGTAAGAGGTAAGAGTAATGTCTGACCTCAGAGCACTTGTCGAATCAGGACTCATTGACAAAGACGATGGAACTATCTTTGATACCAATACCAATCTTCTTTGGCAGCAGTCTCCTCCTAACAAATTATTTATTTGGCAAGAGGCAAATGAGTATTGTAAGTCTCTTACGCTTGCTAGACA
>Ga0315284_10010764_pt1 | contig 13026 bp, 19 predicted proteins | sample YL17G09_16_MG_FD_203696 | JGI IMG/M metagenome (GOLD analysis project Ga0315284, IMG submission 203696) | Sediment microbial communities from Yellowstone Lake, YNP, Wyoming, USA - YL17G09_16 | ecosystem: Environmental > Aquatic > Freshwater > Lake > Sediment | place: USA: Wyoming | collected... | reverse complement strand
GTAATCCCTTACAGCGGGATCAAGAGCGCCCACACCAGCGAGGAGATATTGAAGTTCATGGATAATTATCTCGGGATAGCGACCGTGGTGATCCATGGAGACCAGACGATCAGCGTCCCGGGAGTGAAGAACGCGATACAGATCGTGAAGGAGATCGGCGACCGTGCCGCCTCAAAAAAGGAGAAGAAAGCAGACCCGATGGAGCTCGTCATGAAGGAGCTCACTGCGCTGAAGACGGAGGTCACCGACCTGAGGAAGAAAATTGAGGAGAAGGAGAGGAAGGAACGCACCTCCAAGGAAGAGGAGAAGCCGAAGAAGAAGTTCGCCCTCAGGCCGTTCGAGGAGGCGCTCTGATGCCGGAGATGAAGGCCCACGCCAAGATCAACCTGTTCCTCTCAGTCAGAGGGAAAGATGAGAGAGGTTACCATCCGCTGAAGACAGTATTCCAGCCGATAGACCTGCATGACAAGGTCATAGTGGAGGAGATCCAGACTGCAGGCATACTCCTCTCCTGCAATAACCATGACGTACCGAAGGACAAGAGGAACACCGCCTACAAGGCGGCTGAATTGATGGCGAAGGAAGCGGGAAAGGACCTCAGTTCATCCGGAATCAAGATCGCGATAGAGAAGCACATCCCGTTATCCAGCGGTCTCGGCGGAAGCGCCGTAGACGCGGCGCCTGTCATCAGGATGCTCAATGACATGTGGGGCATGGGGCTGACGCTTGAACGCATGGAAGAGATCGGCGCCGGAATCGGCGCTGATGTCCCGCAGGCGATGATTGGACGGACATGCTATGCCGAAGGCTACGGCGACAAGATAGTGGATGAATTCTCGCTCAAGCCGGTCCATATCTGCATAGCGATACCTGGCGTCTACATGAGCAATATGGACGGCAGGAAGACCACGTTCCTCTACGACAGGATAGACTCGATAAGATCAGGACCCGCGGCTGATGAGGGCAGGATGCGGGCTGCGCTCACCGCGCATAGTTGGGAGCGGATCGCGCAGGAGATGCACAATGATTTCGAGACGGTCGCCTTCCATTTCCATCCGGAGCTGAGGAGAGTCAAGGAGCGGATGATGGAATCTAACGCGCTCGGCGCGATGCTGTCTGGATCAGGCGGGGCGGTGTTCGGCCTCTTCAAGGAAACGAAGGACGCGCACTGTGCGGTGGAACGGATGCTCTCAAAGAACGGAATCAGGATGATCTTCCAGACCCATACTATTTGATCAACTAGCCTATAGAACGGATGCTGACTTTTCTTAGATCGATCACATCTTCTTAAGGCGAGAGATCCTATCCGCCATAGGAGGATGGGTGCTGAACATACCGAGAAGGCTCTTCTTCGCGGGATCGAATATGAATAGATGCCTGGTGGCGTCATTCACTCCGTTAATCTGGCTGTTGCCCTTATCGTTCTCAGTCTGTATCTTTGCTAACGCGTTGGCAAGACCTTCCGGATAGCGCGTGAGCATAGCGCCGCTCGCATCAGCCGCGTATTCCCTGTTCCTTGATATCGCGAGACGTATCAGCATGGAGATTATTGGGGCGAGTACCAGCCCGACTACCGCCAGTATGAGTACGATGGCGGATCCGCCTCTCCGGTCGTCTCCGCCCCCGCGGGTGCGCAGCATCCTCAGCCCGATGTCGGCCATGAGCGCTATCGCCATGGTAAACATCGCGGCGACGAGCATGGAGCGGATGTCGTAGTTCTTGATGTGCGAGATCTCGTGCGCCATCACTCCCTCGAGCTCAAGCCTGTTGAGCTTGCCGCGCAGGCCGGTCGTTATGGCCACAAGCGAATGCCGCGGGTCCGGCCCTGTGGCGAACGCATTGAGGGCATCGCTCTCTATCACATACACCCTCGGCATCGGTATGCCTGCCCCGATGGCGAGCGCCTCCACGATGTTGAACAGGTAGGGATCGTCCTTCTTCCTCAGCTCCCTGGCGCCGGTCATAGACAGTATCGCCTGCGGCGCGTTCGGGAATACGATGAAATAGAAGAACAATAAAGTGACCAGCGTCGCGACAGTGAACAGCGGGAAGCTCGGCGATACGCCGGAAACCGCGAGGAGGGAGAACACGACCGCCCCATAGAGCAGGGCGTAGAGCAAGAACATCGCGATCGTCACGCGGTTGTTGTTCCCTATCTCCTCGTAAAGAGTCATGCTAGGCATTCATGAAGAAAGAATAAAAACAAGAGGTTGGGACTAAAAGTCCCAATCAGAACTTCACTTTGACCGGCTGCCTTTCGGCCTCGCTCTCGGTCTTGAAGAACTCCATATCCTTGAATCCGAACAGCGCCGCCATGATGTTGGACGGTATGGTCTGGATCGCGTTGTTGTACTGCAGCACCACGTCGTTGTAGAGCTGGCGCGCATACGCGATCTTGGTCTCAGTGCCGCTCAGTTCCTCCTGGAGCTGCATGAAGTTCTGGCTGGCCTCGAGCTTCGGGTAGCTCTCCGCGACAGCGAACAGGCTCTTCAATGCGCCCGCGAGCTGCCCGTCGGCCTTGGCCGCTTCTTTCGGTGACTTGGCGGACATGATCGCCGCTCTCGCGTTCGTCACCGCCTCAAGCGTTCCCCTCTCGTGCTTCATGTATCCCTTGACGGTCTCGATGAGATTCGGGATGAGGTCCACTCTCCTTTTCAACTGAACATCTATCTGTGCCCACGCATTCTTCGTGTTATTCCTGAGCGTAATCAACCCGTTGTAGATGAGGACTGCTATCACTGCCACGATAAGTGCTAACCCCGCGATTATCTCTTTCATATCTCACACCTCATTCAGAAGCCGCTGAAGCCGGCCTGTAGACCGACAACGGCACCACGTCCGCAGCGAACTCGAGCCTCGCTATATCGAACGGCTCGAACACATGGCTCGGCAGCTCGATCAGCGGTGGCGCTCCCATCGCAAGCTGGAGTGCTCTCGCCCCAACCACTCGCGCCTTCTCAAAACGAGTCATTTCCATGACTAGCTATTGCTGGTGAGTATTTTAACCCTTGCGCCGGGACTTCGGCCGCGCAGAACAAGCAGGAGGCTCAACGCCTCTTCGCCTTCTTGGCCGGCTTCGCCTTCTTGGCCTGCTTCGCCTTCATTGGCTTAGCCTTGGCGAGCTTGGCCTTCAGCGCCTTGCGCACGACCGCTCTCACTTTCGCGGCGGCCTGCCTCTTCGCGACCTTGGCGAGCTTCAACGCCTCGGCCTCTTCCGCCGCCCGCTTCATGGCGGCTTCCTTCGCCACCCTCATCTCCTCAAGGCGTTTCGCCGCCTCGATCCTGCGCATCCCCTCGTACTTCCTGAGGTGATCCTGGAGTGTGGAGTGCTTGATATTCAGCTCACCGAGCTTCGTCACTATCTCATTGTTGCTGTTCCTCTTCTCGTAGAGCCTCCTCTTGCAGTTCGGGCACCTGAACGCGAGCTTGGATGCGATCTCAAAATCGATGACATTGCTCTTGGAGCACTTTGAGCAGATGTAAGAGAGCACAGTGGTGTTCTCCTCGAGCTGGTTGTTGAGCTGGTTGATCTCACCCTGCATGGACTGGTTGAGGACCTCGTAGATGCCGCCGAGGTTGACCTTCCAGATGTATGAGTACCATCCGGTGTCCTTGTCCTTTATTCTCGTGTATTCCGCGAGCCTCATGCTGTGCATCTTGTTGAGCACCATGCGGATCTCGGATACTTTGAGCTTGCACTTCACGGCGAGGGCGTCATCGGTCATGTCCTCCGTCGCCGCCCTTATTATCTTGACCGACTCTTCCCCAAAATTAGAAGTCAGATATTCCTGGACGATCTTGTTCGATACTGCCTGGACGTTTGGATTTGTTTGTCGTTCTGCCATATCGCGCCTCGAGGATAAATCGTTCCAGCATTTAAATTACTTCCGGATTTTTCTTTGCTTTATAAAAACCTTCGTTCCGGGATTTCCCGAAAATCTACCGAAGTGAAAATCAGACAGTCAAAACCGAACAGTCGTTAAAATCTGACAAAAAGCGCTGGCGCGTAGACTATATAAATATTGGATGTATATTCAATATCGCGCTTTCTTTAGCGCTGTGGGCTCGTAGCTCAGCTTGGCCAGAGTGTTCGGCTCTTAACCGAAATGTCGTGGGTTCAAATCCCACCGAGCCCGCTTCTAATTTTATCTGATTTCTGCGCGCGGCATAGCGATCGTCGCGACGTTCGTCAGGTTTAAAACCCCTAGAAATGACATAGCCGCGATAGCATATGCCGGAATCCGCCTTCAAGGAAGAGCAGAAGAACGAGGAGGAGCGCAAGAAAGAGGAGCACAAGCGCAAGAAACAAGAGAAGCAAGAGGAGCGAAGCCCGGAGCTGGAATCAAAGAAGGGAGAGATAGAGAAAGGCGCAGACAGAGGCATGGCGTTCGGGGAGGCAAAGGTCCTGACTGAGGTGAAATACGTAAAGGCGCACATCAAAGGGACGCTCGCATCGGAGACGTACGAGCCTGTTGTGAAGGAGGAGCTGGCAGTCAAGCTCGTAGAGGAGGAGAAGAGGAAAGAGGAAAAGAAGACCGAAGAGATCCGCAAGGAGGAGACGACAAGAGAGAAAGCGGCGACCGAACATGCGATGGTAGAAAGGGAAACGCGGGCTGAAACCATGAATCGGGCCGCACCCGCTCCGGAACTCAAGAGAGTCGCAGCCACACGCGAAGAGGCAATCAGGAGAGAGATCGTTCAAAAGGATAGGGAGCAGCTTGCGAAACTCATAGACGAGGCAAGGACAAAAGGCATGAAAGAGCCGACGAAGGAGATCGCATCCAAACTGTTCCAGTATTACACCCAGCGCGGAATCAAGCCGACCGTAGCATTGGGAAGAGTAATCATAGCGATGAAGCGTCTCGGTATACTGAAGAAGAAAGATACGAAGGGCATCACTGACTTCATCAAGTCGCTTTTCCCGAAATGATGAAATGATGTGGAATTGTATCTCATAGGATCATGCGAAATCCACTAGGGCAATAATAAAATATAGGGATAGTATCTCTTATTGTTGATCAGATGGCGCCAACCCGAAAGCAGCTGATGTGGATATACAAGAAACTGCGTTCAGCCTACGGCCCGAGGGGATGGTGGCCGGCGGACACTGATTTTGAAATTATCGTTGGAACCATACTGACGCAGCAGGCGCCATGGACAAACGTTGAGAAAGCGATAGTCAATCTCAAGGAGCGGGGCCTGCTTGATCCTGAACTGCTAGCCAAAGCGGAAACCACTCTGGTGGAGAAGCTCGTGAGGCCGGCAGGATTCTACAAAGTGAAGAGCAAGAGGATAATCGGGATGGCCAGATCCTATGGCAGGATCAGAGCCACATATGTGATGCCGATCAACGAGGCCAGGGAAACGCTGCTCTCCATGGACGGGATAGGGCCGGAGACTTGCGATTCGATTCTGCTTTACGCCGGAAATGTGCCTACATTCGTGATCGATGCCTACACCAAGCGGATGGCAGGACGCTATGGTTTGACTCAGGATGAGACAGCAGATTATCATGAGCTCAAAAATATGTTTGAAGAAACTCTGCCTAGGACTGAGAGGCTGTTCAACGAATACCACGCGTTGATTGTGGAGCTAGGCAAGAGGAATTGCAAAGCCAAGCCGGAATGCGGAGGGTGCCCGCTGGAGGAGCGATGCAAGAAGAGAGTGAAGAGCAAATCTAAGAAAACGAAGGCACCGGCAACTGATTCAAATGCATCGGCGACGAAGGCGAAGACACGGAAGAGGAAATGAAATGGAAGGAGACCAGATAGACTTCGACAGGATCATCGACAAATACCTCTACCGCGAGGCACGAACGAAAACGGTCGGTCGGTACTATCCATCCGAAGTCGGCCAGTGCATCAGGAAATCCTGGTTCTCGTTCAAGATGCCGAAGCCTGTAGAGCCGGGAGTGACCAAGATATTCGAGGCAGGCAACCTCCTGCATGGATTCGTTGTTGATGTCCTCAAGAGCGACAAGACGCCCGAAGTGACGCTGATAGAGAGCGAATCCCCGCTGAAGATGAAGATTGATGACTTCGAGATCAGCGGCCGGATCGATGATATTATCCAACTGGAGCACAACGGCGAGAAGATCCTCGTAGAAGTGAAGTCCACCAAGTCCGTGGATTTCCTGCGCGAGCCGTCCGAGCAGTACATGATGCAGCTGCAGTTCTACATGCACGCCACAGGGATACATAAGGGAGTCATACTCTACATGGAAAAGAACACTCTGAAGAGCAAGAGCTTCGCGGTGGATTACGACAAGGACCTCGCTGACACCATCATCAAGAGGTTCAAGGCGCTCCATCTGTCTTTGACCAGCAATTCGATCCCGCACGCCGAGGCGAGGCAGATCCGGAAGAACAGCTGGATGTGCAATTACTGCCCTTATAAGAAGGAATGCGACGAGATCGAAAGTGGAGAAAAGTAAAAGCAGGACCGGGCGGGGGCGTCTGTTACCGGCCGCCATCTATTTATACTTCAGGCGAGCTTAGAATGCGGTGGTATGATGAATAAGCAAACAGCAGAGTTGCGCAAGGAGACAAGAGTAACCAATCGTGGAAATGTATCCAATACGAATGAATTATTTATCTTTCAAGACCCTAAGATAGAACAGCCTATTCGGATGCGCAATAAACACATCTGCGCCAGCACAACGCCCCTTATCAAGAAGATGAAGGACAACAAGGAATGGCGGATACGTTACAGGGCCACCGAGACGCTCGGAAGGATTGGCGACCCCGACTCATTTGAAGCGATTTGTAACACCTTAAGGAATGATAAAGTGTCTGATGTGAGGGCATGCGCTGCATGGGCATTGGGCAAGATCGGAAACGCTATGGCGCTCAAGTCGTTGGCAGAGGCGTTGAACGATCCGAACGCAAGAGTCCGCCAAACTGCCGACCTAGCAGTTAAAGCCATTACAGGCACTATGAAGAGATAAACACCGCTATCGGCCCTGCGGGGCTTTGCGCCGTCAGTTTTAAGATATACGACAAGCAATCGATTCTGAACTTCGCTCATCGAATTGGTTTCGATAGTTTTAAAAAAAGAAGAAGGCTAAAGGAAGCTGAGCTAGACCTAGACCAGCGGGCCGGTAAATGAGAATCCGGAAGCTCAGCCTGGTCAGAGCGGCAGTCTTATATGGCGCGTTCTGGTACAATCAGAACAGGCACTAGGATAACTGTAGGTCCGGAGTTCAAATCTCCGCCGGCCCATTAACACTCGCATCCTACGATGTGGAAAGATGAAGACAGACCCGAAGCTCCATGCACTGATCCTAGAACGGATCGGAAAGCTGATGGAGCTCGCAGAGAAGAACCAGAGGAAGAACCCCTCTCGGGCCAAGCGCTACGTCGTGCTCGCCAGGAAGATATCGACGAGATACCGTGTGAGGATGCTGGAAAGGTTTAAAAAAAGAATATGCAAAGTATGTAGCAGATACTGGATTCCTGGTTATAACGTGACCGTCCGCCTGAAACGACGGAACAGGACTGTTGAGTACCGCTGCGAGTGCGGCGCGCTCCGACGTTTTGGTTATACCGAGAAAAAGCCAAACCAGAGAAGTTGATATGCTAATGAGGGATGAAGAATGATCACTGCTTACGATATAGAAGCCAACAAGCTCATCAAGGCCGTCGCCGAGAAGCTCCACGACGATAAGTCTGTCAGCCCACCGGAGTGGGTGCAGTACGTGAAGAGTGGACCGCACAAGGAGAGGGCGCCGGACGACCCGAAGTTCTGGTACAAGAGGTGCGCGTCCATACTGAGGACACTGTACGTGAAAGGACCGCAGGGCGTCGGAGCGCTGAGGGAGAAATATGGCGGCAAGCCAGGAAGCAGGAGCGGAAGGATGCACTTCACCAAAGCAGGCGGCTCATCCGTGAGAAAGCCGCTGCAGCAACTGGAGAAGGCTGGCCTCGTCATGAAGATCAAGGACGGCAGGAAGATCTCCAGTAAGGGGATCGCGCTGCTGAACTCCGTCGCAAAGAAGGTCGGCAAGGCCTGATCCGCACAAAGCAAACGTTCGCAATCATAAGTGAGAGACATGGAAGATGCCGGCACACCGCACGAAGAGATGCGGAAGCGTCTTGAAGAAGCGCAGAAGGCCCAACAGGCCGATGCGCAGATCAAGAGCGTGCTGGCGAGGATAATGGAGCAGCCCGCGTATGACAGGCTGATGAATGTCAGGATGTCGAATCAGGAACTGTACGCGAAGGCTGTGAACGGGCTTGTCTACATGTACAAGAAGGCAGGACGGAAGATCACGGAAAGGGAATTGTTGACGCTGCTGAGCGCCTCTGTCGAAAGGAAGACAGGGTCGATCGAGATAAGGAGGAAGTAACATGGGAAAAAAAGGACCGAAGAAGAAAGCTCGCCTGGTCAGAGCGGCCAAGAGAGCGAAGCCTGTGCCACTGTTCGTCAGGCTGAAGACCGCGAGGAAAGTCTCCTCCACCCCAGCGCGCAGGCACTGGAGGAGCGGAAGGCTCCAAATCAAGGACAAGGATTGATACCATGGAAAAAAACACGGAAAGGATATTTATCGCTAATTTGAGGGCTGTCCTCCGCAAGCCGGTGACCAAGAGGCATAGAGTCGCAGTGGCGCTCATCAGAACGCTCGTCGCCAGGCACTCCAAGTCCGACATCTCCAATGTGAGGATCGACAATGAGCTGCTCGAGGAGCTGTTCAAGCACGGAGGCGAATCTCCTCTCAACAAGATCAAGGTGAAAATCGTCACTGATGATAAGGGGATGGTGTATGCGATGCCGCCAGAGAAGAAGGCGGAGAAGCCGAAGAAGGTCAAGCCCGCTAAGGCGGCCAAGCCTGTCGAGAAGAAGGCGGAGCCGAAGCAAGAAAAAGCCCCCGAAAAAGAGCAGCCCAAGCCGAAGTTCGAGCAGAAGATCGTCGAGCACCTTAAGCCGAAGCTCGAGCAGAAGACTGCTCAGGAGTTAAAGTGAGCGTGAGCACATGTCCGACCGATTCGGGAAGTTCACGTTCTACGGCAACCCATTCATAGGATTCTACGCGCGCACCAACAACGACACCACTCTTATCGGCGTGTCAGCGCCTGATAAGTTCACGCGCATGTCCGACCTTTTGGGAACAAAGACCATCAAGACCACTTTCGCGGAGTCGCCGCTCATAGGCATCTACTGCGTGATGAACAGCAACGGTATCATCATATCCGAAGTGGCGGAGGACTGGGAGGTCAATCTCCTGAAGAAGTCTCTCAAGGAAGCGGGATCGGACATCAACGTCCTCAAGATGAAGACCAACTTCACTGCGCTCGGAAACAACATCGCGCTCAATGATTCGGGCGCGCTGATAAACCCTGACTTCGCCAGCGACAGCATCGCGAAAGAGATTTCCGATGTTCTCCAAGTCGACATCGAGGCGCGAACAATCGCTGGCTACAAGACAGTGGGCGCCGCGGTGGCGGCCACGAACAAGGGATTCATCGCCCACCCCCACATCACTGAAGAGGAGATGGAGGCGCTGAAGAGCCTATTCAAGGTCGACGGCGGAGTAGGCACCGCGAACGGCGGAACGCCTTTCGTCTCGCTCGGGATCGTCGCGAACGACAAGAGCGTGGTGTTCGGAGATCTCACTACAGGATTCGAACTCCATAGGATAGAGGAATCACTCGACCTCATCAGATGATACACGCTATCGAATGGTGTGACGATGGAATCCAAACCTGACGCTAATGAGATCAGGCCGGAACAGAATCCGGCGATCAAGCAAGAGGCGAAACTGGAGACCAGCCAGGAAGCTTCGCAGAAGATAGACTACAATACATTCTGCAAGGTCGAGATGAGAGTCGCGACTGTACTTGAGGCGGAACCAGTGCAGGGAGCCGACAAGCTCCTCAAGCTGATACTGGATTTGGGAACGGAGAAGAGGCAGCTGGTCGCGGGGATAGCGAAGTCGTACGCGCCAGCGGACCTCATCGGCAAGCAGATCGTCGTTGTCGCGAACCTCCAGCCAAGAAAGCTAAGGGGAGTAGAATCCAACGGCATGCTCCTCGCGGTGGGGGCGACCGCGGAAGGCGTGGTGCTCCTGACGGTTGACAGAAAGGTTGATAATGGTCTACAGGTTAAGTGAATGGTCAGTTAATCAGCAATGATGTTCATTGACAGGAAGGTGGAACCATGAAGTTCAAAGCTACAGGTAAGTTCAAGATAGGAAACAAGATGAAGCCGTTCTCCAAGATATTCGAGACCGAGCGGGAGAGCATGGCGAAGCACGTCATCTATTCCTACTTCGGCAACACATACAGGATGACGAGAGTCAATATCGTGATAGAGAACATCACGAAGATGTGAGGAAGGTTAAGGAACTAATACGTTCTTAGGTGATTCTCATGGCCACAAACCAAGAGCAGTTCGAGGTCCTCGCCGCTGAGGCGAACTACCACCAGAGGTACGCGCAGGACATCCAGAACCAGATGCAGGCGCTCAACCAGGTGGAGGCGGAGATGGACCGCACGCTCCAGGCGCTCGCGAGCCTGAAGGACGGCAAGAGCAGCATGTTCAACATCGGCTCCGGCGTCTTCGTTAAGGGAGAGCTAAAGCAGGTGAACAGGCTCATGCTTAATATCGGAGCTAATGTCCTCGTCGAGAAGGACCCAACGGGCGCGACTGAATTCCTCAATGAGAAGAAGAAGGAGCTCGCGGCGGCCAAGCATGAGCTCCTGCAGAGCATGCAGGCAATCTCATCTAGGTTGAAGGAGATTGACGCCGAAGCGAGGCGCATACTCCAGTCAGAGAGACGCGAGTGAGGTTGTCCCATGTTCGACCTCCTGAAGAAGAAGATCGGGGGATTCGTCGACTCATTATCCAAGAAAATGGCGGGCGAGCGGAAGCCAAATGAGCCGGCGGCCGCAGAGATAAAAGCGGAAATAGAAGAGAAGGCCGTCTTCAATCTGCCGAAGCGATCCGAAATTGAGCTCAAGAGAGTGAGGGATGAAGAAGCGGAAAGCGCGAGAGTTCCCGAAGAACCGAAACAGGTTAAGTATAAACCGGTTCCAAATCCCCAGCTGAAACATGTTGAGCAGAAACCGAAAGAGACGAAACCGCAGAGGACTGAGCTCACTCCGCCCGCCCCAGTCCATTATCTAGTCAAATTCGAGAAGCCTGAGCCGAAGCCGCAGGAAACTGTGAAGCCTCGCGCTCAGGAGCAGGCATACGTACCGAAACAGCAGGCCCCGGCGACCCCCGTCACCCTTCCGAAGGAGAAGGAACTGAAGCAGAAGGAGTTCAGCGTGGCACCGAGCTTCATGACGAAACTGAAATCGGTCGTGATGCCGGAAGTCACCATAAAGGACGGCGATGTCAGCTCTGTGCTCGAGGATTTCGAGATGCAGCTCCTGACAGCTGACGTCGCGCTCCAAGTGGCCGAAGAGATCGCCAAAGAGGTGAGATCCAAGCTTGTTGGTAGCTCTGTCAAGTCCAGCCAGCTGGAAAAGCATGTAAAGAAGGCCATATCGAATTCCATCCTTGAAGTGACCAAGCAGGATCATTTCGACCTGTTCCAACTGATGGCGGCGAAGGAGAAGCCGCTGAGAGTACTATTCATAGGTCCAAATGGGGCTGGGAAAACAACAGCGATAGCGAAATTCGCTCACATGCTCAACAAAAACAGCAAGACATGCGTCATAGCCGCTGCGGATACGTTCCGCGCTGCAGCCATTGAGCAGACAAGCGAGCACGCGAAAAGGCTCAATGTGCCAGTCATAAAGCATGATTACGGTTCTGATCCAGCTGCGGTCGCCTTCGATGCAGTGAAATACGCCAAGGCGAAAGGCATAGATGTCGTCCTAATAGACAGCGCAGGAAGGCAAGAGACAAACAGGAATCTCATAGAGCAGCTGAAAAAGATAGAGCGCGTGGCACAACCGGACCTCAAAATCTTTGTAGGGGAAGGGATCTCGGGAAACGCGCTCCTTTCGCAGGTCTCCGAGTTCCACAAGGCGATAGGCCTTGACGGAGTGATACTCACCAAGATGGACGTGGACGCCAAAGGCGGCACAGTGATCTCCATCAAGCGGGCAACCGGTGTCCCGATACTCTACCTAGGGGTGGGACAGGGATATGATGACCTAGTCGCTTTCGACTCATCCTACATAGCGAAAAGGATCATGGCCGGCTGAACAACTAGCATGACAACAAATGCTTAACTCATCCGATATAATTGCCGGTGCATATGGCATTAGCGAAGTCCCCTTCAGTCGGGTCGGTACTAAATGAAAACGCGCCAACCGCCCATCTGTTAAGCATAGATGTTAAATCAGATTGTATAAATGCGCAATTATAATAACGGCCCACGGCAATTTGAGCTGTCGTATTTGCGGTCTGTTGCTGTTGTGTAATTTGACTCATCGTTGAACCTTGCAAAAGCATCTGTTGAATTAGTGCATTGCTGAATGTAAGATCAGTCTTATCTGTTATTAGATAAAAGCTACATTTACCGTTCGCAATTCCATTTATTATGTAAGTCTGCGATACCGAATCGATCATTCCAAACGTATTAAGGTCATAATTGTAGACGACATTCGCAGGGGAGCAAGTAGTGGACGCGCTGATAAGGCAATTAATGTTAGTACCGCAATTAATAGTAGTGGGAGTTGGTTGAGTAACTTGTACACCTTCTCCAGAATAGCAGACAAAGAGTCCGCCGCTGCAGCAGACATTGCCTTCTCCAGGTATGAACTGGCAGTTCAAGCCGCAGCAGCAGTCGACTGAAGAGGTACATGAACTGGATGTCTTACATGTCCCTTCAGAATACCTGGGGTCGATGCATTGGGTGCCTCCATTCGCGCATTTGCGAACACAGAGTATACCTGATACGCAAGTTGTCAAACTTGTACCATTATAAGTGCATTCGACCAACGAAGGCCCCCCACTGTCACATTGGCCGTTGTTGCAGACGGATCCTACACAAGTGGTAACTTGGTTCGCTGTGGTGCATGCGGCTCCGCTTCCTCCGCATTTGCTGTTGGTGCAGATCTTGCATTGGTCACT
>Ga0315284_10010763_pt1 | contig 13027 bp, 13 predicted proteins | sample YL17G09_16_MG_FD_203696 | JGI IMG/M metagenome (GOLD analysis project Ga0315284, IMG submission 203696) | Sediment microbial communities from Yellowstone Lake, YNP, Wyoming, USA - YL17G09_16 | ecosystem: Environmental > Aquatic > Freshwater > Lake > Sediment | place: USA: Wyoming | collected... | reverse complement strand
GCCGCAGGCGGATATTGCAGGCGAGAAGCGCGAGCGCCGGCTTCCCGGCCACTTCCCGGCTCTCTGCTTTGATCGACTCTCGCAAACCCCGAGCCGAGGCGACGCCGTGAAGATACGTATATCCGAGACCGGCCGCCGCGGCCAAGACGAGCAGGGCCAGAATCCCGAGAATCCTGTTCAACCCGGGAGACTGGCGCAGCCTTTTCATGAGCAGCGCAGAAACCAGGATCAACCCCACTCCCAGGAAAAAATACATTCCGCGGACAAGGACTAGCTGAGGCAGATTGCCCAAGCCGATAAAATCCGAGTACATGACCGGCGTGTAAAAAGCGAAGCTGTCAAAGGCAAAAGAGAAACGGGGACCGATCACGATCAGGGAAAGGAAAATATAAGATAGGGTCAGGAGATAGATGATCGCTTGATTGCGGATCAGGGAGCCGATAAAAATCGGCAGGCCGATCATGAAGACAAGAGTCGGCAGGCTGAGGAGCCCGACGTAAAGAAGATAGGAAGCCCCGGCAAAAAGGGTGTGGGAAAAGAAAACATGGATGATGAAAGTGATGAGAAGGACGGCGAAATTCAAGACGGCGAACACGCCGAAGATGCCCAAGAATTTCCCCAGAACATATTGCCCATTGGAAAAAGAATGGGCGAAGATCACTTCGGACGTATCCTGCTTCCGGTCGCGCCTGAGAAATTCCGTGGCCAGGAAAACGGCCATGATTCCCTGGAAGACATTGAGGAGCTTGATGACGATCAGAGGGAACGCGCCGGAAAGCGCCCGGCTGAAGTAGAAGCCCGAATAGGCGGGCAGGGCTATGGTGACCATGACCAGGACCAGGACGGCCACGGCTAATCCGGAAAAGATGCGGAATCCCCATGAACGGAATAGCAGCTTGGCTTCATACCGGGCAATGCTGACGACCGTTTGCGTTATGCTCATCCCAGGCTCCTCGAAGATAAATTAAGATAGTCTTCATTGTCGGCGATTACCATCAACGCCATAATCAAAATAACATCCCCAATCGGGCAGCGCATAGGCCGTCCTAAAGCCCCCGTAGCGGAGGGGGGCCCCGTCGGCTTTTCCGACGGGGGGAACCGACGGGACTGGTTCCCCCGGGCCCGGGGGCTAAGGGCGGCCTATGCGCCGCCCATACATTGTCACTTTATTTATTACATTTGTATTAGTATTGGCCGTCTACGGACTGCATGAAGTAAACATAGGCGTCCTCGAGGTTGGGTTCCACAGACTCCGCCGGGCCGTCGGCATAATTTTCCGCGACGATGCGGAGCTCATAGCCGGCTTCCGAGGGAACCGCCGAGATCACTTGATACTTAGTCTTGAAAAAGTCCAGCTCCTGGGAAGTAATCGAAGCCTTCCAGACCTTCCCCTGGACCTTGGCCGCCAATTCCGCAGGGGTGCCGTTGAAGACGAGGTTACCTTCGTTCAACAGGGCAATCCGGGAGCAGGTGGAGGAGATATCGCCCACGATGTGCGTGGAGAGCAGAATGACCTTTTCCTGCCGGGAAAGATCGGAGAGGAGATTGCGGAACCGGACCCGTTCCTCGGGGTCCAGGCCGACCGTCGGCTCGTCGATGATCATGATCTGGGGATCGCTGATCAGGGTCTGGGCGATACCCAGCCGGCGCTTCATGCCTCCCGAGAGCTTGCTGGCTTTGCGGTCCCGTGCCTCATAGAGCCCGACGTCTTCGAGCGTTTTTTCAATCAGAGTATGCCGCCTTGACCTGGGGCGAATCCCTCTCAGGCAGCCCACGTAGTCCAGAAACTCCCAGACAGTCAGTCTGGCAAATGAGGTGAATTCCTGGGGGAGGTAGCCGGTCAGCTGACGGATCTTCTTGCGGTCTTTCCCCAGGTCCAGGCCGTTGATCAGGACCCGGCCGGCTGTGGGTTTGAGAAGAGTAACCAGGATTCGGATGAGGGTGGTCTTCCCGGCGCCGTTGGGGCCGAGAAGTCCGAACATCCCCTTTTCGATGTCCAGATTGACATCTTTGAGCGCGACGGTGTTTCCCGGATAGCGATGGGTCAGGCCTCGGATTGTAATAGGGGACATGCTTTCTTCAGACATCTCTTCCTCTCAACAAGTTAACCTATTGGACAATGGCTCTCATTTATCCTTTGGATGCATTCATAATACTTGTTTTCCATCATCGTGGCTAGCCGCCATGGCCGATGCAATTTTTTTGGATTCAACTGCCGGGTCTATATGAAGAATTTTTTTCATCCCGACCTTCAGTTTGGGCTGTCCTTTGCTTCTTTCATCTCGTTATTTGGACGAAAAATCCGGATCTTTCTTCCCGTCTTCCTTACTAATATCAACACAATATTAAAGTGACATCCCTGTTGGGGCGGCGCTTGGGCCGCCCGTAGCCCCCGCGCCCCGGGGAACCAGTCCCGTCGGTTCCCCCCGTCGGAAAAGCCGACGGGGCCCCCCTCCGCTACGGGGGCTTGAGGGCGGCCCAAGCGCCGCCCATACTTCGTCACTTTATTTATTGCGTTTGTATTAATCGGGCGATCTGTATGTTTTTTCCATTATACGATTCCCGTCCGACTAAATGCGTGGATGGCTCACATTCCGCCCCCCAATGACTTGAGGCTTTTTACCGGCAAGGATTCCTTGCCGGACGGCCCTTTTTCCTATATAATCTATAAAGTAAGTATATTCGGCCGAGAAAAACGAGGCTCCCCTCGACTAACAATGAAGGAGGCTCAATGAAAGACAACCCTCGAAAATACTCTCTCAGCCGTCGAAATTTCATGAAATGGACGGTCGGCGGCGCTTTTTCGACTTTGCTCATCCGATCTCCCCGTCTTTTCGGGACGGACGCCGCACCCCAGAACTCCCTGTTCTCCGTGAGCGAAATCCCCGGAAATCCTTTTTACAGCCAACGGAGTCCGAACAACCACGCCGGAATCGACTGCCTGCTTTTCCTGATGGGAAACAACGGCCTCAAGTTTTACCGTTCCAACGTGACCGGGCCGGTCTCCGGACCCCTGGGAATGATTGCCTCCAACGACGTGGTCCTGCTCAAAGTCAACGCCCAATGGAAATACAGGGGCGCCACCAACAGCGATCTCGTCCGCGGCCTCGTCCAGGCCATCGTCAGCCATCGGGACGGCTTTACCGGCGAGATCGTGATCTTTGAAAATGGCCAGGGACGGGGCAGCCTCAACTGCGACACATCGGCCAGCTATTCGGACAACCTCGTCCATGCCAACGCCCTCAACGAAAGCCATTCTTTTCTTTACATGGTCGATCATATTTTCAAAGACTCCCGGGTTTCGGCCTTCCTGCTCGATCCGATCCGCGACAGGTTCATCAACCGTGATGACCATGTCACCAACGGCTATCGAATATTGGAAAATGTCTCCTATCCCTGTTTTACGACGAAGCGCGGCACCCGGGTGGAGCTCCGGGAGGGAATTTGGAACGGTAGCGGCTATGACCAGAACCTCAAGCTCATCAACATCCCTGTTCTCAAGACCCACGGCGGGTCCGAGATCACGGCTTCACTCAAGCATTTTTACGGCGTCCTGAGCATGAACGACGGGAACAGCGGATACCGCCATTACGCCGGGTTGGGAGAGACGTGCGGAAAGATGGTTGTTTCCGTCCGACCTCCGGTCCTGAACCTCATGGATGCGATCTGGGTGTCGCATGAATCTCTCACGGGCTATCCGGCAAGCACCACCTTCAACGCCAACCGGATCGTCGCCAGCCAGGACCCCGTCGCCCTGGACTATTGGGCTGCCAAGAACATCCTTTATCCAATCAATAAGAACTACAACCATCACCCCGACAATGCGACCATCCAAGACTGGCTATATGTGGCCCAAGGCTTTATCAACAACCGGGGCGGGCTCTATAGCTCTCAGAGCGGAATCCTGGTCGACAAAGTCAGTAAAAACGAATCGGAGATGGCCGTCTATTTCGACAGCGCCACAAGTTTCATCCAAAACGGACCGAACGCGATCCCCCGAGAGTTCAAGGATCGGGAGCGCCGGAGAAGAAGATTCTAGCGGAAAAAGCGGCCGGCAATCTTCAACAGGCTCCTGATAGAGGTCGTGCTTCGAACTAGCCCCCAGGAGCGCAAAAGCCCGAGGGCGGCCTTGATTTTTTCCCGTTTGCGCTCGTGGTGGATGAGGACGGTGGCCTTTTCCATGATTTCCGATTTGGGGCTCGTATAAGGGAACCACCAGAGTTGGGCCTTTTTTTTCTGGAAATCCTGGCTGACGTATTTGATATTCATCAAGTGGAGATGGCCGTAGCGACCGTGCGACCGCCCCATGCCGGTCTGCTTGGGGCCGCCCCAGATGGCTGCAGGCTCGGTGAAAGAAAACATGTGGTCATTGACCGTCACCGTGCCGACCTCGAGCCTGTCCGCCAGGGCGGCCGCCATCTTTTTATCCCGGGTCCAGACCGAGCCGGTCAGACCATAGTGGCTGTCGTTGGCCAGAGCGATAGCCTCCTCGACATCGGAAAAAGACATCATGGGAATGACCGGCCCAAAGGTCTCCTCGGTCATGATCTTCATCGTATGATTGACATTGGTCAGGACGGCCGGCCTGATAAAATAGCCGGGCAGGTCCTTGATCCTCTCCCCTCCGAATAAAACCCGGGCTCCTTTTTGCCTGGCGTCCCGGATGTGTTCCTCGACAAGCTCGAGCTGGCTGAGCACCGTCATCGGCCCCATGTCCACGCCGGGCTCGAGAGGATTGCCCACCTTGATTCGTTTGGTGAGCTCTAAAACTCTGGCCGTGAACGCTTCTTCAATGTCCTTGGCGACATAGACGCGCTCGATGGAGGCGCAGCTCTGGCCGGAGTTCATGAAAGCGGCCCAGACGGCTCCTTGGGACGCTCTGTCCAGGTCGGCGTCCTTGAGGACAACCATCGGGTCTTTTCCCCCCAGCTCCAGGACCGTGTTGGTCAGGTTCCGGCTGGCCAGTTCCATGATTCTTTTTCCGATGGCGACACTTCCCGTGAACATCACCGTCTGAACATCGGGGTTCGTGATCATCTCTTCGGCTTGGGCGGTACGGCAGTTGACGATATTCAAGACTCCCGGCGGCAGGCCGGCTTCGATCAAAATCTCTCCGATCATCAAAGCGCAGAAAGGCGTAGAAGTCGACGGCCGGAGAATGACCGTGTTGCCGGCTGTGAGCGCGCTGACGACATCATAGATCGGAATGAGAAACGGAAAATTCCAGGGCGAGATGATGAGCGTGACGCCGAGCGGCTGATAGTGAAAGGTGTTTTTCTTATGGGCGAAAAAGGGGACCTGGGATTTGGCGTTCCGTGGCTCCAAAGACTTCTCGAGGAAACGAGAATAATAATCCAGGACCGCCAGGCTTCCCATAACATCGACGGCCATGGATTCGGCAAGAGGAGATCCCTTTTCCAGGGTCACCAATCGCACCACCTCCCGGCTTCGACTGAGAAGAATTTTTTTAGCCCGGATGAAGATCTTTTCTTTCTCTCGATTCGGCAAATTCCTCCACAAAGGGAACGCGTCTTTGGCTGCGCGAACAGCATCTCGGCATTGTTCGGAGGAGGCCAGGCATGCTTCCCCCAGCGGCTCCAGCGTCGCCGGGCTTTTCGAGACGATCTTTTCCTTGGCTTCAAGGCGCGTGTTTCCGATAATCAGTCGTCCGTCCATGGTTCTCACAATCTTCCTTTCAGCAGTCTTCTCCACCAGGAGAAGAACAAACAGATATAGGCATCGTAGATCAGGTCAACCCTGAACAGCGGGTTTGTGGTTCCACATCCGCTGCGGGGTCGTACTCCGGCGCCCGGCGGATGATGACGTTCGGCTTGGCCATTCTTCCCAGGCCTCCTTTTTTTGCCCTCAAGTATATAATTTCATCTTCGCTGATTTCAACATATTAAAAATCGAAGAAGCTTACAGTCAAGCGACGCTTGTCGCCTAAAGAGGAACTGTCCTCTTCATGGTCTTTTGAAGTAAAATAATGCTGCGGAAAGAACATGAGCAGAGTCAAGACATCTCGGGCTGGTTGGCTGTTCGGGCTGCTGGCCATTTTTTGTTTAGGCAAGGCACCGTCCGGCCTCGAACATCAACAGCCGGCAGACCTAAGACCGTTTTTTGCCAAGAGACAAGTGACGATTGCCGTCACGGATTCCGGCCTGGGAGGGCTCTCGATCATGGCCGAGGCGGCCGCCCGGCTCAAGGAAGCCAAGATCTTCGAAAAGGCGGACCTCGTCTTCTTCAACGCCCTCTTCTCGAATGAAAGCGGATATAACAGCCTGAAGACGCGCGCCGAAAAAATCGTTGTCTTTGACAGCGCATTGGAAAGCCTCGAAAAGAATTATCGGCCGGACCTCATTCTCATCGGCTGCAACACCCTTTCGGTCCTCTACCCAGAAACTTTTTTTTCCACAAGGACCAAGATCCCTGTTGTCGGCATCGTCGACGCCGGGGTCGCCATGTCCCTGAAAGCGCTGCTGACGAATCCCGCCGCCTCCTTGATTCTCTTCGGCACGGAAACGACCATCGGCGAGGGAGAGCATAAAAGGAAGCTGATGGAAGCCGGCATTCCAGAAAAAAGAATCATCGCCCAAGCTTGCCCTGAGCTGGCCGGTTATATCGAAAACGGATACCAAAGCGATGAAACGGATCTGTTAATCGAATCGGTTGTCGATGAGGCCTTGGTCAAACTGGCTGATCCCAAGGTTCCCATCTATGCAGGCCTGGTCTGCACCCATTACGGATATTCTATGCCCTTATGGACCAAGGCTTTTGAGGAACGCGGCCAAAAGCTTGAGGGCATCCTGAACCCGAATTCCCGGATGTTGGATTTCCTGTTCATGCCTAGAGATAAGAATCGAGCTCGGACGACGGAAATATCGGCACGGGTCGTCTCCATGGTCGAGATCGCGGAAAACAAAAGACAATCTCTGGGCGGATGGCTGGGCAAGGTTTCATCGGAAGTGGCCTCTGCGCTGACGAAATACGAGCTCAAACCTGATCTTTTTAAGTGGCAGGACCCGCGCCGTTCTTTTTAAACGAATGTCACTTCGTGGGGGCCCCGGACGAGCTCGCCGATGATCCGGGCCTTCTGACCTGATCGCTTGAACAGCCGGACCGTTCAAACATAGCATTTTTCGCCGATTTTTTGTAACCTTTTCTCAAAAACGAAGTCTTTACTAATGAATATCCGATGAAAAACATGGTTTTTTCGGGCGAATTCCCAGGCAGGAGCACCCGGTGACGGACAACCTGCTGATGGAAGACGTCCGGGGCGGCAAGGTGGAGAAACTGGCCATCCTGTTTGAGAGGCACCACGTGGCTTTATTCAATTATTTTCTCAGGCTTACGGGCAACCGCCCAATCAGCGAAGACCTGGTCCAGGAGGTCTTCACCCGGATCCTCAAATACCGCACAACCTACCGAGGAGAGGATCGATTCGCCGTCTGGATGTACAAAATCGCCCGAAACGCCCATATCGATTTCCTGCGTCGCCAAAAAGAGACCGTGCCCCTCGAAGACCAATTCGAGGAAGCCCAAAGCGTCGACCTCATCCCTGAGGAGAGGGTAGAAAGGCAACAGGAAGCCGCTCTTATTTCCAGGGCTCTCAAAAGACTCTCCCCCAAGAAGCAGGAGGTTATCCTGCTCAGCCGCTTCCAGAACCTGAAGTACCGGGAGATCGCCGAACTGATGGAATGCCCCGTGGGCACCGTCAAAGGCATGGTCCACCGGGCCGTCCAGGAATTGGGCGATATCTATAAACAACTTTCCAGGGAGGCATGCCGCCATGAAATGTGAAGACATTAAGGAACGGATGCCGGATTTTCTGACCGGCGATTTGGATAAGAAGGCAAAGTCGGAGTTTGATGCCCATATCGCCCGCTGCTCCGCCTGCGGCGAAGAGCTGCGGCAGCTGAGCGAAATCTGGACCAAGCTGGGAGTCCTGCCCATGGAACAGCCATCACCCGCTCTCCGCAACCGCTTTTACACCATGCTCGAAGCTTACAAGGAAGGTTTTGGAGCAGAAAAGGCCGCGGCCGCGCCGAAAAAGAAATTGTCCTTCTCGTTCGGCCGGATCTGGCCCCGGCGGCCCGCTTTTCAGTTTGCCGCCGCCCTCGTTTTTGTTGTCCTCGGGGTCACGGCCGGCTATCTCCTCAGGAACCCGAGGGCCCAGATGTCCCAGCTCCATCAGGAAGTCGACAGCATGCGCCAGATCATGGCCGTTTCGCTGCTGCAGCAGCCTTCATCCTCGGACCGGATCCAGGGCGCGAGCTTCAGCTCTCAGGTCAAAGCCCCGACTACGAAAACGCTCGACGCACTTCTCCAAACCCTTGATCATGACCCAAATGTCAATGTCCGGCTGGCCGCCGTCGACGCGCTCTACCTCTTTTCTTCTTATCCCGCCGTGAAAGACAGGATCGTCCAGTCCCTGACGAAGCAGGAGTCGCCGCTGGTGCAAGTCGCTCTGATCGATCTCCTAGTTGGCATCCGCGAGCAGCGCGCCGTCGAGGCCTTCAAAGCGCTCATCCAGAGTGAGAAGCTCAACCCCGACGTCAAGGAAAAAGCCAAACTCGGAATCCAGCAGCTCAGCTTTTAGGAGATGATCATGAAGAGACATATCGTTCCGGTCCTCATCATCATTTTGCTGGCGGCTCTGGGATTCTCAGAATCCGCGTATAAGTTCGACCGCTTCACACAGGTCCGCATCGGAAAAGGCGGGCCGGCCATTGCTTGCGATACGCTGAACGGCGATATTTTGATAAAGAAAAGCCATTAAGGAGGCAACCATGAAAAAACGGATACTTTTTGTGATCGTGATCCTGCTCGCGGCGGGGATCGGGGCGTATGCCCAACAGGCCAAGACGGACCGGGTGACCGTTCCTTTGAGCAACCCGGGAAAGCCGGGGATCGTGGAGGTCAGTCTGATGATGGGCAGCATCAAGGTCGTCGGCTACGAGGGCAAAGAGATCATCGTCGAAGCCACACCCCGGGATAAAAACATCAAGGACTATGAAAAAACGACCGGAGTAGCGGTGATCGCCGCTCCGGCCCCGCCCAGACCGCCCCGTCTTGCGCAGATCTTCGGCGACAAGGACAAGGAAAAAGAGCAAAAGGACAAGGCCGCCGGCATGAAACGCATTCCCATCGAAAACACCGGCCTGACTATCGAAGAAGATAATAACACGGTGACGATCGAGGTCGAGTCCTGGAGGCGGGCGGTCGACCTGAACATCCGGGTTCCCTACGCCACCTCGCTCAAGCTGGAAGGCACCAATCTCGGAGAAATTTCCGTGGAGAATGTGAACGGGGAAATCGAAGTCGAAAACATGAACGGCGAAGTCAAGCTGGCCAATGTGGGAGGGACCGTCGTTGCCAACTCGACAAACGGCTCCATCAACGTGGTACTAAACAAAGTGACTCCCGACAAACCCATGTCCTTTGCCACATTCCACGGCGATATCGATATCACCCTGCCGGCCGATATCAAGGCCACTCTCAAAATCAAGTCCACTCAGGGCGAGGTGTTCAGCGATTTTGATATCGCCCTCAAATCCGTTCCCGTAAAACCCGAGGAAACCGCCACGAAAGAGGGAGGAAAGTACAGGATCGAGCTCGACCGGTCGGTCTACGGCACGATCAACGGCGGCGGTGCGGAGTTCAAGCTCCAGAATTTCAGCGGCGACATCTATCTCCGGAAGAAGAAGTAAGACGATAAATGCGCGGGGCGCAGCTTCGTGAGAAAAGATTCGGGGACACAAATTCGGGGACAGGTACTTCATTCGGAAAGCAGGTACCTGTCCCCTTTTTTTATCATGTCATCGCGAGGAGCGGAGCGACGTGGCGATCTGACACGAAGTGTCATTCCGAGCGAAGCGAGGAATCTCCGCTTTTACTGCGAGAGACCTAAGCGGGGATTGCCGCGGCGCTGCGCGCCTCGCAATGACACGATAAAATATTTCCTATTCTCTTATGACAACCGTGTGCAGGCCGAAGGCTTTGACCGGGACATAGATTGAATCTCTCAGCACTGTGTAAGTATTCGAGGGACTCTCTCCGATATCCGTCACAATGTCGGACCCATCTGGGCGTTGGCATAAATCCTAGTCCCGCGAAACCTTTCCAGTTGAATCAGCCTCGCCCGGCAAAACCCTCTCTTTTATTGCTTCAGAGCTTTCGCTCTCAACCCTCGAAACAATATCCCTGAATTTTACCTCCGGCACTTCGACCTGAATATCAATCCTATCGAGCAGCGGGCCGGAGATCTTCGAGTAATACTTGTTTCTCTGGGCCTCCGTACAGTCCGCCTGCTCCCTTGCCAGTCCCCTGAACACATCCTCGCAGGGTTGCGTTGCCTTTTTGCCATTTGACTTTAAAGGCGGCGAAACCAATCCACAAGGAGAAATACCCTGATATTTGCCAAACGTGGGGCGACTGGATTAAGACCCGAAGGCTGGATTTGAAGCTCACCAAGCGCCAACTTTCCCTCAAGCTTAATGTTTCGGACATCACGATATATCTTTGGGAGAAGAATAAAGCCCAGCCTTCTCTAGCCAAGATTCCTAAGATTATCGAGTTTTTAGGCTTTGAACCGTTCAAAACCGAGGCCAGGAATCTAGCAGACAAAATTAAAAGTTATAGGTATCTACATGGGCTTTCGCAGAAGAAGTTTGCTGAATTATTAGCAGTCGATCAAACGACTCTGGTCGGGTGGGAGAGCGGCCATCACCAAGCGAGCAAAAAGATGCTTGATAAGATCAAGTCTGTTCTTGGTTTATGTCCGTAAGCGTCCACTGAATCCATCTCTCCTTTTTGTCCGCTTGGTGCGATACTCTCGTTCGAATATCAACGGCTCCCCGTTTCAAGCTGGGAAATCGCCGAGTATACGCCGTCGGAAAAAATCCTCAAGAAATTTTGAGCTCTTTTGAGGGCACCCAGTTCATTGGCGAGTATATAGATCGCTTCTCGTTTGCCAAATCTAAAAATACCTTCCGTTTTTGTGCTGAACCTTGATTTATTGAACGGGTGCTAATCTCATAAGAAAGTATCTAGACGGAAAAGCGAATCTCTTAGGATCATCTCCCCCATACCTGGCATCCGTCCGACCCTCCCGGGTATGAGGGATGACAACAATCAATCTCGGGCCAGCCGTTATACTTGCAATAAAAACAACAAATATCTTCAAATCGCAATTCGCCTTCGCATCCACACTGCCCGCGGCAGAGGCCTTCAGGGCAATAACGAATGACGGTCGCGAAGAGCTGCACGACCGCGAAACTCATCAGAAAAAGGCACAACACCAATCCGACCTTAATCCTCTTAGTCATTTTGAAAAACCTCCTTTGCTTTATTTTGGGGCGAAAATGTGAACTTTCGCCTCGTATGGTGTTAACGAACCAAGAAGGGCGAAATGAATCTGACCCCTTTCTCGAAAGGGAATAAAATCTCTGACAAATAGGTGGTCCCCTACATTCGCCCAATAGGTTCGGGCAATTAGAAAATCCGTATTGACCTCCCATATCCATAGCCTAGGAGGCACGTGATCGACAAGATAAATCATTCCATCAAGAATCTCCGCGGCATGAAATACGATACAATTGCCGGCTTTATGATCCGGAAGATAAGAATTCATTCTCAGATTGATTTTCTCTTTTTGCAGAGTGAATTCCGTTTTCAGGCGCTGCGCTTGAAGCAATCGACCATCTAACGAATACCGCCGAAGAATCGGCAGAACTCTAAATACCACGATAATCTCATTATCGTCTTTTATTATTATCCTTCTGCCATTCATCACGCTTTTGCCGTATTTAAATTCAATTGGGGTCCCAAAGGCACGAATAATTTTTCCATCAGAACCCATGATTTCTACTAATGCATTCCCCTCACCGGGCAGTTCTATAGACAAAGGCGCTCCAATTATTTTGCCGTCTCTCGCGAAAACCATATCGGTATATGATTTAAATATTCGAGTCGAATTGATAACCTGACCCATCAAATCGAATTTTTGTACGCGCCTATTTCCGACATCGTTAACGATGAGGACATCATCAATGATCTCAATGTGCCTTGGCAAATACAGATCCCCCGGCCCCTGTCCGGGTTTCCCTATTCGCCCTATATACTTGCCTGATGAATCGTACTTATAAATTATGTTCGTCTTTTGATCAGCAATATAGTAATTCCCGAGCGAATCGCGAACAAAGGAATCCGGTTGAGGCAAATATTCGCCAGCCTCCTCCTGTTCTGAAGAAGGGAAAGACCGAATCAACTTTAGTTCCTTTGCGTCCGGCAATGGCTGGATATTCTTTAGGCCCTCGATTTCTCTTTTATCTATATCCTTCATAAACTGACGCCCTACGGAGTCGCCATAGACGATAGCAAAAAGAACTAATATTAGAAGAACGATTCTTTTCATCGGCTATCTACCGCCTCCCCTTTTTTGCGTTGCTGATTATAGATCCATTTCCAAAACGTTCTTGTACACGATTGGCATATCTGATCTAAGACTCGTACGATATTTCCTGATCGATCTACGGCAAATACAATATTATTAACATCATTTTTAGAATATTCTTCAATAATTTCTCGCCATCTCTAATTTAGACCTCGACTGGCGATTAGGGATAGGATTTTCTTTTTTTCTGGCGAAGCATTTCCCGTCCCATTAAGCTCGTAATCGATACCGCCCATCGCGAAAAAATGATAATCCGGGCCGCGGATCGATGTCAAGAACGATAAGCCGGCCGTGACGCATGTCATCCGACCGGGTTAATGTTTCAGACGGCCGCGAAATCCCTCAAAAAATGATAGACATCCTTAGACTCTCCAACTCGTGCGTCCTCAGAAATACTCGGCCGGCCCCTCGGCCGCCATGAGCGCGACCTGGGAAAAGACTCGAGAGAGGGAACGGGCTTGAGATCTTCCTCGGCCATCCCCAGAACAAAAGGAGAGACCCTCGCCTTCCGGACTTTTCCCCGATGAGCATTGGCATAGAGGCCGTAATATCGAATGGTGACCTGGCCTTTGT
>Ga0315284_10010762_pt1 | contig 13027 bp, 10 predicted proteins | sample YL17G09_16_MG_FD_203696 | JGI IMG/M metagenome (GOLD analysis project Ga0315284, IMG submission 203696) | Sediment microbial communities from Yellowstone Lake, YNP, Wyoming, USA - YL17G09_16 | ecosystem: Environmental > Aquatic > Freshwater > Lake > Sediment | place: USA: Wyoming | collected... | reverse complement strand
GGGATTTTTCAGAATTATACAGCAATATCAAAAGGTCCTCCTTGTATCCGTAGCGATAACGTAACTATGCGCAATAATGTTTTACAGGGCGGAACCCTGCCATCTAATATTGAATATACGAGTTATGGCGTGAATGTACAAGGCATAACCAACTTCTACTTTTACAATAATACTGTAGCTCGTCATCAGTATGGTGGTTTGGCTTGCACTGTCGGTGGAAACGTTACTATCGAGAATAACATTTTCTATGATATATATGGTGTAGCTCCTTATATTGCTACAGATGGCTGTACACTAACGCACTCAGAAAAGAATCTTAATGTAAGGCATAGCGGAAATTTTTCCTGTACTGGTAATCAGGCTAATGATATTTGCAATCAAGACCCTCTTTTTGTGGATTATATAAATAGGGATTTTAGATTGCAAAACGGAAGCCCGGCTAAGGATGCAGGATTGACAATAAGCAGCTTCTCTTATGATAAGGACAGCATCTCCCGTCCCCAAGGTTCGGCTTGGGACATCGGGGCGTATGAGTATGCAGAGGCCGCCCCGCTGCCGGATACAACGCCGCCCTCTGCGCCAACGGGAGTGACGGTAAATTAAAAGTTAAAAATGAAAAAAAATAATCCAAAATTCAAAATCGCAACTTTATTTTTAACACTATCTCTTGGTTTGTTTTGGTTTGCAAAAACATCTCAGGCGGCCAGCTATTATGTTGACCCTAGCTTTACGGGCGGCGGAAACAATGGGAGCGAAACCAATCCGTGGACACGATTGAATCAAGCTGCCCAATGGGACACTATCGATAATGCACTGGCCAGCGATGCCGTAACGGTTTATCTGTCTGCTCGACAGGCTCAATCAGATATAGCCGAGACTACAAATATTGGGATATTTTTAAGAAGAACAGATGGATCAACTAATCTTTTAACCATTAATGGCCGTTCAAAATATAATGTTAATGACTCTATCGGTTCATGGTTGGATTACGCGGGTACGAACAAATTTACTGTTCAAACATCTGGTACAGCTTCGGGGGTATACGCAAATTTAAGCGGTATATACACAAAGAGGAATCACATCACTATTGACGGAATTAAGGTTATCACTGATCACGCCGGTCAAAGCATATATGTGGGCGGAGATTATTTCACTATAACTAATTGCGAAGTTACCCAAACTACTTCAGGAAGCACTTCCGGTGGAGGGATAGGTTTTGGTTATGCCAAGACTGTTAGTGGAGATTGGTATGGGTCTTGCTCCAACGTCGTAATTTCTAATAATTACATTCATGACGTAGGTGGAGAAGGAATATATATTGGAGGTTGCGGAAATGCCCCTTGCGCCGCCGCTCATAACAATATAACAATATCGGGAAACACGATCCGTGACGTTGGAGTAGACATTGGCCAGCCGGATGGGATTGACATAAAAGATGGAAATTCAAATATAACTGTTTCAAATAATACAATCTACATGACCAATGTGCTTGCCAAGCAAGGTGACGGTATCGTTACTGAAAGTGCTGCTACTATAGAGAGAAATTTTATTTATAATTTTCCAAGGTCAGGCATATTTTTAAGTGAGTATTGGGATACAAATATTGGATATAGAAATGGCCCTATAATTAGAAACAACATCATAGTGAATACAAGTGGCGGATATGTCTCAGAAGGAGCAAATGGAATCACAATTTATGCGGTAGACGGGCGAGATAATTGGTCGAACGTCAAAGTTTATAACAATACGATTTATGGGATTTCTGGAAACCCAGGAAATGGAATAAGGTTTTATAGTGCAGGAACCGACATCACTTCTGGACACGAAGTAGTAAATAATATTATTGCTCGTTGTTCTGGAAGAGAATTTAGGTCGTCTGCCTATTTCACGTTTACCACCCACGACTATAATAATTATTATGATACCTCTGGAACTATCTACACTTATGGTTCTGTTTCGGTTGCTTACGATGGGAACTTAGCTGCACAAGAGACTAATTCTATTAAGACCGATCCATTATTTCTATCTACTTGGCCACCTTATCAAGCCATAAACTTTAAACTTCAGACCGGTTCGAGCGCTATAGATGCTGGTACTCCCCTTATCGGATTTTTTAATGATTATGTTGGTTTAACCCGTCCCATCGGAGTAGCCTGGGACATCGGGGCGTATGAATATGTTGGGGCTACGCTGCCACTAGACATCACCCCGCCCGCCCCGCCCAGCGGAGTGATGATATTATGAATATAAAAGTATAAATAATAAAGCCGTTTGAATTATGAGCAAAACTAAAAATTACATTGACGGAGCAAATATGTTTTATACCCAGAAAAAACTTGGCTGGTCTTTTGATTGGAAGAAAATAAAAAATCTGATAGAGACAGAAAAAGAAGTGCTTGATTGGCGATATTATGTTGGAGTCAAAAAAGATGACGAAGGAATGAGAAAATACTTAAAGTATTTAAACGCAATCGGTTTTAACACATTTACCAAATCTTTGAAGAAAATAAAAATCAGCGACGGGGAGGCAAAATATATTTATAAAGCCAATTTTGATGTTGAGATTGCCGCGGATATTCTTTTGGATAAATCAAAAATAGATGAGATTATAATTTTCAGCGGCGATAGCGATTTTCAGTATCTGGTCGGAAAACTAAAAGATACCGGTTTAAAGGTTATTGTTTATTCTTCGCGCAAAACCATCTCTTGGGAGCTTAAACTTGAGGCCTCCGAGGTTGTTTACTTTAAAGATATTAAAGAAAACATAAGGCGGCAATAAAAAAACCGCCCCGATTGCTCAGGGCGTTCTGTAAAACTAATACCATTATAGCAAGCCCAAAATCGTTGTCAAGCCCCTGTACTTGGGGATAAATATAGCTCCCACCCCCAAGGCTCTGCCTGGGACATCGGGGCGTATGAGTATGCGGAAGCCGCCCCGCCTCCCGACACCACGCCGCCGGCCGCGCCCAGCGGAGTGACGGTGAATTAAGGGCTGTGCATAGCTCTATTTAAGTTTTATATATTTTTTGTTAAGATAATAGCGGGGAGTTAAATGAAAAACCAAGTAAAATTTAAAATAAGAATATGGAAAATCAAACCGCAGAGCCAGCATCGGCAAATGAGAAAAAGCCGTTTTTGAATATTTTTACAATTATCGCCATTATTGCTGTTTTAGCTTTTGTTGGGTATATTATTTTTGGCAAAAAAATTTTTACAAAACCTGCTAATAATGGTGTGGCCAATTTATCTTGGAGCGCCAACACCGAATCTGACTTAACCGGGTATAGAATTTATTATGGCACATCGCCCCGCACGGGCAATTGTCCGCCGGCCGGCTATCCGGAAAAAACTGATGTAGGCAAAACAAATAATCCCGGCGCACCAACGCAGGCTATTGAAAACCTGACACCGGGTAAAACCTATTATTTTTCCATCAGCAGCTATGATATCTCCGGCAATGAAAGCTGCTTTTTTGAAGAAGTGAGTAAATCAATACCAAAATAGACAGTGTTTGACTAGTGGGTATCAGAAAAGTATTATTATCAATAAATCCCCACACCTTAAAAATTAACTTTTAAGTTTAAAGATATGGAGGACAACAAAAATAATATCAATGCGAAAAAAAGCAATGATAAAAAAATAGTCGCTGTATTACAAAAAAAGGTAAGTACCTTGAGAACTTTTGTCTATATATTTTTAGCGATTTCGGTATTGATGACGTGTCTGGCTGTATTTTGGATATATAATTCGTACAGCGAATCTCTTATTGAAACTTATTATTCAACTGCCCCGCCAAAACCGGTGGCTTATTTATATTTGTCTCCCCTGAAAGGAAACTACAAAATTGGTGAGGAATTTACAATTAATGTTTTAATCAACACAGTTGGCAGCAATGTTAATGCGGTTGCCGCCTACTTAAGCTACAACAAGAATAAAATAAAAGCTATTTCTATTGATATTTCAGATTCAGTGTTTAATATCCCAATTGAGCAAGTAATCAATGAAAAAGACGGTAAAATTAAAGTTGGTTTAGCTAAACCAACGCCCGGGATTAATACCTATAATGGCAAGGTGGCCACAGTACATTTTAAGGCCCTATCTAAGACAGCGTCCGATGTTGAAAATGTCTATTTTGATTTTGCCAAGGACTCAGATTTATATTCGGGAGCTTTCCTTAATGACAAAAAAGGCACTAATATTTTAAAGTCTACTCGGGGCGCACAAATATTTATTGATTAATAATTTGTTAATCACTCCAGACATTGTTATAATTGTTATAATTGAACCTGACGGCCTAATCTTAATTTGGAAAAGAAAAATAAATCCCGCACCTTTCCCCAAAAACACAAAGGTATGACTAAATAATTATGGTATAATCCTGATTTTTATAGGAAAGGTGCGGGATAAACAAAACAAATAGATGACTCTATGAAAAAAGTTGTTTTCCTAACTTTAATTTTGTCAGTCATCAGCGTTTTGCTTTTCGGCGGCATTGCCCACAACCACTACCAATTCCTGAGTCAGCGCCAATTCAATAAAACGGAAAAGTTTTCCGCCTGACCAAATCCATTACCATTCCCGGCGCCAAAATTCAGGAAGGCAAAATTATTGGCGGATTGGCGGTTGGGTAATTCATTCCATAAATTATTATGATAAAAAAAATAAATCCCGCACCTTGCTCGCAAAGGGGTTTTCAACCCAGCCACTGCTCGCACAAGGTATTCAATAATAATCGTGATATAATATAAAGTGATGTTTAGAAAAATTATTTTAGTTATTTTTTGTTGTTCAATTGCAGGATTGGTTGTCTGTGGTAGTTTGGTTTTGTCCAAAAATTTGGCAAATAATTTTGCCTCGGTGATTAGTCAGATTTTTCCAGCCGCCCCGCCGCCACCTACCCCGCTTTCTTCATCGTCGGAGCCAATCTCTTCCCCCGTGGTCGTTAAAGAAACTGCTTCTGTTAGGAATACCGCTCAGGAAACAGCAGCCGTTAAAGAAATTGAACAAATCACTCGGCTGGTACAAATTGAACCAGCGCCGCCAAGTCAGTCAGCCGTTGAGCAGGTGGCTCAACAAATATCTCAATCAAGTTACGCCGCTTTATTAGATTATGCCACTTTGGCCGATTTGAATTCTCTGGAATCAAGACTTTTAACTTTAATCGGCCATTCTCAGAACTCTTCTCAAAACTATACCAATCAAGTTATTTATGCTTTCGCCCCGACTCAAAAGATTGACAACCTGGGCACCGTCACCATTAGCAACGCCACTGTGGCCAACGACCTGACTTTGGGTGGCAGTCTTTTAATGTCTGGCAATCTCACGGTCTCCGGCACCCAAAGCTTTAGCGGCAATGCCAGTTTTTCCGGCAACGTCGGCATCGGAGCGACCAGTCCAACGGTTAAACTGACGGTGCAGGGTTCTGCCAATTCCATTGCTTCCGTGGGTTCGGAAAAAGTCGGCAACAACGCTTTTGCCACCAACCCTGACACTGCCTGGACCTGGGGAGCCAACTGGACCCATAACTTTGAAGCCGACCATGCCACTTCCAGCGGCGGGATAGCCTCTGTTTCCATTGACTACGGCGGCGCTGGTTATACGGCTAACGATGTTCTCACCCTGTCTGGCGGCAACAGCGATGCTACCCTGACTGTCACCACGGTTTCCTCCGGCAAAATCACCGCTGTTTCCCTTACCACGGCTGGCACTGGCTATTCCTCCACCGGCGGAGGCAAAACCGTGACCGGCGGCACAGGCACAGGCGCTACCTTCACTATTATCCGGCTGGCAGACGACAGCGGCACTCTTTCCCAGAATGTTTCAGTTACTTCCGGCTACATCTATGAAGTTAAATTCACCATTAAAAACTCCACTGCCGGTCATTTGAAATTCTCCCTAGGTGGAGTCACCAGTCCCTATCTCTCGGGCAATCAGACCGTTTACACTCAACTCATCACCACCACTGACACCAGCAATTTAATCTTCACTCCCACAATTAACTTTAATGGCTCCATAGATGATGTTTCAGTCAAAGAATTGACCCAGTCCGACCCTGTTCTCTCGCTCCTAAACTCTGACGCCACTGCTGGTATTGAAATCCGCTCTGGCGGCTCTGGTTATAATAATACTTTTATCGGAAGCGGCGCCGGAAGAGCAAGCTATAATAATACTACTATCTATACTGGTGGATACAATTCTGCTCTTGGTTATCAAGCCCTCTTTTCCAACACCACTGGCAACGCTAACTCAGCAATAGGTACTTATGCCCTTTACTCCAACACCACTGGCAACGCTAACTTAGCAATGGGTCATTATGCCCTCGGTTTCAACACCACTGGTAGCTACAACTCAGCAATGGGTTATAATGCCCTCTACTCCAACACTACTGGCTATAGCAACTCAGCAGTGGGTTATAGAGTCCTCTACCTCAACACCACTGGCTACCAAAACTCAGCCATGGGTGTTAGTGTCCTCTCCTCCAACACCACTGGCTACTCTAACTCAGCCATGGGAATGTATTCCCTCTACTACAACACCACTGGCTACAATAACTCAGCTATGGGTATTAGTACCCTCTACTACAACACCACTGGCTACAATAACTCAGCTATGGGTATTAATGCCCTCCGCTCCAACACCACTGGCAGCTTTAACTCAGCAATAGGTGAGACTGCCCTCTACTACAACACCACTGGCTACTATAACTCAGCCATGGGTTCTGGTGCCCTCTTTTCCAACACCACTGGCTCCAATAACTCAGCAATGGGTGTTAGTGCTCTCCGTTCCAACACCACTGGCAACGCTAACTCAGCCATGGGTTATTATGCCCTCTATTATAACACTGCTGCAACTTCCACCACTGCCATTGGGTATCAAGCTGCTCGGGGCACAGCCGCTTATTCTAATCAAGGCGGAGTGTATTTGGGCTATCAAGCTGGCTATTCTGCCAAAACTGACTCTAACTATAACACCCTGCTGGGCTATCAGGCCGGATACGGCATTACCACCGGCAGCTATAACATCATCATTGGCCAGAACGTTGAAGCGGCTTCCACCACTGCCAGCCAGCAGTTAAACATTGGCAACCTTATCTACGGCACTGGCCTCTACAACGGCTCCACGGTCTCATCTGCTCCGGTCACTGGCAATGTCGGCATTGGCACGACCACGCCCAACTGGCTCCTGCAAGTTTCTGGCACCAGACCGTCTTTGGCCTTGTCCGATTATTCTGCCGCCGCTAATCTTAAACATTGGCTGTTCTCCTCAATGGGAGGGAATTTATACATCGGCACCTCTACTGATGCCTATGCCACCAGCACCCCAGCGGCTTTGACTATATTGAATAACGGCAACGTGGGCATTAGCACCACCTCGCCCTCCCAGCAATTTTCCATCAGTGGTTTGGCTTATATTGGCGGCACGGGCACATCAACTATTGAGAACAATCTCTATGTTATGGGGACTCTGCGAGCTACCAGATCGTATGTTGGCGACCTCATCTTTGGTAATAACTTCCTGCTCACCGAATCTGAGCCAGCCGCTTCCCCTCAATCCCTGGTTCTTAAAAATCAGCGAGGTGAAGATATTCTTTCCGTAGATGAAAACGGCAACTTAGAGATAAAGGGAGAACTCAAAACCACTCAATCAGCAACCGGCTTGCTGGCTGGCCAGATAGGCAGCCCCACCCTCCTTCAACCCTTCAGTTGGTTCCTTGACCAACTTAAACAGATTGGCATCACCATTACTAATGAATATATTAAAGTAAAAGAGTTGCTGGCGGAGAAAATATTTACTGACGAAATAACCGCTAAGAATGCTCAATTTGATAGAATTGAAATGGTAGACCAAGCGACCGGTGAAATTTACTGCACCTGGATTGAAAACGGCGAGTGGCAGAAAATCAAAGGCGAATGTAGACAACCGCAGGCAGAAGGCGTCTCTCTGTCATCTCCCCCAGAGCAGCCAGCAGCCGAGCAACCGCCGGCTAAAGAAATCACACCCCAGTTAGAACCTCAACCGGCGCCAGAACCCGCACCCCTACCAACTCCCGAACCACTACCAATTCCTGAGTCAACGCCAACTCAATGAAACGGAAAAGTTTTCCGCCTGACCAAATCCCTTACCATTCCCGGCGCCAAAATTCAGGAAGGCAAAATTATTGGCGGATTGGCGGTTGGGTAATTCATTCCATAAATTATTATGATAAAAAAAATAAATCCCGCACCTTGCTCGCAAAGGGGTTTTCAACCCAGCCACTGCTCGCACAAGGTATTTTTACCCAACCGCAGCAAGCTGCGGGGTATTCCAAGATGCGGGATAAAAAATATCATAAAAATTGTTTTTTTAATAGCTCCATTTTTATTTTTAACAACACCGCTGGTCAGCGAGGCGACATTGGTTGGCACCACCAACAACGCTACTTTGGGGCTTAGCAACGGAATTGTTTCTCCTCTGGAAACGGGGGTTTATAGAGCAGGACAGACTTTCCCTATTGATATTTATGTCAATACGCATGGTCAAGCAGTTAACGCCGTTGCCGCCTATATCAACTACAATCCCAGCCTCTTGGCTGTTGACGCTATTGATTATACTGGTTCAGTTTTCACCATTCAATGGGAGTCCTCAACCAATTTGCCTGTCGGTATGATAAAAATTGGCAGAAGCATTGCCGGGTCAACAATTAATAGCACCAATGCTAAGATTGCCACGCTTATGTTAAGAGGATTAACCGATACCACCCCCTCATCTGACAACTTTACTTTTGACTTTGTCGCCGGTGATGCCAGTAGATCGGCTGTGTTTTTAGCTGATACGCAAGGAGGTAATAATATTTTAAGCGGTGTTTATAATGCTCGGTATTCATTAGATGGTACCCCGCCGGCCAATGTTTCAAGTTTTACGGCCACTAGCGGCGATGGTCAAATCTCATTAAATTGGGTTAATCCAACCAGCGATTTTGCCGGAGTTAAAATTTTAAGAAAAACTGGTTCTTACCCAACAAGCCCCACCGATGGAACGCAAGTTTATGATAGTACAGGAACCAGTTATGTTGACACAGGATTAACCAATGGAATAACTTATTATTATACTGCTTTTTCTCGAGATATTGTGGTTAACTATTCAAGCGGTGCCCAGGCTTCTGCTATCCCTAAGGACAGCATCGTTCCGGCCTCAATCGCCACTTTAGCCGCTACCGCCTTAACCGCCAGAACCGTAAAATTGGATTGGACAGCAGTTGGCGACGATGGCACAACCGGAACGGCGACCAATTATGACATTAGATACTCTACTACCGCGATCACTGCTGCTAACTTTTCTTCAGCCACGCCGGTGAGCGGTGCCCCAACACCGAGAGTGAACGGCACCGCCGAAACTATGATAGTAGCCAGTCTCAATGGTGACACCAGTTATTATTTTGCCATCAAAGCAATTGATAAAAGCAGTAATGCCGGCACAATTTCCAATGTTCTCAGTGCAAAAACATACCGGACAGCCGATATAAACAATAATAGCTATGTCAATATGCAGGATGTTAGTATAATGATGGCCTATTGGGGCAACGCTGCTAAACCGCCAGCTGATATCAACCAAGATGGTTATGTTAACATGCAAGATGTCAGTATTATGATGTCACAGTGGGGATAAATAACCTTGAAACTAAAAACTAAATTTTAAAAAAAGCCCGATGCGGTGAGGGGGCAAATTAGGGCGAAAAATATAAATCCCGTACCTTTTGCTCTCAGCGGAGTTTTAGACTCATCCGCTGCTTGCCTAAGGTGCTGACTTAACCACAGCAAAAGGCTGTGGGGTCTTCAAAAAAGGTGCGGGATAAACTTATGAAGAAAAAATTTTTAATTATTTTTTCCATAATTTTTGTCTTTGCTTTTTGGATAAATTTGGCTTTAGCCGGTTCGGCCACACTTTCTTGGAATGCCAATACTGAAGCCGACTTGTCTGGTTATAAAATTTATTACGGTACTTCAGCCAGAACTGGCACCGATCCAAAAACTTGCGGCCTTTGCGGATATTCAACCAGCGTTAATGTAGGAAATGTGACAACATACACAATTAGCAATCTCACCAATAGCACGACATATTATTTTTCCGTGACTGCCTCTGATACATCAAGTAACGAAAGCGCTTTTTCCAGTCAAGTCAGTAAATATATTTCAAAGACCGCTGATTTAAATAGCGATGGACTTATTAATATGCAAGATGTTAGCATCTTGATGGCCAACTGGGGCTCTACTTCAAGGCCCAAAGCCGACATTAATCAGGATGGGTACGTCAATATGCAAGATGTCAGTATTATGATGTCACAATGGGGCTAAATGTTAAAATCAAAATATTTAATATTATTTAATTTAAAATTTATGAATAAATATATTTTGACAATTACTCTCATTATTTTTTTGTTAATCGGAGTTTTATCTGCTAAAGCAACTCTGGTAGGTAATATAAATAAGGCCACCTTCACTATTTCACCGCCAGCGGGCAGTTATAATGCTAATGATAATTTTGCGGTTAGTATCTACCTAAATACGAATGGTCAAAATGCCAATGCGGTCGCTGTTTATCTAAATTATGATAGAACCCATTTTCAAGCAGTCAGCCTGGATGTTTCTGAATCAGTATTTACCATAGAATTTGAAAATATAATTGATCCGGCTAAAGGAATAATAAAAATTGGTCGCAGCCAGCCGACACCAGGGATTAATACAACTAATGCCTTGATAGCTAAAATTAATTTTAAGGCGCTGTCCAACGTTTCTCCGGCTGCCGATAACTTAACTTTTGCTTTTATTCTTGGCTCAGCTTTACATTCCAACGTATTTTTGGATGATGGTCTGGGTACGCCGATTTTGAGTGGAGTTTATACTGCCAAATATATAGTGGGGACGGGAGGACCAGTAACTTATCCAACCAGCTCGCTGCTTCGAGCCGGTAATTCAGCCAAGGTCTATCTGATTGAAAACGAACAAAAGAGATGGATTCCCACCGCAGAAATCTTTGTGGCGAACGGTTATTCGTGGTCAAGTATTGTGGTGGTTGACCCAAGTGTTCTTTCTTATTATCCTGATGGACCAAATGTCTCTTTAAGCGCCGACTCTATTCCAGAAGGTAGCTTGATTCGCGCTACCGGCGATATTGATGTTTATATAGTTAAATATGTCGGTACCAAAAAATTCAAACGGCTTATTCTCAGTCCGGCTGTATTTAATAGCTACGGACATCTTAAATGGAGCGACATTAAAAATGTTGATAAGTCTGTGGTTGATTTATTTGTCACCTCTGACTTAGTTCTTACAGTTGATGATACTAAGGTCTATAGACTATATCCTGCTGGCGATACTGGAGAAAAGAGGTGGATTAAAACAATAGGGGCATTCGTTAGAATGGGGCTTGATTGGGATTCTATTTACCAGATAAATCAGGTTGATAAAGATTCTTATATAACGGGAGTGGACTTGGAGTAAGAACACAAATGAATTACAAAAAAATAATCCCAAAGAAAAAATTCTGGGAAAAATGTTTTGAATTATAAAAATAAATCCCGCACCTTGCTCGCAGTAGGGTTTTCAACCCAGCCACTGCTCGCACAAGGTATTTATCCAGCACCACTTTTGTTCCAAAAGTGGTGCTGGATTTACCCAACCGCAGTCCCGCTAAGCGGGACGCGGTATTCCAAGGTGCGGGATAAAGGATTTTTACCCAGCCACATGCGAAATTATTCCGATTCCATCGAGAATCATCGATGGCTTCGCCATCGGGACAATTCAAATCAAAAATTCAAAATTAATTTAAAACCGCAGACATAATAAATCAATTCGTAAAAGGCAGGGTATATGTGTTTATTGATGCTGCGAATATTTTATATTCGCAGCAAACTTTGCATTGGAGAGTAGACTATAAGAAATTAAAAGAATATTTTGAAAAAGAATGCGATCTGCGGGCTATCTATTTTTATACAGGTCGAGTTGGAGATAACCGCAAGCAGAGCTCATTTCTTAAAAAACTTGAACACCTCGGATATATCATAAGAGCGAAAGAAGTAAAAAGGATTAAAGTTTCGAAAAGCGCCTACGAGTGGAAGGGCAATTTGGATGTAGAACTCGCCATTGATGTCCTTGGGAATATCAATAGCTTCGACACTCTCGTTTTGATGTCGGGAGATAGCGATTTTGCTCCGCTTTTAGATGCCGTAAAAGCTCAACACAAAAGAACGCTGGTTATGTCTACAAAAGGGCATATTTCAAAAGAACTTTTAGATCGCGCGAAACATATTAGTCTTAAGAAATTAAAAGATTTGATTGCGTATTATAAATAAAAAAAGAATCCCTCCGCCGAAGCGGAGAGAGGTTTGACACTATCAGTATATCAAGCCTATAGTTGTTGTCAATAGTAGAAGTTGGGGATAAATATAGCTCCCGTCCTCAAGGCCCTGCCTGGCATATCGGGGCGTATGAGTATGTTGAAGCCGCCCCGCCGCCCGACACCACTCCGCCTTCGCCGCCCACTGGTCTCGCCGTAATTTAATGAAGGCGGAGCGGCGTGACGGTGCAATAAAATCTTAGTTGATGTATAATATAATAAAGATATCCCCGTAGCTTGCTGCGGTTGGGTTTACACTTTTTTGCGAGCATAAGTTGTGGAGATTCATTTGTTAATCACTCCAGCTATTGTTATAATTAAACCTGACGGCTTAATCTTAATTTTTAAAAGAAAAATAAATCCCGCACCTTTCCCCAAAAACACAAAGGTATTCTAAATCAAGCACCCCAATTGGGTGCGTGATAAATAATTATGGTATAATCCTGATTTTTTATAGGAAAGGTGCGGGATAAAACAAAACAAATAGATGACTCTATGAAAAAAGTTGTTTTCCTAACTTTAATTTTGTCAGTCATCAGCGTTTTGCTTTTCGGCGGCATTGGCATTGCCCAAGCGAAATTCCCGCCTGGTATTTCGGATATTTTTTCGCGGCTGGAAAATGCAGTGAACAACGTCATTATTCAACCTTTAAGCA
>Ga0315284_10010759_pt1 | contig 13028 bp, 15 predicted proteins | sample YL17G09_16_MG_FD_203696 | JGI IMG/M metagenome (GOLD analysis project Ga0315284, IMG submission 203696) | Sediment microbial communities from Yellowstone Lake, YNP, Wyoming, USA - YL17G09_16 | ecosystem: Environmental > Aquatic > Freshwater > Lake > Sediment | place: USA: Wyoming | collected... | reverse complement strand
CGGCGGCATAGTGACTGACTGGTAAACAATGGACAAGGGAGCATTAGAAAAACGCCTTGCCGAATTACAGGCAGCACTTGAACAGATCACAGCCAACGGTAACGCAACGATGGGCGCGATCAGAGAATGTGAGTACTGGCTGAAACAACTGGAAACAGAACAACATGACAGTGACACGGGCGAACATTGAAACCATCCTAGTCCAGCGGTGTGGTGCGCTGATGTCCTTTGCGGGCATGGCTACCACATCGGCTGGAAAAAATGCCAGTCTAAACGATCCGATAGGATACGCACTCAGGCAGACCGGGTACACCGTTGGTAATGTCGCAATCGTAGCCGATAGCGATTTAACTACTTTAGACGTTGATGACCTTGACCAGATTTTAGACGTGGCGGAATATCGCACGCTTGAAAATGTTGGCGGAAATCTTGACGATGTGGACATTACCAACGGCCCCGAATCAGAACGCTTTAGCCAATTATCAACGGCGCTCGAAAAGCGCATGACACGGTTGGAGCAGCGCATCACTGACCTGTACGGTATTGCATCATTACCAGAGACAGGCTCAGTTACCTTTGACTTTGCAGAACATGACGACAGCGATATACAAACATGACCTCGCCAACCTTCACCCGCGTTGCCAGTGTAACAGCATCCACAAAACGCCCGCCCGCCATCTCTAGCGGCAAGGCGGGCGTTCCTGTTACCAACCTTGCATCAATCAAATGCACGCGCCTGGTATTGGCGGACGATGCAAAGGAACTGCGTGAGACATACCAACTCGGAACGCTGACAAACATTTTGCAGTGCTTTACACAAGGCGACCTGGATATATTGACGGGTGATGTTTTAGCGATAGGAAGTGCTGAGTACCCGATTCGCCTTGTGCAAAGTTGGCCGTTCGGTGATGACGTTCGTAAGCGGCTGATACTCGAAGGATTGAAACGCTGATGCAAATTACCATCATGGTCAAAAATGCACAGTTGGTGGCGAAAGGCCTTGCTAATATTCGCGCCGAGATTCCGCGCATTGCAGAGAGTACCATCAAGGCGGCGGCGGAAAAAGTTATCAAGCGGATGCGGGTCTATCCACCCAAACGCGAGGGCCAGACGTATGTTAGAACTGGCAGGCTTGGAAACTCATTCAAGGTCACACGCTCCGCAACAGGATACACCATCTCAAATAACGCGGAAGCCAAAGGCAGGCCGTACAGTCGTTATGTGATTGGCGACTCGGCAGGCGCTATTGGTGGCAGCGGTCAAGCATGGATGCACGTTGGGCGCTGGTTACTGTTGCGTGATGTGGTCGAGTATGAAGTGACGCAACTCCCGCCGATGGTGGAAGAGAAAATCCGCTTCAAAGTTAGACAGGCAGGATTAGCATAATGGCCGCGAATACCGTCAACCGTGAGACCGTCCGCGATGCGTTCGCCGCCCTGCTCAATACCGCGCTGGTTGGCGCCGGCTTGCCCGTCTCTGTTGTGTACGCCTATCCTATTGGCAAGATAGACCAGACCCCGACTGTCTGCGTAGCCTCGTCAGGTACAGCACGGCAGCGGGCCGGCATTGGCGATAGCCGCTGGAATAGTTACTTTATATTGGAGATATTTACCTTTGTTCGTGACGCGGACGCGGCAGGCAGTTGGACGGAAGCGCAGGTCGAGGATCAGCTTGATTTGATAGACAAGGAAATCGCGGATTGTGTCGCTGATAACCGCGTAAATGCAAACTGGAACAATATCTCTTTTACCATAGATAACGAAAGCGTACCGCAACAGTCTGAAATATACACGGATATAGAACGCGGTATGAAACTCGAAATGAGAAAAGTTTATATACAAAAAATGGACACGTAAAACATGCCTAAGAAACCAAAAATTGAACCGTTGGGTGATGTGGTCTATGTCGGGAATGGCAAATTTATTATCGGACTGCCCGCCGCTGATATGACCGTTGAAAAGTGGGAATCATACCCGCTTGAATTACGCAATATAGCAATAGCAAACGGGCTGTATATCTTAGGGGAAGCCATACCCGCCGAGCCCGTCATAATAGAGGAGGAGTAAATGACATTTATTCCCGCGTTAGACCAAGTGCAGATAGGTACTGAGGTTTTTGCTGATTGGGGAACGGCGGTAAACACTACCGTTAAGCTAGGTCTTATCAGTGATTGCACGATAGAGCCTGATATTAATGTTGAGACGTTAAAAGACTTGCGCGGCTCCATTGCCCCCGGTTATGTAGCAGTCTTAAACTCACACAGGGGCGGCGCAACGGTATCAGGCACGGTAACTTATGAAGACTTGCCATATTGGTTTGAGTCGTTATTCATGGAGGCTACCCCCTCGGGTGGCGACCCTTACACCCGCTTGTATAACGGGCAGCTTGACCCGACTGCACTCACGCCCAACAAAACACCCCGCCGATTCTATACGTTGGTAAAAGGGCAGGCAAGCAAGATACAACACTTGACGGGTGCGGTGGTGAATGAGTTTACGATAAAGATGGAAAGTAACAAGCCGTGGGAGTTTACCGCAAAGTTGATCGGCAAGAATGTTTATGACGGCGCGTTACAGAGTTTGAATACTCAACTTTCAAGCCGTACTTTAACAGTCGCGCACGCGAACGCCACTCAATTCTTTATGAATGCGATGGCAACAGACGATGTCGGCGATACTGAGATTACAACCCTTTGGTTTAGCGCGGAAATATCCGTCAAAAACATTGCGGGTCTGGTAAACGGGATGGGGTCACTCACTCCAAAGGCATACACAGACTCACAAGCCGAAGCAACGCTTAAATTCAAGGCGGACGTGAATGCAAATAGTACCGCATGGCTTACGGCGATTCTAGGAACTTCGATACTACAAAAGAAAATCAGGATCACCGCAACCGATGTGGCGAATGTAATTAACCTGGACTTTGCGGGAACGTTCAGCAGCGCGCCAAAGATAAACGCAGACCAGGACGGGGTTTCAGCCCTCGAATTTGAAATGGATGCAATTTATAACATTGATGATATGGCTAACTGGTTTAATGCCACGGTCATAAATCACATTGATGTTTTGGATTAGGAGATTATTATGAGCTATGTACCAGCCTTAGATCAAGTACAGTTAGGACAGGAAGGAACGTGGGGTAGCAGCGCGACAGCGACGGGCAAACTCGGCCTGATAAGCGATTGCACGATAGAGCCAGAGGTAGACGTAGAGACGCTAAAAGATATACGCGGTTCGCTGGCTCCGGGTTACGTTGCGGTGCTAAATTCGCACAAAGGCGCGGCAACCGTATCAGGCACGGTGAGTTACGACGATTTGCCGTATTGGTTGGACAGCCTGTTTGTCATATCCGCCCCAGGCGCGGCAACAACTTACACCCGCGCTTATGTCGGACAATTGCTTACCGCCCCATCACGGCGCAAATACACGTTGTATAAAGGTTCTGCGGGTAAGGTCCAAAAACTTCTCGGCGGCGTGGTGAATGAGTTTAACTTAAAGATTGAGAGTAACAAGGCTTGGACGTTTACCAGTAAATTGATTGGTAAATCGGTTGCAGATGGTTCGCTGGCTGCACTTGCAGACCGTACACAAACTCCCGTTCATGCGAACGTTACCACCATGTATGTTGATGCAGTAGGTGGCACGATGGGCGCAACTGCTATTGGCTCAATTTGGTTTAGCGCAGAGTTGAGTATTAAGAATGGTGTTGGGCTTGTGCCTACCGTCGGTTCGCTCCTATCCGCCGCTTATGTTGACGGTATGGCAGAGGCAACGCTCAAAATGAAAGTTGATGTAGACGCAACAACCGCAGGATATTTGACTTCCATCCTTGGCACGTCGCTCCTGCAAAAACAAATCAGAATCAAGGCCACAACGGGTTCAAGCCAGATAGCGCAGTTCGATTTCGCGGGTACATTTAGCGCAGCCCCAAAGATCAACAGCGACCAGGACGGCGTGAGTACTTTTGAACTTGAAATGGACTCAATTTACAACTCAACTTTGACCAATTGGATGTTGGCAAGCGTAACAAATTCAATTGCGACAATGGCATAGTGGAAAGGTTTACAGATGGATAAGATCGTAATCAATTTGCCGAGTGATGACAGCGAAGGCTATTTTGACTTCTTGGAAAAGGCCGCTGAGTTACAGAACGCGCAGACTCAAGGCTTCACGCCCGAGGTAGTGCGTAACTTGCGCGACTTTTGCGCCCAATTCATTGAGGCAACAGACGCGGATGATAGAGCCACGAAAGCACACCGCTTATCGAAGAACGATTTCAACGCGATTATTGCCGCCTTCACTGGGGAGGGTGGGGCAGCTGTCCCCCCGCAGTCAGGCGAGCTTACCGCCACGCCTTAGAAGGTGCGACGATAAACCCGCCGCTTGTTGAGATACCAACATGGGCAATGTGTCTGGATATGGCGAGTGGTAATCCATTACTGGCAAAAGAGATATACCAGCGCATTGACAAGGTTTGGTTTCATCGATGGCTTGTCTGGAAAGCGGAACGCTCAAACGCAAAAGTGCCCGACTTTGCAGTAGGAATGTACTCCAAGGAATAACTAGATGGCGACCCCTGTTGAGATTCAAATCAATGGACATGATAATACCAAAGGCGCGTTCGCGTCTGCTACTGGCGGCCTGTCTAAAATTATGCAGGTTGCTGGCGGTATTCTCGCGTCACAGGTATTTACAAAACTAGCACAGGGCGCGATAGAGTTTGGCAAGTCCGTATTTACTGAGGCAATGGATGCACAGCTAAACATGGCGCAACTTGACGCGGTACTCGCATCCACTAATGGAACGGCTGGGGTAACAAGGCAGGCAGCCTTAGACTTGGCGGATAGTTTGTCAACTGTAACCCGTTTTTCAGATGACACAATTTTGAAAGGGGAAAACATGTTGCTTACTTTTACGAACATAGGTAAGGACATATTTCCACAGGCAACCGAAGCAATCCTGAATATGTCAACAGGCTTAGGGCAGGATTTACAATCATCCGCGATACAACTAGGCAAGGCATTGAATGACCCCGTTGCTGGCGTGACCGCATTACAGCGCGTCGGTGTGAAACTCACGGACGAACAAAAGAAGCAAGTCGAAGGATTTATGGCGGTCAATGATATTGCATCCGCACAGGCTATTATCTTAGGCGAGTTACAAACTGAGTTCGGCGGTAGTGCTGTTGCGGCGGGCAAGACATTTGCGGGGCAGATGGATATATTGAAGAACAAAGTCGATAACTTGAAAGAGGGATTAGGTTTAAAACTAATGCCGATGATTCAACAACTCGCGGACAAGTTGATTGCTTTTGCCGATAATCCTGCGGTGCTGAAGTTCTTTGATGACCTTGCGAAAGGAGCCATCAAACTGGTTGAAATGTTGGTGAATTTGCCTTCGTCTTTCGATGGTATCAAGTCAAGTATCGCTCCGTTTCTACCCTCCCTTAAGTCTATTATGACAACATTTGAAGCGATGCGCCCGACCATTACAGCGGTGGGTATCGTTTTGTTTGCGAAAATCAAAAGCGCAATACAGGAATTAAGTGCAAGAGTTTTGCCGTTCGTGGTTGCCAAGTTACAGTTATTTGCAAATTGGTTTAGGGATAACCGTCCGCTAATCGTGAATTTTATTACCACACTAGGCCGATGGTTCGGAGTTTTGGCGGATGCCATTGTCAAGTTCTGGCCTGTTGTGCAGCCGATACTCAGCGCATTACTCAATATAGTTTTAGGCGTCGCAAAAACCATTATGCAGCTTGCTACGGGCGATTGGCCTGGGGCGTGGGCGTCCATGCAACAGATCGTCATTGACGCATGGGAAGGAATAAAGAACGCGATAATTGCAGCGGCTGAATGGATAAGTAGTTATTTTGGCGGCGATACTTTCCAGGGAATGAAAAAGACATGGGCGGCAAATTGGGCGGCCTTCAAACTTATTTTAACTCAGGTTTGGGCGATTATAAAGATGACCGTATCAAATGGATTGACCGCAATCAAAACATACTTCACCCAAACATGGTCTAACATTATCAGCGGGGCGCGAAGTTTTGCGAGTGGTTTGGTTAATGCAATTGTAGGATCAATTAATGATGCGGTCAGTGGCGCGAGTAATGCTTTGTCTGGTTTTATTTCATTAGGGGGAAAGATTATCACGAACATAATTCAGGGGTTGAATAACGCAAAGGCTAGCTTGTTGAATTACTTAAAAGGTATTATCACAGGGTTGGTGCAGGGGTTATTCAGTGGCGGTACGGGCGGCGGAACACGTGACCCAAACGCAGATCCCGGAAAAGGATACGCAACAGGCACGGGCGGATGGCGAACCGTACCCGCTGGATTTAATAATGATAATTATTTAATCGGATTGACAAGCGGTGAACAGTTCAACGTCAAAACTCCATCACAACAAAGAAGCGCAGGCGGCGGTAGTTCGCGCACAAGCAACAGTTATTATAATGCACACATCACAATTTATACCGGCAGGGCGAATCAATCCAATGCCATGCGAGGGCTGATATGAGATTAAGATTATATTCATGGGACGGGCATCAAATAGACGACACAACGAACTACAATGCCGTCATAGAACCGGGGAACGCCATGCCCGCCGCAACTGCCACGTTTATAGATTTAGGGCAGGGCGATCCCATTCTGGCCGGCAAAGTTTTGGACGGCGGTTACTTTACGTTTGTTATCGTATTGCGCGGAAACGTGGAAACACAACGGGATGAATTAAACAAATGGTTTAGAACCAACGACTTTACGTTCCGTCAATTGCTTGCCTACGACTTGGATAGTGGAAATAAAGACTGGTACTTGGAAGGCTATCCCGTAACCGCTCCAATGATTTCCGAAGGGTCAACGGCAAAATATAGTATCACCCTTGCGCTCAAGCAACCGTATTGGATCGAAGCAGATGAGAATACAGATACTTGGAGCGTTACGGCTGATACGGAAACACAGACCATTACAGCAGTTGGCAATATTCCAGCCCTGCCTAAGTTTGAGATAACCGCAGTTCAAGCGAAGGCAAGTAATGATTTAAAGTATAAAACGTTCTATGCCATTCATACGAGCGGATGGGGAGCGCAGAAGATACCCATTGACATTACGGGCGGCGGATTGGATACAGCCACGCTAACCACTGCAAAGATGCGGGCGGATGGCTATGATGTTGGAGTCAATATCAATGGGGTGTATGTTGATCGGTGGTTTGGCGTTGGCGCTCATGCGTTCGATACGGCGGCAACTACCATCTGGGTGAATATGAATTTCACGCCTGCGCCCTCTATGACGTTGAGCGTGACGTTACCAAATAATGACACAGTACCAGCCACACTCAAAGCGGCTTACACCAGCGCATCCATTAGCCTGCCGCAAAATAGCACACTGCAAATCGAAACAGAACTGATTACATATTCAAGTTATACAGTGGATACGGCGACAAAGATAATAACTTTTGTGCCTACACTTAGAGCGGCGAAAGGCTCAAGTTATGCGGGACATTCTGCGGGGGTTGCAGTGTACTGGATCGAGAATGAAGTCTGGCTTACCTACGGTAATTCATCTGCTACCGTGCCATCCATTAATGATACTGTCAAACCCATCCTTGACTTGGAGAACTCAGTTAATGGCTCATGGAAATATTTATTGTTTGGAAGTTCAACAGGGCTAAGAAGTGGCGTACCAAAAAAGGGTGGAAATAGCACCGACGCGGATAATTTTTATACAGGCAGTCATGGGGCAAGTGCTGATCCATTCACAGAAGTCGGCCTTAAACTAGCCTCTTTATTGCGTATGGGACATGTGGTTATTAATAGCGCAGGTATATTTTGGAATTTCAATCATTCGGGCGGTATTTCAAACTTTGCCGCGAATGGGGATAAATATAGGTCAGGTGCTAATTTTCCATCTTCCACCCTCGTTCTAAACAGCGTTCCTAATGGAACGATTTATGACACTATCACATCTCCAACCCTTGCCGCTACATGGGAACCTGTAACAGTCAATGAGGCTTGCGCTGATAATCCAGCAAATGTCTACCTCTTCATGGCTGGAGGAATTGGTACAACGTTGCCGATTCCTTATGCTCTTATAGAATTGCAGGATGTAACACTAACTATCTACGCCCCGCCCACAATCACCGCGATGGGCGTTGAACAGGCAAATTATAAATTTACAGGTTCGCTTGTGAATGATACCAGCACAGGTGATGAGTCAATCTTATTTAATAATCTGCTAACCAAGACGGCTGTAAAACTTACCATTGATTGCGATACGCAGGAAATATACAGCGCTGACGGGAAGCGGTTACGCGGGATGATCCAATTCGGCGGGCCGAAGCGTGATGAATGGATGAGCCTGTTACCGGGCGCAAACTCAATCATCTTTACAGACGTTGGCACGGTTGAAGTGACGATTGTTACCAAATGGCGAGGAAGAAATACCATCTAATGCCGGGACTCAAAACGATTTACTCCAAAGACGGCACTCCGATAACGGATATAAAAGCGTCCGTTATTCGTTCATCCCTGCTAAACGAAGTTGGCGAAGCGGTTTTTTTTATGTCCACCGCATCCACAAAATGCAGACGGGAAGTGTTGGAGTATGGAAATTTTCTATATATACAAAATGACTCTTTACCTGATTGGGTTGGTGTTATTGACACCCCCCGCGTCTGGCATCATGGCTATGTGGAAGTTCACGCCTTTGAGCCGCAATTTTTATTAGCTTATCGTCTCGCACCATTAAACGGGATTATTGAAGGCACGCCCGGAGAAAAGTTTACAGATTTATTAGCGGTAGCAAACGGGCGTGAAGATACTTTAATCCGTGCCGGTAATGTTTTCACAGGCGGAATTTCATCACAGGAAACCATGACTGGTTCAGTCGGTGAACACATCAAAAAAATAAGAGAGAACGCGAAGCACGATTGGATACTTACGCCGAACATAGATGCAGCGGGTAGATTAACTATTATTATGGATTGGCTTGAAAAGGCGGGGGTACTGACCGACTTGGAATTATCGCAGGGGCAAAACATTTTATATGGTGATACGCCACTGGAAGAGTCGGGCGAATTGATTAACTCAATCCAAGCCGTGTCAGACGTAACGGGTGGCACTCAAACCGTCACCACGTATCAAGATGATACCGCAAGAAGCACTAACGGATTGCGAGAAGTGCGGCAATCATTATCAGGCACGAGTGAAGTTACCGCGCTAACATCCAACACAAAGCAGATCATAGATTTGCAAAAGAGCGCAAGCCTGTCCACTCCTCTAACCGCTGTAAACGTGGGGTCAACTTTTGCAAATATCAGGATCGGGAACATTGTCAAATATAAATATACAGACGTTGGTTTCGATGGTGATGTATTAGGCATGACGCAGTTTGTGCGGATTGAAGGTTATCGCTTTGACGAGAGTAATGGCACTTGTGAATTATTTACGGGAAAGGTTGTCTAATGCCAACTACTGAACAGCTTAACGGCTATGTCGAAAGATTTTATAAAGAGGTGATGAACGGTAAAAAGGGCAATCTATTTACGCGGGTTGAGTGGCTGGAGGAGAATCTAAAACGGCTACAGGTTGGTGACATTACTCAATTCATAACTAATGTAATTCAGGAGAATAAAGAGATAATACAACCGTCTATTTTGGGCGGCGTATCAGACCCGACAGACGCGACATTTTCAGGCATTGTCATATCCCCCAGCGGACAGATGATAGACGGTATTTTATACTCATTTGCAATCGTAATTGACGGGGTTGTATTCACTGGCTTCGGGGATGACGGGGGAACGCCTGTTGTTATTGGCACGGGCGGCGATATGACAAAGGCGGTCTATGACCCGACGCTAAACGAGAAGCCCGCTTATGTATGGGTAAGCGGTACAGAGCCATCCTATCATTTCAACGGCTTGATTTGGCTTGACACTGGAATCACTTTACCCACTCCTGACCCGATTCCAGAAGTGGTTGCCGAGATAACCAACTACGGTGGGAATGGGAATATCGCGGCGGCGGTAGTAACTTACTATGTCTCAACAAGCGGCAGCGACAGCAACGATGGATTATCAACGAGTACACCCTGGCAGACGTTGGCAAAGGTGAATGCCCTATCCATGACTGCGGGTACTTATGTCCTGTTCAAGCGCGGCGATACATGGAGCAGCACAACAAGTCTTGTCGTGCCTGCTTCGGGTACTGCCACGCACTATAACTATTTTGGGGCATATGGGACGGGCGCAAATCCCATTATCACCCGAAGCGATTCTAATTACGGAATCAAAACTAATGGTAAAAGTTACCTAATGTTTCAATATATCGACAGCACCACAGGCACACGAAACTATTATGTTTACGATTCAACCTATGTAATTATTCGTGATTGTGACGTAGTGGCGGCGGTTGCCGACGAGGGTTGTATCGTGATTGAGGGCAGTGGGGCGACCACATCACATAATATCAGCATTGTAGACGTAACCAGCACAGGGCAGCCTGGCTGGATGGTTAGTATCGGTAGTGGCATCAATGTCCAACAGGACAAGATCGAGATACGCGGATGCACTATTTTAGACATTGCGGCTGGCGGTGCGGTGCAGCATCACGGTATCTATGTCAAGAATTGCACAGACCTTGACATCAACATGTGTACGATTACTAATCCAGACCACGGCGCAATCAAGATCGTGCAGAATAGCGGTAAGACTGTCTCAGGCAGAATACGCAGATGCGACCTGAGCGAATACGGAACAGTTGGCGGAAGTGGCGCGGGGATTAGTCTGGATGGCGTGGATGGTCAATTAATCATTGATAGCAACCTGATACATGACGGCTTATATAACGCTGGCATTTGGTGTCTGTCCGCGTCAAGTAATATCGAGGTTTACAGCAATACAATCGTCCGCAACTATTACGGGATTGAAATGTTGGATGGCTCGGCGGGCTGGATTATTAAGAACAATTTGATTGTGCAAGATATGGCTTGGATCAATTCTACAAGCCGCTCGTGTATCAAAATGGAAACCGAAGCCGACATTGCTAATAATACCTACGATAACAATTTATACTGGCATAAGAACGGGGCAGGCAGTGAGAATCCATTACGCAAAGATAGCGGCGGGGCAATCTCTCTTGCTACTTGGCAGGCGTTAGGTAGCTCTCCCGACCCGAACAGTTTAAGCGTTGACCCTGAACTAGTGACGCCTTATACCAATTTGCATTTACAAGCGACCTCGGATGCAATCGGCGCGGGTGTGGCAGTGGTTGGCGTAACGATAGATTATGACGGCGTGACATTGGCAGACCCGCCCGACATCGGCGCGTATCAATACGTTGCACCATAAGGATTATATCAATGGCTGAGACGATGAAAATTTATGTAGGCACATTTCCAACAGGCCGTTGGGTAACTGTCCCTGCGGGCGCGGCTGCTATTGATTTGATTCCTGCTGCTGGTGCTAATACAAATATCCAATACAATGACGGCGGCATATTCGGTGGGGATGCGAATTTGACGTGGGATAAAACAACACAGAGGTTGTATGTATCTGGGTCAATGCTTGGAGTAGCGTCAGGACCTTTAGCAATTTATGGTGGTGACGCAACAGCGACAGACGCAGACGGCGGTGTTGTCGCGTTGATAGGTGGGGTAGGAGATGGGAGCGGCGATGGTGGTGCTTCGGGATCCGAAGCAGGAACGGGTGGAGTGACTGGTAACGGTGGGCTTGGGTTTGTTGGCGGCGGTGCGGGGGGGGCAACATCTGGAAATGGCGGTATAGCAAATGTTCAGGGCGGTCAGGCTTTTACTGGTGATGGCGGAAATGTGACAATCTTTGGCGGTTCTGTTGCAACATCTGGCGATGGAGGCTCCATCACGCTTACCCCAGGCACAGGCGCGGGCGGGGGCGTGGATGGGACAGTAAAAGTTGATTCTTATGATTTGAAATTAATCGGCACAGGTTCAACTGGAATCATTATGTATGACACAACTTTAGCTGGGTACTATCGCATCACGTTGGATAATGGAGCGTTGGTAATTACGGCGGTGTGAAATGATGAGATTAATTTATATCGATTACTTCGGAATGCAGCTTGCGCCCATCACGCAACGATGGGATTAGTTAGGAGAAACAAATGGCATCTACTTATGACTTTCCAAACCACATCAACGGCGACACGATGCACGCGATCAATTTCACTGTCACCGTGAATGCAAGTGCGCTGAATTTGACAGGCGCATCCATCCGCATGGACCTGCGCAACGCTTCGGGCGTGCGTCTCAAAAGATTTAGCACAGCCACTGCCGACCCTGGACTAACACTTACAACCCCCGCGTCGGGTCAGTTCCGATTCGATGAGCAGATCGTAGATGTGGAGTGTGCGGGGGTACACATCTACGATATTGAGATCACGCTGGCTAGTGGGATCGTCGAAACATATATCAGCGGCAACTGGACGATCTTGCAGGATGTGACACATGAATGATGTGATCGATATTACCGCGTCCGCATCGGTCAATACGATTGCGGTTGAGGTCAACGAGTTGACTGATACGGTCACTGTGGATGTAACCCAACAGCCACACACCGTCACGGTTGAGGTCAATGAGTTGACTGATACGGTCACTGTGGATGTAACCCAACAGCCACACACCGTCACGGTTGAGGTCAACGAGTTGACTGATACGGTCACTGTGGATGTAACCCAACAGCCACACACCGTCACGGTTGAGGTTGTGGAGGGCGTTGAGGAGGCACCTGTTGATGGCGCAACCTACGGGCGAAAAGATGGAACATGGGAAGAGGTGGCGGTCACAGAAACCGACCCTGTATTTCTAGCAAGTGAAGCGGCGGGTTTTGCGGCGGGCGCGGTGTCAAAACTCGCAGGCATTGAAGCGGGCGCGGAAGTCAATAATATCAGTGACGTAAACGCAACCGACCTGACAGATGGTAATGCAACGACCTTGCATTCACACGCCGCGCCTGCAACCACCGAAACCGGAACGGCGGGCGATGTGCTTG
>Ga0315284_10010758_pt1 | contig 13028 bp, 9 predicted proteins | sample YL17G09_16_MG_FD_203696 | JGI IMG/M metagenome (GOLD analysis project Ga0315284, IMG submission 203696) | Sediment microbial communities from Yellowstone Lake, YNP, Wyoming, USA - YL17G09_16 | ecosystem: Environmental > Aquatic > Freshwater > Lake > Sediment | place: USA: Wyoming | collected... | reverse complement strand
CAGACCGCAACGACGCAGCAAAGCCCTCAGAACCACCAGCCATTTTTATAGCCATAGCCCAGACTGCTTGCAGTTTGGGCTATGGTCGTTCTTTGCTGACGATTGTCGTTCTTTGCTGACGATTCTCACCTCGATGCCTCGTTCGGCCAAGAAGGCCGCCTGGACTTATCAATTTCGATTGTGACTGGAGTGCATCAGTGGGATGGCGGTGATTGGCGCGTTTCGGGAGAGGGCTCACCGCGGAAGAGCCGCGTGGCATCGAAAAACACCATATTGATGGCTGGGACAACGACGAGGGTCAGGACGGTGGCGAAGATCAGTCCCCAGGTGAGGGTGATTGCCATCGGGATCAGGAACTTGGCTTGAAAGCTCGTTTCGAACATCAGGGGCGACATGCCGACGACGGCAGTGATTGTATTGAGCACGATGGCTCGCATGCGGAGTTTGCTGCCAGTGACACTCGCTTCGAAGTGGCTCATACCCGCTCGAACGCGGTTATTGATGAAATCGACGAGGACAAGGGAGTCATTATCTACGATCCCGATCAGGGCCGTGCAACCGATGACGCTCATGATTGTCAGGTCATAGCCCATGATCCAGTGTCCGACGATCGCCCCTTCGATGCCAAACGGGACGGCAATCAGGACCACCAGCGGTTGTACGTACGAACGGAACAGTCCTGCCAGCAAGACATAGACGATCAGGAGTGACGCGGGGAAGGCGAGGAGCATACTGTCCATGAACTTTTTGTTTTCGAGGGTTGATCCGCGTATTTCGACGCGTACCTCGGGATGGATCGTGCTGAGTTCGGTATCGATCCATTGTTGCAACGAACGGGCGATCTCGTTGGAATTATGCTGGTCATCGACATCTGCAGAGACAGTGACCGCACGGCGCAGGTCGGTGCGATGAATCGAAGCGAACGCTCGATTCTCGGTCAATTCCGCGACTTCGCGTAATGGGACCCAGTGGTGTCGGCCGTTTCCGGCCGGGGTGGGGATGTACATGGCATCCAGTGTCGAGTCGTCATTGCGATAGTCCTCGGGATAGCGGACCATGATTTTGACGTCTTCGCGGTTGCGAGTCATCCGCCGAGCCTCGCGACCATAGAAGGCATTACGGACCTCGTTCCCCAGCATGGAAACCGTGATTCCCGTCGGGCGAGCCGATTCGCGCAGCCGCAACTGCACCTCACGCTGTCGGTCATCGACGTTGTCGTCGATGTCGAACACGCCGTCGTAGGAGGACAGTTTCTGACGTATGCTCCGAGCGGTGATGAGAGCGTCCTCAAACTGGTCGCTGGTGATCTTCAGTTCCATCGCGCGTCCTGCCGGGCCACCATTGAGTGATACCCACGCGACCGAGTTGACTCCGCTGAGTTTGTCTGCTTCGCGTCGCAGTTCGGTCAGAACCATTTCGCTCGTTCGTGAACGTTTTACCGATTCCGTGAGTTCGACAATGATTTGTCCGAGATGCGATCCGAGGTTTTGTCCGACAGCTCCCTCCCCCGCGATATCGACTTGAACGCCGACATACATTTGGACATTGACGACTTCGGGCAGACTCACGAGAAGATCGCTGAGTTTTTTGAGTCGATCCTTGGTTTGCGAGGCGGGTGTTCCGACGGACATCTTCAGCGAGCCAACGAGCGTTTCACTGTCCATTTTCGGAACGGGAACGAACGGTACGATTCCCCCCTGAACGAGGCCGATCGTCATGGAAAGTGTCGCCACCGCAGCTGCCAAAGTCACGTATCGCCAGCGTAACAGCAGTCGAATCAGCCAGTCATACCAGACCTCCACAAGATGCTTTAAGAATGCGTCCTTGATGTGGACCAGTTGATCGCGCATCACGCGCCAGCGCTTCCAACCCCAGAACCACGTGCGGCTCTGGCCAGTGGCCCCCGCCGTCGGTCGGTGACGTGGTCGCGGGGTGACGTGTCCCAGATGGCAGGGGAGCATGACCAGCGCCTCGAGCATCGACATACTCATCGCGGCGATGCAGACCAGTGGTAGTTCCCTGAGAAATTCGCCTCGTTGTCCCTTGATAAAAAGGAGTGGAACAAACCCACCAATGGTCGTACCGGTCATGACGATGATCGGCCAGAGAACTTCCTCGGAGCCACGGATCGCGGCTTCGTCGGCGGGAAGTCCCTCTTCCATGTGGCGGTAGATGTTTTCTCCCATAACGATGGCTTCATCGACATCAATGCTCAGGACGATGATCAGGCCCATCAGGCTGACGAGATTCAGGGTCACTCCGAGTAACGACATCATGAAAAATGTGCCGAGAAACGTGACTGGCAATCCGGCCGCCGCCCAGAACGCGACTCGCCGGTCGAGAAACACGAGTAACGCCAACACGATCAGAAACAGGCCCTGTAAACCATTGTCGACCATCAGATCGATTCGTCCTTCAACGAATCGAGCGAGGTCCGTATGCAAGGCGACGTGGAAGGTATGATCGAATGGTTTCGTGAGACTTTTCTGGTAGTAGGATTCCGGATCGGGGTGGCCTACGGCCCAGCCGACGAGTCGCGATGCCGAAGTCCACGCCAGTGCGAACGGTTTCCAGTACCAAGGATGCCCGTAGGCCACGAGGAACCCGTGCGGATCAAACGGAGCCTGCTGCTTCCCCAAGACATACGCCTTGACGAGCAGTGAGATTCGAATGGCATCTTGTTTGGCCGACTGATAGACGACACAATTCACGGACGGTTGGCTATTGAAGTAGCTCTCCTGATCGCTATCGACAAAAGCATCGTGAATCGTGGCGACATCCGACAAATAGACCGAGCGGCCGTCGGGTTGACTCCGGATCAGAATCCGGGCGAGATCCATGCCGCGTTGTTCTTCACCGAGCGTGCGAATCGAAATTGAGCTGCGACTGCCCTCGATCTGGCCACCCGTGACATCCAGATTGGCCGTCCGAATTGCCGAGGCAACATCATCGAAGGTGATGTCAAATTCCATCAACTTCGCCGGTCGAATTTCCACGCTGATTTCATCGTCTTTGACACCGGAGAGGACGACATCACTGACGCCGGGGAGGAGTAGCAGGTCGTCTCGTAACGTCCGTGCGGCCCGTTTCCGATCGGCGTCGCTTCCCGGCCCATAGAGTGCCACAGCAATGACCGGCAACTTGGGTTCCAGCTTCTTGACCGTCGTCTTTTGGGCTCCCTCTGGCAGATCCTCGAGTGCATCGATCTCCGCTTTGACCTCCTGTAACACCCGATCGACGTTCTGCAGACCGGAAACGAGCGTCAGTTGAATCACGCTCAGGCTTTCGATGACGGTTGAGTCGATTTGTTCGACTCCCTCGACATCGCGGACGGCTTCTTCAATCTTGATCGTCAGGGCTTTTTCAATTTCCTGCGGAGAAACTCCGGGATAACTGGTCGTGATCAGCAGTTTCTCGGGCCGCGATTCTGGAAACATCTCACGCGTCATGGTGAGTGCACACAGACTACCGCTGAAGAGAATCACGCACATCAACAAATTGACGAGGATGGGGTTGCGAACACTGAAGCGTGGAAGTGACATAACACAAACAAACTCAACGGAAACCAGTAACGTTGTCCGGGCGTGACACGGCTAACAGTATAGGTCGAACAGGTGCGTCTGGCGACATCGACGGATCCTGCCGGTGAGGAAGACGGTTCCGAAGCCGGAGAGCGTTTGTCGAGTCAAAGGAGCATACAGCCTGGCCGGGCACGAGTCGGCACGTCGGCTGTTTTTTTGTTTCCAGCGTTCCCACGGGACTTGCCGTATCCAGCGACAGGAGCATTCGTTTCCACCGTAGGGCCGTGGCTCAGCGGCTCGCTCGTTGGAGCCAGACGACGCATCTAGCCCCGAAAGAGCGTCGCTTGCATTGAGGTTCTGGCGGTGTCAAGATCCCGTCACAAGATCCCGTCTCAAGGAGTCGTCGAGATGTCGCTGGAACTTCGAAACGTGATGAAAAGCTATTCTGAGCCGAACGGCGGCCGTCTGCCGGTTCTGAACGTCAAAGAATTCAAGTTAGCCACTGGCGAGCAAGCCGTCCTGCTCGGTTCCAGTGGCGGCGGCAAAACGACGTTGCTCAATGTCATTGCGGGGATCACGGCCGCCGATAGTGGCGCGGTCTTCGTCGGTGGAACGGACATTGTTCGAATGCCGGAGGCCGCTCGTGATCGACTTCGGGCCGAGAGGATTGGCTATGTCTTTCAGGCATTCCATTTGTTGCCCGCCTTTTCCGCTCTCGAAAACGTTCTTTTGGGAATGAGTTTTGGGGGCAAACGCCCCGATCGATCGCGGGCCATCAAGTTACTGGATCGGGTGGGGCTATCGCATCGTTTGCACCACAAGCCGGCCCAGATGTCGGTCGGGGAACAGCAACGGGCATCAGTGGCTCGTGCGTTGGCAAATACACCCCGACTGCTTCTCGCCGATGAGCCAACAGCGAGCGTTGATGCCGCGAATCAGAAGACGGTCTTGGATTTAATCCGGGACTCCTGTCGCGAGAATCACGTCTCGCTTCTGTTGGTCACACATGCTCCGGAAATTGCCTGTCAGTTCGATCGAGTCGAAACACTGTCGGACTTCAATAAACCTGTTTGATCGCTCCGTCTCAGGAAATTCCCCTCGTGAATATCGCGACGATTGCTTGGAAGAATCTGTGTCAACGTTCACTGGCTTCCTCGCTGACCGCCTTGAGTGTTGCGTTGGGCGTGATGCTGATGGTCGCGGTGCTGGTGATTTACGGAATTTTGCAATCCACCTTCAGTCAGCGGACAATCAATTACGACCTGATTGTCGGTGCCAAAGGCGATCCGCTCCAATTGGTCCTGAGCACGGTCTATCACATAAGTCCACCGATTGAAAATTTGCCCTACCGCTATTATTTGGACTGGAAAAAGGACAAGCGTATCGAAGCGGCGATTCCTCTGGCGATGGGAGATGTGACTCAAGAGGGGTCATTTCCAATCGTCGGAACAATTCCTGAGTTTTTTGAGATTGACTATGCTCCGAAACGGAAATTTCTGATTAAAGGGGGAGCCTTTCGCCGGCCCTTCGATGCGTACATTGGATCGCGGGTGGCGATCCAGAACGGTTGGGCTGTGGGAGCCACGTTGAAATTGGTCCATGGCGGTGCGGAGACGGGTCACGTTCATAATGAAGAGTTTACAGTGGTTGGGATTCTCGCCCCGACGGGGACCCCGCATGACAAGACCGTCTACGTCAATCTGGAAGGCTTCTATCAGATCGAGGGTCACGACAAGCCGTTGAATGAGGCCATCACGCGGGAACGAGAATTTTATCGTGAGACACCGCTGACCGAACTCGAGATGGCGGCGGAAATCACGCGACTACAGGCCCAATTTGGAATGCACGATCACGGGGGCCACGATCACGGGGGCCACGATCATCTTCATGAATTGCCGCCGGTCCAAAAACAGGTGACAGCCGTGCTGCTCTTGTGCAAGGGGCTAACTGTCGGGCCGCTGATTGCCGGAGACTTAAAGAAAGGGTATCAGGCCCAAGCGGTGAACCCGATTTTTCCGATGCAAAAGTTGATGGATCAGTTCTTGCGACCGGCGACGGATTTGTTACTGGTGCTGACAATTCTGATTATTATCGTCTCGGGAATCGGCATCTTTGTGAGCATCTATAACTCCATGGCGGCCCGCCGCCGTGAAATTGCGATTATGCGTGCTCTCGGTGCTCAGCGTCTGACCGTATTCGCTATTATTCTTGCCGAGTCGATTATTCTGTGTGTTGGCGGCGGCGTATTCGGGTTAATTTTCGGCCACGGACTGGTCTTTGCCGCCGCGCCTCTGGTCGAGTCCTACACGGGATTGATCGTCAATCCACGGGCCTTCGATCCGCAAGAACTGATTCTTTTCCCAGCCTTGCTGGTGTTGGCCGCACTGGTCGGAATTTTGCCAGGATTGACCGCCTACAGGACGGACGTGGCCGAGTCTTTAAGCGGGAATTAAGCATTCGAGCGGCCACCTGTCACCGCGGCAAACAGTCTTTTCGGCAATACGGCAGACCCTGTCTGCCCGTTAGGATGAGACGTCCCATGGCGGGGGATGCTACTTCGGATCCGTCGGCCCTTCGTCTTGCGGGTAAAGTAGCAGGCGATCGTGAATCAGCAGCAACAGATCGGGAAGGCCATCTCCGGTGACATCGGCGATGAGTGCCTCCCGAGGCTCGGAATCGCCGGCTTCCTCGTCATTGCGAAACGTCTTTTGCTCGAAGACTCGGAAATAGAGGGCATGTTTCAGGCCGCTATCCGGGCGATATTGCAGGATTTCGACAAAATGGTTGCGGGTGTCGGTGAGTACGAGATCGATCTCCCCATCGTGATTGAGATCACCGGCCACCACATCCGTCGGATATGTCTTTTCGAGTTGGCTCTCGAAGGATGCCAATTCGTGGAGAGTGGGTGATGCTGCTCCGGCATACAGCACGGCAAACTTATCCGCTCCGAAGAGCAACAGATCATCGTGTTTGTCGCCGTTGAAATCGCCAACCTTCAAGGACTTGTACGGAAAGTCGCCGATGTCGATTTCCTTCCACTGAGAGTAATTCTCGCCGTTTTGTCGCAGGATTCTGAGTTTTTTGACACCGGTATCCACCAAGGCAATTTCGAGATTGGGCAGGCCGTCGAGATCGATGGCTGTGACGCCCACGATTTTTGAATTCGATTCACCGGTATGAAATTGTTCGACGACTTGCCAGCGTTTAGTGTCGCCGAGAACCATGAACCGAGCGACGTTGTCTTGGGCCACGAGAACTCCCTTTTTGCCTCGCAACGTCGCAAAGGAAATCGCACCTGGCGGTGCTGAGCCTAGGCCCATGTTTCCGATCACGCCGATTTCTGCGGGGATTCCACGTTCGTCAATCCCATAAATTTGTGTGGCTTTTGAAGTTCCTTGGAAAACAAACAATTCATCGCGCCGATCCCCCGTGATGTCCCCTTGCAGGAGACGTTCGGGCGTTCCCTTGAGGTCCAGCGAGATGGCGGGCTGGCCTCCGAACGAGACCGGTGAAAAGTCGTGCGTGTCCGTCCGTTTCAAGGCTTGCAGGGAATATTCCGAGGAGCGATCCTTCTTGGTTTTCGCGAGGACCACGATTTCCGGCCGCAGGTCATCGTCCAAGTCCGCTAAGGCAATGCAGCTGGCCTCGGATTCGAGAGGAATCGATTCCGGAAACGTCAGGCGTCCATCGATGTACCGGCTGATTCCGAGCGTTTTTTCCGGACCACTGCGGACAACGATTTCTGCCGTGCCGTGCCCCGCAAAATCCGCCGCTCGAATTTGATCGGATCCACTCAGTCCGGGAAACGGTGTTCCCAGATCGAGGCCACTTCTCAGGCGTTGCCGAAACAGGAGAATTCGAGAGGCATCCGGATCGGTCACGGCCAAGTCAATCAATCCATCTCCGTCGAAGTCGGCCGTCGTCAGATCACGGTCACGCCCTGTCCCCTGCTTGCCAAAACCGAACTGGATCAGACGCTCTGGTAACGCGTTCTCGCCCGGTGTTCGTCGCTCGATATGGAGCAATTTCAGACGTCCCGTTCGTGAGTCGATCGTGACGATTTCCTGGCCAGGTTTGCCGTCGACATCACGCACTGCAACCGCTCGTGAACGTTCGAGGTCAAACATATACTCGGGGCCCAGTTGGCCGTCATTCGATTGCAGTCTGGCACCCAGTGTGCGGGTCAAGCCTTCGCCCGCCAGATAACACAAGTCGTTTCGGCCGTCGCCATCAAGATCCGCAATCTGTGCTAGGCTGAGTTTGTCGGACGTGTTCATCAATTTTCTCGGTTCGTCGAGTACTCCTTTTGTTGTCTGATACAGAATGATCGTCTCAAATTTTCCGAGGATCACGACATCGTCGAGACTGTTGCCGTCGAGATCTCCGGCCGCGAGAAACCACGGGGATGGAGCGGCATCGGGGATCCGTTTGTGTTTCTTTTCAGTCCACTCGCCTTTCGCCGGCTGAAAGCGAATGACCAGTTGATCTGGGCTGCCGAAATAGACGATGTCCGTGCGTCCATCGCCGTTAAAATCGCCCAGTGCAACAGCCGAGACTTCTTGATCAATGGGCAATTTCCGGTGTTCAAATCGCCAATGATTGCTCACCACGTTGACATCTGTCGCGCCCACTTTCTTCGCGTCGGTCTCCGTCGCCGAGGTCCGCTGGATCAAGAGATCAAGCCGACTGTGGCCGTTATCCACCAGCAGCAGGTCATTGAGCCCATCATGGTTCAAGTCTGCCGTCAGTAAATTGGCGGATCTCTGTGAAAGTTTGAAGGACTCCAACGGCCGGAATCCGTAATACGGGGCCAGTGGAGAGTCGTCGGCAGACGTCCTCGTGTGGTGCAGCCCGAGGCCCACGAGGCTTCCGATCAACAGGGGGAGCGGCCAGAGAATAAAATGAGCACGCATCAGGCGACCTTTTCAAGCGTGGACCATCAAGACGAACGTCGTGGCAACAGTCTTCGCAAACCTCGGTGATCAGGGGCAGAACGCATCCCCCGGTCAAAAATTTACTTCGAGCCGGAATGACGAGGCGTCTGAGGGGGGCGCGGATCTCGACCCTCACGCGAGCTGTTCCGTCGTGGACTACCCGATCGCGGATTTTGCTCGCTGCGTTCACGCGCAGGCCGACTTTCCGATCCGCTTTCGTCTCGAGGGCGTTCGCTGCGGGGTGGACTGTGCTGCGGCTTCACACCATCGGTGTTGCTTTCAGTATGGAAATCATCGCCGCCGTCAACGTTCGGAGAGTCTCGTGCAATCACCTGTTCAGGAGTGGACAAAGGACTTTGTCTGCCGGAATGTGTACTCACGACCGTCAGGATATCCGCCTCATCGGTCATGATATTTCGCTGCCCCTCATAGGCCACCATCAACTTACGGGCCAGAAGTTCTTGGCCAATAATCTTGCCGGTCCCCTGTTTGGTGACGACGGTCGCTCCCAGAGGCGGCAGCTCTTTGCGGCTTTGCTCATAGGTATCGTACTCATACCGCAGACAGCACTTGAGACGTCCGCACCGGCCTGAAATCTTGGAGGGATCCAGAGTTGCTTTTTGAAGTTTGGCCATCTTCATCGACACGGGCGGCATCTCGTTCAAAAATGTGTTGCAGCAGACCGGTTGGCCGCAATCTCCGTAGTCGGCCAAGAGCTTGGCTTCATCTCGAATCCCGATCTGTCGCATTTCAATGCGCGAGCTAAACTGTTTTGCCAGCGATTTGACAAGATCGCGGAAATCGATTCGCTGTTCGGCGACGTAATAAAATACGAGTCGTTCACCACCAATGACCTGCTCGACATCAATCAACTGCATTTGAATATTGCGTTCGCGAATTTGATCGAGCGTCCGCGTAAACGCCTCTTTTTCAAACACGATGGCTTGCGCTCGGTTGGCTTCGTCATCCGTTGAGGCCAGTCGGACAATGCGCCCATGCTCCTCCGCAACACCGAGGTATTTCCGTGTTTGTTCAGTTGCCGCGCTGAGAACGGTGCCCCACTCATGTCCTCGGCTACCACGAACGATCACCGCAGCACCGCGTGGCAACGGACCGAGTCCCCGTGCGGAAAATTCGCCTAGAATTCGTGTTGTTCCGTAACGGACAACATAAGACTTTTCGGGTGCAGATGGATTCATACAGCCTTCAAGAGAGAGGCAATGATGTGATCAGGGGAAAAAGCTGGCAGAAATTGCTCAGCGTGCCTAGTATACACCCCCTTGTGGCAGATATGCCAACCTCCAGACAGGTTGTCTGAGCCCCATGCGGTGGGGTTTCGTGAACCGCCGAGGGGAGGTGGCAGAAATCCACGCCGTCGCAGAATCGCCAGACCACCGATCGATGGGGTCGCGGATCTACTCGGTCAGAGCGAGGCATTTCAACTGCCGTTCATTGCGGATGTAAAGCCGACCATGGGCGAGGGCTGGCAGTGCTCGCGTTGTTCCCGACATCACCTTGGCCATGGCCAACTCGTGATAACCGGATTCGATCATTTTCACCAGTCGAACGACTCCGTCAGTCTGCACGACGATTAACTTTTCGTCGGCTGCGATCAATGTCGCATAGGCCAGTCCGGATTTTGTCCAATGGATCTGCCGCGATTCGGTATCGAAGCACTTCAGGGCAATTGGCCCTCCATCTTGGCGGCCATCGATGCCAAATATTTTCCCGCCGTAAACAATGGGCGTTGTGTATTGGCTCGATAACAACTCATCCTTCCAGATCGGTTTAAATTCAGCCGGTGAGATTTGGTGTAATTCCGATCCAATCCCGTAGCTCGCAGTCAATAAGACTCGATGGTCGACAATGACAGGGATCGCCGCATTCACCGTCGGTCCGCGTTGTCCGAACGGGAGCCGCGCCAGTTCCTTCCCGGTTGCGGGATCGATCGAGACCAGATGAAAGCGTGTGAGGCACAACAGGATTCGTTTTCCGTCGAGCGTGGCCGCGACGGGAGACGAGTAACTTGCCAATTCATTGGTTGCCTTCCAGACCGTCTCCCCCGTATCCCGATGGAATGCGACAATTCCCGCGCGGTCTTTGTCGCCGCCCACGTTGACGATCACCAGATTCCCCTCCACCAGTGGTGAGGTGCCTGATCCAAAGTACCCCGCAGGAGCCCGAAATTCTTTTTGGATCTGCCTCTGCCATCGCAGGTTCCCCCGCTGGAGATCCACGCAAAACAGACCCCCGGCCGCAGCGAGGCCGTAGATTCGATCCTGATCGATCGTCGGGACAGCCCGCGGCCCATCGTCGTCGACAATCGCGGGTTCAAAATCTGTGGCAAAACCTGTCGACCACAGGGCCTCACCCGTGTCCGCGTCGAAAGAGGAAAACGTGTCTTCATCACCCATTCGATGAAAAAGAATGACTCTCTTGCCAGAAACCACCACTCCGGCGAAGCCTTTACCGACCGGGACGTCCCACACGGTTCGCGGGCCGGGTTTCGGCCATGCGTCGGCTAACGTTTCCTCGCTGGCAATGCCATTTCGATGGGGACCTAGAATCTGTGGCCAGTCGCCGGCCTCGGCCTTGTGATCAACGAACCCGATGGTGAGCCACGTGACAACCTGTCCCCAAAAAACGGCAGACAGGAAAACTCCGGCACGTTTTGGTCGAGAACACGACATGAGGGACTCCTGCGGACGGCTGTGGCGAAATCGATGTTGCTCACGCCTCCCATTCTGCGTCGCACGAATCACACCGGAAGGCCACAATAGTCGCCGTCCCCGGAATTTCCAATCCCTGACGATTGAGTTGTGCGTCGTCAAGTTGCAGGGGCGACACCACCGGAAAGAGACAATGACGGCATCGGCGGTTCGAGAAGAGGAGTCGCGCACGCGAAATGACGTCCAATTTCGTGGCGGTGGTCCCCGAATAGTCCTGGTCAACGGATAGCCGGCGACCTGATCGAGGAAATGGAATAGTGCTCGATTGTTGGGCGGAACGTCCCTGCGCCGTGCCGCACTCCTCGGGCCAGTACACACTGAATCGGCTCATCCATGAGCTCCTTTGCCGTACGAAAGTGTTTCTTGCATAGGATCCGCTCGCGCTGAGCGGCTCTGGCTGCGAAAACCAAAGTTTCGACGTTGCACGAGGAAAAAAACGTCGCAGCGTTGTCTTTGGGTCGCGAAAATTACCCGCTGTCTCAATGTTCGGCAAGCCTGAGTGCCAGCCCAGAGGCTCTCGGGAGCGAGCCTCCCCCATCGTTTGGAATCGGAAAGGGTCTGTTTTTCCAGCAGAACTTGCGATTTGCTCCGGCGCCCTCCCCCCTCCTCCCGTCGCAACAGGTTGTGAGTCTGGGAACGCACCTTCTGATCCACAATCAACCCGCATTCGTGGTGAGGCATTCGACGCATTGTGGAGGTTCGCGGAGACAGGTTCCCGCGGTGGCGACGATTGCCGCTGGTTGGTCCGTCCTGACAGGATCTGGTGGTCAACCTCAGGCGGAATACTGCGCCGAGGGGATTTGGCGAGGCAATCACAGACACGATCGATAGGGGCCTCTTCACGTTTTCAGGCGGGGCTTGTTCATTGCGTCCAAGGCCACTTCTTGCAACAAGGAATGCGGCACACCGATGTCGAGCACGTGAATCTGGCCGGTCCACATCGAGGCGTTGAGTTGATCAAATCCCGGTTTTCTGGCCACGAATGTTGCCGTGTGACTGGCACGCACACACGGTCCTTCGAGGCCTCCTAAGTCGCAGTCGAAACCCGACGGCACGTCGATGGAAAACACTTTTTTCTGTGCGCGATTGACGGCGGCGATGGCACTGGCGAACGGCTCCCGAGCGGGCCCCCGTGTTCCGGTCCCCAGAAGGGCATCGATAATCCAGTCGGCCTGGTCGAGTTCCTGTTTCCACGCGTTCGCGGGATCGCCAGGAGGTGAAATCACGGCGGTTCCCGCTCGGCGCAAAACATGGAAGTTTGTCGCCGCATCGTGTGTCATCGACTCCGCCAGTTGCGTGGTCAGCACGCGCACATCGAAGCCGCTGTTTTCGAGGTGTCTGGCGATGACGAAACCGTCTCCCGCATTGTTTCCCTTACCGCAACAGACAACGAGACGCCCGTGGATTCCAAGTTCTTGAAGGAGTCGTGCCGCATTTCGGCCGGCATTCTCCATCAACACCAATCCCAAGAGTCCGTAGTCAAGAAGTGCGCGCCGATCAACCTCTTGCAGTTGATCTCGGGTGAAAGTCCGTGGAAACGGGATAGAATGAGTCATCGTCACGGACTTTCCGTTGGGATTCAGCGTGTCCAAAGTGTTGTTGAGGAAATCGGGTCATGTTACTCGCAATTGATGTGAATGGGGTTCATTTTCAAGTTTTTGATGCCGGTTCTGGTCCGACAATTCTGTTTGTCCATGGATTTCCCTTGGATCACACGATGTGGCACGCTCAGTTGGAAGAGTTTTCTAAGACGCATCGTGTCATCGCACCCGACTTGCGGGGATTTGGCGGGACGGACGGAGGGCTTTACTCGATTTCCATGGAGCAATTTGCCGACGATCTTG
>Ga0315284_10010756_pt1 | contig 13029 bp, 11 predicted proteins | sample YL17G09_16_MG_FD_203696 | JGI IMG/M metagenome (GOLD analysis project Ga0315284, IMG submission 203696) | Sediment microbial communities from Yellowstone Lake, YNP, Wyoming, USA - YL17G09_16 | ecosystem: Environmental > Aquatic > Freshwater > Lake > Sediment | place: USA: Wyoming | collected... | reverse complement strand
CGTTTGGATATGCGCCGCGATTGAACGGCAATAATGCCGGATGAAGATTTATTGCACCATTACGGGGGATGCCAAGTGCTTGAGAATTCAAAATATACCCAAAATACACGCTTACAAACCAGTCTGGTTCGTGATTCGCGAGCCAAGCCACTCCCTCGGCACTTCGGAGCGCCGAACCTTCCAGGATGTGCTCGGGTCCAAGGTTAGTAGAACTCAGGATCTCGTCTCTGAACCGGGCCCGCGCTTGCGGATGAATGACGATGGCCGCAGGGTGATCTCCTCGCCCGGCCAACCACCGTAAGATTTCAAACCCGACTCGACCATTGGCCATGTATATAAAATTCATGAATCCGTCCTGCCGTTAATGAGATCCCAGGTTAGTGGTGTCCCGCGCCGAATATCGCAGGCAGCCTTTTTCCCCAATACTTCTCCCAGGTAGCGCGGCAGCAATCCATAACCTGGACGAATGGATCGAACATTTTCTTCAGTTAGTCTCTCCCCAACCTTCACGTCCTGCACGACAAATAACGACCGTCGAAAGCACTGACTCTTTATTTCTGAAGAGGTACGTTCATAGGATATTCGACCCAGGGCTTGATCAACCTGCCGAATACCCTTTACCATTTCCGCAAATTCATCCGGCAGCATCGAAAAACTTGAATCAGGCCCACCTTCGGAACGAGATAGCGTCAGGTGTTTTTCCACAATTGACACTCCCACAGCAACTGCCGCAATAGCCACACTGATTCCAAGCGTATGATCGGAAAGGCCCACAACCACGTCGAAGGTCGAGGAGAGGTGAGGAATCGTGCGCAGGTTCATTTCAGCTGGCGAAGCAGGATATGCGCTTGTGCATTTGAGCAGGGCTATCTGTGACGATCCGTTTGCGCGCAGAGTATTGACCGCCTCGTCTATCTCGCCCAATGACGCCATGCCTGTGGACACAATGACAGGTTTTCCGGTCCTCGCGATCTTCCTCAACAATGGTAGGTCGACGATCTCAAATGAAGCTACCTTGTGAGCTGGAAACCCAAGGCCCTCTAAAAAATCAACCGCACTTGCGTCAAATGGGGTGGAAAACAAATCCAGCCCCAGACTGTTCGCGACCTCTTTCAGCTTTGGATGCCATTCCCATGGAGTGTAGGCTTCGCTATATAGCTGATACAGTGTCTTGCCGGCCCACGCGCTATCACCGGGGATCTGGAACCAATCTTGATCACTGTCAATCGTCAGTGTGTCAGGAGTATAGGTTTGTAGCTTAATGGCATCAGCCCCAGCCTTCTTTGCGGCACGTATTATCCCCACTGCGCGATCATAACTCTGATTATGGTTCGCTGAGATTTCAGCCACGATATAGCATGGTTCGCCATGACCCACCCATCTATCTCCAATCTTGATCCTGATCATGGCAACAAGCCTCCCGATAGGTCCAAGATGACACGTGCCACGCGGAGCGCGCCTTGCCCATCTACATGTGCTCGTCCGCACTCACTCATCCTCCTGCGTCGGACAGCATCACCTCCCAACGCCGCGAGCGAATTCCTGACCTTAGCTTCCAGATCCTTGTCATGCGCATCGCCTACCCACATCAACGCGCCGATCGCGGCAAGCCCCATCAAGTTGGGGGTCTGGTTCTCCGCCAGCCGTACGGCAATCGCAGGTATGCCACTGGCAGCAAGCTCATATGTCGTCTGGCCACCGCTGCAAAGCGCCAGATCTGATGCAAGCATGAGGCTGTGCATTTCTTCAGGGTGATGGTGAAATGTTATTCTACTCGCGCCTCGCCAATAACGCTCGATTGAGTCTGGAGACTCGAACAATGGCCCAATCACAACATCCACTAAAACATCGCCCAACGTTCCAACTGTCCAGTCGACCAATCGCGGCGTGAGATTCATCGGATCTCCCCCGCCGACGGTGATTAAAACCTGCTCCACTGGGCCTGCCGGCCTCCGCTTGGGTTCTTCCGCGAATTCGGAGCGCAGCAGCGCAAACTGAGGGCCAAGCAAGTATAACGTGTCTTTCGAAGCGCGATATTCCAACTTTCCGGCGCCCGCGGAGCCATTGATGACAAGATGAACGGGAAGCTCGCGGTTTACCAGGTCATCAATGGCCACAACAGCGGCTCCCGAGCTGTTCAAACCACGAAAATACTCGGATTGAAAGTCATAGGAGTCTGCGACTACGACATGGGCCCTGCGTTCGTGAATCTGCCGGGTTGTGCAAACGATGTCTTCTTCAGGGTAAATTCTGACCACTTCGAAGTCTGCCGCCGTTGCAAGCGCGACGGCAGCCTGGTCGCCATCCAAGAGAAAAATACATTCCACTCCCAGGGATCGAAGTGCTTCGGCCAAGGAGAGGCATCGGCGCACATGTCCAAGACCTATTCCCCGTCCGCCGCCCGTGCGGAAGATAACTCGCAGCGTGCCTTTCATCGACAAAAGGCGCCTACCACCTTTTTGACCGCCGCAATTACATCGTCGATATCGCGGTCCGTCATGGCTGGGAAGAGAGGAAGAGTAATTATCCTCTCATAGGCATTCTCAGCGACCGGCCATCGACCTTTCAAATAGCCAAGCTGCCGGTAATATGGATGCCAAGGCACGGGGATGTAATGAACGTTAACGCCGATGTTCTCTGCGCGTAACGCTCTGAATATTTCATCGCGATTGACGCGAAGGCGCTCGAGATTTAAACGAAGCACATAGAGATGCCATGCAGATTCGCGGTCGGGCAGCGTGATCGGAGGCTGAATTTCCGGCAGCGCAGAAAAGGCCTCTGTGTAGCGGGCGGCAATATCGCGGCGGCGGGCCACCCAGGATTTCAGTTTTCGCAGCTGCTGGTGGCCGAGTGCACATTGAAAATCCGTCAAACGATAATTGTATCCAAGGTCCACCATTTCATAGAAGTACGAGCCAGTTGCCTCCCGCTGGCGATGGTCATTTGAGATTCCGTGGTTGCGAAACCTACGCAATCGCGCTGCCAGTTCCTCATCATTGGTGGTGATTACCCCACCCTCTCCGGTGGTGATGTGCTTGACTGGATGAAGGCTAAATGCGGTGAAGTGCGCCAGCCCGCCAACCGTGCGTCCGCGATAGGTAGCGCCTAGTGCGTGACATCCATCTTCAATCACCATGAGGTGATTATGCTTGGCAATACTATTGATTTCATCCATGTCAGATGCCTGTCCTGTGTAATCCACCGTGATAATGGCTCTGGTGCGTGCTGTGATCGCCATCTCGACAGATAAGGGGTCGAGATTAAGCGTATCCGAGCGGACATCTGCAAAGACCACAGTTCCCCCCTGATAACGCACGCAGTTTGCACTTGCAGCAAACGTCAGCGCGGGTACGATCACCTCATCGCGCGGCCTGATCGCGGCGGCAAAAACGGCGGCATGCAAAGCCGCTGTGCCGCTGCTTACGGCGATGGCATATTTTGCTCCAACCTGGGCGGCAAAAGCTTCTTCAAATGCCGGCACGTTGGGTCCGGTTGTCAGCCAGTCGGAGCGGAGCACGTCAACAACAGCTTGGATATCGTCGTCGTCAACTGCCTGTCGTCCATAAGGCAGCGGTTTGGTGCGAACAGGAATTCCGCCGTAGATTGCCAGTTCAGACATGACGATCAACCTCATCCAGATCGATCATTTTCCTAAGGTCATCTACAGACAACCACTGCGTGTTTGTATCGCTGCCGTACCGGAATCCATCCGGGCAAGGCGATCCGCCATTCTTGCTGATGTAGCGCTGCCTATCCCACTCCTGGAAATTCGGCATAATTACAAAATAATGTTCGTACTCCAGTGTATGGCGAGCGTCGTCTTCCGGCACCATTACCTCATGCAGTTTTTCGCCAGGCCTGATACCCACGATCTTGGTTTCACATTCGGGTGCAATGGCGCGCGCCAAATCCACTAAGCGCATACTCGGTATTTTGGGAACGAAAACCTCTCCTCCATCCATTTTCGAGAGGCACGCGAGCACAAAATCAACACCCTGTTCCAGCGTAATCCAGAAGCGCGTCATCCTCGGGTCGGTCAGGGGCAGAACTCCGGCCTGGCGCATTTTCAGAAAAAACGGTATCACGCTGCCACGGCTTCCGACGACATTCCCATATCGCACCACGCTGAAGCGCGTGCCATGATAGCCCGAATAGTGGTTGGCAGCGATAAACAGCTTGTCGCTGCAGAGTTTTGTGGCGCCATAAAGGTTTATGGGATTGGCCGCCTTGTCCGTGCTCAGCGCGATCACGGACTTCACCCCCCGGTCGATCGCCGCGTCGATTACATTTGCGGCACCAAGCACATTGGTTCTGACGGCTTCGATCGGATTATACTCGGCCACCGGCACCTGCTTCAGAGCGGCCGCATGCACCACGATGTTCACTCCGTCAAAGGCCCTATAAAGTCGCTCCCGGTCACGAACGTCACCTATAAAATAGCGGATGCAATCGTAGCGGTCTTCTCCGAACTGCTGCTTCATCTCAGACTGTTTGAGCTCGTCGCGACTGAAGATGATCAGCTTCTGCGGTTTGTAGCGTGAAAGCACTATTTCGGTAAACTTCTTACCGAAAGATCCAGTACCACCTGTTACCAGGACAACCTTGTCGTTAAGCATTTTTGTGTAGCCTCAGTTAACGCAGAACAATTGTTTATTCTGTTGGGAAGTCCACTCCCGAGATGCCCTACTTTTTCACCCAGGAGAATGAAGGCGTCACGGCCATGTCACCCTCCATGAGTCCATGGTGAGGGTAATTCACGGCGGATAGCTGGGTGGTGTCAAGCCGACGGTCGGATTCGAGGTATCCCAGCTTCCCCTTCTCTTTTTGAGCAGCGACATTCCCTGACATTCACCCCCCCCAACTGTGTGTGCAAATTGGTGCGAATCGACTAGCGCCATTGGAATTCTCTCGACTGGCATAGCTTCGCCCCTTGACTTACACGGACTAATTCCCGTAAGAACAAGAGAATCAATCGCTTGTGGCATACTCAAAGCGGTATATTATAAGGACCTGGAAGTCCTTGTCAATCAGAATCCCCTGGGTACCCGGGCGCTTCTCGGTCGCGTCCGGGGCATAACGCGGGGAGCCCCACGCAGTCCTGAAGCCGGGAGCCAGCATCGCACAGGACCGGCTGAGCCGCAGCTGGTCTTTTGGGACTTGGTTAAAGATTCCCATTCGATTATGCTTTGTTCTTCCTTATGCTCGAGACCACGGCACTTGCGCTCCTAACCTTCACAGCTGCATTTATTAACGATGCGTTGGGCGGTGGCTACGGGACAATAACGGGATCGGTGCTGCTCCTGTTTGCGTACCCTCCCCAGTCCTTCGTACCGGCCATCCTTTTCAGCGAGGCTATCAGCGAATATTGGTCCGGAGCCTGGCATGTCAGATACCATAACGTGAATTCACGAACCTTCCTGCTCACAACGCTCGGCGGCATCATAGGAATTGTCACCGCCATACTGCTCGTTGGAGCTTTTCTTTCTGGAGACCTAGCTAGGCTCTATATCGGTCTGATGGCCGTATTAATGGGAGCCTTCGTCATCTTCAAATCCCATCGCCAAAGCGCACTGCGTGCCAGGCAAAACCATGCCACCGACCTGTGGAAAACCGTCATTCTCGGGTTCATTTGTGGCTTCAATAAGTCCGGTTCCGGGGGAGGCTACGGCCCTATCAGCACTACAGGATACATGCTTCTTGGGCTGCCGCCGGCCATTGCAGTTGGAACTACCATTTTAGCCAAGGCCACGAATTGCCTCCTTTCCATAATCCTCTGGGCGGCGCTCCGGGGGGGGATAGACTGGAGGCTGACGATCCGCATGTCCGTGGGGGCATTCCTTGGCGCACCCATTGCCGCTTGGCTGAACAACTACCTTAAAGTGAACATCAGACCGCTCCATCACGAACGGCTAATTGGATTCATAATGATGCTGTTGGGGACATTCTCTCTGCTGAAGCAGTTTGGTCTGCTTTGAACCACCAAGGCGGTTGGACCTCGATGGCCTTTTCCAAAATGATTGAACGAGTATCCCAAAATCATTATCCTTGTATTGGCTCGCGCAAGGCATTTTTGTGGAGGTCCCGCGGGATTCTATGAAGGTAGTTCACATTTTTAAAGACTATTACCCTCCGACCACTGGTGGCATTGAGCAACACATGCGACTGCTGTGCCGGAACCTGTTGGGAAAAGCCGACGTCACTGTCCTCGTTCCAAGTCGGTCCGGTCGGCGGAAAGAAGAGCAGTTGGAGGGGGTCAGAATAATTCGCGTGCCCGAATTCGGACGATATGCGTCCGTGCCGCTTTGCCCCACCGCACCCTCGGAGCTCCGCCAGCTACACCCCGACATCGTGCATCTCCACTTTCCGAATCCAATGGGAGATCTCACCTACCTCCTGGCAGCCAGAAGAGTACCGCTGGTTTTGGCCTACCATTCGGACATCATCAAACAGAAGGTGTTTCTTCCGGCATACCGGCCGATTCTCAGGCTGCTCTTTAAAAACGTGCGCAGAATCATCGTGGGTTCGGAGGAATACGTCGCTTCGTCTCCTCTGCTTTCCGAGTTCCGGCAAAAGTGCACCCTGGTCCCCTATGGTGTGGACATCGCAGCCTTTGTTCCGCGCAACGGAGAAGTGATTGAAGTCGAGTCCTTTCGGCGACAGTTCGGGGAGCGGATCATGCTCTTTGTCGGCGCTCTGCGGTATTACAAAGGGCTGGACGTCCTTTTGCAGGCCATGACAAAAGTGAACGGTTGCCTTGTCGTGGCCGGCCGCGGCACTGAAGGGGAAACCCTGAAGCACACGGCTGATCATCTCGGAATTGCCAAGAAGGTCGTGTTTTGCGGCGAGGTTTCCGAATCCAGGCTGCGCATTCTCCTCAATGCCGCCGACGTGTTCGTGTTTCCTTCCATCGATCGCTGCGAGGCTTTCGGAATCGCGCAACTGGAGGCTATGGCCTGCGGCAAGCCTGTTGTGGCCAGCGATCTTCCCACGGGAGTGCGATTCGTCACCCGGCACGAAGTCACCGGTCTCCTTGTAAGGCCGGGAGATCCAAATGCCTTGGCCGAGTCCCTCAATCGATTGCTTGATGATCCCGTGCTCCGCAACAAGCTAGGTATTGCCGCACGCCGACGGGTGGAGCAGGAGTTCAGCGTTGATCGCATGGTGTCCAGAACCCTGGAGGTATATCGTGAAGTCCTTGGCCAATGACCCGCCTGTCCCCGCAATCACTTTTGGAGTTGCGGCAAAGCGCGCATTCGACGTCTTGCTGGCAGGCGTCGGCCTGCTGATTTCATCCCCGCTCTGGGGACTTGTTGCGCTGGCGATAGCACTGGACAACGGGCTCCCGGTGTTCTTCAAGCAAAGCCGGTGGGGAAAAGGGGGCCGGCGATTTCTGGCTTTGAAGTTTCGAACCATGCGGGCCGGCTCCGAAAACGAGCGCTCCGTTCAGGCAACGGCCGAGGATGCGCGGATCACACGAGTGGGTCGAGTCCTCAGGGCAACCGCCATGGACGAACTCCCACAACTGTGGAACATATTCAAAGGCGACATGAGCTTTGTCGGTCCCCGCGCCCTGCCTATAAACGAGGTCCAATCCGACCCGGTTGAGATGGATCTCCCCGACGAATCCGTCCCAGGGTTCTCGGAGCGGCTGGCAGTGACTCCGGGATTGACCGGAATCGCCCAGATCTATGCCGACCGCGATATTCGCAGGGCCCAAAAGTTCCGCTACGACCTTCTATATGTGCGCCGGCGCAGTTTCTGGCTCGATCTGCGCTTGATCGCAATGTCCTTTTACATTACCTTTCTTGGCAGATGGGAGGTGCGCGGGGGTAAGATCAATGGTCGCAAGAAGGCAGGAGTAGAAAATCAAACCGCGAAGATCTCTGAAGAGTAGGAGCCAACGCTTTGACTGACGTAATCATCATTGGTGGGGGACCCGCCGGGCTTTATGCCGCCCGCTGCCTGGCTCGCGAAGGGTTCGACATAACGGTCATTGAGGAACACCATGTCGCAGGCGAACCAGTGCATTGCACCGGCATCCTGGCTCCTGAAGCGTTTGACGAATTTGAACTCCCGCGGTCGTCTATTCTCAATGAACTGAAAACAGTCCAATTCTATTCTCCGACCGGGCAGGTTATCCGGTATGTCACCGACCACGCTGAAGCTCTGGTCGTTGATCGGCGCGTCTTCGACCAGGATCTCAGCTCTCTAGCACGCAACGAGGGTGTGGAGACCTGCCTCGGACGCACGGTTGATGGCATTACTGTCGACAGCACCTCTGTCAGCGTGCATTGCGCCGGTGAGGAACGGCCGCGGATATCGCGAGCGTGTATCATCGCGACCGGGGCAGTCTATGGATTGCACCGGAACCTGGGGCTCGGTTTCCCGCCCCTGTTCCTCAATTCGGCGCAGATTGAAGTGCCTGTAGCCCGTTCGGGCGATGTGGAACTACACTTTGGATCCGAGGTGGCACCGAAGGGGTTTGGATGGGTCGCTCCCGTCCGCCGGGCATCAGAGAACCGCGCCCGCGTGGGCGTGATCTGCGAAGGGAATGCCACTCAATTCTTCAGCCGCTTCCTGGACCGAGTGCGAAGACGATGGGGGATTGAGGCAAGCCAGGGGATCGTTCCGCGGCAACGTATGCTGCCCTTGGCGCCAATACGGAAGACTTACGGGAATCGCCTCCTTGTAACCGGCGACGCAGCGGGTCTGGTCAAGCCCACTACCGGTGGAGGCCTTTACAACGGCATCGTCAGCTCGGCGATCGCGGCGGAGATCATGGCGGACGCACTGCGCCGCGACAGGTTGAGCGAATCCGCACTTCGCGCGTACCAGACCTGCTGGCAGGATCGACTCATGGAGGAACTTGAAGCTCAGCTGACACTTCGTTTGCTCCTGCAGAGGCTGACTGACCCCGAAATCGAAGGTATTTTTGACCTTGCGGCAACGGACGGATTGATGCCGCTCATACGGAAAACTGCAACCTTCAACCGGCACCGCGGGCTCATCCTTGCATTGGTGAAGTATCCCTCAACAAGAAAGATCCTGTTTCGCAAGCTCGTTCAATAGGAATCACCAAGACCTTGATAAGGGAAAAGAATCCTTGGGGTCTTCATGGAAATTGGTGTTGACGCAATTCATTGAGAACGATATCGACACATTCTTCGACGGTTTTCTGGTCGGTGTCGAGAACGATTTCCGGATGCTCCGGTTCCTCGTATCGCGAAGAAATCCCCGTAAACTCTGATATGTCGCCCGCCTCCGCCTTTCGATAGAGCCCCTTCGGATCGCGCTGCCGGCAAACGTCGAGGCCGCACCGCACGTAGATTTCGAAGAACCTTCCTTCCGGAATTAGCGATCGGACAAAGGACCGCTGTGCCGTCAGCGGTGATATGAACGCGGCGATTACAATCGCGCCATTATCGAAAAAGAGCTTTGCGGCCTCGCCCACGCGGCGGATGTTTTCGGTCCGGCCGGCATCGGAAAAACTGAGGTCAACGCACAATCCCTGACGGACGCTGTCGCCGTCGAGCATCATGGTTTGACACCTCTCGCCGAACAGCCGCTTTTCGATCGCCCTGCCAATCGTCGACTTCCCGGAGCCGGAATAGCCTGTGAGCCACAGCACGGCAGCCTTGTGCTTGTTCCGGCTCTCGCGGGCCTCGAGCGATATGTTCAACTCAGACCGGCCGGCAGGCGGTGACGCTCGGGGCTTCGACTGTTCGCCACCAAGCTGCCTGATGACTCCATCCATGTCCTGTGTCGCGCCGCGGATCATGCCGGCCGCGACCGTGTTGTTCGTCAATGGGTCAATGAGGATGAAGGCTCCCGTCCCGCGATTGATCCGGAAGGAATCGAAAAAGAGCGGGTGAGAAACACGTATTTCCACGCGCCCGATCTCGTTCAGATGAAATGTATCCGCCTTCTCCCGATGGAGCGTGTTGACATCGATCTTGTACGCGATTCGCGTAACGAACGCGCTGACGCCGCGGGTAGTGTGTTTGAGAAGATAAGCGGCACCGGGCTTCATCGGTTTGTCGTCCAGCCAACACAAGATCGCCTCAAAGTTGCCGCCAACCTGGGGAAGATTGTGTTTGCGGACGATCATGTCGCCGCGGCTCACGTCGACCTCCCGGTCGAGTGTCAGAACCACCGACTGGCCCGCGGATGCTTCGCTCAAGTCCCCATCATAAGTCACGATGAACTTGATCCTGGCAACTTTCCCCGAAGGCAAGACCACCACCTCCTCACCGGGACAAATCGTTCCCGAAACAATACGGCCGGCAAAGCCTCGGAAATCGAGATTCGGCCTGATCACAAACTGCACCGGGAAACGGAAATCGATGAGGTTCCTGTCCGCGGCAATATGCACGTTTTCGAGATAGTGAAGCAGGGGGAAGCCTTCGTACCAGAGCATGTTGGAGCTGCGAGTGACGATGTTGTCACCTTTCAGCGCCGACACAGGAATGAAAGCAATATCGTGGATGTTCAGCTTTTCGGAAAACGCCATGTATTCAGCTACGATAGAGCGAAACACCTCTTCAGAGTAGTCAACAAGGTCCATCTTGTTGACCGCAACGATCATGTGCGGAATCTGAAGAAGCGAAACCAGGAAGCCATGACGCTTCGATTGTGTTAGAAGGCCTTTTCGAGCGTCGATGAGGACGACAGCCAGATCGGCAGTCGAGGCGCCGGTGACCATGTTCCTAGTGTACTGCTCGTGGCCGGGAGTGTCGGCAATTATGAACTTGCGTTTCGTTGTGGCAAAATAGCGATAGGCCACATCAATCGTGATAGCCTGCTCGCGTTCCGCGGCAAGTCCGTCGAGCAATAATGAAAGATCTGCTTCCGATTGCCCACGGCGAAGCGATGTTTTCCGTATGGCCTCGTACTGGTCTTCGAAAATCCCGTTTGCCTCGTGCAACAGCCGTCCGAGGAGCGTCGATTTTCCATCGTCGACACTGCCCGTAGTGACAAATCGGAGCAGCGAACAGGGCTTTGCTTCCATTAGAAGTAACCCTCCTTCTTTTTTTGTTCCATCGAGGAGTCGCTCGTCAGGTCTATAACCCTATTCTCCCTCTCCGATTTCCGCGCCGTCGCGACCTCTGCGATGATGGCATCGAGGTCTGTCGCGGTGGAGCGGATCGCTCCAGTGCATGGTATGCACCCGAGACTGCGGAATCTGCACATGAGAGTCTCGACCGGTTCGCGCGTCGTGCCCACGGCGTCAGGATCCACTAGTTGAATGGTATAAACGGGGATGATGATTCCCTTACGGACGATTACAGGACGCTCTTTTGCAAAATAGAGGGGCACCACCGGTATGCTTTCTTGTTTGATGTACTGCCAAATGTCGAGCTCCGTCCAATTGCTCAAAGGAAAGACTCTTACCGATTCATCCTGGGCAATCTTCGAATTGTAAAGATCCCACAGCTCAGGACGCTGTCGTTTCGGGTCCCACTGGCCGAAGGCATCACGCAATGAAAAGACTCGCTCCTTGGCCCTGGATTTCTCCTCCTCCCGGCGCGCGCCTCCGAATGCGGCATCGAAGCCGTGCTTTTGAATGGCCTGAAGCAGCGCCCGTGTCTTCAGATAGGAGCAGCACTTGTCATTGCCCATCCGCACGGGGTGAGCGCCACGAGAGATCCACTCCTCATTGCGTTCAACGATGAGTTGTGCGCGGATCTGTCTGCAAAAATGATCGCGGAACTCATACATCTCCGGAAACTTGTACCCCGTGTCCACGTGCATGAGGGGGAAGGGAATCTTGCCGGGATGAAACGCTTTCTGCGCCAGCCGGACCATCACGCTCGAATCCTTCCCGACTGAGTAGAGTAAGACCGGATTCTTGAACTCGGCAGCCACTTCACGAAAGATGTGGATTGATTCGGATTCGAGATACCTGAGGTGGGACAGAGAATACGAATGCATAGGGAATCTAATCAGTTCAGAAGACAATAGCCATCCCGGGTTCGGCTTCGGAACCCGGATGGAAGGCGAGGGGCAGCCCCACGCACAGCAAAGCCGCGAATATAGGGCACGGGATGTCCCTTCGATGGCACCGCTGGGACTTTGAAGCTCCCCGGGGGAGTGATTTGAAGCATTTCTCCGTTGGTCAACCGCACCTCTTCGCCGGACAAATAGACCTGTGGGATTACCCCTTTCCTACTCGGCCTTGCCCGGCGCCGCATCGCGATGCCTTTCGTGATCTAATGGTTCTTCAGCAGGAGTGTACGACACTTCATGGTTTTGGTAAATGCTCCATTTCATGTCGCTTCTGTTGGGGGGCAGGTGTCCATCAGATGGCATGGACTTGTGAATTCGCGCACAGCATGCCGCACCTGGAAAAACGAGAACAATGGGTGGAACGATCTCACTCAGAGAGAACAATGGGTGGAACGATCTCACTCAGAGAACTGGGAGGTGAAACACGGTTTCCCCTCGTGAACCGCAGTCCCCGCGGCTGCCCGCTCTAATCCACGCAGATCAGACGATTCACCGCTCTTGCGACTCTGGGGCGGGCTATAAAATGGGCCATCCCATTGGTTTTGATTAAACTGGAAGGCGCCGTGCGAAATCCTTGGGCACACCCACGGGTGCAATCGGAAGTGAGAGTCACTCCTGGAGAAATCAAAACAAAAACGCCACGGATTCCACGGATTTCACGGATTTGTCAAAAAACTCTCGATCAAGTACTGGGGCCGCCGGTTAGATACGATGGAGGCTGGAATGCTCTATGAAGAACTCTCAGGAACGGTCATCGGCGCTGCGATGGAGGTGCACAAACTACTCGGATCCGGATTCCTGGAATCCGTTTATGAACACGCGCTGGCATTGGAACTGACTGGGCGGCAAATACCCTTTGGACGGCAGGTACCGATCACGGTCATGTATAAGCAGGCACAGGTCGGGGAATACCGGGCCGACTTCCTTGTCGACGGCAAGATCATAGTAGAAATCAAAGCCACGGCCGCCCTCATCGCAGAACACTACGCGCAAGCCCTGCATTACCTGACCGCCACGGGACTA
>Ga0315284_10010755_pt1 | contig 13029 bp, 11 predicted proteins | sample YL17G09_16_MG_FD_203696 | JGI IMG/M metagenome (GOLD analysis project Ga0315284, IMG submission 203696) | Sediment microbial communities from Yellowstone Lake, YNP, Wyoming, USA - YL17G09_16 | ecosystem: Environmental > Aquatic > Freshwater > Lake > Sediment | place: USA: Wyoming | collected... | reverse complement strand
GAGGCGAATAAAGAATATGGACATTTTCAGCGATGTGGTTGCGCTTTTTATGCAGCACCGCCGAAAAATGTTAAAGGGGTGTGCGAGACTTGCCGAGGGTGAGCTTGCAAAAATCGACAACTGGCAGGGGATTTTTGAAAAATGCTCAATCAATCCCACAGACCGGCCTGAGCAAATTCTCGTTGAAGGGTATATAGCAATAGCGAATTTGTGCGGTAAACTTCCTACAAGGCGAAAAAAAATGTAGCGCCGTGCAAGGTTTCGGTTTTTGCTTTGCTACGATTCGTTTTGCAGGAGAAATCTGCAGACGTCCTCCGCGGCGTATTTTTCTACGGTCTTCAGGCGGGACTGGTTGTCAAACTTTGCGTTTTCCGCCAGCAATACAGGTTTCGGCCAGAGGAAGAATGTCTCTATGAACATCTTTTTCGATTCGCGGAAGAAAGATTCTATCTTGATTTCAATCTGGATGGGTTCTGTGTCCTCTTTTACGGGCGGCATAACGAGCCGCAGGCCGCCGCCCAAAACGGGTCTTTTGCCGAGATAGTGGAAATCTTCCGGTTTTTGGCCGAGGCGGTCTTCCCATAAATATTTGAAAGCGTGTTCCTGGCAGCTATACAGATGTCGAATCCTGGCGCTGCACTGGAGAATCTGGACTGGCTCGCCGGGCCAGGTCTGACGATACGCCTCGCAGGCGGCGTCAGCCTCTTTGCCGAACAGCTCGAGAGCGTAAACAGGGTTTTCAGAGATTACCCAGATACCTGAAACCTGCGGGCCCAGCGAAGCGGTCTTGACCTGCAGCGGGGACTGCTCCACTCTGACTAATGTCATATCGCGCTGTCCTGTGGTGACCTGACAAAAATCCAATTTTTTTTCGGCCAGCGATTTTTGAAACTCCAGTCGCCTCATTGCATCGCCGGGCCATTCGCGCGCTATCACATAGCTGATATCGAAATAAATGCTTTGCCGAGACTGACGATTAAAACCTTCCATAAAACACCTCTTTTCCTTAAATGACCATTGATTTGTGCCTGTGGCTGTGACACTCAATATTTACCGCAACCGGCAGCGACGCTATATGACAGGCGGCGGTTTCCACCAGACAGGCCAGGGCGGTGGTGTCGCCGCCAAGACCAAGCGGCCCAACCCCGAGGTTGTTGACTGCCGAAAGCAAATCGGTCTCAAGCCGGGCGTAAAATTCGTCATTGTTCTGCCGGCCCAGGTTTCGCAGCAGCGCCTTTTTGCTCAGCAGGCAGCTAAGTTCGAAATTGCCGCCTATTCCCACTCCCACGACAAACGGCGGGCAGGCATCGGCGCCGGCCTGTCTTACGACGTCGACAATCCACTCAATTATTTCGCTCCTGTCCGCTGTGGGCCTGAACATTTTGAACCGGCTTCTGTTCTCACAGCCGCCGCCTTTTGCCATAACGGTCAGTTTCAGCCTGTCACCCGGCACAACCGTATGGTGAATTACAGCGGGAGTGTTCGTGCCGGTATTTATGCGTTTGTTCAGAGGCTCGGCAACAACGCTTTTTCGCAGATACCCATTCTCATATCCCGATGTGACGCCGGCGTTGACCGCATCATACAAGGTCATATCGCCGGCGGCCTTTACAGCGACACCGGCGCCCTGTTCGATAAAGACAATTGCCAGCCCGGTGTCCTGGCAGAGCGGAATCTTTTCATCCTTTGCCACGCGGGTGTTTTCGATAAGCTGACTTAATATCTTTGCCGCAAGGGGGTTGGTTTCTTTGTGTGCGGCATTTTCGAGGGCGGTCAGGACATCGTCAGGCAATTGGTAATTGGCTTCTATGCAAAGCGATTCGACCGCCTTAACGATTTTTTCAAACTCTATATACCGCACGACAACTCAGTTACCCCCGATATTAACATTGAAAGTCTTGTACGTTGTATTATTGACGTCATCAGCAACCTTAACTGCAATTATATGTTCGCCGGCTTTGAGATCTTTTATTACGATGGTGAAATTTTCTTCGGTAGTATCGTAGACTGAATCATCAGGCAGGGTGCCTGTCCAGTCCGCGTTGCTGTCGACTGTATATTGCAGCCGACCAATGGCGCTGAGCTCATCGACGGCCTTGAGTTTCAGCGTTACTGTTTTGTCTGCAGTTTCCACCGAGTAGTTTTTAATGGCCGGCCCAGTGTTGTCGACTACTACAGGGTCACTTATTCTGCTTGCCGTCAGCTTTGTTGCTGCTGTATTGCTCCTTTCATCACTTGCAGTAACTTTAATCTCGTATCGGCCGTCTTCAACGGTTTTGGCGTCCCACTCAAAGCTGTCCGCTTCAATTTTGTCTTTTATTTTAATCCAGTTTGTCCAGCCGAGTTTCCTGAAATCTACCTGGTATATTAACTTGTCATTGTTCTCGTCCTTTGCCTTGTAGCTGATTTTTAACACACCGGACTTGTCTGCCGCCTCGATGCGGGCAGCACTGACCTCCTCAACTGTCGGCGCCAGGTTGGGGACAGTGTCTGCAACGGCGATTTCTCTTATAAGCGGGTTTTTCCCGTCCTTGCTGCTGCGCAGAACAAGCTTGTACTGGCAAAACCTTCCCAGCGGGCATTGCAGTTGTATAGGCTCTTTGACCTCAATCGGCTCGGTCCAGGGTGAAAAAGTGGGGTCGTTTACGTCTTTAACGTTTCCGCTGCGACAGGCGGCCAAAACTGTGCTCCCCTGCGGGATGTCCGCCTCGATTTGTAGTTTGCCCCACTGAGCGGGCTGACCGGCATCAACGAGGGCCGAGGTGAAAGTGCCCTCGGCGGCATAGGTACTGCCCAGTTTTATCAGTTTTGCCGGGTTTGCGGTGCCGACGTATACATCATTGCCGGCCACAACCACCGCTGTTATCTGTGATACATCCGTATTTTCATAGATGACCGCATTTTGCTCTGAAGTTATGTCAACGCTGAAAAGCCTGCCGTGATTTCCGGTGCCGACAAGGAGCCTGCCCTGTTGTTCCGCCAGGCAAAAGAAAACCGCAGTTTCGCTGAATATATCGGTTACGAAACCCTCCGGGGTTATCTTGTATATATAGCTGGCCTTTTCAGGTTTGGCTTCTTTGCCGGGCTGGGGTCGGACAGGAGGTGGTTTTTCCTCCGAATCTTTTTTGGTATTCGCTACTTTCAGCTGCAGTCCGCCCCCGCCGTGACCGGTTTTTTCACCCTTTTTTTCCGGCGCCGGCTCAGGCCGACCGGGCAGGGATATTTGTGGAGCAAGCTCCGCTCCCGCAGCGGTAATCTGTGCCAGGGTCGCAGCAGCATATAAGTTTTCCGCCCCGCCGGCGCTGTCTTTCAGAAACAGCAGCGATGTAATTTCTTCCTGTTCGCTGTCATACAGGACCGCTGCTGTCTTGGTGCGAGGGTCTATCTTGTATACGAGTCCCCTGCTGTCACTGCCGGCATAAATGAAACCATCCTGTTTGACTGCCAGCGAAAGTATGTTTTTGTCGGTGCTGGTATAAATAACCTGCGGTTGTTTGCCGAAGGAATCGAGCATGTACACTTTGCCTTTCGGCCCTGTCCCCAGATAGATATTGCCGCTCTTGTCCAGGGCGATAGCAAAGACATATTTGGCGTCGTTGGCATCGTTCGGTTCAAAAACAGTTTCCAGCTTACCCATTTCCAGCCGGCACAATGCACACTTCCTGCCGCTTATACCGGCAAGGAGTCTGCCTGAGACATCGGTCGCCATCGCAAAAATATGCTCGTTGGACAGGTGCTGCTCTGCTTTAACGACATTCGGGTCGCCAGGCTCATTGACATCGTTCGGCTCATTCGCATCGGCTGGGTTTTTGCCTCTTTTTTCGGTTTTTTCCTTCTCCTGCGGTTTTAACGGGTAAATCTTAGTCAATTTACCGAGGCTGTATTCGTAAAGGCCGCCGTTGGGGCTTGTGCCGACAAAAATTGTCCCCCCGTTTACCACGATGCTGTTTATAGACCAGACATCTTCGAATTTATCAACAAGCACTTCGGATGCCCGGCCAAGTTCGAGAGTCCCTTTTGAGCCGACCACGACATCTTTTGTTTTTCCGGCAGATAAATCCGCACTGCTGTTGTGGCGGGTAACCTTGCTGGTAACTCCAAGGCAAACACAGATGGAGACCAGAAAAACAGCGGTGACAGAGCAAAATAACGATACGGTAAAAAAGCAGGTCGGACGATTTCTCATAAAAACTCCCTATTTTTCAACTTGTATGCGGGTAACCTTCTTGTCGGTTACCACTGTGCCGGTTTTCAAACTTTCTTCGAGCCAGTGAGGGTATGACTGCGTTGTCAGTATCCTTTTGGGGTCCTGCAGCACCAATGCCTTTGTGGGCGGCAAATCAGGCAGTTCGGCCTTTTCCACCGCTATACCACCGCGAGGCAAAACCAGAAGACAATACAGCCTGCCCCTGTCAATACGCAAAACGTTATTTGCCGCTTCAATGAGGGTCGGCAGACTTTGGGGGATAAATTTGTACGGCACATTCTGTTTGAGAAATTCCTGATAGCCGGCCCCGCCGCATACAATCAGCTCATACATCCCCGGCGCCAGGTTCTCAGGTATGTTCAAAGTGAACTGGTATTTTTTCTTGTCGGCCAGAGCCGATTCCAAAACCACCGATACATCGAGCTTTTGGCCGGCATTGACCTTCGAATCGGACAAGTCAATCGACCATATACGTGAGGCAATATCTTTCGACTTCAGGCAAATGTCAAACTCAATCGAATTTACATCAACCTTCCTGTAAGGGTTGTTTAACAATAACGCTGTTGAGCCTACGCTTTCCCACATTATTTCATTCAAGCCGGTATTGGCGGAAATGTTTTCAAAGGAGATTGATTCGGCCCCTTCTATGTGGATAGCTGCCTTGTACTCGACCGTATTGTCCGGCGGCAGGTCGCCGCCCCTCAGTGCGGCCCCGGCAACAGCCGCTCCAAGCACCAGCGGGGTAAGCACCTGGTTGTCGGCAAGCCGGCAGTTATACACTCTTTTTTCTACATCGTTATAACGGTCCACCCTTATTGTCAGCGGTATCATTCTGGGTTTGGCGCCGATTTGCCCGCAGATTGCCACAGACTCATCCACGGTGACAGCGCCGACAATATTAAGCGAGCTGCCGAACTTAAAAGAGCGGCTTAAGCTCGAAACCACGGTATGCACGTAGCCTGTGGCCATCGGCAGATTTACGGCCCCATAACCGAGAAAACTATGCCCGAATGCATACACCTTGTTGCCGGAGACCTCGGTTACGGTACCGAGCACGTCCATAGATATATCGCCGGTTACCAGCGGCACAGCGATAGATGCCCCTGGAACCAGTCGCACGTTCCGGCTGTTTTTGAAATCCGTTCCGCCGCCGATGCCGCTGACGGCCATAAACCCGAAAGGTTCGACTAAGGTATTCAGTTGTTCACAGACCCCCGCCGGCAAGCCGGAGGTAATAAGCGGGCTGGGCAGGACCGTTGCATTTGTTGAGTTGTGAGTAAAACTTGTTTTTCTGCCTTCCGCTGCCTGCATGGCGCTTCGGGTTATTTCCCTGTTGATTTCAGCAAAATCTATCGGCCTGGAAAAGTCGAAAGCAAATCCTTTGGAATATTTGGTATGCCCAGCCTCCGAGCTGGCGCCTGCCCGGCCTGTCTGGAGCATCTCTTCGATGGGCGTTACGCCATAAAGGGGGTCTTTGCTGAAAATCCATCCGAATGCCAATGCTCCCGCCAGCCGCCCGTCGATATAAACCGGCGAGCCGCTGCAGCCGGCCACCGGGCCGGTGTGTATAAAACGCTCATCTGTGCTTTGGACCAGAATCGCATTTCTGCCCGGCGCTACGTTCCGGACCACGCTGGCCACATCAAGGTCGAATTTTTCAACCTCGGTTCCCTTATAAATCGTCAGGCAATAACCCTTCATCCCCGGCTGAATCTCGTCAATGCTGATATATTTGCTCCTGTCGAGCGGTTCGCCGGCCAGGCAGAAAGAGCCGGCTAAAACGAGCAGGCAAAACAAAACCCTTGTTCCTGATTTATCCGAAATTTCGAACATTGATGACCTTACTTTGGCTGTTAATTGAAAAAGAGATTTTAGTCGCCATACAGAACGATTGCAAGGTAAAAGAAATTTTGATATAATCCAGTTACTTTCGCCGTCTACGTTTGTGCGGGCGTATTTTTGTATTTTTTAAGTGAGAAACGGAGAAAAAAATGAGACCCCAAGAACGACACGAAATGAAGACCAACGAGCTGGCCGAGTGGCTGTTTAATCTGCCGCAACTGATAAAAGAGAACCTTAGAACAATTATCCTTGCGGCAGGCGGTATTGTTCTGGTTATAGTTTCGGCCCTGTGGTACTGGTATTACAAGGAGGTGGAATCAGTCCGCAGGCAGATTGAGCTTACTAATCTTGTCAGCCAGGTCTCTCAGGACAAAATACAAATTGTCCAGACCCAGGGCAGAGAGGCGGATAGCTCGTATGTTCTCATCACTACCGCAGACAATCTCCAGACCGCCGCCCAGAATGCGGGCAACAGCCAGGCGGCGGCCCTTGCGCTTATTAAAAGAGCGGAGGCCCTGCGTGCGGAACTGCATTACCGTCCCGGAACGCTGGAGCAGCAGGATATTGCCACCCAGACAGACAAGGCAAAAACTGCTTACACCCAGGCACTTGATAAGGCCGGCGGCAATTCCTCATTGATGGCCGCAGCCAAACTCGGGCTGGGATTGTGCGAAGAAGACCTCGGCAATTTCGAGCAGGCAAAAAAGATATACGGCGAAATCACCGCTGACCCGAAACTTGAAGGCGCAGTCGCTGTCACGCAGGCAAAGCAGCGTCTGGAGATGATGGCCGATTATCAGCAAAAAATAGAATTCAAACCGGCTCCCAAACCGCCTGTCGCAGAAGTCAAACCGCCGGCCCCGCAAATCAGACCGCCGGTCGTCGACGTCAATACGACATCGCCTTTCATTGTGGATTTGAACGTGGGAGTTTCAGCGCCGAACAATCTGTCTTTGCCGGCCAAATAACCTTCTCATATTTCAATGAAACCACAGCCAAGCAAACCGGCCCCTGACCTGTCGAACGCAGAACACAATACGTTATACGTGGGAAATTCGGTAACGGAGCGCCGGCTCGATAAATACCTTCACAGACGTCTCGCCGACTTCAGCAGGGTTATGATTCAGGAGATAATCAAGACCGGCGCCGTCAGGGTCAACGACAAGGTCGTAAAGAGAAGTTTCAAACTGAATCCCGGCGACAGGATAGATTTCACACTCCCGCCGCCGCCAAGCAAAGAGATTGTGCCGGAAGACATTCCGCTGAATATCATTTATGAGGATGAAGACATCATCGTTCTCAACAAACAGCCCGGCATAATCATTCACCCTGCACGAAGCAATATGCGAGGCACATTAGTCAATGCGCTGGCGCATTATTCAAATAAACTGTCCAGCGGGCTGGGCGAATTTAGGCCTGGTATAGTGCATCGCCTCGACAAGAACACCACCGGCGTTATGGTAGTTACAAAAAATGAGACCGCCCAGTGGAAGATTGCGACGCAATTCGAACACCGCCAGACAAAAAAGACCTACCTTACAATCGTTCACGGTGTGCCGGATTTGACCGCCGACCGTATAAGCGCCCCGATGAACGTTCATCCGAGAATAAGGGAGAAATATGCCATTCGGTCACAGACCGGCAAAGAAGCCATAACATTTTATGAAGTTCTGGAGGAATTTCGCGGCTTTTCGCTGTTGAAGATTATGCCCAGAACCGGCCGGACACATCAAATACGGGTACACCTGTCCTATATGAAGCATCCCGTCGTAGCGGATGAACTCTACGGTGGAAAACTCGTTTACCTCTGGCAACTGCAGAACAGCGACCCTGTTGTGCAAAACCCGATTATAGGCCGCGTCGCTCTGCACGCCTGGAAACTCGAATTTAAACATCCGACAACCGAGAAAATGGTCGAGTTCGAGGCCCCCCTGCCGCAGGATATGCAGACCCTGCTCGATTTACTGCGAAAGTATCGAAAGACGTGACTGGCAGTTTATGCCACGTCTGCCAGGCCGAGTGTATCGCCGAACCTGGTTAATAACGCCTGACGAATATTCCTGTGTTCGGCCTTTATCAGCATCGGGTCCTGCTGGGCAGTCTCGAACGCATTTTTTCTGGCCATAATCAGCAGCTCATAATCATCGACAATATTTGCGATTTTCAGGTCCGGCAGGCCGTGCTGTCGTGTGCTGAACAGCTCGCCCGGCCCGCGCAGTCGCAAATCATGCTCGGCTATTTCAAAGCCGTCATTGCTTCTGGTCATTATCTCAAGCCTTGCCTTGGCTGACTCGTTTTCCGTTTCTGCAAATAAAAGGCAATACGATTTGGCCTCGCCTCGTCCGATGCGTCCCCTCAATTGATGCAATTGTGCCAGCCCGAACCTGTCCGCTGCTTCTATGACCATTATTGTCGCATTCGGCACATCCACGCCCACCTCTATCACGACCGTTGAGACCAGCACATTTATTTTGCCTTTGCGAAAATCCGTCATAACCTGCTGCTTTTTCTCGAAAGGCATCCTGCCGTGCAGAAGCTCGACCGCAAATTCCGGGAAGACCTCGTCACGCAGCATTTTCCACTGGTCGGTTGCGGCCTTGATGTCATTATTCTCATCCGTGTTTGTAATCCGCGGGTAGACAAAATATGCCTGCTTTTTTGCCTTTAGCCGCTCACGTATAAATTCGTATGCCTTCTGCCGGTCTTTCCTGTCGACCCAGCGTGTAATAACAGCGCCTCTGCCCGGCGGGCAGTGCCGGATTATCGAAACATCCAAATCGCCAAAAGCCGTCATCGCCAGCGTTCGGGGTATGGGCGTGGCCGTCATAACGAGACAATGCGGGCAGGCCTCCTTCCGCAGTTGCGCTTTCTGCTCAACTCCGAATTTATGCTGCTCATCAATCACGACCAGGCCGAGTTTCTTGAATTCCACGTCCTTCTCCAGCAGTGCCACCGTCCCGACAACAATGTCAACCTGTCCCCGGCTGATTTCGCCCATAAGCTCTGCCCTGGCTTTGCCTGTTAATCCCCCGGTAAGCAAAACTCTTCTTACTTCGCTGTCTTTCAAATATCTCTCAATGCCTGTGAAATGCTGGGCCGCAAGTATTTCCGTTGGCGCCATAATCGCCGCCTGCTGTTTATTGGCAACAGCCAGCAGGGCGGCGTAAAGCGCTACCACCGTCTTGCCCGACCCCACGTCCCCTTGCAGCAGCCTGTTCATCGGCTCTCGTTTGGCCATATCCGCAACAATCTCCTGTATCACGTTGTTCTGGTCTTCGGTGAGCAGAAATGGGAACCGCCTCCTGATTCTGTGGTCTATTTTTTCAGTGCGGTTCATCGGCGTTGCCGCTGCGAAGTGTTGCATCCTGTACCTGCGAAGCGCCAAGCCTAACTGCATCAGGAACAGCTCATCGTATTTCAACCGGCGTTTTGCCGCTGATAGTTTCCCCTCGTCCGGCGGCAGGTGTATCCATCTGAAAGCGTCCGTTCTGCCGACAAGATGATTTTTCTTTAGAAAATCATTGTCATAAAATTCGTTTACAAGCCCTTCGATATTATCAAGCACCGGCCGGATTATCCGCTTGATTTGCATACTGCTTAATCTGCCGCTGGCAGGATAAACACCGCCGCCGAAGTATTCGTCCGGCTTTGAGACTTTTTCGTCGAGTATGAGGAATTTCGGGTTGGTCAACTGTAATTGGTGTTTGTACAAAGCTACCTTGCCGGATGCCATAAGGACCTGCCCGGCTTGTAGCTGATTTCTAAGATACCCGCCATTAAACCAGACTACCCTGCACACGCCCGTATCGTCAGCCAGCATAACCTCGAATATCGACGGCCTGCGGAAGCTCCGAAAATCCGTTGACTCTATCAGGCCGATGATAGTAGCGGTCTGCTCCGGCTCCATCTGATTTATCTTTATGGCAGGAGGGGCAAAATTCCAGTCTCGCGGGAAGTATTCCAGCAGGTCGCTGACGGTCTTGACCCCTAATTGTTCAAAGACCGCCGCCCTGGCCGGCCCAACCCCCTTTAAATACTGAACCGCCATCGAAGCACTGAATTTATTCTGATCCTTTTCGTTTACCGACTGCATTACCCGTGTGATTGTCATTCCTGCGAAAGCAGGAATCCATTTTTACGTCATTCCCTCGCAAACGGGAATCCATTTTTATGTCATTCCTGCGGAAGCAGGAATCCATTAAACCATCAAATCCAGGAATAAATCTTTCCAGTTTGGGTTAGTCTTCTCAATCAATTCAATCTTCCAATTCCTTTTCCACTTCTTTATTTGTTTTTCTCTGGTTATTGCCTTTCCGACCTCGTTATGCTGCTCGTAATACACGAGGTTGCGAACGCCATATTTTTTAGTAAATCCTTCAATAGGGTTATTTTTGTGTTCATACACTCTTTTAAGTAAATCATTCGTCACACCAATGTAAAGAGTTCCGTTTTTCCTGCTTGCCAGTATGTAAACATAGTATTGACTCACTTTAATCCTGGATTCCTGCTTGCGCAGGAATGACACAGAGGCGACCTTTCATTTCTTCAAAGCCATAACCCAAGTAGCTATCGTACTCAATAGAGCTATTGCTGAAGCGGCTAACGCTATTATAAAGTTGCGAGAGGCTGTTTTGCACATATCAATCATTGTTTCTGTTTGAAGAGCTACCTGAATATTATGCACTATCTCCATTTCTGTGATTTCGTTTGAAGGTTTATAGATTATTTGGCCAGACGTAGTAAATTCATGACGTACTTGAATTTTTTCCATTCTTGTTACACTTGCCCCAACTTCCTTCGCAAGTTTTTGCAACCTTTCCAATCTTACTCCATCGTTTTCCTCTTTCAAAATCTCGGTTAGCTCTTTTTTCTTTTTCTCCACTTCTTTGCGTGTCATCGTTTGACCCTTTTCTGATGTCATTCCTGCGGAAGCAGGAATCCACTTTTTCGTCATTCCCGCGCAAGCGGGAATCCATACTATTTATTCCTCAAAGCCGTATTTGCCAATCAGCCTGACAAACCGCACATCGCACAGCACTTTTTTGGTCAATTTATCTTTTTTCTTCTCATAAACCATCAACTGCTGAACGCCGGCGATGCCAATCGGTGCGATTATCAGGCCATTATCAGCAAGCTGGTCGATAATTGGCTGCGGGACTTTAGGCACCGTTGCGGTGATGATAATCCGCTCGAAAGTCTGTTGGCCGGGCCAGCCGCAACTGCCGTCGCCGATATAAAATTCAATGTTCTTTATCCCTAATCTGCCCAGAACAGCCTGGGCTGTTTCAGATAGTTGAGCAAATCTTTCGATTGTATAGACCTTTTTTGCCAATCTGCAAAGGATAGCGGTCTGGTATCCGCTGCCCGTTCCAATCTCCAGCACCTCGCAATCCGGCTTCAGCCGCAGTTCCTGCGTCATCAGGGCAACAATGTATGGCTGAGAAATGGTCTGCCCCATACCGATAGGCAGCGGCCCATCAGAGTATGCCTGCGACTGATATGCACTCGGCACAAATTCTTCCCGCGAGATTTCGGCCATCACCCTAAGCACATCGAGGTCGGTTATATCCCGGCCTTTCAAGTCGAATTTAAGCATCCTTTCGCGGACTTTGGCGAATTTGTCCTCTTTTTCGAAGCTTACCATAGCCTTAATAATCGCTTTTTAGGGGTGGTTTTGCAAACCAAATTTTAACCGGCATTTATCCGCCGCAGACGGATTTATGTTGATTACTATTGCACCGCCTTATGGTATAATACTCCTTCTGGGTCGGCAAAAATAGACAAGTTACAGGAGTTTTGTGGAGCTAAAAAATGAAGACCAAAAAGTTCCTTTTTTATCTGTTGGCTGCTGTCATCGGCGGCTGTGTTCCCGTTGTGTCGCTCCATCCGCTTTTCAATGAAAAAGACGTAGTATTCGACGAGAAGCTCCTTGGCACCTGGGTGGACCCCAACACTACCTGGGAATTCAGTCGCATTGCAGAACCAAAAAATGCTTATAAACTGATTTTCTCCGACAAAGAGGGTAAAAAAGGTTTGTTCGTCGCTCATCTGGTCAAGCTTAAAGATAAACTCTTTTTAGATGCTTGTCCAGCTCCGTGGGAACAACAGGACCCGAACAAGATTGAGTGGGCGTATAACACTTTATTCCTGATACCTGCCCATACCTTCATAAAAATAAACTCCATCGAACCTCAGTTAAAAATGCTACGGACAGATGACGAGCAGATGAGGGAATTTCTCAAGGCGGACCCCAATGCCGTAAAGCATACCGTGCTCGAGGATAAACCTGTCCTGACGGCATCGACAAATGAACTTCAGGCATTTGTCCTCAAATATGCTTATGACAGCAGGGTATTTGCGGAGACAATTGTGCTCGGTCGAAAAAAGACCGCTGAGCCGAATGTTCCTGCTGCCTCGAAGCCCGGCAAAACCTCAAAATAGAACTGACAGAACAGAGTAAAAACTCTATGACCGGCAATCCGGACTTTAGACGTTATCTGGTAAATATCAACTCAATCTCAACGCATCAGCTTTTTACCGACGTTTTGGTAATAGGTGCGGGGATTGCGGGTCTTCGTGCCGCTATCGAGGCGGCGCAGCGCCGAAACGTTATTATCGTCTGCAAAGGCTCCCTGGAAAACAGCAATACCTGGAATGCACAGGGCGGCATTGCCGCAGTGCTTGATAAAACAGACTCATTCGAGTCGCACATAGCCGACACGCTCGAAACCGGCTGCGGTCTGAGCGACCCTGCGGTTACCGAGCTGGTCGTCCGGCAGGGGCCGGGGCTTGTCGAACAACTGCTCAACTGGGGCGCAGAGTTTGATATGGTCGATGGCCGTATAGCCACCTCTTTCGAGGGAGGCCACACCCATTCCCGCGTCGCCCACGCTCACGGCGATGAAACAGGCAGAATAATTGCCGAAGCCCTCATAAAAAAGGTAAAACAAAATTCAAATATAAAGGTGATGGAGAATTTT
>Ga0315284_10010753_pt1 | contig 13030 bp, 8 predicted proteins | sample YL17G09_16_MG_FD_203696 | JGI IMG/M metagenome (GOLD analysis project Ga0315284, IMG submission 203696) | Sediment microbial communities from Yellowstone Lake, YNP, Wyoming, USA - YL17G09_16 | ecosystem: Environmental > Aquatic > Freshwater > Lake > Sediment | place: USA: Wyoming | collected... | reverse complement strand
GGATCGGGACATAGGGATCGCTTCACGTTGAGCCTGCCCCACCCCTGCGAGTTGTCCGGGACGGGATATACCTCGCGCTGCTGGCCCGTACCATACTGGCCGGGCGAGATGTCGGTCGCGCCGTTTATGAGGGTGGCCTTGACGAGCGCCGCGCTGGCATTGACGCCTTTCTCGACCTGATAATACTCGCGCGCAAGCGCCGCCGCGCCCGCGACCTGCGGCGCGGACATGCTGGTTCCGCCCCAGTAGATGTAGTTTGAGTTGTAGACGGCCCAGCCGGTGTCGGCGGTGGTCGTGTGGGCGCGGCAGGAGATCACGTTTGTGCCCGGCGCGCATAAGTCGGGCTTTACGCGGCCGTCAGCGGTCGGGCCTCGACTGCTGAAGGCCGCCATGCCGCCTGAGTTGTTGGACATCAGGTCGTATTTGATCGGCGAAACCGGGTAGTCCGACGGCCACGCGACTCCATAGCCGAGCTGGTAGCCTCCGCTCAGACGGTAGTTCTCGGTAGCTCCGGCCGAGATGCAGTTCTTGGCGGTGGCCGGCGCGCAGATGCCGCCGGTTTCGATGACGCCGTTGCGGTCGGTGTCGCGGCCCTGGTTGCCGACCGCGAAGACGACGGCGAAGTCCTTGTGATCCCACGCGAACGCATCGACCTCGTGTGAGTAAACCGTATACTCTCCGTCCACCGCGCTGCCCCAACTATCGCTGTGCACGCGAACGCCGTCTGTGTAGACGGGCTGGAAGAGGTCGGCAAGGTGAAGCGGCGGGAAGACATAGTCGCCCGTGTCGCCAATCGATTGCACAACGAGCCTGGCTTCAGGGGCATAACCGGCGAACGAGCCGGAGTAGTTGTGCGTTGTGGGGCTGCTTCCTGAAAGCGCGCCCGATCCGAGCAGCGAGCCGGTCACATGGGTTCCGTGGCCGTTCTGGTCGCTCCAGTCGCCGGGGCGCCGCAGCGCGTAGGTCCTGGTAACGCGGCCGGCGAAGTCGGCGGAGATCGCGCCCACATCGCCCGTGTCCAGGCCGGAATCGGCGATTCCGATAAGCTGCGTCGAGCCGAAGATCGATAGGTCCTGCCTGGTGTCGGGCACGCCGCAGATGCCGGACGCGACGTAGTTAACCAGCCTTGGCTGGACGTATGGCTCGATCCAGGCGACCGCGCTGATTGCCGCGAGATCGGCGAGCTTGGCCGAGTTGGCAAGAATTCGGCAGACGGCACCGCGCGGGTCGGCTTTGCACGAGATAGGCTTCGCGCCGAGGCGTTTGACCTTGCCGAGAACAAAGCGCAAGTCCCGGCCGGGCAAGAGCCTTACCAGGAACTGCGACTTCCCCGAAACGCGCGCCAGCGCGGGCGATTGCTTGTGCTCGGGCCTGAACGGGCCGATCCATTTGACGCAGTCCAGCCGCCTGACGCCCGCGACCTCGGATCGCTGGATTCGGGCGAGGAAGGCGTTGTCGGGGATGTAGTCGATCAGCTCGGCTCCGGCGTCCGCAAGAGCCTTCTTGTCGGACTCGGAAACGGGACCTTTGAGCTGCACGAGGTAGCAGCCCGATCCGAATGCGGGCTGGCTCGCCGATGCGGCCGCTTGGGATACGACGTCCGTGTCGATAGTTCCGGTCTTGAGGTGGATTCCGCCCGCGAGCGCGCCGCTGGCCAACAGCAGCGCGAAAAGCGCATCCAGCGCAATTCGCAGTTTCACCTACATCGCCCCCTCTGCTCGCCCGCGAACAACCGGGCTTTACCCAAACTGAGCAGCAGTCAAACTGGGCAGTTGAGTTGACGGGGATGGTGTGGTAGACTGGCGGTTGAGATTGCAGATTGTAGATTGCAGATTGCAGATTGGGGAATGGAGGATGGATATGAGAGTCAGATTGTTAGCGGGTGTGTTGGCGCTGGTTGTCGTTGCCGCGTGCGGGGCCGCGGCGGCGGGACAAATCACGAAGCCGGCGGCGAAGTCGAAGGTTCTGTTCATGGTCGGTGGGCCTTACCATGACAGCCCGGAGCTTTACCCGATATTGCAGAAGGCCCTGGAAGGCACCGGAGAGTTCACGGTCACCCTGTCGAAAGACCTGGATCAGTTCAAGGCGGCGAACATCAAGAACTATGATCTGGTACTGATCTACGCCACGCGGCTGACGATGAACAAAGAGCAGGAGGACGGGCTGGTCGGATTCGTCGAGGGCGGCAAGGGACTTGTGGGAATCCACTGCGCGACGGATACGTTCAGGGATTCGGACGTCTACTGGAAGCTGGTGGGCGGCAGGTTTCGCTCGCACGGCAGCGAGACTTTCAAAGTCAACGTCACCGGAAAGAGCCATCCGATAGTCAAGGGCATGTCCAGCTTCGAGATATCCGACGAGACCTACTGCGATGACTTCAATCCGGCCTCGAAGGTCATCGTGCTGATGAGGCGCGAGAAGGACAGCGAGCCGGCGGCGTGGGTGCAGTACTACGGCAAGGGCCGCGTGTTCGTCACCGGCCTCGGTCACGGCAAGCCCGCGTGGGAAAACCCGGCGTTCCAGGAACTGGTCAAGAGAGGGGCGGAGTGGGCGACGTTCAGGCTGAACCCGTGACATTTGCGATTTTGGATTTTGGATTTTGGATTTGGTCCTGAAGGCCACAAGACGGGCGATGGCGTGTGAGTTTGAGGTGGTCGCGGTCGGTGAGGATCGTGCAGCGCTTGCCGACATCGCGAATCTGGCCCTCGATGAAGTGGTCAAACTCGATGAGCGGCTGAGCTGCTTTCGTCCGACGAGCGAGCTGTCGCTGGTAAACGCCGAGGCCGCGCGCGGGCCGGTCATCGTCAGCCCGGACCTGTTCGAGATACTACGCGCCGCACAAGAGGTCTGGCGCGAGACGGAAGGCGCTTTCGATGTGACCGCGGGGCCGCTGGTCGATCTGTGGCGCACCGCGGAGGAAATGGGAATTGAGCCGGACAGGCAGGCAATAGAGGGCGCGCTGGAGAAGGTTGGAATGGCGCGAGTGCTGCTCGATGACGAGACCCACGCGGTTTCGTTCGACGCGGACGGGGTTCGGATCAACCTCGGCGGCGTAGGGAAGGGTTATGCGGTCCGCAAAGCCGCGTCTGTACTGGCTGAGCACGGTGTGGAGTCGGCGCTTGTGAGCGGCGGCGGGAGCACGGTTCAGGGGTTCGGGCCGGGGCCGGACGGAGACGGATGGAAGATCGGGCTCAGGCATCCTTCCAGGCTCGATGAGCGCGTGCATGAGATTGCGCTTCTGGATGAGGCGATGTCCACATCGGGCGGCCCGGCTCAGCAAGATAGAGACGTCGAGGAGCGGTTCGAGCACATTATCGACCCTGTCACCGGCATGCCCGCGCGTGGCGAGGCAGCGTCAGTAAGTGTCATGACACGGGATGCGATGCTATCGGACGCGCTCGCGACGGCGTTTTATCTGCGCGGACGCGAGTTTGCAGAGAGGTACTGCGCCGAGCATGAAGGCATTAGGGCGATCTTCGTGCCCTTGGGGTGAATCCGAGGCTTCTTCCTTCGAATGAATTCGAGGCAACGCAATACGAAGTCCGCCTGCGCGGACTGGGAATGGGCAGGCCTTTCGACTTTTTGACCTTTTGACTTTTTGACTTTTTGACCTTTGACCGGGGGAGAGACAATGAGCAAGGAACCGGATGGCCTTACGAGGCGAGACTTTTTGAAAGGATCGGTCGCGACGGCGGCGGCGATTGGGCTGGGCAGCGTCGGCGTGTTCTCGCACGCGCAGGCGGAGATGATCGGCCCCAATGACACGATCACCGCCGCGATCATCGGCACCGGCAGCCAGGGCTGCTATCTACTGGAACGGGCGGTGAAGGTGCCGAACATCAAGTGGGTGCTGTGCTGCGATATTCAGGACCGAAATCTTGTTAACGGCCTCAAGATAGCCAAAGGCGCGGAAGGCTGCAAGGACTACAAGCAGGTATTGGATCGGAAGGACATCCAGGCGGTGATTATCGCCACTCCGATAGCGCTGCACGCGCCCATGGCCATCGACGCGCTGCGCGCGGGCAAGCATGTCCTATCCGAGAAGATGATGGCCTACTCCATCGAGGACGCCAGGCACATGGCCCGCGTCGCGCGGCAGACGGGCAGGAAGCTTCAGATCGGCCACCAGCGCCGATATGACCCGAACTATCAGCATGCGCATAAGATGATCAACGAAGGCGTCATCGGCAAGGTCACGCACGTCCGCGCGCAGTGGAACCGCAACGCAAGCTGGCGCAGGCCCGTTGGCAAGGACGCAACCGAGGAACTGGTCAACTGGCGGCTGTATCGCAAGTCCTCGCAAGGGCTGATGGCCGAGCTTGGCAGTCATCAGGTAGACGTGGTCAACTGGATAGTCGGCCAGACGCCCTCGGCGGTGGTCGGGATCGGCGGACTGGATTATTGGAAGGACGGCCGCGACGTCTTCGACAACGTCCAGGTGGTCTACGAATACCCCAACGGCGTCAAGATGACCTACCAGTCGCTGACGACCAACCAGTTCGACGACTTCACCGAGCAGATAATGGGCGATAAGGGCACGGTCATACTGTCGCCCGACAAGTGCATGCTCTTCCGCGAGCCGAAGACGGACGAGCTCATCTGGGAAAGCATGGCGCACAAAGAGACCTCCGACGGCAAGACCGGGATCGTGCTGGACGCGAGCAAGTCGCCGCGCCTGCAGAAAGCCGCGGCTCAGGGAACGGCTATCACCGAGGCGGCGAACCTCAAAAAAGACGACTACCTGCTCGAATTGGAGGACTTCTTTGCGTCGATAAGAGACGGCCACGAGCCGCTGTGCTCGCCGAAGGTCGCGCTGGAGACGTGCGTGGCGTCGATCAAGGCCAACGAGGCGATGGATACCAGGCAGCGGGTCGAGATACCGGCGGAGACGTATCGGGTTTAGAGTTGGGGGTTGAGAGTTGAGAGAGGGACTGTGGTTCGTTGTAGTCTGTGGAGTAGTGCTGGGGAGTGTGGGCGATATGGCTTGCAGTGATGGTTGGAAGGTTGAGAAGCTGCCGGGGGTGTATAAGTTCACCGAAGGGCCGGTGTGGACGCCGTGGGGCACGCTGCTTTTCAGCGACATACCGGCGAACAAGATATATGAGATCGGCAAACAGACCAACGTCTACCGAGACCCCAGCGGGCAATCGAACGGCCTGACTTTCGACAAGCAGGGCCGGCTGATCGCGTGCGAGCACGGGAACCGGCGAGTTTCTCGCACCGGGAAGGACGGCAAGGTCACCGTGCTGGCCGATTCGTATGAGCACAAGAAGCTCAACAGTCCCAACGACGTGGTCGTCAAGTCCGACGGAACCATCTACTTCACCGATCCGTCGTATGGAATCGACGCGAAGCAGCAGGAACTGCCGTTCAAGGGCGTGTATCGAATCAAACCGGACGGCAAGCTGGAACTGCTCGTCAAGGACTTCGATATGCCCAACGGCTTGTGCTTCGCGCCCGATGAGAGTAAGCTCTATGTCGCGGACTCGTCGGCTCGGCGGCACATTCGGGTCTTTAAGGTCGCCAAGGACGGCACGCTTTCCGGCGGAGAGGTGTTCGCGAAGATGACCGATGACGGCGCGCCGGATGGCATGAAGATCGGAACGGAGGGCAACCTGTATTCGTCCGGGCCGGGCGGGGTCTGGGTATTCGATCCGACCGGCAAGCACATCGAGACCATTGCCGTGCCTGAAACGCCCGCGAACCTGGCGTGGGGAGACAAGGACGGCAAGACGCTGTATATTACGGCGAGGACGGGAGTCTACAAAGCCAGAAGGAATTAAGTATTGAGTATTGCATACTTTTCAGCTTTCGACTTTCGACTTTTGACTTTTGACTTTTCTAGGAGGTTGGTTATGCGTCTACTGAAGATCATCACCGTTGCAATCGTTGTGCTGGGCGTTGTGTGCTCGGCGAGCTGTGCGAGGGAGGCTAAGAGAATGCCGATTCTGTCGTGCGATACCTACAGCCTGCGCGACTATTTCAACTCGGGCAAACTGGACTATCTCACGGTGCCCAAGGCGCTCAAAGATATGGGCATCGCGGGGGTGTGCTACAACACCATCTGGCTGCCCAAGGACCCCAACAACGCCTATCTGGATTCGGTCAAGAAGGCCTGCTCCGATGCGGGCATGAAGATCACGGGGCTTATCATCGAGGGCAATATCGCCACCCTCGACGACGCCAAGCGCAAGGCCCAGATCGAGTACGACATTAAGATGCTCAAGGTCGCCGGGTATCTGGGCGCGCCGATCGTGCGCATTGACCTCGGCGGGGCCGGCAGCGAAATCCAGGACGATACCGTGGGCGCGCAGCGATGCATCGACGCGTTTAACCAGATGCTGCCGCTTGCCAAGCAGCTCAGCATCAAGATCACCGTCGAAAACCACGGCGGGGTCTCCAAGAAGGCCGATACGATCCTCAAGGTCATCAAGGGCACCGATCCCAAGTGGGTCGGATCGTGCCTGGACTTCGGCAACTGGCCGGAAAACGTGCGCAATTCCGAAAGCGCGAAGCTCGCGCCATACGCTTATCACGTCCACGCCAAGTGCCACGAGTTCACACCCGACGGCGAAGCAGTCGGGATGGACTACAAGTACCTGCTCGGACTGCTGCAAAAGAGCAAGTATACGGGCGCCGTCTCCATTGAGTTCGAAGGCGGCGGGGATCAGATCGAGGGCGTCAAGAAGAGCGCGGCGCTGATAAAGAAGTATTGGCCGGGACTTTAGTTGAGAACTGTCATTCTGAGCGCAGCGAGGAATCTGCTTGTTGAGGATTGAGAGAGGCCCCGCGCACGTGCGCGGGGCCGTATCTGTGGAAGTGGCCGGATGAGCGAGTTTTCATCCCTCCAGGTATCGATACCTGGAGGGATGAAGCGGCGGCGCTGAGCGCGCTTGGCAATGTCGAACCGCGCAATCTCGACGTGCCGGCGCTTCAGCGCAAGCTTATCGAGCAAGGCGCGGAACTGAGGAGACAATCATGAGAAGCATTCCGCTGATCGGGGCGCTCGCAATCATTGCATTGAACGCCGCGCCCGCGGGAGGGGAGAAACCGGTGAACGAGATCATCGTCACGCTCAATGGACTTGAGATAGCTATCGACCAACCTACCGGAACCATTCTGCGCCTATCCTATCCAGGAGTCGGCGCTATGCTTCAATCAAGCCCGGAAAGGGCAAGCGCGATAGACCTGGCCTATCCTATAGCCGGGTTCGAGCCGCTGCGGGCCGCGTCGCGCTATTCCAGGGACGCGCGAGTTACCGTGACGGACGACGCAGTGGTGATCTACTGGGAGAAGCTCGGACTGAGCAGGGATTTCCGTGTCGATGGCAGCGTCTCGGCGACGGTGCGCCTGAAGGCAGCGCCCGATGGGCGGTCGATTATCATGACCGGCGAGGTGGCGAATGACTCCCAGAATCCCGTGCGTCAGGTGGTGTTTCCTGACCTTGCCGGGCTGCTGCCGTTTGCCGGTATGGACAAGACGTACTTCAGGACCGGCGGCTTCGCGGGGCTGCCGTTTCTGGAGCTTGCGCCGAACGAGAGCAAAGCGAGCACTCAGTATATGATCGACTTCGCCGCCTACTCAGTGGAGCACAAGGCCGGCGGGATTTTCAACGACATGTTCGTGCGGTGGATGGACATCGGCGGGCTCGCGGGCGGGCTGAGTCTGTTCCCTAAGCGATGGGGTTGGGACCCGCAGGTGACTGTGAGGCTGCATCTTTCGGAGATCGAGGACAAGATCCGGCTGCTGTGCGTGCATGACGTCACCATCAAGCCCGGCGAGAAATGGCGGAGCGGCGAGTTCTGGCTGACTCCGCACGAATGCGGTTGGGCAAAGGGCATCGAGCCATATCGGGAGTGGGTCAAACGCAACTACAAGCGGGAATACCCCGTGCCCAGGCACGTGCGCGAAGGGCTGGGGTATCGCACAACGTGGATGTGCCAGACTCAGCCCCACGACCCGCTGGATGCGATCTTCACTTTCAGGGACCTTCCAAAACTGGCCAAGGAGGGCAGGGATCATGGCCTGGATGAGATGGTGTTGTGGGCATGGAACAAGGGCTTCGTGCTGCCCCTGCCCGGCCCGTATGCGCACCTCGGGACGGAGCGAGATATGGTGAACGCCGTAAAGGAGTGCAAGAAGCTGGGTGTGAATGTGGCGCCGTTCATCAGCGTGCTGCAGGCGAACCCGGAAACGGCTCCCCGCTACGGCCTGAAGGTAACCGACAACAATGGCTGGACATACCATACCGAGCTGATTCCGAGGTGGAATCCGCCGTATGCGACCGCATTCTCGTGCGTGCCCGTCGGGCCGCTGAACCCAAAGTGGCAGGAGGATGTGCTTGCCGGCTGCAAGCATCTCGTGGACATCGGCATCGACTCTCTGAGTTGGGACCAGTATTGGACGACCAATGACCCGCCGCCCAACATGAACAGCCTGAGCAGTCAGATCAGAGCATACGCGAAGCAGCGCGATCCGGAGTCCACGTTCTCCGGCGAGGAGCTCTGGAACCTGGAGATAGACAGCGCGTATCTGGACTACACGTGGAACTGGGGCGGCTATCGGGACTGCCGCGCGTTCACGAGCGTGTTTCCCTCGCCGCGCGTGAACTGCTGTATTACGTCGTCAGCGGCTGCGGTCAAGAAAGCGTTCGCAGACAATCTGTACCTCAACGTATTCCCGCGCAAGAAGGAATCCGTCAACGGGTCCGACTACATAACCAACTATCCCGATCTCAGCCGCGCGCTCAAGCAGTGCGCGAAGCTTCGCAAGCAGTTCCTGGCCTACTTTGTTGGCGGCACGCTGATCGGCGAGTGCCTGCTCACCGAGCCGAGTCCCGGCACCCACACCTGTGCCTACGTTCTGCCCGACCGGGTGATGATGGTCGTCATCAACGAGGGCGATAGGCGCGAGGTCGAGGTCAGGTGCGATTTCGCGCCCTGGCTTGCCTCGGCGTCGGGAAACTACCAGGTGGAGTCGTATGACGCCGACGGCAAGCCGCTGGGCACGGTCGAAACCGGCAGCCGGTGGCAGGGCAAGCTGGGCCCGATCGAGCGGTCCGATCTCGTGGTGGTCGGGATATCCCGGCATTTGTAGGAGCCGTCTCCAGACGGCGACCGTCCTTCGATACGCGCCCCGCCGGCGCTGTCGGGGATGGAGCGCGTCGGGTTCTGGAGAACGCTGCTACAGCAATCCGGGCCAGTGTCGGGTTCTGGAGAACCCTCCTACAACGGATTGGGCCAGGACGATTTCAGCTCGTAGACGTCCATCGATACGATCTTTGCCCTGCCGGATTTGGCAAAGAATTCGAGTCCGTTCGTGCCGTCGGGGATGAAGCATGACGAAAGGACGGTGCGGCCGTCGTCGGCGAAGACCTCGACGGTGTTTCGGTCGAGCAGTATCCGCAGGCTCAGGCGGTTGTTGATGGGCGTTACCTCGGTTTTGCGGCCGAGCGAGGTGAGCGTCCGGCCGCCGGGCTCGCAGCAGACGTCCTGTCCGCGCAGTTTGAAGCCGAACTGCTTTGCGTCCGCCAACTCGAATACCGCCTCGATGCCGAAGAGCTCGCCCGTGACGCCGGAGAGCAGGTTCTCGCCGGGGCTGACAACGATGTTTCTCCATTTGTGCCGCTTCACCCTGAGCTTGGAGATCTCGCGCACGGGCGTCCGGCACATTCGGATTCCGTCGGGGAAGGTCTTGAGCGCGCACTCGCACGGGAAGTTCATCTGCCCCTTGAACGGCATCCCCGGATACCCTTCCATATTGACCATCCATGCGATCTGAATGCGGCGGCCGTCGGTTTTCGGGACGTCGTTATACGTCTGGGTGGCGTAGTAGTTGGCGCCATAGTCGCCCACAAACGGCCCCGCTTCGGGCTTGAAGGCATTGCCGTCAAACGCGCCGATGAGATAGCTTCCGGAGCCGGCGACAAAGACCCATCTGGTGTTGCGCGGGTCGCCGTCAACGGCCAGCTCGAACAAGTCCGGGCACTCGGCGCCGTTGGGAAAGTGGAAGCTGGACGTGCGCGTCCATTGCTTGAGATCGTCTGAGTTGAAGATGGCATACTCATCGCCGTCTACAAACAGCGCCATGACCCAGTGCTTACCCGGGGCGTACCAGAAGACCTTGGGATCGCGGTTGCCGCCGACGATGTGGTCCAGGATCGGGTTTCCCGCGTACCTGGTGAAGGTCCTGCCGCAGTCGGTGCTGTACGCGAGGCATTGCGTGAAAGGGTCGCCGGCGGCGGTGTAGAAGGCGCAGATGACCTTTTGGCTGCCTTTGCCAAGGCCGGACGTGTTCCGCCAGTCCACTACCGCGCTGCCGGACCAGATGCAGCCCGCGTTGTCCGGCCGGAGAACCGGCTCAAGCTCGGTCCAGTGAACCAGGTCCGGGCTTACGGCGTGTCCCCAGGTCTGGTTGCCGTTCTCCGTGCCAAGCGGATTGTACTGAAAGAAGAGGTGGTATTCGCCCTTGTAGTAGACGAGTCCGTTGGGGTCGTTCATCCAGTTGCGCTTCGGGCTGAAATGGAACTGCGGGCGGACTGCCTCGTCGTAGAGAGCGCCGGAGGCGCAGAGCGCGGCGGATGCGATCATTAAGCTCAACCAGTGCATGTTCTTTCCTTCGAATGAATTCGAGGCAACTCTGTACAAAGTCCACCTGCGTGGACTGGGAAGGCCGCGCCCTCACCCCGGCGTGGGTGCTCAAGCAAGTTCAGCGTGACGGCTAGATCGAGTTCAGCATGACGCCGCGCTCAATACCTGCCTGCGGGTTGAGGCGATCCAGTCCTCGGTGGCTGGGAAGTCGTCGTAGTCGTTGATAGCCGCGAGCAGGGCGTCGTCCGGGTCGATATTCAACGTCCGCAGGAGGGCGATGTCCTGCATGGATTCGCCGAACGCTTCCCAGCGGATCGAGTCCAGCGGGCCGTCGGGGCCGGGGTATACGACGAACGGGTCCCCGTAGGGCCATCCGGGCCAGACTCCGCCGGCGGACTCCGTAAACGGATCGATCATCTCCTGGGTTTGGCTCTTATACCAGTAGTTGTAGCCCCAATGCAGGAAGCCCAGCGCCTTGAGCCGGTAGAACAGCCAGCCGGACATACGGATCTTGGCCAGCGGAGTGTCGAGGACGCGGTTGAGATACTTGCCGCGCGGGCCGCAGCAGAAATACGCCCAGGCCGCAAAGCCCTCTTCGGCAAACTGCTTTGCGACCGCGATGCTCGGTATCGGGAAGTCAGTGAGGCCTTCGCGAGCGTATCGGATGTCGCTTAGGGCGTCCCAGGCTTTCATCCATGGGGCCAGCTCTTTGAGAAGCGCGCGAGCCCTGCGGTAGTTGGCGAGGGTCTCGTCGCCGTGGGGCTCGTCGGAGACGTGGAATATCGAGCACTTCAGCAGCCGATGCGCTCGCAGGAAGTCATGGAATTCGGGCAGGAACTGCGCCAGGAAGTTGCGATAGGTGTCCGAGGTTGCCTCGGTTTCGGGCGGCCAAAGCAGCGAATCGCGATCCTGATTGCTGCGATAGATACGCAGCGCGTTCTTGACGCCCCACTGCGAGAAGAAATGAGTCCATTCGAAGTAGCTTGCCCCACTGCTCCTCGCGAGTGTCACCCATCGGCGGACATCGGTGAAGTCGAACGTGTAGCGCCCCTGGCTCGGAGTGGCGACCTCGAGCAACTGGTGCGGGCGCTTGACGCCGTCTGTTGGAGGCGTAAACAGCGGCACATACTGGCTGCTTCCGCCGTGCTCGGCCATATCGCGCATGTAAGGCTCGACTATCCCCCAGAACCGCTCCTCGTAAGGTTCGACCTTGTACCAATCGCACAGAGCGTCCGCATAGAACCAGTGCGTTACGGGGAATGGTCGGACGCGGCTGATTGTGATCGGGCGGACTTCCAGGTGGGCTGTCAACGCGGCAGCGGGCGCATCATCTACGATGAACGCAACGGCAATGTCGTATCCGCCAGGCTGGTAGTCCTCGGGGATGGATACGTTGATCCAGAACGACTGGCTTTCCAGCGGGCCGACGATGGTGGAATCCTCGGCAAACAGAGGATCGGGGACCAGGCCGGGTATGTGGCCGATTCCGTCCCACTCGCCCGCATCGTCGGGGTTGTGGTGCCTCATGGGGACATAGCCTACCCGCCTGATCGTGACGCCCAGGCCGTCCGCGGCCGACACCGTCGCTTTCGCCCCGACCTGCATCGTCGAGTCGTTTCTTATGCACGCCTGAAACGAGATCCTCTCACCGCGAGCGACGAGCAAGTCGATGCTGTCACGCTTCCGGGCCTGCGAACCTGGGAACACCCGGTTCAACGAACTCTCCAACCAGCAGGTTACTCCACTCATGCCTTCGATCTCCTCCACGCTCGGCAATGCAGCGCGCATTCAAAAGGGCGGCCGCCCGAAGACGGCCGCCCATCCAGTATACATCATTGAGGGGCACTGCGGGAGAGGTATGCTTCGGGGCAAACAGCCTCCCGAAGCATACCTCTCCCGGACCTCCCCCGACCTCCTCCGCAACGGGGAGGGGGAGTTACCATCTCAGGGCGATCTTGCGTTCTCCGGGCGGGCACTGCAGCAGCGTCACGTGGTAGACCCCGTTGATGACCTCCTGGGTGACGGTGCTGTGCTTGCCGTCCACGATAATCTCGCGTGGCGAGGCGCGCAGAACGAGCGTGGTCGTTCGTCCAGCGAGCAGATCGATGTCGGCCCTGCCGGCGCCGTCGATGAGCCGTCTGAGACAGCTCGCCCCGAGCACGTCGAGGAACTTCGAGCGCCGGCCAACCACCCGCAGCACCCTGAACGACTTCGGATCGATCTTGATGTCGGTCTGGGCATCGGGCAGGAGCCTGCATTCGCGGGAGTCCCAGAGGTTGGCGCGGCCAGGCTTGCCCTTGGCAGTTCCCGGCTTGTCGGACAGGTTGGCGATGACGATGTAGCCGTGCTTGTTGATGCTCCAAAGCACGTCCTCGGTGCAGGATCCGATGACCGTTCCAGGGAAATCGACCTCTCTTAACGCGTAGCGAATCGCCTTCTCC
>Ga0315284_10010751_pt1 | contig 13032 bp, 9 predicted proteins | sample YL17G09_16_MG_FD_203696 | JGI IMG/M metagenome (GOLD analysis project Ga0315284, IMG submission 203696) | Sediment microbial communities from Yellowstone Lake, YNP, Wyoming, USA - YL17G09_16 | ecosystem: Environmental > Aquatic > Freshwater > Lake > Sediment | place: USA: Wyoming | collected... | reverse complement strand
GCCAAGACTGCTGGAGGCGTTGGACAAAGTCAACCGCCGCCACGCGGACGCTTTGGCCGTGCCGTTCGCGATCACTCTGGGAGACGAGTGTCAGGGCCTCGTGTCGTATCCCGCCGATTCGCCACGCGTCGTGTATGACCTGAGGCTGCAGCTCAGCCCGCTCAAATGCCGCATCGGTATCGGGATCGGGCCTATCGTGTCCGAACTCGCCGAGTCCACCGCGCAGATGGAGGGGCTTGCGTTTGCGCTGTCCAGGGAGGCGCTTGACAAGACGAAGAGGGCCAAAGTGAGGGCGACCGCTTACCGCGTGGAGAACGGACTTGTCGAAAAGACAGCCAACACCATCGCGCTGCTCACGGACGTCATCCAGAGCCGATGGACCGGCAAGCAGTGGGAAGCCGTGCGGCTCTACGCGGAACTCGGAGACCTTGCGAAGACGGGCGACGCCCTCGGGCTGACATTGCAGTCGGTTGATGACCGACTCCGTCCCACCCACTGGCAGGATGTGGAAGAGGCACTGCGCTGTTTGGGCGATGTGATTGCTCGCCCGGACTGTCGTTCAGGAGAAATCTCCTGAAATGCCGTTTATCAGGAGAATATTCCTTAAATCGGCCTGTTAAGGCAATCCATCCTTATCACGCCCAGCTCTTTCGGCTTGAACAGGCGTTATTCAAGTCTATAGGCTTGAACGGAGGAGATCACGTTGGGTCTCGTAGTCCTCAAACTGATCGCGGCACACTTCTTGGCGTGGGGCCGAATTCAGCGGCGGGACTGGCTGCCGGGCGGGAGCTACAGCTTCCGGCGCGTGCTCGGTGGAGCGGCAGCTTACGCGGTTATCGCTTTCGTCCTGATTGCGCTCGGCGATCATCCAGGCGGCGACTTACTCACCATCGTATGGTTGATCGGGACGACCGCCGCTATTCGCCTAGCGCTGGATGCCTTCTGCGGGAAGTACGTGCGTCGCTCGTGGTCGAATCTGGCAGCGCTGCAGGTGGCTGACGTATTGCTCATCTGCGCTCTGGCTGCCCTGGCTCTTGATCCCAGCCGGCTCGCCAACGCAGTGGGATCAGTGCTCAATTCCACCACAACCTATGGCGTCATTGCCACGTACGCCGTGTCCGTGTGGCTCGGCGGCGCGCTTGTGCGGCTGGTGACAAACTTGCTGCCGGCGAGGACCGAGGAGGAGCGCGTCGGGATGGACGGAGCGGGAAGCATCATCGGCGTACTTGAGAGGCTGCTGGTAACCTCATTCGTGCTGTTCTGGCCGGCGTACGGCGCGACTGCAATCGGCCTGATCTTCAGCGCGAAGTCCATCGCGCGGTTCCCCGAAATGGGAAAAGAGCACGGCGCCCGCTTCGCGGAGTACTATCTCGTCGGCACGCTCACGAGCTTCACCGTCGCTATTGGAGCCGGCATGCTCGCGCGGACCTATCTGCTCGGTTGAGATTCGACTCCGACTGGCTCCCTTGGCCCCACGTTTGACACGTCCGGCTGCTTGAAGCCGAGCTTGAACGCGGGTGAATCGGGCTTGAGGCGGAAATCGTCTTTCTTGGGATCAACGAACATGGGATCGGCGATGAGGCTGTGGGCATCGTGGCCGCGTTTCTGCCAATCGTCGAAGCTCCCGCCCTCGAACGTGACCGGCTTTGCGCTTGCGTCGAAGTAGAGGTTGTAGTCCATCTTGTATCGATCCTCGGCCCAGTTGCCGCCCAGTAGGACCCCCGTGTCGTAGTAGACGATGTTGCGCTCGAACGTAAACGATATGTGCGGCTCGACGCGCGAGCGCTGAAGCTGCTGATCTTTGCCGAAGGCGAACACGTTGTTGGTGACGGTGTTCTCTTTTCCATAGTGCTGATGAAAGCCACCGGTCTTGGTGCGATAGACAACATTGTCCTTGATGAGGATATCGGTGCTGCCCTCGTCGGTGTAGATGCCCCACCCTCCGTAGCTGAACGACTCCGAGTCGTGGATGAGATTGTTGCGTATGATCGTGCCCGGCGAGACTCCGAGCGTGTAGACTCCGCCGAGATCGCTCAACACGCCGCGGCCGATGTGGTGGATGTGGTTGGACGCTATCAGATTGTCGAACGCATTGCTCTTGCTGTAGCCCCAAACCCATCCCACTGAGATGCCGGTGTAGTTGAGGTTCGAGATCGAGTTATGGATGATGCGGTTATGCGGGCTGTTGCCGATCCAGACGCCTATGGCGCTCGCGTATATCTTGCCGCCATCGGTGATCTTGTTGTCGGAAACAGTAATCGACTGCGCGCCGTGGCCTATCTTCACGCCGCCCGCGCCCATATCGGCAATCAGGCAGTGACGGACGGCGCAGTTCGAGCAGCCGTCGGCGAACTCGATTGCGTAGGTTCCTATGCGGGAAACCTCGCAGTGGTCGATATCGCAGTGGCGCGCGTTGGTCGCATAGATGGCTCCCGGCACATCGACCGCGGCCTGGGGCGAGCCTGCCAGGTCCGCCGGCAGCGTGTGCTGCGAGTGCGCGAAGCGCAGGTTGCGGAATCGAACGAACTCGACCGGCTGCTCGGCGCTGCCGGTCATCCGAACGAGAATCTCCAGATTCGGCGCGACGAAGACGGCCTTGCGCCAGTCCTCTTTGGCAAGAGGATAGTAGTAGAGCCGGCCATTGGACCGGTCGAGATACCACTGGCCCGGCGTATCGAGCGCCTCGAAGACGTTCTCCAGGCAGTAGCGCGCGCCGACATTGCGGTCGAAGTCGCTTGCGAGCCAGAACGTGCTGCGTTTGGCAAGCGAAACGGTATGCGCCGCCTCATCGACCGACTTGATCGGCATGCGAGACTCGACCCAGAAGTTGAACGTCAGAACTTCCACGTCCGACAGGTTGCGCCAGTTCCACTTAATCTCGCCGTCAGCAAACGTGAAGCTGTCCTGGCCTTCACCCCAGTTCTCACCAACGGTCGCGGACTTGACCGCATACCAGCCCTGTTTGGGCAGTCGCGTGCGGTCGGCGCGGCGGTCACCGACGAATAACTGATCGGGATACCACTTGCCCTCTTTGACTCCCGGCACGCTCGCCGCGATCATCTTGTGCCCGCTGACCTCGGCGGGCGCGAAGCCCGTTATCGGCTTGCCGCCGCTGATGACGACTCGCTCGACGCCTTTGGGCGTCCGATATGCCTCGTAGGTAATCGGGCACTGCCTCGTGCCGGCATCCTCAAAGGTAAGCTCGAACGGCCTTGCCAGGTAGTATGTTCCCTTGCGCAGATAGACGCTGACCGAACGCTTCAGCCCGCCCTGCTCGGCCTTCATGCGCCGGATCGCGTCTCGCGCGCCCTCAAGCGTTGCCAGCGGGCCGTCGGTCCTGGTCTTACTAGGCGCGGCCAGTTTGCCGCTCCATTTGTCGCTGCCGTTCGGCGAGACATACAGCCGATCAACCGCCTGCGCGCATTCTGCTGTTGATGCCGACAATACCATCATGACAATCACGCCCCCAAGTCTGGTCATCATCCCATCCTTCGAATGAATTCGAGGCAACGCGGTGCGAAGTCCGCCTGCGCGGACTGCGTTGGTAACACTGGTAGTACTGTTACACACCTGGAACCGGCAATCCTGCGGCAGGAATCGGCGCTTTGCGGCCCGAAGTATTGGGCGCTATGCAAGCAGAGATCGCCGTCAAGGAAGAGGTCTACGCGAGCGTGTTGGAAGGCGATGAGAGTTTGCTGATCTACACAGGCCGGACAAATCAGGCAATTGTACGGAATACATCGCCTCTTGCAGGAGCCGTTACTCCGCCTCGGGGTAGCTTCCCAGCACTCGCACGAACAGCGCCATCTCGCCCAGCCCGGCAAGCGCATTCCGCACGGGTTCATCCTCCTCATGACCCTGGCAGTCCACGAAGAAGATATACTCCCACGGCATCTGCTTGGTCGGGCGAGACTCGATCATCGTCAGGTTGATCCCCTGCTCGTCGAAGACGCGCAGCGAGTGATACAGCGAGCCGGATTTGTGCGGGACGGCATAGACTAACGAGGTCTTGTCCTTGCCGCTGGGGTTTGGCTTGGAGTAGCCGACCACGAGAAACCGGGTCTTGTTATGCGGGCTGTCCTCGATGCCTTCGGCAAGGATATTGAGGTTATACTCCTTGGCGGCAAGCGCGCTCGCTATGGCCGCCGAACTCGGATACCCCTCGCACATCTTGGCGGCCTTCGACGTGCTCGACACCTCGAGCACCTCCACGCCCGGCATGTGGCTTGCAAGCCAGTTCCGGCACTGGGCTATCGCCGTGCCGATGGAGTAGACCCGCTTGATCTGGCTCATATCGTCGCCGCTGCAGAGCAGGTTGTGCGAGATCGGAGCATATACCTCCGCGCAGATTCGCAGGTCCGAGAGCAGGAACATATCCAGCGTGTGGTTTACGATCCCTTCGGTGGAGTTCTCGACCGGAACCACCCCGTAGTTGGTCTCCTTGCGCTCGACCGAGCTGAAAACGTCCGGAATCGTGTTGCAGGCGACGAAGTCGGTGGACTCTCCGAACTTTAGTATGCTCGCTATGTGCGTATTGCTGCCCGCCGGGCCGAAATAGGCAGCCGATATTGGCTTTTCGAGCGCGCGGCAGGCGGAGATGACCTCTCTGATGACCGCGCTCAGTGCCTTGTCCGAGAGCGGGCCTTTGTTGTTGCGCAGGACGCCGTTGAGCACCTGCACCTCCCGCTCCGGCGCGAAGATGCTTTTCGCGCCTTTGGTCTTCGTCTTGCCGATCTCAATCGCGCAGTCCGCGCGCTTGTTTATCATCTCGACAAGCTGCTTGTCTATCGCATCGATCTTTGCCCGGAGTTCGGAAATGTCCATGAGAGTCCTCAGTCGTCAGTTATCAGTCGCTGGTTGTGACGCGTTCTTAAGGATACGTTATACGTCGCGGCCGTGATTCCCTTCCACGGAGGTGAGGCCGGGCCACATGTTGAAGTTGATCGTGCAAACAGCTTTGTCTGGCGCCTGGAGGGCACTCATGCGATTTGGTCTAACCATACTCGCGGTCGCGGTTCTGTGCGCGTCCGCCGCGGCATCCGATCTCGTCCCTACGATTGCTGACCCCGGCTTCGAAAACGGGGCCGCCGGCTGGGGCTGGCAGGTCATGGGCGCTCAGGCTTCCTATGAACTGAGCACGGCCAACCCGCACTCCGGCAAGCATTGCCTCGTGTTCCACAGCAACTCAGGGATTGCCCCGAACGTCTACGGCAGGCTATCTACCACAGTCAACGTCATCCCGTCAGCTAGATACGAACTGAGCTGCTGGGCGCGCGGAGAGGACGTGGGCTCCGGCGCGGGATCGACCCACATTACCGACTGGAGCTCCTATATGCTGGACCTCCCGACCGGCACGTTCGGTTGGAAGAAGGTGTCCACCGAATTCACCACCGGCGCGGGCCAGCAGGCGATCAACCTCGGCATCAATGTCACCAACAAATGCAAGACGCTTGCCATCGACGACATCGATCTCCGCCCCATCGGAGGCCAGCTTCAGGGCAAGGGCATCAGCGGCATCATTCTCACCAAACCCAGGGTCGTCGGGCACGACTCGCCGGTCCCCGTCTGCGTGCTCGCCGATGTCTCATCGACAAACCCCGTCGCCATCGAGATCTCCCTCTCCGCTAACGGCAGGCAGATAGCCCACAACCGAAGCTCTCTGGCAGTTGGCAAGAACAAGATCGACTGGGAGTGGGATTCCGGCAAGCTGCCGTTCGGCAAGTATAAATGCTTCGTCCGCGTGCTGGACAGCTATAATCTGGTCGTCGCCAGCGGAAGCGTGAGCACCGAGATCGTGGATTCCCCGATCTTCGCCGATATCGACAAGGTCGAGGCGCGGAAGCAGGAGTTCGACGCCCTCTACAAACAGTGCCAGGCGGCAAAGATCAGGCTCGACTACCCGACCGCCGCGAAGACCATGCTCGAGCAGTTCATCCCGCTCGCGCGCGGCGATGTCCGCGCCGGGTTTGACTATCGCGCGAAGTTCGCGCTTACGGACTTCAACCGCTCGCTCGACGACGCCATCGCCGAGATGAAAGCATATCTGGCCGATCCGAAGCTTGCGCCGGTGGTCAGGCGCTACCGGACCGGCAAGCTCGACATCGACGGCTTGAGCTTCGTCGGAGACCGCGTCGATTCCAACGGCCTCAAAGACCGCGGCCCGCTGTTCTTCTGTGGCTACGGCCACTTCTATCAGGCGCGGCATGACATTCCCCTCTGGCCGGGCTATGGCGTGAACATCATCCAGGCCGCGGAGTTCGGCCCGGCCCAGCTCTTTCCCGAGGAGGGCAAGGTGGACCTGACTCAGGCCAGGACCCTCGTCAACACGCTCGACAACGCCGCGAAGAACAACGTGCGCGTGGATTGGCTGCTTTCGCCCCACTACTTCCCGGCCTGGGCGATGAAGAAGTACCCGCAGCTCGGCAAGGGCGGAGGAGGGTTTTTCGGCTTCTGCGTGGACGATCCCGCGGCAAAGCAGATCGTGGAGCGGTTCATACGGATCGTCGTCCCGATGATCAAGGACAAACCCGCCTTGCACAGCATCTGCCTGTCCAATGAGCCGGTCTTCCCGAACATCGCGGGCTGCGACAACACCAGGCAGATATGGATCGACTACCTCGCTCGCGCGCACGGCGACATCGGAACCCTTAACAAGCGCTACGGCACGAGCTACGCGTCGTTCGCCGATGTGCCTTACGGCGGCGATCCGCAGGCCTATGACTGGATCGTCTGCGACCAGCAGCGCTTCGCCGGATGGCACAGGTGGATGGCGGACGTCATCCACCAGATCGCTCCCAACGTTCCAACGCATGCGAAGGTCATGTCCAACGAGTTGAATGCCGGGGCCGTTTCCTGGGCGACCGATCAGGAGCTTTTCGGGAACCTGCTGGAGCTTAACGGCAACGACTGCTACATGTTCCCGTCGGGTGAGATCCTCGATCCCTGGCTGCAGAACACCTCATACGATATGCAGCGCTCATTCGCGCGCAAGCCCATCTTCAACTCCGAAAACCACATCGCGCCCGACGGCTCGCAGTTCTACATGAGCCCGGAGCACTTCCGCACGGCAATGTGGCAGGGCGCGATCCACGGTCAGGGCTGCACGACTATCTGGGTCTGGGAGCGAGCGTTCGATAACAGCAATGGCTTCATCGGAAGCGTGATGGACCGGCCCGGCTGCGCGCAGGCTGTCGGGGTCGCGTGCCTGGACCTCAACCGCTTCGCCGACGAGGTAACCGCGCTGGAGACGGAGAAGGCGCCGGTTGCGATTATCTACTCGATGTCCTCAATCATCCGGCACGGAAACGAACACGCCGGCGCGATCTACGGACCTTACTGGGGACTTGACTTCAGCGGCGTAAAGATCGACTTCATCTCGGAAAAGCAGCTTGCCGCCGGGAAGGGCTCGCAATATAAGACGATCATCGCGCCGGACGTCGAGACAATCACCGACGCCGCTTTCGATGGGCTTCGCAAGCTTCCCAGCGCCACCCGCCTGCTGTGCCTGCGCGATTGCTTCCTGCGAAACGAATACGGCAAGAAGCGTGCCCCGGAACTGGCTAAGGAGGTCAAGGATCGGAGCATCGTTCTTCCCAATGGCGATGCTGAGAAGGTGCTCTGGCCGGCTCTGCGCAAGGAATTGGCGGCGGCGGGCGCGCTCTCCGGCTATTCGGTCGTTGACGCGAAGACCGGCGAGCCGATCTGGAACGTCGAGTGGCTGCCGGTCGATGTGAACGGAAGAACCGTGATGAACCTCATCAACTTCACTAACAAGCCGGTGGATGTGAGAGTCCTCCGGCAGGGCAAAGAGGTCGATGCGAGGAACCTGTTCAGCCTTGGTGGCCAAGAGAAGGTGAGCACGCTCAAGCCTATCACACCAGTGCTGGCCGAGATCAGATAGGCACCGCTGGGTGGCGATCTCCGGATCGCCACCCAGCATAGCGCCTCTCGTGCATCTTGCACCATAGTGATTGGAGGCCGCGATGTTCTCTGCCATAGCTTTGGACCTGGACGGCACGCTGCTGAGAAGCGACGGTTCGGTCTCCGAGCGGACGGCGCGTGTTCTGGACGAGTGCATACGATCGGGCGTCAGGATAGTGATCGCAACCGCTCGCCCTCCACGTATGGTGCCCAGGCTACTGCCGGCATCGCTGTCGGGCCTGCCGTATATATGCTACAACGGGGCTGAAGTATATCAAGCCGGACAGAGAGTGGTCGCCCATCATATTGCACCGGAGACCGCCAGGCAGATCGTGAGTCATATCAACCTGATCTCACCGGGCTCAGCCGTGTCGGCCGAGATAGACGATTGGACCTACTGCGACCGCGCCATTGCCAGCCCCTGGCCGTATGATGTCGTTGATCTCATGCAGTTTATTGACAAGCCGGTGGCCAAAGTGCTGTTTGACTGCGCCTGCATCGAAGAGCCCGCGCTGCGAGCGCTGCGCTTCCCCAGGGAATGTGTGTTCAAGCTCACGTCCGGGGGCACGCTGGGAGAAGTGATGTCCGCCTACGCGTCCAAAGCCACGGGGCTGGTGGCTCTGCTTGCGCGCTGGTCAATGAGCCTGCAGGACGTAGTGGCCTTCGGCGACGATACGCCGGATATTGAGATGCTGCATGAGTGTGGAATGGGCGTGGCCATGGCGAATGCACCCCCGGAGGTGAAATCGGCCGCCGACCGGGTAACTCTGTCTAACGACGAAGACGGAGTAGCAGCAGTGCTCGAAGAGATGCTGGAAGGCCAGTGATCTGGTGGACCGGAACGGCGTTCAGGGCACAGTAGTCGGTGACATGCCGGCCCAGTGCGCCGCGATCACGATGACCAACGTGAACGTCCACATGCTGACCCGTCAGGCGTCGCTCACGCTAAGCAAAGAGGACATCTACCGCGCGGCGCTTCTCGATCCTCTGACAGCGACGAACCTGACCATGGACGAGACAGTCGCGCTCTGCGACGACCTCATCGCCGCACACGGCGACTGGCTGCCCAGGTTTGATCAGTTCTCGGTTCCGGCGAAGTCCAGCGCGGGGTAGTCGGCGATGGTATGCACCGGGTGCTCGATCTCGGAGCCCCAGCGCGGGTTCTTGGAGGACATGTCCACGGTGTAGGTGCTGCCGGCGACCATATCCGGCTCGTAGCCAAGGTAGCCCATGATGTAGCGCGATATCCACTTCTCCAGCTTCAGCACGGTCAGCTTCCGCCGAAGCCGGCCCTGCATGTCGCGGTTGAGGATCGAGGGGATCGTGTTGGTCGTTACGATCTCGTCTAGTGCCGGGGTCGCAAGAGTCTCGCGCACCTCCGACGAGGAGTAGAAGTGCGTCACAAAGAACACAACACGCCCCGCGCCCGCCTCTTTTAGCAGGCGGCAGCACTCGCGAATGGTGTTGCCCGTGCGGACCATGTCGTCGAAGACTATCACGTCTTTGCCCGCGATCGACTCGACAGGAGACGGCGACTCCGGCGACACGATGCTCGAAACGTTGCGCTCGTCGGTGCGCTGCTTGGCGAAAAACAGCAGCCCCGCATCGGCGGAATCGAGGTAGTCGTAGACCTGGGTGGCGAACTCCCGCGCTCCCGCGTCCGGCGCGCACACCAGCAGACCTGCCCCGGTGTGCAGGCTCGGGGTCACATCCGAGTTGCAAATGTAGTCCGCAAACACCTCCGCCGGGTTGAGGTTGAGAAACCCGCCCTGCATCACCTCTCGAAACAGCTTCTTTACCGAAGTCGAGTGGTTGTGAACCGTGATGACTGCGTCCACACCCGCCAGCGCGAGCGCCTGCGCGTAGAACCGGCTCGTAAACGGCTGCCCGTCGAACTTCTTGAAGTCCGTCGGGTCGCGCGACCAACCCACATCGCCATGATCGGGAAGCGGCCCCCTGTCCTGCGCCGAAAAGAACAGATCCGGCTCGACCAACACCACCTTGCTCGCGCCGTTGTCCTTGGCCGCGCGCGCGACCAGCATGTTGCGCAAAGCGAGCTCGTTGCGAGTAAGCGTGTTGGAGGCGGTGGACACAATGGCAACCGTGCTGCCCTTGAGCTTGCGGCCGATATTGGTCATGTCGCTTTCGTCGGAGATAAAGCGCGGGCAGAACTCCGTGTTGGCGAAGGTCTTGAGGGAGATGACATCCGCAATGTCGGTTAGCTGCCCACAGAACACGCTGATATCTATCGCGAACGGGTCGTCCGATTCGCTTCCCGTGATAAGCACCGGGCCGCTGCCGGTAAGCATGGTCCATTCCCTCCCTCTTCCCGAGACGAAAGTCAAAAGTCGAAAGTCGAAAGTCGAAAGTCAGAGAGTCCTGTATCTGCGGAGGCTGAAGTAGAGCCTGCCAATGAGCTTGCGCGCGAGCCTGGGCAAGAGCCGCAGTCGCAACCCTGCCGGCGCGGTCTTCCAATACCTCCAGATAAGAGCCGTCAGGAGCCGGTTATCGTTCAGGCGATCAACGCCGTAGTTGACGTTCGATTCGTGCAGCCGGTATCTGGCAAGTCTTTCGGCCAAATGCACCACCGGGCCGTTGATCAGGACTCGGAGCCACGCGTCGAAATCATCGCAGGTCGAATAGCGGCTGTCGAACAGCCCGATATCGATCATCGCCTGCTTGCGCGCCATCACCGCACTTGCGGTAATCGTGAAGTTGCCGTGCGACACGAACCAGTAGAAGCTCGGCCTTTCAGGTATGATACTCTGATCTATGTTCAGCCGGTTCGCGCGCGGCCCGAAAACCTCCACATCGCAGAAGACCATCAGCGCGTCCGGGTTGGCCTCGAACGTCTCGATCTGCCGCCGCAGCTTATCGGGCAGCCACAGGTCGTCGTGATCGCAAAACGCTACAAGCTCGCCCCGCGCCGCCCGAATCCCCGCGTTGCGCGACTCCGCATGCCCGATATTGCGCTCGTTACGGATGATTCGCGTGTCCGGCAGGGCCTCAATCGACTCCACCAGCGGCGCGATCTCGACGGGCGAACAATCGTCCACAATGACCGTCTCGAAGTCTCGACAGGTCTGCGCCGCGATCGACTGCAGCGTTTCGCGCAGGAACCCCTCGTGCTCACCCGACGAGCAGTATACCGGCACAACGACTGTAACCTTGGGCATCTGACTCTCTTATTGTAGCGCAAAACTCAGCCGATGGGAACAGCTGGGTTGGCATTGACAGGCAGGCATTGTTGAGGTATAACCCAGTGGGGGCGCGCTGCCCCTGGAAGGAAGGTTTCTCAATGTACACAGATCGAGTCGTTCGTCTGTCCGTTTTCGTCACTCTGCTGGCCGTGGTTGCCGTGTGCGTTTCCGCCAGCCCGCTCGGCACCGCTTTCACATATCAGGGAAAGCTCACGGATTCCGGCGGGGTTGGGCAGAACGGCTCATTGAGCATGAGCTTCAAGCTCTTTGACATGGCCACAGCGGGCACTCAGATCGGCTCGACGGTCAACCTCACCGGCGTTAGCGTGGCCAATGGCCTTTTCACCGTCCAGCTCGATTTCGGCGCGAGCGCGTTTGCCGGCCAAAAGCGATGGTTGGAAACGACCGTCGGCGCACAGACGCTTTCGCCGAGGGCCGAGATCACCTCCGCGCCCAACGCGATCTACGCCCAGAGCGTGCCGTGGAGCGGGGTGACGGGCGCGCCATTGATTCCCACGACTCTTCCCCCTTCGGGCCCGGCGGGCGGTGATCTAGCGGGCACGTATCCGAACCCGACGATTGCTGATGGCAAAGTAGATAACGCCGCGCTCGCCTCGGACGCCGCGTCGCTGGCGAAGGTATCCGATGGGACGATGATCGCCTCCGGCGGCAAGTTCGGTGTCGGCACGGTCGAGGCGGTGGATCAGTCCCAGATGACCATCAACCAGGCGAACTGCAGCGCCCGCTGGCAGTCGTTCACGCCCGCGATCTCGGGCATTCTTTCGCGCATAGACATTGACATCGGAGGCTGCACGGCGCCGTATAGTGGAACGCTGACCGTATATGCCGGCGAGGGGATCGGCGGGCAAGTCCTATGCTCTCGGCCCGTATCGGGGCCATACGCGCACGCGTGGCGCTTCTATTCGCTTACGGCCCCGGTGACCGTGGTCGCGGGACAAAAATACACCTTCGGATTCAGCGCCGGAGTGGCTCTCGGCATATCCCTGTCGGATACCTACTCGGGCGGGATCAGCAATATGGGCGTCGGCTACGACACCGCATTCAAGACTTATGTGACCTACGTGCCTCCACCGTCGGAAACGCTCGACGTCAATGGCAACATCCGCTGCTTCATCCTTACGGAAACCTCCGACGCGCGCTTCAAGACCAATATCTCGACCATCCCAAACGCCCTTGAATCCACCCTCAAGCTGCGCGGGGTCACCTTCGACTGGAACCGCGAAGCGTTCGCCTACACAAGGTTGCCCGACGGCAAGCAGATCGGCGTGATCGCGCAGGAGGTTGAGAATGTCTTCCCCGAGCTTGTCAGCAAGGACGACAAGGGCTATAGGTCGGTGGCCTATGACAGGTTGGTCCCGGTCTTGATCGAGGCGATCAAGGCGCAGCAAGCCGAGATCGACGCGCTCAAGGCACAAGTGGCCGAGCTTCTAAAGGGCGCGAGGAGGTAGGGCGTACTACGGCGCGGGCGGAATGCTGCCCCAGACCATCACCCGCGTCTGATATGGCGCGTAGGTGTAGGTAAAGGATCTGTTCGCCAGCGGCTGTGTCGCGCCGCCTTCGAGCGGCAGAGACAGGCTGCTCGCGGGAATACCGGGCAGGTTGAATGTGGCGGTCGCGGTCGATGGAGTCACGTTCACCGTGAAGATCAGCGCCGAGCCGCCGACTCTGATGCCGCCGATCCGCACGGCCTCGGTTGAAGTAGTGCAATCGACCGGCACCCACGGCAGCGTCAGGAACCCACGGAATAGGTCCATCTCGCCGTTGAGCTTCTTGACCTCCGCCCAATCCTCCCACCAGGCTTCGTTCAGGCGCTGATACGAGAAGTACAGAATGCCCCTGGCCTGGAACATCAGCGCCAGATAGGTCATTGCCCGGACCTGCATCGGCGTCG
>Ga0315284_10010750_pt1 | contig 13033 bp, 14 predicted proteins | sample YL17G09_16_MG_FD_203696 | JGI IMG/M metagenome (GOLD analysis project Ga0315284, IMG submission 203696) | Sediment microbial communities from Yellowstone Lake, YNP, Wyoming, USA - YL17G09_16 | ecosystem: Environmental > Aquatic > Freshwater > Lake > Sediment | place: USA: Wyoming | collected... | reverse complement strand
TTTTCGAGATTCTTTTTAGCCATATCAACCAGTTCTGGCTTACGTTCGATCGAATAAACGATCCCACGCGTTCCAACTAGTTCTCCAAGTATTGCAGCTTGGTATCCGCTGCCAGTTCCAACCTCAAGAATTTTCATTCCTTTTTCAACTTCAAGCTTCATTGTCATGAATCCAACAATGTCTGGTGCAGAGATGGTCTGTCCATGTCCAATGGACAATGGCGTATCCTCGTATGCGTAACCTTTCAATTTGGATGGAACAAAAAATTCTCTTTTTACTTTTTTCATTGCGCTAGCTACTTTGGAATCAATCATTCCCCGTGCAAGCAAGTTTTGGACCATCTGTTCATTCCTATCTGCCAAATTCATCATCATCCCTGAATATATCCCACAGGATCTATATTAAATTTTATCGTATAATGCTTCTTATGGAATATACATTCAACGGAAAAAAACACAGTCTAAAATTTTCTGGCCAAGTCAAAGGTCTGCTTCAGCAGCTTCTGATCAGCGATCAGATAGTAATTGTAAAAAGAGACGGCAAAATTGTGACAGAACTTGATCAGCTCAAGAACGGCAACAAAGTTGAAATCCAACAGGTTATTTTCGGTGGCTAAATGAAAAAAGACAAGCAAGAAAATGAAACGAGCACAACGTGCTCTCTCTGCTCTTCAAATGCCGTAATCAATCTGGCATATGCACAGCGAAGCCTTTGCGAAAAGCACTTTATCTTCAATTTTGAAAAAAGAGTAAAAAGAAACATCAGAAACTACAGGCTTTTGAAAAATGTGAAGCATATCGGAGTCGCCGTTTCTGGCGGAAAGGACAGCCTGACACTTCTTTATCTATTGAGCAAGGTTGCAAAACCGCTGAGAAAGAAAGTGACAGCTATTCTGGTGGACGAAGGAATCAAAGGCTACCGAGACAAGACTATTCCAGATGCAAAAAATCTTTGCAAAAAGCTAGGGGTTGAATTAAAGGTTTTCAGTTATAAAAACGAACTGGGCACTTCCATGGATGGGGTGATGTCCAACCCCAAGAGAGAGGAAGGCCCCTGCACATACTGCGGCGTTTTCAGAAGGTGGACTTTGAATAAGATGGCAAAAAGATTAAAAGTCGACAAGCTGGCCGTTGGTCACAATTTAGACGACACGGTTCAGTCATATGTTATGAATATCATCAGAAACGAGCCTTTCAAGCTTGCAAGATTCACGCCGAATGGCGGGCTTATTGATGACGAAGAATTTGTTCCACGCATTCGGCCATTGTTCAACATTCCTGAGAAAGAGATAGCACTATATGCTGTGCTGAAGGGATTCAAAATCAATTTCATTGAATGTCCATATGTCCGAGAAGCATTCAGGCCAATGATAAGATCATTTGTGAATGATCTTGAATCAAGATATCCTGGAAGTAAATTCAAGATGCTGAACAATTATCTTGACACGCAGGATGCGCTTGAGGCGAAATTCAAGACAAAATTAAAGAGCGAAAAGGCGACTTTAAATAAATGCACAAACTGTGGAGAACCAACTTCGACGCAGGTCTGCAAGAAATGTCAGTTATTGAACCAGTTGAATTAACCTGCAGTCCAGTATCACTAATTTTATTAATCGTGCAGTTATCTTTTGTGGGAGCAGCATGATTAAAGGAAAACTCAGCTACCTGAATAGGCTTTACGACAAAGTCTTTGCAGATGCAAGAAAGAAGAAACAACAGAACCAAGACCAGAACCAGAAAGAGCAAGTGGGAGAAACGGTGGAGGGCACAAGTCCCCCCTCTGTTTTTATCGGAAAGTACGGCTATCCCAAGGTCTATGTCGGTCCGGTCCTGCCGCCGATCCATGGTGACACTCAGATGATGGACATGCCTGAGCAATGGATTCCGGGCCACGTCAGTGCAATGGACATTGTTGATTTTCGCCTTCAGTTGATCAGAGGGAAGCAGACCGTTGGGATAAAGGAAAAGAGTCGGTTCGTTGACCAGATCCAGGAGATCGGCCTGGCGAAGAGTCCGCTTGATATGGAAGCTGAGTTCAGCAGAAAGCCGACAGGCGGCGTCTTTCATGAGGAGATGCAGCCCTACGGCCCGTCCGCGCCGCTGAAGAAGTTTGAGGTTTATCAATCAAAGTTTGATCCAAAACTTGAGAAAGCGCACTATGACACAGATTTGCTTGCAAAGGACGCAGTTTTGGAGCTGTATGGCAAGGACTTGCCAGTTTCAACGATCCAGCGCGCATTTAGTGTTGGCGCGTTCGGCTTGGGCAAGAATAGACGGTTTGTGCCTACCCGTTGGTCAATAACGGCCGTTGACAGCACAATTGGAGAGACATTGCTTGAAGATATCAAGCAGTTCCCTGTGATCGAAGAGTATCGCGTTTATGAGCACGAGTCATTGAGCAACAAGTTTGTCGTTATCCTTGTTCCAAGAATCTGGAGCTATGAGTCTATGGAAGCGTTCTTTCCACAGATTATAGGTGACAAGCTTGAGATTTTTGGTGATTGGGAAGGAAATGAAAAGAAAACTGAATATTCGCAAATAGGGGGGTGCTACTATAGCGCCAAGGTAGCTATCGTTGAACAACTTAAGAAAGAACAAAAACAGGCAACAGCCATCGTTCTTCGGGAAGCCTACACAGGTTATATCCCTCTTGGCGTTTGGAATGTGCGTGAAAACATGAGACTTGCTATGCAAAGCAAGTATCAGTCTTTTTCTACTTTGCAAGAAGCAGTTGCTTATGCTGGGACTAGGTTGAAGATAAACGTGCAACAGTGGATTAGAGAAACAACGCTCCTTAGAGATATCTTGAGCCAGACAACTATTGGCTCTTTTCTAAGCTAATTTTATACTGGGCTTCGAGGTTGTGGTGAGCTCAGGTAGGCAAAACTTTATATATCTTGACCACGTAATATAATTGCTAATTCTGGTGGCGACCAGTTTTAGCGCTTTAATGTTTTTATCAGAAGGCAGATGTTATGGAACCAAATCTATTGATTGCACAGGTCCCTGCCAAAGTGTCCAGTATTATCTCTAATGTTTCTATAACTTCTTCGCATACTCACAGCGGCCCTTTGGAAGAAAAAAACCGTCAAGGTAAACTATCAATCTATTCGATCAGGAAGGACCTCCCTTCACATCATGCAGAAAATAAAGTTAAGCGCCAGTTAATCATAACCGGCGAACAGGGGCTTCACGCAAGGCCCGCAGCATCGATCGCTAAGATCGCTATAAAATTTGGTGATTCGGCAGAAATAAAGTTAGAAGTTTTGGATTCCCAAGGCAAAGTGTCCAACTCCGCGCGCGGAGACAGCGTGATGGCCATGTTGATGATGGCTGCAGGAAAAGGCAATAGGCTGATGGTTACGGTTAGAGGGGCAAAAGCAACAGAGGCCATGGACGAGATTATAACGGCACTGACGAAAGAAACAGACACAAAAGGAACTCCTGTTTTGAGTAAATACGAAATTCGTTCCATTAAGCTAAAAGACATGGGCCTGAAAATTAAGAAGCTTGATGGGGAGATAGGGGGCGGCCGAAAAATTTTGTTATCCGTTCTTGAAAAGGATCTTAAGAAAAAGGAAGCAGGCGGAAAGATAACTGAAGGGGATATTATCGCTCTTTATAAACGTTTCAATACACTTTTCGACTACAAAGGGATACGTGCAGAATTCTATAAAGCGATGAATAGACTCCCCCCGCCACCGGAGCTCAATTTCAAGATTAAGAAGAACGGAAACATAGTTACTTTTGAGATAACGGCAGGAGACAAGACAATCCGGATAAATGTCGAAAATATCCATGTTAACTTACACAGAAAAACAGATCCTCACATCCGTCGTGAACCTTTGGTCGAAGTGTTTGATGAGGTATGCTCAATTTTGAATGGAAACGGAGCCCATAAGCATCTTCTTGAGATGATGAGATATGATTCTGAAGTCTATAAAGAAGCACACAAACGAGCTCTAGAAGCGCCGTACGAGGAGTTTGAAAAGTATCTGGTCCCGCTCATATCGTTGCGTGATAGTTGTGTACACTTCGATTTATGGGAATTGAAGTGAGAGTTATTCTGTTGAATCCATAGTCAGGTATAGCTATATCTCATTATTTATTTTGGTTTATTACAATTCGTTGCATTCTTTTTGACATGGATGGCCTGCTGCTCAAACTCGAAGTCACGATCAAAAACCACTGAAATTCAGTTACTTTTGAAATAAAGGCAAGCAGTGGAAAGACAATAAGGATAGACGCGGAAAGAGTTAACGTCAATTTGAATAGAAAAACCGATCCGCGCACTCTCCATAAGCCGCTAATTGAGACATTTGATGAATTCCGTTCCATTTTGAATTGGCATGAGGATCACAAGTACCTTGTTGAGAGAATAAGGTACAATTCCGATGTTTACAAAGAAGCATTCAAAATTGCTCTTGAAGCACCTTACAGGGAGTTCATAAATTATTTGACCTCCCTTATCTCAAAGCGCATGCGTTACGAGCACTTTGATCTATTTGAAATGAAATAATCCAGCCACAGCATTAAGCAGCTGCGTTCATATCTGAAGGAGCAGTTGTTTGTCATATCTTCGTATGTTCACGCGTCTAATTTTTTGCAAGTTTATCTCCTCGTATGGTCTGGAAACATCAAACCGTTTAAACCTCTTTTTTCGTTGAACGTACTCGTTCGTCTTGGGCGCGGGCGCGAGATCAAACATCACACCTTGACGGGGATTGTAGGTGCTAAGGAAAAATGCCTTTGCCTTCCGGCTGATTCTTATTTTGTCCATCAATTCCCGAAGTCGGTTATATCTGCCATCTAAGTCGTCTGATTTTTGCACATACGATATATATAACTCAAGAAATGCATTCCTTACTTCCTGATTGTTTACATACAGGTTATCCAATATGCTCTCAGCTTCAGGAAACGCCTTCCGCTTAGCCTCCCGCTTTGTCCCGATCAGATTACGCAGTCCCCTTATGTTCGGGAATTCCCGGATTTTATCCCACACCCTGATCAAATACAGGGGGACGAAACGTTTTTCATTATAATATTGTATACTTTTGGTTATTGTTTCCAAGACAAATTCATTTGGTTTATAGCTTGTTGAGTTCACATATTCCTGCAGGTCTTTCATCTCAAGAATTGCCAACCGTGTTTTCATTTTCAGCCGTTCGCAATCGATATTCGACTTGACAAGATACTGGCAATTCAAATCCGTATAGCCATATTTTGGCTCCTTCCTCTTGTAGTTGGTCTCCGGGCTTTCAGCCTCCAGTAGTTCGTTGGCGATTATGCTGCCAAACCCATAGAATGTCGGAACAATATCTGTTTCGTCTGCAAACCGCTTCTTTTCCACTTTCTCTTTTTTCTTGATCAAAACAGGCGTAGTAAATGCGCTCCAATATCCCTCAAAAAGCATATGAAAAACAAAGTGATTGGGCGTCCAGACTCTTATAGCACCCCTCCCCTTTCTCTCCAATTGGATTTTTGAAAGCAAATGGTCCTTTATCATCTCAATTTCTTGCAGGCTTGCCTCGCATCCCAGTTTTTCAAACTTATGTTTTTCATCCAGTTTTTCCATTGCATATTTGCCGCGGCAATGGGTGTTGAATGCAAGTTCTGCAAGGACTTTTTCTTTGAGTTTTTCTTGGCCGGCGGAAATTTTTTTAACAATTGTTATGAAGTTCCCGCCATCTTTGTTGTACCTTTCGATTATCTGGCTGCCGTCTATTACTATCTTTCTTTTCGGGACAATCATTTGCTCACTTTACAGCATAGCACAGGCCCTTGAGTTTTTCAACAAGAGAAGTGAAATCGTCTAACTCTATGTCCGCTAAAATCCCTACACCTTCATCATCGCCCATGGCTGCGTAAGGTCCTCTAAGGATCCTAATAGTATGCATCCCTACCTTCTTTGCCGGTTTAATGTCGGAATCCAGCCGGTCCCCTACCATGGCAAAATTTTCAGCAGAAATCCCCGTGAGTTTGATTATTTTTCTGAAAAAATCTTCATTTTTTGGGCATTTCAGATCCTGGGTAATGAATATGTCATGGAACTTGTAGAAAAGCCCCGTTCTGATAAGCTTTTCATTTTGTTTGACTGCGAACCCATCCGAAGCAGCATAAAGCCGAAAACCTTCGTCCCTCAGCCTGACAAGCGTCGCTGGAACATCGGGGTATGGCTGTAGAATCAGTTTAGCATTATGCTGTGCATGGACGGCATGCGCTATGAGTTTGTTTCTTTCCCTTTCTTTAATTCTGAATTCTTTTAAGAGGATATCATAATGATGTGGAAAATTGGAACTGTGTTTTCTTATTATCTTAGAGAGCTTTTCTTCCACTTTTTTGCGATCTTTTTTCAACCCGGCCGCAATCATTGCAGTAATCGCGCTACTTCTGGCAAGTTTTATGAATTCCGCAGTAGGGTAAAGCGTATTATCGATATCAAAAGCAATCGCCTTTATCTTGTGCATAAAATATATGCGTGACTCAGGTATAAATATGTTATCTTCAAATGACGTGCATGATCCGCTGCATTTTGTTCGATATGGACGACACTCTCCTTAAGCTGGACGTTGACTGGGTTAAGCTGACGAAGGGTATAGGCTGGGAATTCTTTGAAGGCAAATATAGCCACCTTACTCCACATAAGTTTTTCGTTGCCTATTTTTCAAGATTGATGAGCCAGCTGTCAAAGGCGCAGCAAGCCGAAGTGAGAAGAATAAGGCTGGCGGAGGAGATGGCCGGCATTCCTACTGGCAGATGCTTTGTCTATGATTATGTGCTGGCGGATCTGAAAAAGAAATACAAATTGGGTGTCGTATCAGGTAATTACCGACCGACTGTTAGGAAAGCATTGGCTGTCTGCGGCATCAACCGATACGTCAAAGTTGCCGTTTCAATTGATGATTGCCCATACAGCAAACCCTCACCGGAGCCTCTTTTATTCGCATTAAAGAGGTTAAGAAGCAAACCACGGGAGTCCGTTTATGTCGGCGATCATCCGGACGATATTCTTGCTGGAAAGGCAGCCGGCATGAAAACGATAGGGATCGCAGCCAATAGTTTTGCTCTGAAACGACTGAAGTCGGTCAAGCCAGATGCAATCGTTAGGCATATTGGAGAATTGCCAGCTGTACTCAAAAAGATCAATTAATATAACCTCTTTCAATAAATTAAAATCGATAAATAGAGTGAGAATTACATGGAAGAAACGCATTTGATTAGTTTGGTTATTCTGTTAACAATCATCCAAGTAGCTCTTATTTTTACAGAAATTATTCCAACAATTTCATCTGATTCTTTATGGAATACTGGTTTCAGCACAGTCAGGCTCGCCATTATCTTTTACATCGGATGGAATGCAGCTAAATCGGGGCTGAAAGCAGCTGCGATGAAAGGAGCGATTGCAATGTTTTCAGCAGTCGCAATTATATCAATTGCAGTTCTGATCGGCAGAGTTTTACAAAAACCAATTTTAGGAATAGCTGCGTCTTCATTTGGGATGATCCTCTTAATCTTGTTGATCTCAGCCGTTATTAACACAGTGATCGGTGCGGTATTCTCAGTGATCGGCGCGTGGCTTGCACGAAAGTTTAAGTTAAAAAAGTAACCGCAGTATTAATGTTATGCGATCTAGTTCCATTATTCAAGTTGAAGCTCTAACTAAAAAATTCGGGAGTTTTACTGCTGTAAACGGGATATCGTTCAATGTCAAGAGCGGAGAGATAGTTGCTTTTTTGGGGCCAAACGGCGCAGGCAAGACAACAACCATCAAAATGTTGACAACTCTGCTTTCGCCAACAGAAGGCAAAATTCATATCAATGGACATGATCCAACCAATGATCAGGATGCTGCAAGGCGTTCTTTCGGTATCGTATTCCAAGATCCAAGTTTAGATGACGAGCTTACTGCTTATGAAAATTTAGAGCTCCACGGGGTGTTGTATAATCTATCAAATGGTTTGAGAAAGCAACGGACAGAGGAACTGCTTAAGTTTGTAGAGCTGTGGGATAGAAAAGACGATCTTGTCAAGACATTTTCAGGTGGAATGAAAAGGCGGCTTGAGATCGCGCGCGGCCTAATGCATCATCCAAAGATTTTTTTTTTGGATGAACCGACTTTGGGACTGGACCCACAGACTAGAAATCATATCTGGGAATACGTTAAGGATCTGAATAAAAAAGAAGGGACGACAATCTTCTTCACAACTCATTATATGGATGAAGCTGAAAAAATATCAGACAAAGTTGTAATAATAGATCATGGCAGGATTATTGCACAGGGCACTTCAAAAGAACTGAAAAAGCGCACGAAGAAGAAGTCATTGGAAGATGCGTTTCTGGAGCTTACCGGCCATGCCATACGAGAAGAAGAGGCGCGCGGTGCAGAGCGCATGCGCATGCATCACAGGTTTAGGGGGCATTAAACATGAATGCAATTTACATTCTTTGGTTAAGGCAGTTGAAGCGGCATTTCCGTTCAAGGTCCAGGATTATCGGATCGCTCGGTCAACCGTTGTTGTTTTTGATTGCATTAGGATTTGGATTCGGCCCTGTTTTCCAGCAAGCAGGACAAGGAAACTACATGCAATTCTTAGTGCCAGGAGTAATCTCAATGACAATCCTTTTCTCTTCAGTTTTTTCAGGTATTGAAATAATCTGGGATAAGCAATTCGGATTCTTAAAAGAGACGCTTGTCGCACCGGTCTCAAGATTTGAAATTATGTTAGGAAGAACATTAGGTGGAGCAACGGTAGCAACCCTGCAGGGAATCATTGTTATGTTTCTTTCAATATTTTTTGGATTTTCGCTCCAAATCAGTGCGCTTCCAGTTGCGCTCTTTTTTATGTTTCTTATTGCATTGCTTTTCACAGCATTAGGCACAGCTATCGCCTCATTGCTTGAAGATATGCAAGGCTTCCAGCTCATTGTCAATTTCCTTATAATGCCGTTTTTCTTTTTATCTGGGGCACTCTTTCCACTTTTCGATTTACCAGATATTCTGAAATTGGTCGCTTCATTAGATCCTCTTTCATATGGTGTTGACGGTCTTCGCGCGACATTTAATGGTGGAAGCTATTTCGGTTTGACGACAGATCTTCTTATTCTCGGTTCAATAACTGCGATTCTGTTAGCTTTGGGGAGTTACTTGTTTTCAAAGATACAAATTTGATAGGGGCAACTATAGCGGTTTCAGCGATCGTCAGCATGTAGCGCATGCACGCATGACAAGTATTTAAAACATCAGAAGAGCCAATCCTGAGAGTGGGACTGTGGGAGCATGGCAGGGTTTAAGGGCAAAATAATAACTATAGAAGGTTCTGACGGGTCTGGGAAGAAGACACAGACAAAGCTTCTTGTTGAAAAGGCAACCATTCATAAATTTCCAGTGGCCACCATGTCCTTTCCACGCTACGGGGCGCCTTCAAGCCAAAAAATCAAAGACTATCTGGAAGGAAAATTCGGAGACATACGTTCAGTAGATCCAAAGTTTGTAATCAAATTATACGCTGATGACCGGCTCGCAGTTAAGAACGAAATTCTAAAACATCTGGAAGAAGGAAGGAACCTGATTTTTGACAGATGGATCGAATCGAACATGGGGCACCAAGCATCAAAATTCAGCAAGCAAGACAGGCAAACGATCGTCGATTATATAAGAAAGCTTGAAGTTGAACAAAATGGTCTGTCGGAGTCAGACCTGGTGGTCTATCTCCATCTTCCAACCGAATGGGTGCAAAAAGCAATGGAAGAGGAAGGGCGCAAAAAAGACTTGCATGAAAATGACATTGAGTATCTAAAATGCGTAGAAGAAACTTACGAATGGCTTGCGCGAACGAACAAAAATTGGGTGCGGATAGAGTGCCTCGTTAATGGAAAGAGACTAAGTATAGAAGAAGTGCATCAAAAAATCTGGGAGATCGTTGAACCAATTCTTGTCAAATAATCTGGCCGGTTAGTTAGTCCTTGATTCCTTCTGACGTAACTTTGAAGACACATTCACCCTCTGGCAGGTTCGGCGAATCGATCAGGCGTGCGATTCTCTTCTCTTCCTTTCCCTTGCGGACATAAACTCTATATGTGCTGAAGTGGCCAAGGATATGGCCGCCTATCGGCGTTGTAGGGTCGCCGAAAAGTATGGCTGGGTTGTCCATGACCTGATTTGTGATAAAAACTGCAAGATTATTATTATCTGCCAATCTCTGAAGAGCATGAATGTGACGGTTGAGCTTTTGTTGCCTTTCGCTGAGCGCACCCCTTCCGACATAATCTGCCCTGAACTGTGATGTAAGTGAGTCAACGACTATGAGCCTGATATTTTCCTTCTTTACAAGTTCATCAGCCTTTTCTATCAAAAGCATTTGATGGTCTGAGTTGAGCGCACGCGCGACAAACAGATTTTTCAATACTGTATCCGGATCCAGTCCTGCACCCTTTGCGAGCTGAATGATTCTTTCAGGTCTGAATGTTGCTTCACTGTCAATAAACAATGCCTTTCCTTCGAGACCCCCTTTATCTTTTGGTAGTTGAACATTAACTGCAAGTTGGAATGCAACCTGGCTCTTGCCGCTGCCAAAACGACCAAAGAATTCCGTTACAGACTGTGTCTCCACTCCCCCACCTAACAGTTCGTTGAGTTCTTCAGATCCGGTCGTTATCCTGCCGATCTCTTTTCTTCGCTCTAAAACTGCATCTGCCGTCTCATAGCCTGCTTCCGTTGACTTTTTCGCTGCCTCGATCGCTTTCTTTGCGTTCTCCACACTGATGTCTCCGATTTCAGCAAGTTCATGCGGTGAGGCAGTGGCTATTTTTTCCAGAGATTCATATCCTTCAGTCTTCAGCTTTTCAGCTGTAGCTGGACCTATGCCCGGCAGATCAACGAGTTCTCTTACAAGCTTCTCTCTTTCTTTTGCCATTTTCTCTTTTCCCACAAACAATTAGTAGATTTATGTCCCAACTTCACAAACGCCATTTATAATGTTTTCTTAGCTTCGTTGCGGCTTAGCAAAGCCAAGCCCATTAAAATCTTTTCAATTTTTCTTCGATGTTGAGCAGCCTGCAAATTCTTGAAAGCGACTGCTGTGGAGTTTCAACAGTGTTCAATATGTACGTATCAGCATTTTCAAACAATTTTGTGAAAGCTTTTCTTCTGACTTTTTGTTTCCATTTTCCATTCTGCAACGTGTGCGGATTTCCATAGCCAATACTCTCAAGATATTTTAATGCCTTTGCAGTGGGCGGCTCCTCCAAAACAGGCAGACCGGGAGTTCTTCTTAGAAGAATAACCGTGTCAATCGTTGTCTTTTTCGCTATGTTTTCCGGGCCTACAACCTTCCTAAGATCAAAAACCGCCCTTCCCTTGTTGTCAAATCTGACATTTTTGATATATGGTTTGTATTCTTTCCAACTTTGCGCTATATCTGCCCGGATATACGTGCTTTTTTCAGTGTCGTATCCGATTGTCTGCTTGCCAATAAAATTGAAAAAATGCCAGTCATCTGAAACAAGCTTGACTCCCTTATACTTCAGCAAGCCATAGCTTGTTGTTGTCTTTCCGCAGCCCGGAGGCCCAAGAATCGCGACACCCTTTCCATTCACATCCAGCAGCGCGCCATGGATTGAGAAGATGTAATGATTATCTTCCAGAATGTCGCCAGTCAGCGCAAGTGCCGCTGACTTAATCCAGCCGTAATAGTCGCAGTTGAGAAAGAAAAGAGTTCGAGATAAAGGATCATAAAGTTCCAGAGGAACTTTTTGTTTCTGCTTTCCTTCTTCTGTTCTGATCGCAAAGATTTTTCCGTTAGATCTTATTTCATCTGGCATCGCAAACCAATTCTCTTTCCATTCTTTAACAAAGGCAGGCTGGTTCGTGTAAAAATGAATGCATGCGCCGGATATATCTACTTTCGAATCAAAAGTCACCCGACCGATGTATTTTTGGTACAATGCTTCTTTTTGGTCTATGCTGATTAATTTTTTCTTGTACATATTTTTCCCTTTTACCACATGAATGATTCAACCTGCGACTTTTTCATAAATGTAATATCTTTTATTATTATAAATCAGTTTCAGTCTGCCCTGATCAATTTCTTGACTGAATATCTCCCTCAGATTTGAAACAGCGGCGTCTAGCACAACATATTTTATCCACATATCCATGTCCCCTTGCACATTAATCGGGGATGCAAGCGCAGGGCCATATAATGCGATAAGATAATTTCCAACCAGCGTCTTGTCTATCGGTCTGCCATTGCTCACAAAAGATCTAAGCTCAATCATTGTTTGGTTATCTATTCTCGTGTCCCCGGAATTTGCTAAGAAAAGAATGAGCGTACGGTTGTATGGCAGATCCTCATTATTAAATTTGTAATAAAGCAAGCCCGGAGAGTACCTGCCGATGACGGCAACTCCATCTTTCCCAGATAAATACATTCCGGCATCTTTCTGCTGGATTCTCAGATCCTTAGCGAATTCATTCGCCATCATATATGAGAACGCCACAGATAGAATGATTAAGACCGCCAAAAACAGCTTGCTCAACCAATCAAATTTTTCGCTTTTAGCTTCGTAAGCAACAAAAATTGCGAAAGCTGGAAGGACCGGTAGAGCATACCAAAACAAAGCGCTTGGGATAATCAGGGGCGGGATAAAGAAAATGAGCCAGAACATGAGAAACAAGCCCAGTTTCAAATCGATCTGATCTCTTTTCTTTTTGACGATAAGCGTAGATAAACCGAACGAAAGCCACGGCAATAGGAGCGCAGCATAGACTGCGAGATTCTCAAGAATGAACTCGAACGTCCCAGTGACTCCTTTCGAAGTGCCCAAAGTGATTCGGCCAGCATCAATGAAGTATTGTCTTAGCCAGGCTTCACCAAAGACCGAGCTTAGGACTAAAACTGCCAGGAATGGAAGGAGTAACGAGGTTAGAAAATACCCGTTTTTTAGAGTTTTTTTGTTGTTAATAAAATAATCTGCAATGATCAGCGGGAGGATTATGAAAGAAGCCAGGCTTTTTGTAAAGAACGCAAGAAAAG
>Ga0315284_10010749_pt1 | contig 13033 bp, 9 predicted proteins | sample YL17G09_16_MG_FD_203696 | JGI IMG/M metagenome (GOLD analysis project Ga0315284, IMG submission 203696) | Sediment microbial communities from Yellowstone Lake, YNP, Wyoming, USA - YL17G09_16 | ecosystem: Environmental > Aquatic > Freshwater > Lake > Sediment | place: USA: Wyoming | collected... | reverse complement strand
CCATAGTCCGCATTGTGATTTCATGGAAAACTTTTTTGACGCAATAGGGCGCAACAGGCGCAACACGTGGATGCTGGTGGCGGTCTTCGCGGCGCTGATTTTCGCGATGGGCTATGTGTTCGGCTTGTGGTTCGGCTCGCCGTGGATAGGGCTTGCCTTCGGCGTGGTTGTCGGGACGGTGATGAGCCTTGTCGCGTATTACAGCGGCGACGGAATAATGCTCCTTGCCAGCCAGGCGAAGCAGATTGAAAAGGCCGACGCGCCGCAACTGTTCAACGTGGTGGAGGAGATGTCGATTGCGGCGGGCCTGCCGATGCCGAAGGTTTACATCATTTACGATTCCGCGCCGAACGCTTTCGCCACGGGGCGCGACGCGAAACACGCCAAGGTCGCCATAACCGAAGGGCTTCTCAAGAAACTCAACCGCGACGAGTTGCAGGGCGTCATCGCGCACGAGATGTCGCACGTGGGCAACCGCGATATACTTTTCGCGATGATGACAGGCGTGCTGGTGGGGCTGGTGGCGCTGATGGCTGACGCGCTGATGCGGACGATGTGGTGGGGCGGACGTGGCCGCAGCCGGAGCAGCAGCAGGCGCGGCGGCGGGGCGGAGGCCATAATCATGCTGGTGGCTTTGCTTCTGGCGATACTCGCGCCGATATTCGCGCGGATTTTGCAGTTGGCGATGTCGCGGCAGCGGGAGTACATGGCGGACGCGACGGCCGCGCGCCTGACGCGAAATCCAGAAGGGTTGGCGAGCGCGCTGGAGAAGATAAGCGCGGACCCTGATGTTCTTGAGGCCGCGAACCGCGCCACGCAGCACCTTTACATTGTTAATCCCATCAAGGCGTTCGAGCGGCGCGCCAACACGATGTTCAACACGCACCCGCCGATTCAGGACCGCGTCAACCGCCTGCGCTCCATGCGCTGAGGCGGTTTTAGGCGACAAACAAAAAAAGCGGCCGCGGCCGCTTTTGTGTTCTCCACTAAAACCAAACAGTTACGATTTGCTTTCCGCCAGTTTTTTCCTTGCCAGTCTAATTGCCGCGGCAAGCGGCACAATGAGCGCGAGAATGCTTGCGGGTTCCGGAATGCCCTGCGCCGGGCGCACGTCCTCTACTGCATACACCATCGTGTAAACGGGCGGGGCGGTTCCCAAAATGAAATAGCAGTCGTACCACTGATTCAGCGCGTCTAAGGGGATGTCTTGAAATTCCAGTACGACATGGTAGTAATTTGTGCGCAGCAGGAAATTCTCCTTGCCGTCGAATGCGAAGAAGTCAAGCCCGCCAGGCAGCGAAGCGTAATCCATTCTGAACACTTCCATGCCGGCAATAATGAATACAAGATATGCGCCGGGGTCAACGACCGGTCCGCTGAGCAAGGCCACGTCAAATGAAATCACCACGTCGGAAAATTGCGGGGAAAACGGGCCATATCCTCCGGAGGCCTGGCCATTCGCGCTGATAATATAGGTGGCTATGGGGACATTGGTCAGGCCGTCCCGCTGCAATGCGTTGCCGAGATCGTAGTGAAGACTGGCGGGGTTGGCGAGGTTAAAACCGCCCATATCATTTACGCAGGTGATTTTGGTGTAGTCCACCTGACCGCCAGATACGGAGAAAGAACTTATCACCGCTCCCGACTTGGCCGGTGGGCCATCCGGGGATGCGCCGTAGAGGAACTTCAACCCGCCGACATCATCGGGCGTGGGGGTGCGCTTGACGCCGGTATAATCGCTGTACATCGCAGCGCCCCCGGGACCGGCGGTGTAAGGCTCCGGCGCATAGGTTACAGGGTTGTAGTTGTAACCGTTCGGCGCCTGGTTCGGGTGGTTGAGGCCGAGCGTGTGGCCGATTTCGTGGACGGCCACGGTTTCGACGTCGACGCCGCTGCCGCTGGTGGCCCAATTATACTTTTCATTGAAGTAGATGTCCGTGCTGAGCATTTGCGTGCTGCGGTAAGTGCAGACGGTCAACGCCAGGGTATTCGTCCCAAAGCCGACATCCAGGCCGCCGATCCTTACGGTGAAATTCTGGGGCCGCGAAAACACGTCAACGTTAGCCCCGAGGCCATTGTCCCCTTCGATTGGAACCGTGAAGGGTGTATAAGGCGGGAAATACCACTTCCAGAACGCGTTGTCTATTCCCAACTGGCTGATAAGCGCATCCGTCGCGGGTATTGATTCTCCTCGGGACGGCACGAAATAGGCGTTGCCGCCGGCGAGGGTCCAATTCTCGAAGGCGTCTTGCACCGCGGTGCGCGCGTCGAGGTTGCCGCCCAGAAATGCGTTGTCGACCGTGTACGTCAGGCCGTAAGTCAGGAACGGCACAACGGCATTGGTCCATTTGATGGGGCTGGTCTTGGGGCGGTTGCCCAACAACGAGAATGCATGCGCGGGCATGGTTGCGGCGACGATGAGGAACAATACGGCGAGAGCGCTGACTAAAGCTCTTTTGGCCTTTCCGCTATTTCTCGGATCCTTTGGCATTTTGGCAACCCTCGGAGTCCGCGTTACGAGTGTCATGAACACCCCAGGCATAGTAAAACATCTTGCTTTCTCGCAACCGAGCAAAGGGTTCTGTTCGACCATTGGGTTTCTGGTTACCCTTTTAACTATTGCAGGGACTATTTTGTCTTATCGCATTTATCCCTTGCCCTTTATACGCCCCTCCGGATATAAACAAAACACCCTGAACTCGTCCATATAAGCCGAGTCAGGAAAAGCATATAATTCTAAGTTTAACGCCGCCTTCTGATTATGGTCCCTATTACAACTCCAATACCGCTCAGCCCCAATAGAATCGTGGATGGCTCCGGCACGTGCGGCGGATCCGGTACAGCGCCCAATGTGGGAATATTGCCGGTGAGCTGTCCCGTGCCCTTCACGAGTGCGGTGGGATTTGTCGGCGACACATCCGCGTTGTGGAAGGTCACAAACATTTCCAGCGTCTTGCCGCTTGCCAGCCGCAACCGATTCTCAGGAATCGGAGTTCCTGTGTTGCCGAATTCCAATTGAAACGAATTGGTATCGCTTTCTGTGTTCAACCGCTTCAAGGTAACGCCGACGGACGAGGCCCCGGTATTATAGCCCGCGGCCACCAAGGTCAGTTGCTCTGTCTGCAATGACATGGCCACCTGCATATAATCCAAGTAGGTCGTTGAACTCTTAAGCGTGAAGATTATGGTGAGATCGTCCTTGAGTATTTCGTTCGTGTTGTCGCCGTTAAGATCAATCGGCACCACAGCCTTGCGCGCCGTCGTAGTCAACGTGCCCTTGACGCCAATGCCGGAGCCGAAAGGCGATACCAAAGGGGTTCCGACGACAGGGCCAAAATTAAAATCAGTTGGAGAGACGGTATCAACAAATCCAGATACCTGGTATAGCGGCGTCACCAGCGCTGCCTCTGCGGATAGTCCACCCGCCAGAAGCAGCACAGCGCAAAACACCGCCGGTATCAGATACCCTTTCTCGTTTCGCCTCATGGGCTTTTTCCCCTTGTTTGATGAAAGCCCGCTTTAATCTAGTGCACTACATGCTAACGAATTATCACACGCCTTGCAATTCCGGCGATTCCCGCGAGACCGCTCAAAACAAGCGCTATTGACGCCGGTTCAGGAATGGTCTCAGGCGGAGGTCCAAACGCCACCACACCGCTGATTGTCTCACTGACAGCAAAGCCCGTGTTGATGAAAACGGCGTACACGACGTTGATGTCAACATTGGCCGTCGTCGTGATGTACAGTTCCGTCGTGGCTCCGGCGGGGAGACCGATGTTGTCGCCCGCTTCCGGGTTCTTGAAATTGAAGTCGAGGAACGTGTAGCCGCTGTCCGAGCCGTCTGCGGCCATGGCAGGTGCCGCATTGGGATTCAGGCCGGTGTAGTAAGTGTTGTAGCCGACGGCGGTGATTTCGTTGATTGCCAGATCAGGCGGGAAGAATGTGGCCAGTTCAAACGTGTCCACGGAGTCACCGGGGGCATCCATCTCGATTCGATAAACAAACGTATACGATGACAGACTCTGGAATGCTGTCGCAGTCAGCGTTCCGGAGAAAGACCCTTCCGCTTCGATAGGCACGCTGATTGGCCCAATAATTAGGCTGCCGAACTGTGTGCTGTCGTTGAAACTCGGACCCGGTATCGGAGCGACAGGTGTGAGGGTCAACGGCGTGGCATATGCCGCCACGGTGACAAGCAACAGAATAGGCAGACTCAGACTAAGCACTGCTAATCTTTTTTTATCCACAAGTTTGCTCCTATACAACTTTTTAATGGGACCTAAACACCACGATACATTTAAAACGCTCTCTGCAACATTTTGTAGTCGGTAGTTACACCACCTCCTTTGATGATTGTTATACCGCCGCTGTTTGTTGTTAATCCCACAAAGAAAACCGACAGGGAAACCTGTAGCGTTGCTACACGCTTTCCTGTCGGTTCTTAACCCGCTCCATACCTCCACCTCTATAAAATCAACGACCTTAGGATTAACAATATTTCCCTTGCCCATACTAAAACCAAGTACTGAAGTATAACCGGTTATTGCCATTTGTCAAGACCAATTATAAAAAAAATACTGGATTTCGCTCTTTTTTGAAAACCAGCGCCCTCAGGCATTTTGGTAACTTCTTGGACGGATTGGCTTAAGGAATTGGAGCCCCGTAATGTTCTTCCATGCGGTCAATTCCCCCGGCGGTTGCATATAAGTATAATCGCTTACCGCCCTTAGATGCGGCAAGCCCCGCCAATTACCGGAATGCCGGGTTGTTCAGCGCCCAGAGCGCCAAGCCGGCCGCGAAAATGGCCCCCAATAGGTACGTGAACCAGTGCGCCTCTTTTCCCCTGCCGGAGAGCAGTTTTATCAGGGGGTACGACACGAAGCCGATGGCAAGGCCGGTTGTGATGCTGTAGGTGAGCGGCATTAGGATAACGGTGAGAAAGGCGGGGATGGCCTCGCTGAAATCCGCCCAGTTTATGCGTCCTATATTGCCCATCATAAGGACTCCGACCACAATGAGCGCTGGGGCGGTGATGGGGTAGAAGTCCTGCCCTCCTGCTCCCTTAATCCCGCCGCTGAAGGCGGTGACGAGGGGGGTGAAGAATAATGCGAAGATGAAAAGCAGGCCGGTAACCATGTTCGCCAGTCCGGTGCGCGCCCCCTCCGCCACGCCGGCGCTGCTTTCGATGTATGAGGTAACGGTGGACGTGCCGAGCACCGCCCCGGCCACGGTGCCGATGGCGTCGGTGAAGAGCGCCCGCCCGGCGCGGGGAAGGCGGCCGTTTTCGTCGAGGAGGTGGGCCTGCTCGCCCACGCCTATGAGGGTTCCCACGGTGTCAAAGAGGTCGAAGAAGAGCAGGACGAAAACCGGCGCAAGGTAAAAGCCGAGGTTGGCGAAAATGCCGACGACGTCCATCTTGAGGAATACCGTGCCCATGTGCGGGAGGCCGAATATCGCGGCCGGCCTTTCCATCAGTCCCGCCAACATCGCTATGACGCCCGTCATTATAAGGCCTACGAGGATGGCGCCTCGGATTTTGGCGGCCATAAGCGCCGCCGTGATGACAAGGCCTGCCAGCGCCACCAGCGCGTAAGCCGGGCGCAAATCGCCCAGTTGCACCAGCGTCGCGTCGCTGTGCACGACAATGCCGGCGTTCTTCAGCCCGATGAACGCGATGAACAGCCCTATCCCGGCGGCGATGCTGTATTTCAGCGTCGTGGGGATTGTGTTGATGATCGTCTCGCGTATCTTGAAGAGGGTGAGGAAGACGAAGAGGAGCCCTTCGATGAAGACGATGCCCAGCGCGATCTGCCATCGTACTCCCATCTGCCCGCAGATCCAGTAACTAAACAGCGCGTTCAGCCCCATGCCGGGCGCCAGCGCGATGGGGTACCTGGCCAGGAATCCCATGAGGATCGTGGCGAACGCGCTCGCGATGCACGTGGCGGCGATGACGCCGTTGTGGTCCATCCCCGTAACGCCGAGAATTTGCGGGTTCACGAAAATAATGTAGGACATGGTCATGAAAGTGACCAGGCCTCCGAGGAGTTCGGTGCGGATGGTGGTGTTGTTCTCCTTTAGCCTGAAGAACCGTCGCAGGGCTTCCATTTTCCACTCCCCCGAAAATGTCCTCTTGGAAAGGATTATTTTATGGCCGATGCGAATCGGCGGCGAAGTGCTCTCTCGCGCGGGTTACTGCGTGGCGTCGTCCTTTTGTTTCTCCCCGTTCTCCTCTTCCTTGAAAGGCTCCAGCGAAAAGGAGCCGTCCTCCTTCTTCACCAGTTTCTGGATGCGCTTTTCCGTTTTTTCGAGATACTGGTAGCACTCCTTAAGGAGTTTCACGCCCGCCTCGTACTTGCGGATGGAGTCCTCCAGCGTCAGTTCCCCGCCCTCGAGCGCCTCGACGATTTTTTCGAGTTCGTCCAGCGATTTCTCAAACGATTTTTTCTCGGGCATAGGCTTGCGTCCTCCGGAAAGCAGTCGAAACGGTCTTGACACGGGAATAATATTCACGCGCCGCACAATTGTCAAAGCATTTCCCGCCCTTTTCAATCTTGCACACCGCGCAAACACATTGCTCCTTCGCACGTATTTTCTATCAGGCCCGCCGTATGCGGCGGGGCGGCGTGGGGTGAAATCCGCCGGTTTCCTCTTGGAGGAAGGACCGGGCAGTGGTATAATTCGCCCCTTTCGTCCAATTGTTCTTATAAACACATAGGCGTTTTATCGGAAAGGTCTGACTATGACAAAGAAGCTATTTGTTGCAATGCTTGTAATGGCGATGGTCATCTTTGCAGGCGGCATTCTGCCGGCGGCGCAGAAGGACGCGCCGGCCGCCCCGCCGCAGGCTGATAACGCAAAGACCGCCATAAGCAAGATTTCCACGGTAATGTTTCTCGACATTTTCCCCCGTTCCACCGGCGAGGACGAATTCTACATTGTGATGAACAAGGAAGACCTCGGCGCCGCCAAGGCCGTTTCCGAAACCGTCGCGGCGGGGCTGGCGCCGTTGGGCGTGCCTCCGGCCGCCATAGCCATGACGAACGGCAATCTTGTGAAGGTTGTCGTTCCGCAGCAGTACAGGCAGTTCGCGGCGCTTCTCGCGGCGAAAGTCAACGACCTGCAGGTTACCCTTCCCGAACCCGCCGCCGCGGCCCCCGTCGCGGTGGACGCCCTCATCGACACGCTCAAGAACGACCCCGATGAGCAAGTGCGCATGAGCGCCGCAATCGCGCTCGGCCAGCGCAAGGAAATGGCCGCGTTCAAGGCGCTCAGCGAGGCCGCAAAGGGAGAGAAGGGCTGGATCCGCCGCGCCGCCATCTACGCCATGGACTTCTTCCAGCAGAATAACGCCGCGGAGATGCAGCAGTGGCGCACGGAGTTCCTCACCGCAGCCCAGCAGGCCATCGTCATCCTAAAGCAAATCGAGGATGCCCAGAAGAAGCCGCTCGGCGACGCGGAACTGCAAAAGCAGATTACCGACCTCAAGGCCGCTTTCGCAAACGTGCTTAACTATTATTCCCTCTTCCGCTCCGGCGAGGACGGCGAACTGGCCGACGACATGAAGACCCTCGCGGAGGTGATTACATACGCCCACCAACTCTATCCCGACGAACCCAGGGTCTCCATCGACAAACTCGTCCGGGCAGCCTACAAGGGCCTCGGCGACTACCTTGACCCGTTCAGCGTGGTCTGGACCAAGGACGAGTACGAAAAGTTCTCCCAGAACACCAGCGGCCAATTCGTCGGCATCGGCGTCTACATCGACAAGGACGAGCAGGGCTTCGTCATCGTAAGCCCGATATTCGGCTCCCCGGCCTACCAGGCCGGCCTGCAGGCGCGCGACCGCATCCTCAAGGTTGACGGCCAGGACATCAAAGACCTCGACACCGACGCGCTGAAGGCCAAGATTACCGGCGAAATCGGCACCATCGTGAAAATCACCATCATGCGCCAGGGCTGGGACGCGCCGCACGATTTCGAAATCAAGCGCGACACCATCAAACTGCCGCTCGTCCTTTCCGCCGTGCTGCCCGGAGACATCGGCTACATCCGCCTGCTCCAGTTCGCGCAGGAATCTCCGCAGGAGTTCCAGACCGCGCTTGACGAACTCAACAAGCAGGCGCCCCTCAAGGGCCTCATCATCGACCTGCGCAACAATCCGGGCGGCACGGTTCCGTCCACAGTCAATATCGCAAGCATGTTCCTTCCCGTTGCTGGGAAGGACGGCAAGCCCATCGTTGTAACCGAGTTCAGGGGCCGCAAAGAGAATCTCAACGCCAACGAGACCCTTTACACCAATCCGATGGTCAAGCGCCAGGCAGACTACCCGATAGTCATGCTGGTCAACAGCGCCAGCGCCAGCGGCGCGGAACTCCTCACCGGAGCGCTCCACGACCACGGCCGCGCAACCATACTCGGCCAGACCACCTTCGGCAAGGGCTGCGGCCAGAACATCTTCCCCATGCTCACCAGCAAGGGCGAAGTCTACTTCAAGATAACCGTCTTCAAATACTACCTGCCCAACGGCGAGTGCATACATCAGAAGGGCATCATCCCCGACGTCATTCTGCCGGTCGAAGAACTCTCCAAGGACCAACTCGACGAAATCTCCAAGAAACTGACTCCCAAGATTCTGGAAGAGTACATCCAGAAATACTGGGCGAACAACACGGCGCTCTTTGAACAACTCGCCCAGAACGACGGCAAAGACGCCTCCAAGTATCCGGGCTTCGACGAGTTCTACAACTCGCTCAACACGACGCTCGACAAGGACATCGTCCGCCGCGTCCTGCACAACCGCGTCCGCGACGAGATTGTGCGCCTGACCTCCAAGCCTTTCGCGTACGACCTGCCGGAGGACAAGGAACTCCAGGACGCGATTTATGAACTGATGCAGAAGACGGGCAGGAACGCCGCGGATGTCCCGGAGTACAAGCCTTACGCGGACTCCGCCAAGGCCACGGTCGAAGACGGCCTCAAGAAGTCCGAGGAAGCCGTGAAGGCGGCGGCTGAAAAGGACGCTGAGGAAGCAAAGGCGGCGGCTGAAGCAAACAAGTCAACGGAGAACGAGGTCCCCACGCCAGCGCCCACACCGACTCCGGCTCCCGCGCCTACGCCTGCGCCTGCTCCGGCTCCAGCCCCGGCGCCCGCTCCGGCCCCAGCGCCGGCGCCCGCACCGGGCATGCCGTGATTCAGCAACCAGCAACGCAACCCCAAGGGGCGGCACCCGCCGCCCCTTTTTCTTTCTCTCACCACAAAGGCGCCAAGCCACCAAGAATTCCAGACTGCATTTCCCGGACAAAGTGTGGGACGGTTTTCAGTACGTCCTGTTTGGCAGGAGACAGAGGTCGTGGCCTGCCTTCAGTCCAATAACAGGTTTCTTTGTGCCTTTGTGTCTTGGTGGTGAGGCGGGTAGTTCAGTCGCGGTCGTCGAGGTTGACGGGCGGATGGGGGACGCGGATGCGCTTGATTTCCGCGGCGCGGCCGGTCTCCGTGTCGATGGCGACGATTGCGCCGCACATCTGCACGTCGCCCGTGGCAACGTCGAAGGGGGTCGGCATGTGCGTGATGAACTTGCTGAGCACGGCCTCCTTGATGCGGCCGATGACGGAGTCGTGCGGGCCGGTCATTCCGACGTCGGTTATGTAGGCCGTGCCTTTCGGGAGGATTCTTTCGTCGGAGGTCTGGACGTGCGTGTGGCTGCCGAGCACCGCGCTGACGCGGCCGTCGAGGTACCAGCCGATTGCGATTTTTTCGCTGGTTGCTTCGGCGTGCACGTCAACGACGATGGTCTGCGTTTCCTTGCGGATTTCCTCAAGCGCGGCATCCGCGGTGAGGAACGGGCAGCGCACGGGCTGCATGAAGATGCGCCCGATGAGTTGGATGACGGCGATTTTCACGCCCGGGCGGAGTTCGACGATGGCGTAGCCTTTTCCTTCCGCCTGCTCCGGGAAATTCAGCGGGCGGATGATGCGGTGGTTTTCCTTGAGAAGCAGGATGACCTCGGCGCGGCGATAGACGTGGTCGCCGGTCGTGACGAAGTCCACGCCGTAGGATAGGAGTTTCTTGAAGAGGTTCGTGGTGATGCCGGAGCCGCCGGCGACGTTCTCGCCGTTGGCTATGACGTAGTCAAGCGACTCCCGTTCCCGCAGTTCCGGCAGGAGGTCGTGCACGGCAATGCGTCCCGGCTTTCCGACGATGTCGCCGATGAATAGTACTTTTAGAATCATTCAGCGCCTTTGAAAGCAGGCTTGAGGCTTGAGACCTGCGGCTTGAGGGAAAATGCGAATAGAAATGCTCAAGCCTCATTTCCTCAAGTCTCACCCCGATCATATCGGGGCCTCTTTATCGCGCGTATTCGACGACGCGTGTTTCGCGGATGAGCGTTACTTTTATCTCGCCCGGATAGTTGAGTTCCTGTTCGACCTGGTTGGCGATGTCGCGGGCCATTTTCATGGCCTGGCGGTCGTTGACCTTGTCGGCGTTGAGGATGACGCGGAGTTCGCGCCCGGCCTGTATGGCGAAAGCGCCCTGGACGCCGCTGAAGGTGTTGGCGACCTCTTCGAGCCGTTCGAGGCGCTTGATGTATTTCTCAAGCGTTTCGCGGCGCGCGCCGGGCCGTGCGGCGCTGATTGCGTCCGCGGCCTGTGTGATTACGGCGTAGAGCGTGCGCGGCTCGATGTCCTCGTGATGCGCGCCGATGGCGTTGACGACTTCCGGACGTTCTCCGCAGCGCTTTGCGATGTCCGAGCCGATTGCGGGGTGGCCGCCTTCGACCTCGTGGTCAACGGCCTTGCCGATGTCGTGCAGCAAGCCGCATCGCGTCGCCATGTTCACGTTGATGCCAAGTTCCCCGGCCATTGCCGAGCAGAGGTGCGCGACCTCCTTGCTGTGCTGCAGGACGTTCTGGCCGTACGAGGTGCGGAAACGCAGGCGGCCCATCAGCAGCACTTCCTTGGCGTGTATGTTGTGCAGGCCGAAATCGTAGCAGACCTGCTTGCCGGTTTCCTTGATGAGTTCGTCGACTTCTTTCTGGCTTTCGGCGACGAGTTCCTCGATGCGCGACGGGTGTATTCTTCCGTCGGCAATCAGGCGGTCCATGGCCCTGCGGGCGACTTCGCGCCGGACGCTGTCGAAGGCGCTGATGACGATGACGCCGGGCGTGTCGTCGACGATGACATCCACGCCGGTGGCCTTTTCGAAGGCGCGGATGTTGCGCCCTTCGCGGCCGATGATGCGGCCTTTCATGTCGTCGCTCGGGATGTCGATGCTGGAGACCGTGGCCTCGACGGTGTGGTCCGCGGCGCAGCGCTGGATGGCCAGCCCGATGATGTTGCGCGCCTTGCGCTCGGATTCTTCCTTTGCGGCCTCAAGGCGCTTGGCAATCAGTTCGTTAGTTTCGTTGGTTACCTCGGTCTCGATTTTCTTGAGCAGCAGGTCTTTCGCTTCGTCGCGGCCTAGTCCGCTGATTCTCTGGAGTTCTTCCTTCTCTTTCTCGATGAGGGAAGCGAACTCGTTTTCTTTCACGGTCAACTGCTTTTCTTTTTGCGAGACGCCTTCTTCCTTTTCGTCGAGTTGTTTTTCCTTTTTGTTGAAGATGTCGATTTTCTTGTCCAGGAGGTCTTCCCGCTTTATGAGGCGTTTTTCGGTGTTGGAGAGTTCTTTGCGTTTTTCCTCCGTTTCACGGTCGAACTCTTCTTTCCTGCGGTAGACTTCTTCTTTCGCCGCTATTGCCGCATCTTTTCTGATGCGCTCGGCCTCGGCGCGGGCCTCTTCGGCGGCACGTTTCGCGCGTTCGGCGGCGCTGTTCACCTTGCGCTCGGAGACGACTTTGAGGACAAAGTAGCCAATCGCCGCGCCCAGCGCGAGAGCCGCAATGCCGACCAGGATGATTGTCCCGATCGGGATGTCAGGTAGTGTAGTCACGGCAAACCTCGCTTACTGGTTATCGTGGGACTTGCGTCCGCACGTCTGGTAAAGATAAAGAGTCAGATTGGCCGGGCAGGAATGCTGCGCTGGTATGAAATCAGTAAGACAAGGCACACGGAAATGTTGCTATGCAGCCCGAGAACTGCGCACTTTCACCCAGGCGGGACAAGCCACTTCGTCTCGCCCGTTCCCCTGAAATATGTGGTCACAAAGGGAATTCGCATTAAGTGTTGCCGTTTCTCAGAGTCCAGTTGCATTGCACACATCGCTTCGACGAGCCCTCGCGGGAGGGCCGTGCTTATATTTTGAACAGCGCCAAAGCGCCTTCAAAAGGTTTCGTGTACCTCAATCTATTATAATGCAGCTTTCTGCCAAGCCGCGTTAATTATAGTTTACATTCACATATCGGCAGCGTCAAGTGATTTATTTATTTTTGCCTTTTATTTGTTTTTGACAGGAAAAACCGGAGAAATGCGGATGTGCTGGTATGTGTCGTGCGTTTGCTGGAAATCCAGGTTTCTTTTTAGCACCTTATCCTATCGCAACCCATTAACCCGCTTGATGTTACAGCCTTGACGTTACCGGCGGCGCTCTCCCGCCACAGTTGCCGGACAAGCACATATGCGCTTGTCGTATCCCGCGAAACAAAAGCGCCGCGACGGCTTTCGTTCATAACCATCGTAGCGCGTTACGGTTGCAAGTGAGTTGTTTCGCCGGTTCCGGGTTCGCCCGTGAGAAAGTCACCCAGATAAAAGCATGTCAGTTTCTTTGCGTTCCCCGATAAGTCGGGGCTTCCTTCGGTCGCTTGGTGGTTAATCTAAATCCCCGCCGCGTTCACGTACCGCATGCGCAAATCATACAGAACCCCGTCCAGTAGTTTGCTCTCGTCCGGCGTGATGTTGCCTGCGGTCTTGTCCCTCAGGACTTGCAGCATGTCGATGGTGTATTTGGCCTGCTCAAGGTCCTGTTCCTTCTTGCCGGTGAAGGGATTTTCGATTTCGCCCAGGAAAAGCAGCGCCTGCGACGCCATGGTGGAGAACAGGAGCGAAAGCGTCGGCTTCGGCAGGGTAGGGCGCACCTTCGCGCCGGATGCGTCGGCCCC
>Ga0315284_10010748_pt1 | contig 13034 bp, 10 predicted proteins | sample YL17G09_16_MG_FD_203696 | JGI IMG/M metagenome (GOLD analysis project Ga0315284, IMG submission 203696) | Sediment microbial communities from Yellowstone Lake, YNP, Wyoming, USA - YL17G09_16 | ecosystem: Environmental > Aquatic > Freshwater > Lake > Sediment | place: USA: Wyoming | collected... | reverse complement strand
GTGGCGCCATCGCGGACCACCGCGTTCGCTCGCTCCAACCGCAGTTCCGCAAGCGCGACGAGCTCTTTCCGCAGTTCACCCGCCGAGGCGCGCCACGCCTGGGCCGGCATCCCGGCCTCCAGCGGATGCTCGGCGTGGAAGCGCCGCAGGGCGCCGACGAACTTGTCGGCCACCTCGGCCACCACCGCATCAGGTGCGAGCCAGTCCCCGTACCGCACCAGGTCGTCGGCGGGAATGGCGCTCAGTGCGGCGGCCAGGCGCGGGCCGTCGAGCCCCGACGCCACTTCGAGCTCGGAGAGGCTCAAGCCTCGGCGGCCCCGGCGCGACACCAGCATCCGGACGCGCTCGCTCGCGGAACCCGGCGGGCGCGGCAGCACGAGCCGCCGCCTGCCCCGCTGCGGGGGGAGGTCGTCCGCCCACGGGTCCACCACGACGCCGCCCCCGATGGTCGCCACAGGCGAGTACGACCGAACGACGAAACGGTCCCCGCTGCGGGCCGTCAGCGGCTGTTCCAACAGCAGCCGCGCGGCGACCGCGACGCCCTCACTCGACGCATCGGCCACCACCCGCGCCATCGTTTCGCTGGTGCCGTGATGGATGCGGACCCGGGCGCGCGGACGCAGCGACCGGCGGCCCTCGAGCAGCCACAACTCCACGTCCATCGCCCGCGCCAGACGCCACCCGTCTCCGCTCACCACCACCGCGCCCCGCTCGGCCTGTTCGCGCGCCAGGCCGACGAGCGCGAGCGCGGCCCGGCGGCCCGGCTCCGCGCGCTCGGCCCTCACCCCGTGCACCTCGACGCTGCGCACGCGCGCCTCCGCCCCGGACGGGAAGACCCGCACGCGATCTCCCTCCGTCGTGCCGCCGCTCCAGACGGTGCCCGTCACGATCGTCCCGGCTCCGGGCAGCGCGAAGGTCCGGTCCACCGGCATCCGGAAGCGGTCCAGCGTCTCGCGGGGCGGCACCCGCCCCGCTTCCCGCTCCAGGACGGAACGCAGGTCGTCGAGGCCCGCGCCGGTCGCCGCCGAGACCTCGACCACGGGCCAGCCTCCGCCGAATCGGCGCTCCACGGCGCCGCGAACATCCTCCGCCACGAGTTCCCGCCAGGCGGGATCCGGTGCGAGGTCGCACTTCGTCAGCGCCACGACGCCGCGTGCCACGCCGAGCACCTGAAGGATGTCGAGGTGCTCCCTCGTCTGCGGCATCACCCCCTCGTCCGCGGCGACCACGAGGAGGGCGAGATCCACACCTGTGGCGCCCGCCACCATGTTGCGGATGAAGCCTTCGTGCCCCGGGACGTCCACGACGCTGGCGCGGATCGCGCCCAGGTCCAGCGGCGCGAAGCCGAGGTCGATGGTGATGCCGCGGCGCTTCTCCTCGACGAGGCGATCGGTGTCCACGCCCGTCAGCGCGCGGACCAGCGCCGTCTTGCCGTGGTCGATGTGGCCGGCGGTGCCTATGACGACGTGGCGTTCCACGACTCGCGGTCCCAGAAGGCCAAAGCCGGCAGCGGGCGGTCCTCGGCCAGGTGATGGCGAATGAAGGCGATCAGGAGACGGCGGTGCGCGGCCGCGTGGCGCGCATCCAGCGGCGGGTCGGGCCAGCGGCCTTCGAGGAGGGCGTGGAGCGCGTCGCGGTCCTCGCTCACGAGCCGCGTGGGGTGCGCGGCGTCCCGCTGGTGCGCCCTGCACAGCGCCCCACCCTGCGCCGCCGAGAAGGCGACCGCCCCCTGGACCGGGGTGCCGCACGCCGCGCAGCGATCCAGCACGGGCTCGAAGCCGAGGGCGACGACGAGCCGCCAGCACGCGGCGAGTGCGGCGGCCTCCTCCCCACCGGCACCGGCGCGGTCGAGCGCGTCCAACCCCTCCTCGAGCGCCACGAAGGACTCCGGGTGCGGCTCGGCGGGGGCGCATTTGAGCGCCAGCTCGACCAGGGCCGAGGCCGCTCCGAAACGCGCCATCTCCTCGGCGATGTGGGAGTGCCCGCGCGTGAGATCGAACCCGCAGAGGGTGTGGAGGTCGGTCTGCGCCTTGATCCGCACCGTCGCCGTCCCGACGGCGAAGAGGTCGAGGCCGGCTCCGCAGCGGCTCTTGGCCCGCCGCGCGCCGCGGGCGAGCGCGCTCACCAGCCCGTGATCGCGGCTCAGGAGGCGCACGATCTTCGACGTCTCGCTGTAGGGCGTGACCTTGAGGACGATGGCGGGCGTCGTGATCAGCGGCATCGCTTCAGCGTGCCACCACCGCTCCATGCACGAGGCCGGCGAGGTCGGCGATGAGCCGGGCCGAGACCTGTTCGTCCTGGATGCCGCGGGTCAGGACGACGAGGACGTAGCGCCGCCCGCCCGGCGCGGCGACGATGCCCCCGTCGTGGTGCGTGCCGGTGAACCAGCCGGTCTTGTGCGCCACGCGCACGCCGGCGGGGAGCCCTGCGGGGATGCCCCCGTTGAAGCGCTGACGCTCCAGGATGCCGGTCATCTCGCGGCAGGCACCGGCCGAGGCCGCGCGCTCCTCCGCGATGGCGGCGAACAGCACACCGAGGTCGCGTGCCGTCGTGGTGTTGTTGAGGCCGGCACGGTACGCCTTGGTGTCCTCCACCCCGCGGCGCACCTCGATCGAGTCCGCGCCCAGCGCACGGGCGCTCTCCTGCGCACGTGCGGCTTCGACGCGATCGATGAGGATGTTCGTCGCGAGGTTGCTGGAGACGGTGATCATCAGCTCCACCAGCTCGCTCACGCTCGCTCTGCCTCCGACGCGCCCGTAGAGCGTGCTGTCACTGTCGTCCGCCGGGCTGAGACCGTACGGCGAGCCGTCCACGATACTGCGGAAGGTGTTGATGACGGGGATGCTGTCGCCGAGCCGCAGGCGCCGCGCATCGGCGTCGCGGAACACCTGGATCATCACCGGCACCTTCATCATGCTCGCGGCGTGGAACCGTGTGGCCGCCCCGATGAGAAGGGAGTCGGGCCGGTCCAGGTCCCGCACGTAGACGCCCACGGCTTCGGCGCCGCTGGAACGGACGCGCTCCTCGATCGCGGCGCGGACGGATGCGAGACCCTGCGCGGCGCCCGCGGCCGTGCCGGCCGGCAGGAGCACCGCGGCGATCGCCAGAACCCGGGGGGAGCGCGTCATGGGATTCCACCTTCGGCGCGCAGGCCGACGAGGATCGCGCGGCCCCTCGCGGGGAAGCCGCGCACCTCCTCATAGCGTGCGCCAAGCAGGTTCTCGATCCGCAGCGTCGCCGCCAGGCCCGCGGCGGCCGGCCGGCCCAACAGCGGCAGCGTCGCAGAGGCATCCACCCGCGAGTGCGCCGGCAGCCGCACCCTCGCGACGACGGTCTCGACGCCGTAGTCCATGTCGTCGCGAGCGCCGACGACGTCCACCGACACGGCCAGGGCCGCCGCGGCACGCGCGTACGTCACGACGGCTCCCGCCGCGTGCGCCGGACGCCTCAGCAGTCGCCGCCCCTCGACGTAGGCCGCGTCCGGGCCGGTGTCGAAGCCCGCGTCGAGTACCGATGTTGAAAGGTACGTGTAGCGCCCCTGGGTCGTGAAGCCCGCACCGAGGCGCAGCGTGAACTCCGTCTCGAATCCCGCGGCCCGCGCCGCCGCGACGTTGAAGTAGTTCGGGGCCCCGGCGGCCGGCGGCGCGAAGGTGTACTGGATCAGTTCCGCGAACCGCTGCGTGAAGAATGTCACGGCCATCGTGACGCGGCCGTGTCCGAACGCGATGTCGCCACCGACCTCCCAGCTCCGGGAACGCTCGGGCCTGAGGTCCGGGTTCCCGGTGACGTAGCCCGTCGCGAAGTTCTCGAAGAAGGTCGGCTCCTTGAGTGCGCTGCCCACCGCGGCGCGCGCGCGCACCGCCGGGGCCGGCCGCCACGAGACGCCGGCGCGGTAGGTGGTGAAGGAACCGAAGCGCTCGTTCCGGTCGAGCCGGAGGCCCGCGTTGAACGCGACCCGCCCTCCCGCGTCGGCGACGGCCTGTGCGTAGAGGGCCGCGTTGCGCCGTAGCGCCGCGAACTCGCCACTCGAGGGGCCCCACTGCCCATCCGAAGTGTCGCGGCTCCGCTCGGACTCGCGCTCCAGCGTCCCGCCGAGCGTGACGCTGGTGCCCGGAGCGAGGTAGGCGATGGCGCGCGCGTCCACACTGCGACGCGTCTCGCGGCTCCGGCTCGCGAACGTGAACATCCCGAGCGTGTCGGCGGGGCCGTCGGCCGCGTCGTCGTATCCCAGGTCGGCGGTGGTGGCGCCGAGCAGCATCCGCGCCTCGAGCCTCGGCCCCAGGATGCGGCGCAGGTCGAGCCCCGCCACCGCCTGCCTGCCGGTGGTGAACTGGTTCCGGTCCACGATCCGGCCGGCGCCATCAGTCGGGAAGTGCGTGCGGTGGTCATCCACCCGCGCCGACAGCCGCGCCTCCGTGCGGGTATCGGGGGCGGCCCGGAGGAGCGCGGAGATCTCACGTTTCCAGTAGCCGCTGTTGGACGGGTACGTGCCGGCCGACTCGAAGCGAGACGCCGCCACGCTGAAGCCGGCCCGGTCGCCGCCACCGGCGGCTTCCCCAGCCAGCCGCGACGAGGCCCAGGTGCCGCCGCCCGCGGCGAGGCGCCAGCGCGGTGCGCCGCGGCCGGAGCGGGTGAAGACCTGCACGACTCCCGCCACCGCATCCGAACCGTAGAGCACGCTCGAGGGGCCGCGCACCACTTCGATGCGCTCCACGTTGGCGGTGGAGAGGTGCGCGAAATCGAAGGCGCCGCCGGGCGCGTTGACCGGCACGCCATCCACCAGCACCCGGACGTAGTCGCTCTCGCCGCCGCGCAGGAAGAGCGAGGCGGGCGCTCCGAACGAGCCGCCCTGGACGAGCGTCGCGCCGGGCACGCCGCGGAGGGCCTCGAGCAGGTCCACGATGCCGCGGCGGCGCAGCTCGTCGCCGCTGATCACCGTGACCGCGGACGCCACCGCCGCGCGGGGCAGCGGCAGGCGCGTGGCGGTCACGACGATCTCGTCCAGCCGGATGGTGTCGCCCGGCTGCTGGGCGACGGCGGGCTGCGCGGCAAACAGGCCGACGGCGAGCGCGACAGCAGCCGTGACGCCGGCGAGCGCGCGAGTGAGCAGGATCATCTTCGGTCTCCGGGAGTGGCGGCACGGCGCTCGGGGTACAGCTGCACGGTGCCGTCGGGCAGCCGCTGCAGCGCCACGGGCCAGCCGAACACGCCCTGGAGGCGGCCCGTTTCCAGCACGCCTTCGGGCGCACCGGTGGCGACCACGCGGCCCTGGTGAAGCAACACGAGGCGGTCGGCGAACCGCGCCGCCAGGTTCAAGTGGTGCGAGACGACGATGGCGGCCAGGCGCCGCTCCCGCACCAGCGTCGCGATCAGCTCGAACAGCTCCATCTCGTGCCGCAGGTCGAGGCTCGCCGTGGGCTCGTCGAGGACCAGCGCATGCGGCTCCTGGGCCAACGCCCGCGCCACGCGCACCCGTTGCCACTCGCCGCCCGAGAGGGTGCCGACCCAGCGTTCCCGCAGCGCGGCGACGTCCGCCAACGCCATCGCCCGGTCCACCGCGTCGCGATCGGCGCGCGCGAACAACCGCCAGCGCCCGAGGTGCGGGTAGCGGCCCATGGCGACCGCCGCCTCGACGGTGATGGGGAACACCGGCTCCTCCCGCTGCACCACCACGCCGACCTCGCGCGCCAGCGCGTCGCGGGTCCACGACGCCACGGGGCGGCCCTGAACCAGCGCCGCGCCGCGCTCGAGGCGCACGAGGCCGAGCAGCGCGCGGAGCGCGGTTGTCTTGCCGGCTCCGTTGGGGCCGACGAGGGCGACGCACTCGCCGGGCGCGACGGCGAAGCCCGCGCCGTCCAGGGACGGCGCGACGCCGGGCGCATAGCGCACGGTCGCGTCGGTCAGCTCGAAGAGCGGGCCGTCCACCGGCGGAGCAGGAAGGCGAACACGGGAACCCCGATGATGGCGGTGACCACCCCGACGGGCAGCTCTACGGGCGCGAAGATGGTGCGCGCTCCCGTGTCCGCGAGGACCAGCAGCGAACCGCCCGCCACGAAGGCCGCGGGGAGGAGTGCGCGGTTGTCGTGGCCGCGCAGGATCCGGATCGCGTGCGGCACGACGAGGCCGACGAAGCCGATGATGCCGGCCGACGCGACCGCGGCGGCGGTGAGGAGCGAGGCGGCGACGAAGACATGCCGCTTGGTCCGCACGACATCGGTGCCGAGATGCTGCGCCGGTTCTTCTCCGAGCGAGAGGAGGTTGAGGGCGCGCGACTCGGCCACGAGCACCGCCAGAGCCGGCGCCGCGTACACCGCGAGCGCGGCCACGGTGCCCCATCCCGCGCCGCCCAAGCCACCCATCAGCCAGAGCATCGCGCTGCGCGCCCCCTGCGCGTCGGTCACCGCGAGGATGCCGCTGACCAGCGCACCCGCGAAAGCGCCCACGACTACACCCGCCAGCACGAGCACGCGGCCGTCCAGCGCCCCGCCCGCGACCGCGGCGAGCCGGTAGACCGACACCATCGCCAGGAGCGCGCCGCCGAACGCCGCGGCCGGAACCGCCCACGGGCTCGCGACTCCCGCCGTGATGGCGAGCACCGCGCCGAGGCCCGCGCCGCCGGACAGGCCCAGGAGGTACGGATCGGCGAGCGGGTTGCGCACCAGCACCTGGAGCGAGGCGCCGGAGACGGCGAGGACCCCGCCCACGAGCAGGCCGAGCGCGATGCGCGGGAGCCGCAGCGACCAGACGATCGCGATGGCCGAGGGATCGCCCCGGCCGGCGAGCGCGGCACAGACCTCCGCGGGACGCAGAAAGGACGGCCCGGCCAGCACGCCCGCCGCGACCGCGACGACGAGCAGCGCCGCCAGCCCCAGCGCGAAGCGGCGACCCGGCACCCGGCGCATCAGCGCACCGCGAGCCGCCGCAACCGCGCGGCGAGGTCGCGCACGGCGAGCGGCATCCGGGGGGACGGGCGCCCGTAGAGCGACCCGTCCAGGAGGAGAAACCGGCCCTCGCGCACCGCCCTAACCGCGCGCCACGGTGGGCGCTCGCCCAGGGGCGGCGGAGCGCCGAGGGTGTCGCTGGTGAGCACCACGATGGCGTCGGGGTCCCGGCGGGCGAGGCTCTCGAGACTGATGGTCGCCGACGACGTGGTCACGTCGTCGAAGAGGTTCTCGGCGCCCGCGTCGCGCAGGATCTCCGCGAGGTAACTGCCCCGCCCCACGGTGACCGGCGGGTCGGTCCACACGTGGACGTAGAGCCGCGGCCGCCTGCCGGTCGGAGGCGCCGCCTCGCGCGCCGCGGCGGCGCGCGCCGAGTCGAAGGCCGCCACCAGGGAATCCGCGACCCGCTCCGCGCCGGCCAGCGCACCGATGAGCCGCGCGGCGCGGCCGACGTCCTCGGCGCGATCCAGGGCGAGCGCGGCGGTGGCGATGCCGAGGGCCTCGAGCCGCCGCGCGGCGGGCCGGTTGGCGGGCGAAGCGTAGAGGAGGACGAGATCGGGGCGGCGCGCGGCGATCGCCTCCACGTTCGGCGCGAGGCCGTCGCCCACGTCGGCCACGTCGCGCACGGCCGGCGGGTAGTCGCACCAGCGCGTCCGCCCGGCGAGCCGGCCGCCGAGGCCGAGCGCGAAGACGATCTCCGTGGTGGACGGCGAGAGGGAGACGATGCGGCGCGCGGGGGCGGAGAGCACGACCGTGCGTCCCCAGTCGTCCACGTACGACGGGCCGTGGCGAGGCGGTTGCCTCGCGCACCCGGCGAGCGGCGCGATCAGGACGAGCAGTGAATACCAGCGGCAGACGGCGAGCCGGCGAGCGGCCACCACTCCCTCCCGCGAGGGGTCCGGGTGGAACGCGATGCGGAGAGGTCTCCTGGCTCCGGGTCCGTCCGCTCGCCTTCCCGGCCGCAGCCAGTGGCATCGTAAGCGGACGGCGGGACGTTCTGTCCCTACCCGTTACAGTGGCGGGGCCGCGCCGGATTCATACCGGCTTCCGGGATCCCCCATCGCGTCGATCAGTTGTCCGAATGCGAATCTGTCAGGCTAATGCGCCCCGCGCAAGCGCGGCGCGCAGGCGCTCCGTCAACTCGGCGCGGCGCGAGGTGTAGCGCAGCCACTCGTCGGCCGGCGTGCCGGCCTCGCGCCCCTCGAAGCGCTCGTCGAGCGCCGCGATCATCGTGGCGAGGACCTCGGGGTCGTCGGAACCCGACACGGGCGCCGCGAAGCTCCGCCCCGCGCCCCCGCGGCGCAGGCCGAGGACCAGCCCCGCCGCGAGAGCCGCACCCGCGGCGACCACCACGATCCACGTGAACCGCCGGCCCGCGCCGCCCGCGGCCTCCAACTCCACGGTGACCTCCGCACCGGCCGCGACGTGCTCCGCGGTGAAGCGGCGGAGGGTCCGGCCCTCGAGCACCATCGACTCCACCGCCCGGATGCCGGCCCCCGAGACCTCCGCCCCGGAAAGCTCGACGAGGAACTCGAGCCGGGCGGTGGGCTGGTCGACGGGAACACGCAGAGTACGGATGCCGCGCGGCACGACGTAGGCCACGACGACCTGCTTGTCGCCGGGCGGGAACGGCGCCGCGACGGCGAGGTGCTCGCCGTCCAGCCGGACGGCCGCGGGCGACACCTCGCCCTCGCCCGGCTCCACCTCCACGATCCCCGCCGGCAGGCGCACCCGCCACGTCGCGGCGGTGCTGTCCGCGACCACCCGGGTCGTGGTGCCGTCGTTGTGGACTTGGAGGATGTCCATCACCCGGTGCGAGCCATCGCGCTCCGCGGCGGTGACCACGATGTGCCGCATCGCGAGGGACAGCGGGGGCCCGGAGGTGCTCGTGTCGTACGCGGCGAGCAGCATGGCGGCCGCGCCCACCCGGTCGCTCGACTCGACTGGGGGCGCGAAGTACCCGATGCCCTGGTAGCGCAGGGAGACGACGTACATCCCGGCCGAATCCGGCCGCGCGACGACGATGCGGAACCGCCCCGCCGCGTCCGTGCGCACCGAGTCCACCGGCCCCTGGCGCTGCGTCCCGACGTGATGGCCCACGACGAACGCGCCAGCCACCGGCAGGCTGTCACTCCCGCTCACGCGCACGACGCGCCCGGCCAGCACCAGCGGGCCGCCCGTCTGCGCCAGCGCCGCGGAGGCGACGCCGCACAGTACCGCGGCGACGCGCAGGCTACGGCCTGAACTTCCCAAAATCCTCGGGGTCCAGGTTCTGGAGGTAGGTCTTGAGCGCGTCGGAGTCGAGCGGGCTCTGGTCGGATTGCAGTTCGATGGACTCGGGCGAGACCAGCTCGAGCAACGTCTCGGAGGCGAAGATCGGGGCGCCGAGCCGGAGGGCCACGGCGATGCTGTCCGACGGCCGCGCATCCACCTGGAAGACGTCGTGGCCATCCCGGTAGATGTGCAGCTCGGCGAAGTAGGTGCTGTCACGCACCGCGGTGATGAGGACCTTGCGCAGCTCGCCGCCGAGGCCGAGGATCACCTGCTTGACCAGGTCGTGTGTCAGCGGGCGGGCGAACTTGATGCCCGCCAACTCCATCGCGATGGCGCTCGCCTCCGCCGGGCCGATCCAGATGGGCAGCACGCGCGTGCCGCCCTCCTCTTGGAGCACGACCACGGGCGAATTCGACGCGCGGTCGAACCCGAGGTGCGCCACGCGCACCTCGACGAGCGGACCTCCCGATGCGTCAGGTCCCAAGGTCCCACGACGCGAGATAGTGCTGCTGCTCCGGCGTGAGCACGTCCAGTCCCACACCCATCGCGGCGAGCTTGAGCCGCGCGATCTCCTTGTCGAGTTCGACGGGCACGTTGTGCACGTCATTCGACAGGGTGCGCCCGTGCTGGAAGAGGTACTCGGCGCCGAGGGCCTGGTTGGCGAACGACATGTCCATCACGCTGGCGGGGTGGCCCTCGGCGGCCGCGAGGTTGATGAGCCGCCCCTCGCCGAGGACGAACACCCGCTTGCCTTCGAGGACCCACTCGTCCACGAAGTTGCGCACCGGGCGCGGTCCCTTGGCCACCTTCGCCAGGCCCGCGAGGTCGATCTCGACGTTGAAGTGGCCGCTGTTGGCGACGATCGCGCCGTCCTTCATCAGACGCATGTGCTCGACGCGGACGACGTCGATGTCGCCGGTGAGGGTGACGAAGACGTCGCCCAGTGGCGCGGCTTCGGCCATCGGCATCACCCGGTAGCCGTCCATCACCGCCTCGAGCGCCTTGACCGCGTCCACCTCGGTCACGATGACGTTCGCTCCGTGCCCCCGGAGCCGCGACGCGACGCCGCGGCCGCACCAGCCGTACCCGGCGATCACGGCCGTCGAGCCGGCCAGCAGCAGGTTCGTGGCGCGGAGGATGCCGTCCACCGTGGACTGGCCGGTCCCGTACCGGTTGTCGAACAGGTGCTTCGTCTCGGAGTTGTTGACCGCGATGACCGGGAACCGCAGCACCTTGTCCCGCGCCATCGCCTTGAGGCGGATGACGCCGGTCGTCGTCTCCTCGGTGGATCCGATGACTCCGGCGACGACGGCCGCGCGGTCGGCCGCCGAGAGCCCCTCGACCCACGCGCGAACGACCGGCGCCAGGTCGCCCAGCCGGTCCAGGGCGATCATGTGCAGCGCCCCGACGAGGTCCGCGCCGTCGTCCATCGTGACGTCCGGACGGTGCGCGAGGCACGCCCGCAGGTGGTCGTAGTACGTGGCGTGGTCCTCGCCCCTGATCGCGAACACGGCGATGCCGTGGTCGCGGACGAGGTGCGCCGCCACGTCGTCCTGCGTGGAGAGCGGGTTCGAGGCGCACAGCGCGACGTCCGCGCCGCCCGCCTTCAGCGTGACGGCGAGGTTGGCGGTCTCCGACGTGACGTGGAGGCACGCCGAGAGCCGGCGGCCGGCGAGGGGCCGCTCGTTCGTGAACCGCTGGCGCAGCAGCCGCAGCACGGGCATCGAGCGCTCCGCCCACTCAGTGCGACGGCGGCCTTCGTCGGCCAGCGCGAGGTCGCGGACGTCGTGGGACGGGGTCGTGGCGGCGGTAGTCATCGTTCCGGGGCTCCTAGCGGCCCGCGCCCATGGCGGCGCCGGCGAGGCGGGTGGCGGTCTCGAGCAGTTCGGCAGCGCGGTCCGTGCGCTCCCACGTGAAGAAATCAATCTCGCGCCCGTCCACCGTTCGCCGCTCGGGCTTCCGCCCGAAGTGGCCGTAGGAGGCCGTGGCCTTGTAGATCGGGTTCCGCAGGTCGAGCGCCTCGATGATGCCGCGCGGCGAGAGGTCGAACTGCTCCCGCACCGCGGCCTCGAGGACCCGCTCCCCGACCGTGCCGGTCCCGAAGGTGCTCACCAGCAGCGAGACGGGCTGCACCACGCCGATGGCATAGGCGACCTGCACCTCGCAGCGGCGCGCGAGCCCCGCCGCGACGACGTTCTTCGCGACCCAGCGCGCGGCGTAGCATGCCGAGCGGTCCACCTTGGACGGGTCCTTGCCGCTGAACGCACCGCCGCCGTGGCGCGCCATCCCACCGTAGGTGTCCACGATGATCTTGCGGCCGGTGAGCCCCGCGTCGCCCTGAGGGCCGCCGACGACGAAGCGCCCGGTCGGATTCACGTGGAAGGTGGGCTCGCCGCCGACGATCCAATCCTTGATCACGGGGCGGATGACGCGCTGCACGACCGCCTGCGCCAACTCGTCGTGCGCGATGGTCGCAGCGTGTTGCGTGGACACCACCACGGTGTGCACCCGCACCGGCCGGTCGCCCTCGTACTCGACCGTCACCTGGGACTTGCCATCCGGTCGCAGCCAGGGAAGCTCACCGCTCTTCCGCGCCTCGGCGAGGCGCCGCGTGAGTCCGTGCGCCAGCATGATGGGCAGCGGCATGAGCTCCGGGGTCTCGTCGGTGGCGTACCCGAACATCATCCCCTGGTCGCCCGCCCCGCCGGTGTCCACCCCTTGCGCGATGTCGGGCGACTGCCGGTCGATGGACGAGAGCACCGCGCACGTCTCGGCATCGAAACCGTAGCTGGCGTCGGTGTAGCCGATGGCCTCCACGGTGCCGCGGACGATGTCGGGAATCGGCACGTACGTGGTGGTCGTGATCTCTCCGCCCACGAAGGCGACGCCGGTGGTCACGAAGGTCTCGCACGCCACGCGGGCCTTCGGATCCTGACCGATGATGGCGTCGAGGATGGCGTCGGAAATCTGGTCGGCGATCTTGTCGGGGTGGCCCTCCGTCACGGACTCCGACGTGAACAGCCAGCGATCCAAATTGCCCATGGCCTCGTGTCGTGGTTGAGGTGTCAGCCTAACCTTGTAACTTACCTTTGCGCGAGCGCCCCGGCAATCGCGCGGAGGGGTCGAGGAGGCGCAGGTCGATGTGGCCGCTGAGGGCCGCGCGCGCGCAGGCGCCGGCCTCGTCCGACGTGCGTGCGGCAAGCGCCGCGGCGGCACATCCCGCGGCCTCGCCCACCGAGATGCGGCGCACCAGCCACTTCACCAGCGGGAGACTCGGCGAGGCCACCGAGAGCACCCGGTAGCCCAGGCCGATCAGGAGCACGACCGCCGCCGGGTCGCTCGCCATCTCGCCGCAGACTGACACCTCGCGCCCGGCCGCGGCGCCCACGGCCTGGATGTCCCGCAGCAGGCGGAGCACGGCCGGGTGGAGCGGGCTGAACCGCGCGGCGAGGCGCGCGTTACTGCGGTCCACCGCGAGCGTGTACTGGGTGAGGTCGTTCGTGCCCACCGACAGGAAGTCGGCGACTTCCGCGAGCCGGTCGGCGATCACCGCGGCCGCCGGTGTCTCGACCATCACGCCCACGGGCACGGCGGACGCCGCCTCGACGCCCGCCCGCCTGAGGGCCCGGGCCTCCTTGTCCACCAACTCCCGCGTCGCCTCGACCTCTTCGACCCGGGTCACCAGCGGGATCATCAGCCTGATCGGGGCGTGCGCCGCCGCGCGCAGGACGGCGCGGATCTGCGGCCGGAAGACTTTCGGCTCATCGAGGCACACCCGGATGGCCCGCCAGCCGAGGAACGGGTTCGCCTCGAGGGGCG
>Ga0315284_10010747_pt1 | contig 13034 bp, 10 predicted proteins | sample YL17G09_16_MG_FD_203696 | JGI IMG/M metagenome (GOLD analysis project Ga0315284, IMG submission 203696) | Sediment microbial communities from Yellowstone Lake, YNP, Wyoming, USA - YL17G09_16 | ecosystem: Environmental > Aquatic > Freshwater > Lake > Sediment | place: USA: Wyoming | collected... | reverse complement strand
GATGTTGGCTTGCAGGCGATGAATTTCATCAATAAACAGGATGTCGCCTTCGCCGAGGTTCGTCAGAATTCCCATCAGGTCGCCGGTCCGCTCCAGGGCCGGGCCGGAGGTGGTAATGATTTTGGAACGCATGGCGTTGGCGATGATATAGGCCAGCGTGGTCTTGCCAAGTCCCGGCGGTCCGTAAAGCAGCGTGTGCTCAATGGGCTCCGAGCGGCGCTTCGCCGCCTCCAGCGCGATCTTGAGTTTCTCCACGACCTTGGCCTGCCCGATGTACTCCTCGAGGGTGGGCGGGCGCAGACTGCGGTTCAGGCTTTCGTCGTCGGCGGATATTAGATTGGGTGATACGAGCCGTTCTCTGGTCATGATGAAATCTTCCAGCCTGAAAAACTTGCCGCCGGACTAAAGGGGGGACTCTTCTTTCTATTCCGGCTTCGGGTGCATCTCCTCAAAGACCTTGCGCAAGAATTCCTCCGACGTTTTCAGATTCTTGTATTTGGCAAAGATTTCGGTCGTCATGCGCTCAGCTTCGGAGCGGGAGTATTCGAGTTGCTCCAGCACGGCGACGGCTTCGAGCTTCAGTTGGGAAACGGGCGCTTCCTCAACCGACAGGGGCTGCTCCGTCCGCGCCAAGGCGAACTTCGCCATCTTGCCGCGCAGTTCAGTGACTATGCGTTCCGCGGTTTTCGGACCTACAAAGGGGAGGCCCTTGAGGAAGGCCGTGTCGCCCTGCTCGATGGCCATGGCGATTTCATTGAGCGGTCTCACCAGGCACTTCAGCGCCCGCATGAAGCCGACGCCTGGCACCGTGGTGAACGCCTCGAAGAATTCCCGGTCCAGCGGGTCCAGAAACCCGACCAATTTCGGAGTCAGGTGCCCGCCGCCCATACTGCCCTCGATGTAATAGATCGTATAGAGGGTCAGCGGGTTCTGCTTCGTCCCCTCGCGAAGCCGGGAAGCAACGCCGGAGGGAACGAGGACTTCGTAACAAAGCGAGTTCACGCGGACCAGCACCGCGTTGCGCCGGATACGTTCGTAGATGACCTCGCCAGTAATCTCGGAAATCAGGGTTCTATCCCTCCGTTCATAACTGTTGCGTTGTGTTCTTTCCGCTCAGCTCCACCCTAGCCGTGGAGCAGGGAAGACAGCTTGTGCCCTGCTGCTCCAATTCGGAGTTGTGGCTTCTTTGTCTGGACCGGCAGGAGAAGCCCGCCTGTCTTCACGCCCAGGGTGTGCACACCGCACAGCGCCGCTGCCAGAGCGTCGGCCACGTCCGGCGGGTGCGGCAAGCTTACCAGCGAGAAGGACTGCTGGATCGCCCGCTGCACCTGCATTTTACCGGCATTTCCGTTGCCGGTGGCGGCTTGTTTGATGCGCTTGGCCGAGTAACTGACCACGGGGATGCCCGCGAGCCGGGCCGCCAGGCAGATTACCCCGCGCGCGTGTCCCATCAGAATGGCCGTGCGCGGATAATCGACGTGACTATACACCTCCTCCAGGCACATCAGTTGTGGGTGAAACTCATCCAGAATCTCCCGCACGCCATCGAAGAGCGTCCCCAGTCGGGCGGCCAAATTATCTCCCTGACTCTTGGGGGACCGAATCACGCCTGCTTCCAGCAGGTTGACGTTGCGCGCTCGACACTCAATGACACCGTAGCCGGTGATGTTCAGTCCCGGATCGATGCCAATGACACGAGTGGGAGCGCTCTTGGCCATGCGAGGCGATTGTAGCATCCCTTGGGGGAATTGCGGAGGGCTTGTAGAGGGGAGACAGTAGAAAATAGAAACTGGAAAATGGGAACGTAAAACTCGAATCTAGGGACTGGGGAATAACGGCCGACAACTGACGGGAGAGTGCTGATAGCTACTTGTCGATGTTCACGGCATCAATCACCCCGATGATGGCCATGTCGATAGGGGAATTGGGGCGGTCGACGGCGGTCATGGCGGACCAACCCTCCGTAACTACCAGCACGCGGTCGCCCACGCCGGCATCCACCGCGTCCATGGCCACTAACGTCTCGCCCTGATCGCTGCCATCCAGATTCAGGGGCTGGACGAGCAGGGCTTTTTTGCCGAGGTGGCTGGGAGCCTTGGCAGTGGCTACGACTTCACCCACGACTCTGGCAATCAACATCAGGATTTGCCTTGTGTGGAATCTTCGGCCTCGGCGCGCTGGGGATGAAGATCGATACGGTCGATGATACCCACGATGGTTCTGTCCGTGGGAATCTCGTCCGGACTCCAGGGGAAACTGGCTTCGCGCCCCCGGCAGCAATAGACAATTTCGCCCGAGCCGGCGCCCACGCTATCGAGGGCCAGGAACTTGGCGCCCTGGTCCTTTCCGTGAGGGTCGATGGGCTGGACGACGAGGATCTTCCTCCCCACAAGCGTAGGGTTCTTCATGGTGGAAACGACTCGGCCGACGATGCGTCCCAGAAACATGGTTAAGGAGCGCGCCCTAAGGCGCAGTTATTTTTTCGCGTCAAGGCTGACGGTGTCCACGACCCCGACAATGGCGGCATCTATGGGGGTGTCCTTGCAGCCGCTGGCCATGCGAGCCGAACTGCCCTGCACGATAATAACCGTCTCGCGGTAACCAGCATCCACCGTGTCCACCGCCACCAGGTAGCCGGACTTGCCGGCGGCCGCAGGGCGCGCGCCGCTCTCCACTTGTTCCGGGGTGAGGGGCGCCACCACCAGCAACTTGCGACCTTCCAGTCGCGGGTCCTTGCGGGTGGCCACGACCGTTCCTACAACTTTTGCCAGTAGCATAGATTGAAGTCCCTAAGCGTAACCGCCGCCGGCCACCCCAGCCATTCCTTGTTCGGACCCCGGTTGTGGCGGCACGTTGACGGCGGGGCTCGCAGTCAGCCCGAAGGAAGGCGCGAGCCGGAACCGTTACTCGGCGTTGTTCTCGCTCTTGCCGATCGGCAGAGTGTCTTCCAAGCTCGGGTGAGGACGGGGAATTACGTGCACGGAAATCAGTTCGCCAACCCGCCTGGCGGCTGCCGCCCCTGCGTCCGTCGCGGCCTTCACGGCGGCCACGTCGCCCCGCACCAGCGCCGTGACGTAGCCGGAGCCGATCTTCTCCCAGCCCACCAACGTGACTTTGGCTGCCTTGACCATGGCGTCGGATGCTTCAATCATGGCCACCAGACCTCGTGTTTCGATCATGCCTAAAGCTTCGCCCATTATCATCCTCCATAAGTGCAACAGGGTCTTCGGCTAACGGCTTGCTCCTCCGGTCTATTTCTCAAACGGTCTTGCGTAAACCGCGCAGTCCGGCCCCGCGGAGGGCAGGGACCCTAGCTGCGCCCTTTCAGGCTCTGTACGGCTGCCGCCACCAGGGCCTCGAGTTCCTGGCGTGACACCCAGAAGCGCTCGAGGCTGCCGCAGGCCCCCCCCGTAACGGGGCAGGTACTCGATCTCGGTATCGGAATCGCGTCCGGCCCGAAGAAGCGCGCGCGCAGGGTCATGAGTTTGTCTACATCGGTTTCGGAAAGCAGCCTTTGCTGACCTAATTGTTCGGTGACGAGCGAGATCTTGGCAAAGTGCTCCACTGTTTCCATCCTGAAGTAAGCGCCCCACAGATCCGGCGCGTAGGTCACGACGCCGTGATTGGCCAACAGCAGAGCGTCATAGCTGCCCACCAGGGGTTCGATTGCCTGAAGCAGATCCGGCGTCCCGGGCGTCCCGTAAGGCGCCAAGGGGATGCACCCCAGCGAATAAACAATCTCGGAGATAATCGCCTTGTTTAAAGACAAACCCGCGGCCGCGTAACCGGTGGCCGTGGCCGGGTGGGCATGTACGACGGCGTTCATGTCCGGGCGGCGTTTGTAGATCAGCAGGTGCATGGCGATTTCACTGGTTACGCCCGCTCGCCCGCTGATCTTCTGGCCCGCGTAATCGATGACGATCAGGTCGTCGGGGGCCATCCGGCCCTTGCTGACGCCGGTCGGTGTGGCCAGGATGCGCTGGTCGTCGAGCCGCGTCGTGATGTTGCCGTCGTTGGCCGCCACGTAACCGAAGCGGTGCAAATAACGGCCAATCTCAACGATGTCCTGACGCAGTTCGTTTTCGGTTTTGGTCATTGCCAATGAACATTTCGCTGCCCCGGCGCCAGCTTCCGCCACCCCGGCACGGAGCACGATGGAACCTCACAGTAATGGAGGGATGGGAGTTTGTCAAGTAATCTGCCCAGAGGGCAGGGGCCGTCCTGCACTTCGGGGTGAGGTGGACCGGTCCCTGCTCGCTTCGCTAAAGGACACGGGTGGTGGATTAGTCGTTCCTCGCCCGGACTCCTCTACGCGTAGATTCCCCGCAACTTAAGGCTAAAGGCCACTCGTTCAATCGCGAGCATATAAGCGGCAATCCGGTTGTTGACGTGATGCTTCTCCCCGTAGGCTGTCACGTTGTTAAACGCGGCGACCATGATGTGTTTAAGTCGCTCGTTGACCATTCCTTCCGGCCAGAAATATCCCTGCCGGTCCTGCACCCACTCGAAATAGGATACGGTCACCCCGCCGGCGTTGGCCAGAATGTCCGGAATCACGAAGACGCCGCGATCAAACAGGATGTCGTCCGCGGGCGACGTCGTAGGACCATTTGCGCCCTCGACCAGAATACGGGTTTTGATCTTGCCCGCGTTCTTGCTGGTGATCACGCTTTCCGTGGCCGCGGGCAACAATACCTCACAATCTTGCTCCAGGATCTCCTGGTTCCCAATCTCCTCCCCGCCGGGAAAGCCCTTAACGGTCCCGTGTTTTTTCGCAAATTCCAACAACTGCGGAAGGTCGAGGCCGTTGGGGTTGAACAGGCCGCCCTCGATATCGGCGACGCCGATGACCTTGTAACCGGCCTCGTGCATGAGGCGGGCGGCCTGCGAGCCCACGTTGCCAAAGCCCTGCACGATCACCCGCATGGCGTCGCGTCGCCAGCCGAAGCGCTTCAAGGCTTCATCGCAGACAATCATGCAGCCGCGCCCCGTCGCCTCCCGCCGGCCCAGGGAGCCGCCCAGCTCGAGCGGTTTGCCGGTCACCACGGCCGTGACGGTGTGGCGTAAATGCATGGAGTACGTATCCATGATCCACGCCATGGTCTGCTCGTTGGTGTTCATGTCGGGGGCCAGGACATCGCGCTCGGGACCTATGAAGTCCAGGATTTCTGCGGTGTACCTCCTCGTGATCCGCTCAAGTTCCCCCATGGAGAGCTTGCTCGGGTCACACACGATGCCGCCCTTCGCTCCGCCGAAGGGGATGTTCACAACGGCGCATTTCCAAGTCATTTCGGCGGCGAGTCCCCGGATCTCATCCAGAGTCACATTGGGTCCGTACCGGATTCCGCCCTTGCAGGGCCCACGCGCGATGCTGTGCTGGACGCGATACCCATCGAAAACATCGAGTTGTCCATTGTCCATGACGATGGGAAGGTGCACGAGAACCTCGAGGTCGGGATGTCGCAGATACTTCTGCAAGCCCTCGTCGAGACTCAGCTTCTTGGCGGCGACCTCGAATCGGGCCGCCACTGACGCAAGCAGGTTTAACTCCGAGTTTCCATCCAAAACGGTCATGATTCCCCCCGGTGCAGATGATCCCCGACTCCTTCATAGAGGCATTATAACAGACGATTATGCTAACGATTAAATACGTTTATGGGAGACTCCGTGCTCCGTGGCAAATTTTGCGGGGGCGGCCCGTCGTGAAGTCAGCGCTGGAAATGCCGCAACGACATTACGGAGGAACGCCACGATCCCAAGGAGACCGCTGCGTGATTTCTTCGCCGATGCTTAAGTTTGAATCAAGAGCCGAACGGTGGATGCTGACGCGATTGTCGGAGTGGCGAGCGGCGAAAGGGGATGATTTGCGGCTGCCGCTTCCAGTTGTTTCTGACTTAAGAGCGTCCAAGCCGCTTTTTCGCGCATCAGGCGGGCCACTAAGGCGAAATGCATGGCATGACCGGCGCGCTCGGCAATGACGTGACCAATTAGGGGATGTCCCAGCAAGGAGAGATCTCCCAGCAAATCCAGGATCTTGTGGCGGCAGAACTCATCCGGAAAGCGCAGGCCCTCCGGGTTCAGCACTCCGTCGCGCGTCAGAACGACTGCGTTCTCAAGAGAACCTCCCCGGATCAGGCCGCTGCGGCGGAGTTTCTCGGCCTCCTCCATGAATCCAAAGGTTCTTGCCGGGGCAATTTGCCCCTCATAATTGTCGCGCTGAGGGGAGTATTCGAGTTTCTGCTCACCAATCAGTGGATGGGAGAAGGTAATGTGGTAGGTTATTTGGAATTCCGCAGAGGGGTAAACACCTATTCGCTTACCATCATTAGTCACTTCCACGGGCTTGAGCACCTTGGCGTAAAGCCGCTGGGCGCGTTGGCGGCGGAGGCCCACCTGCCCAATCAGGCGAACCAGCGGTGCGGCACTGCCGTCCAGGATGGGCACTTCCAAGCTGTCAAGCTCGGCAATCGCATTGTCCACGCCGGAGGCGGCCAAGGCTGAAAGCAAGTGTTCGGTGGTCGAGATCATTACCCCTTTCTTCATCAGGGTGGTTGCGTAGCTGACGCGCGCTACATTTCTAGGCTCGGCTGCGATGGCAAACCCATCCAGATCGGTACGTTTGAAAACGATTCCAGTGCTGGCGGGAGCAGGGACTAAGCGCAAATTTACTTTCACTCCGGTATGTAAACCTATCCCGGAAAGGCCACCCGGGGCGTTGAGAGTATGCTGCTGGCCCGAAAGTCTTCCCTCGGCCACATTCGGTAGCGAACCCCGGTCTGCAAGAGTTGTCTGCATCGCGAATCAGTCTTATTCTCAATCAAATACGAGCAGATGCAAGTCCCAAATCAACGAATTTTGTGGCAAAAACGCCACATATTATGAAACGATAGTTGGTTCGTTTTTGTCATCTGGACCATGCCTGGCTGCTGTCACCCACAAGCGAAAACTCCAAGCAAGGGCTCGAACCAATCGCTTTTCTCCTAATTTAAATCTCGTTTCTTCTTTGCATTATGCTAATCGGGCTGGACTGTCCACAATTTACGACCGCAGAGATCCGCATCTTGGGCTGAAAGGCTGTTGCCGCATGCCTACCCCTAGCCATGTCAGGTCTAGTGCCCTTCCATGCTTGGCGGCGACGGGCGGGCCCAAGTATTATACAATGGGCGACCGAAGCTGAATTGGGAGGAGATGTTGGCAGAATCCAAGGCTAGCCCAGATTCGAGTAGCTCAGGCAAGACGCTGTTCCTGCTTGACGCTATGTCCCTGATCTTTCGGGCATTCTATGCCCCGATGCAGACAGCCCTCGTATCTCCGAGCGGTATGCCCACCAAGGCCATCTACATCTTTCTCCGCACCCTGCGGAAGCTCCTGAAACAGCATCACCCGGATCGAATAGCGGTAGCCTTCGACTTGGCCGCGCCGACCTTTCGCGACAAGCTGTTCGAGGAGTACAAAGCCAACCGCCCCGCATTCCCCGAGGAACTTGCCGTCCAGCTTCCTTACGTGCGGCGCTTCTGCAAGGCCCTGGGAATTTCCATGGCGGAGAAGGAGGGCTTCGAAGCCGACGACGTGATCGGCACGCTGGCGAAGGAGGGGGAGCAAAGCGGTCTTGATGTCTTCATTGTTTCCGGCGACGAAGACCTCTTCCAACTGGTTGACGAAAAAGTCCGGGTGCTTAAGCCGGCCCGAGGCGGCAATGAAGAAGAGACTCTCTGCGATGCCGGAAAGGTCAAGGAAATCCTCGGCGTGGAACCTAAGCAAGTTGTTGACTGGCTGGCCCTTACGGGTGACCCGAGTGACAACATCCCGGGCGCGCGGCCCTTGCCGGGGCAGGAGCCGCCGCTGGGGGAAGGAGAGAAGAAGCGGAGCTACATTGGCCCTAAAGGCGCCACCGAGATCATTCAGGAGTTCGGGACCCTGGAGAACGCGCTGGACCACTATGACAAGTCCCAAAAGCCGCTACGGCAGAGCTATCGCGATGCCTTGCGTGACTTCCGCAAGGAGGCTTTGCTCAGCCGTGAACTGGCGACGATTCGCGCGGACGTGCCCCTGGAGGTGAGTGTCGAACAGTTGGTGCCCGCGCCACGAGACCTTCCCGAGCTTACGGCGCTGAGCCGGGAACTGGGATTCTCGTCGCTGCTCAAGGAATTTCTGGAGGAAGCGCCGCCGCCCACAGAATCGTCGGTGGAATCCGAAGCGTTGAGCACGCGCGAGGCCGTCGCGGATTGGCTCAGAGGTTTGGAAGCCCGTGCGGCGCTGGCGCTCGCGATGGCCGTGGAGGGTGGGGAGAGTTTTGATGGCCGGTTGGTCGGTCTGGGCCTATCGGATGGCAAGCGCCTGGCAAGTATTCCTCTGGCGCACTCGCCGGAATTGCTCGAACCGCTCCGCGCCGCTTTGTGCGACCCGGCTTGGCCCAAAACGGTTCACAATGCAAAACTTCTTCGGCTGCTGCTCGCGAAGGAACGGATCAATCTGGCGGGCGTCGCGGATGACACGATGCTCTATTCGTACCTGCTGGAGCCGCTGGCTTCCAGCCACGCACTTCCGGAGGTGGTGGCGCGACGCTTGGCGCGGAAACACTCGGGCTCGGTGGCGGAAGCGGCGGGCGTCACCCGGCAACTCGCGGCCCTGTTTGTTCCCGAGGTGGCCCACGAGGACCTCCAGCGCCTTTACGATCAGATCGAGTTGCCGCTCGCCGAAGTCCTCGCGGATGTGGAAGCCGTCGGCGTGCGGATCGATCCTGCCATCCTCGTAGTGATGTCGGGGGAATTCGACAGGGAACTGACTTCCTTGACACGTGAGATATACGATCTGGCGGGCGAGGCCTTCGATATTGAATCGCCCAAGCAACTGGGCGAGATTCTTTTTGAAAAGCTGAAGCTGCCGGGCGGCAGGCGGCTCAAGAAGAGCGGTCAGTACTCGACGGACGCCTCGGTGCTCGAGTCGCTGGCGGAGCGCCACGAATTGCCGCGCAAGATCATCGAGTACCGTACGCGAGCCAAGCTGAAGTCCACTTACGTCGATGCCTTGCCGAAGTACATCAATCCTGCCACGGGCCGCCTGCACACCAGCTTCAACCAGACCGTAGCGCGCACGGGCCGGCTTTCCTCGTCGAATCCGAATCTCCAAAACATCCCCATCGGTGACGAATTTGGCCTGCGGATTCGCTCGGCTTTCGTCGCGGAGCCCGGCTGGCAGTTGATCTCCGCTGACTATTCGCAGATCGAGCTGCGGGTGCTCGCCCATATGGCGGAGGACCCGCTGCTGATCGAAGCTTTTACGCGCGGGGAGGATATCCACTCGCGTACGGCGCAGGAAATCTTCGGGGTGGTCGCGGGGCTGCAAACCCACGAGCATCGCCGGATGGCCAAGGCCATCAACTACGGCGTAATTTACGGGTTGAGCGCGTTTGGCCTGGCGGCCCGCACCGGCACCAGCCGGACCGAAGCCCAGCAGTATATCGACGAGTATTTCCGCCGTTACGGCAAGGTCAAGGAGTTCCTCGACGGGTGCGTCGAGGAGGCGCGCCGGACCGGGCGGGTCCGCACGCTGTTCGGCCGCTTGCGGCCCATTCCCGAAATCAACAGCCGGGATGCCAACGCTCGCAACCGCGCCGAGCGCGAAGCCATGAACACCCCCCTGCAAGGGACCGCCGCTGATTTGATGAAGCTGGCCATGGTCAAGGTCCACGCGCGCCTGGGCCGCGAAAAGCTGCAAACCCGCATGATCCTGACGGTCCACGATGAACTGGTTTTTGAAGCGCCCCAGCTGGAAGTTGAGGCCGCGCGCGAAATCGTCAAGGCCGAAATGGAGGGTGCCTATTCTATGAAGGTTCCCATCCACGTGGACCAAGGCGTAGGGCAAAACTGGAAGGATGCGAAGTAGCTGTTTTGCGGCCGCGGGGGAGCGGTGGCTAAGGTGGCCGCCGCTCGCAAATTGGCGGCACGGCTCAATTGGATGTTGCGCACGCTAACGTCGTACCCAGATTTGTTCGCATCGAGAGCAGCCTGATTTGTACCAGGGTCGGCATTGCCAGACCGTTCGACTGAGTAGGCACTCTCACAACTGGCGCAGACTGGGTGTTCGGATGGAAGAATCATGGCCGAACTGAAAGGCCGCATCGAGGGGTGGCGGAACTTGCTTCACCCATAATGATTCAACGCTGACGCGCGTGGAGCTTCGGTCTCCAAACCCTTGGCTCCCCAGAGTTGCTCACCGCAACTCCCGGGAGGTCTATTGGCCTGACACCGCCTTTGCCCTTATCGATGGTACAAAACTTCGGTCAGGTCACGTGAAGTTACCAGCCATCACGCCCGCCAGGACTATTTGAGCGCGGTAGTTCCCTTGACCCGCACGGTAACGATCTCAAACGGTTTGACAGGGAACTGGAAGCTGTGCCCAGAGACGGATAGCGGCTTCTGATTCTTTTCCACGGCGTTGCAGATCCAGCCGCTGTCCAGATTAAGGATCGGCACCTGCACGTTCACCGTGCCGGGTTTGCCGTCCACTTCCACAAACCGCAGGATCGTTCCTTGATCGTCCTCGGCGCGCTTCCAGGTAACCAGCACGGCATTCGGCTGGTCAACCTGCAGGAAGCTGCCTTGGGCAGAATCGAGCGGGCGCGGAGGGGCGATAGCCTTATCTTGCGTCTTGATTTCATCGACTTCGATCGGGGACATCTCCTCCCAACCCAGGCGGCTTAGTGCTCCCGGGCTCAAAATCGGTCCGCTCGTGACGGCATACCGGAACGTATAATCGCCGCCTTGCCCGGCCGGCCAGTTTGTTTCCCAATAATTGCTCATCAGGTAGGAGAAAATGCTTCCCTTTCGGCTGCCGAACTCCTTCGGCCACGCGCCGCGAACAACGTCACCCAGCGTCACCAGGTGGCCATCCACGGGAACCAGGGCTGCGGTGACGTTATCCTGTTCCGCGGCAACCCAGTGCTGCACACTGAACCACTCCAGGTTACCGCCCTTCATGATGTCCCGGGCAGGATTGACGTATCCGTTCTGAATCTCGTAACGGAATTCCGGATGGTCCATGGCGAACGGGAAGGCGAAGTACACGGCCTCCTTAGTGTAGACCTTGGTCTTGTTCACCCGATTGATGAATTCGATTTTTTTCTGGCTGTCGAACAGGATGACCTCGGTCTCGACGCGCGGTGTATTGACCGCGGAGCTTTCCATCTTTGCTACCGTGCCAAACACCGTCTTCACCATGGAGATCAGCTTGCCCCCGCTCGCGCCATGCGGCTCGAGTTCAGGTTTGGGCAGGGTCGGTTTGTACTCCAGCGCGAGGTTGCGCGGCTTGTCGGCGCCCGTCACATAGACGAACTGGTTAAATCGGTATGGACTGGACGGGTCCACGAGTTCCCGGTTCAGTTCTTTGTCCAGAATGCTCCGTACGCTGCCCGTTTCGGGATCGAGAACCACGCGGTAATAGGGGCTTTCCATCGTTGTCGAGGTGCTCTGGGCTGGGCAGGAGGGCTCGGATTTGACGGGCTGTAGTGCATAACTCTTATAACCTACGGCAGGAACGTCCTTGGCTAGAAACCGCACGTGGCGGAAACCCTGGCCGGTGTAGAGTTCCTGGTAAGGGACTGTTTCTTTCGCTGCCAGGTCCAGCAACTCGATTCCCTTGTTGATGTCCACCTCCACCAGGTTGCTCCTGCTCCAGCTCAGCGGGTTGAATACGACCAGAGTCCCGCTCGGCCGCTGGATATAATCCGCGATGGAGGCCATGGAGCGGTCCAGCAACTGTTCGAGCAGCAGCTTGCCATTCGTCGCTCGGGAATCCTTGACGGCGCTCTGCCGAATGGTCTCTGCGTGTTCGGGGTCCTGCCAGCTCCGGTCCGCCGTCCAGGTGTGTTCATCGAACATGCGCAGGTTGTCCCAAAGAAGCTTCATGGCTTCCGAGTCCGGACGGATCACGGGGTTGATGAGAGAACTGATAGTCGAAAACTTTTCCGCCGCCAGCGCCCGTTGTTCGTTGGAGCGCGCCAGGGCGGTGATGTACGCGTCGGTGGCCAGGCCGTCTTCCCAGTAGGGACCGCCATCAGCTCGGATGACGGGAATCGAATCGCCTAACTGCCCGCCGATGTATTTCATTGCCTCCGAGAATCCCGCGAAACGCAGGTTGGGGAATGCGTAAACCTTGTTCCAGTCGCTGGCCAGGGTGGCCTGCTGCGGGAAAAGGTCGGTGTTCTCCACCTGGGTTCCGAATACGAGTACGCCGTCCGACTTGTAATCCGGCCGGTCATAGGCCTGCAGAAAGATGGGAAGTGAATCGCGCCCCGCGCTAATCTGCGGCGGCAACCCGAAAAGGCTCGCCACCTGAATATAGTGCCGGGAAACCCAGGTCAGGATGCGGCCGCCGTCAGGTCCTTCCCACCAGAAGGGCGAGCGCTCGTTGATACGCCCGAACAAGATGATCGGGGCACGCCAGTTATCGCTGGCATCGACAAAGTACTTCAGACCCGCCGCAGCCATGACCGAAGCATAGGACCAGCTACAAGAAGGCACATCGGTGATGTTGGCGTAGTCAAAATCTCCGCCATGTTTCAGGTGAAACTGGTAACTGGGATAGAGCGACCGAATGGTGTTTTCGAGGCTCGGAAAGCCGGTCGCGTTTGAAGCGTACTGAGCAGGAACGAGTATCTTCTTCTGCGCCACCATCTCGAAGAATTTCTGGCGCTGCTCATCGCTGCGGCCGTGAAGGAATTGCTCCACGGGCCAGTAAGCGTCAAGGCTGTAGCGGAAGTCCGGGTTCTTCTGAATCATTTCGATGGCTTCGTCGATGGCGCGGCTCTGGATTTCCGCCACCTTCGTGGGGTAGTCGGAGTAGCCGATATCGAGATGCTCATTGGGTACAACGAAGAAATTCCACTTTTTGCCCGGAGCCAGCTCCACCGGGAAACGTGCTGATTGGCCACCGGCCGTTACGAGAAGCTTTCCCTTTGCCGGCGAATTGAATTCCGGGACTTCAAGCTCCACATGATACTCACCAAACTCGCGGTCGGATTCGATCTTCTGCGA
>Ga0315284_10010746_pt1 | contig 13036 bp, 12 predicted proteins | sample YL17G09_16_MG_FD_203696 | JGI IMG/M metagenome (GOLD analysis project Ga0315284, IMG submission 203696) | Sediment microbial communities from Yellowstone Lake, YNP, Wyoming, USA - YL17G09_16 | ecosystem: Environmental > Aquatic > Freshwater > Lake > Sediment | place: USA: Wyoming | collected... | reverse complement strand
CTTTTGTAGACCGATTCCGGGATGTCATACAGGCTTTTGTTCAGGACAAATGAATCCACTGCAGGAAGATCCCACCAAAGCTGGCTCTTCTGCCCGAAGACAACCCCTATGTGCTTTGTGTATTTTATCCTGTCTGTCCAGGGAACATATCCTAGTATGCTCATGTCTCCATGGGTGGGATAAAGCACCCCGGAAAGGATTTTTATCAATGTGGACTTCCCTGCCCCGTTCGGCCCTATGAGCCCTATTATCTCCCCTTTTCTGACCTTGAAGCTGACTTCTCTCAAGGCTATTTTTGTCGTGTATTTCCTATTCACAAGGCCCTTCACAGATTCCCAGAATCCGGCCCCCTTCTTGTATGATCTGAATTCCCTTCCTATGCCAGACACGTCTATGACAATATCTTTCTCGCTTTCTTGTGATATCTTCGCCATTATGAACTTAAAACCCCCGAGCTTGAAAAACCTTTTCCCTATGCTTTACGTATGTTCTATATGACCGAAATACTTATATCTTGGAATATATATTATTAAGAAGGATAAAATGGATTTTCTCGTTAATTAGATGTGGGAATTATGAAAATCATCTATCCGATTTAAAGCCGTGATTTGATGCATCGCATCAAATTTTAGCAGAACATTACTGAATATCACTTCTTCTTGACAACTATTGTTGTGAGTATCGGCAGCTTTGACTTGGCATTGCTGAATATGTGCCTGAACTTTGAAACATCCTCGTCGTTCATGAATCCGAGTGTAAGGACATCCTGGCCTATGAAAACCTGGGCCGCTCTTCCCACGCATTTTCCGAATGACAGCGACATTCCTGAGGAGATCCTGTCTGCCTGCGCTACCGCGGCTTGCTTGTGCTCCCTCAAAATCTGATGCGGCGCAAGCCCCACTCTCATGTAATAGTCTGCCCCTATCTGCAGCTCTATCTCCCTGTGAAGATGATTCCTTACTGATTCAAGCGCAACGTCCCTGACCTGGGCAGCTTGCTTGCTCTTGACATGGACGATTATTGGAAATCCGTTGGTGTTGAATTTGTTTGAATTGCCCATGTTGTACTTGAGAAGATGAGATGGAGGAACGGACTTTATGTATCCCTTCGACCTCACCCTTGACTTTCTTGTGAAGGCCCTTGCGATTTCCTTGTATGGTGCTGGGTTTTTTATCATTTTATCTCCACCTTTGTGCTCACTGCCTGTCCTGGCAGTCCTCTTTCGAATATTACCCTTATGCATCCGCTGTTGCCATGGCTCGCAGCCACTTTCCCGGATATGACCATCTTCTCTTTTCCTTCAGGATTCTTCCATTCAACTGCTCTTCCCACTAATTTCATGGCCTTCTCCTTTGAATCGCATTTGTCCGGCTGTATTATAAAATGCCTTGCTGTGTACCCTGTCCTGCTTCTCCTGAAGTTCACTATGATCCCTTCTGCCATGTTACTTTCTATCGAGAATTGGAGGTTTTTAAAGGTTACTGAAAACCTCTGGGTTTTCGGAAATCCTGAAGGAGTTTTTTTATAAAAACTCCAAAGCTTGCTGAAAAACTCCTGTTTTTCAGAAAGGTGAAGAAATTCCGACTTTTGGAGAGATTTCGAGAGTTGCTGAAATCTGCTTTTTCAGAATGCTGAAGAAGTCTTCTTTTTCAAAGACTTCAAAGGTTGCTCTTGGGAAAAATTTAAAAGGCTAAACGGGGAATTGTGGGCATGGCTCGATATGAATCTGGGACGCATGCTTGCCTTGAGGTCATGGTCAATTCTAGAAAAATGACTCTGCAGGCCATGGGGGGCAAACTAGGAGTTTCAAGGCAGAGAGTGTTGCAGATGATAAAAAAGAACAGGATGTATGATGTCTGGGTTCAGGGTGCGAATGAAAGGAAAGAGTCCCGGAGGATTGAGAGCGCAAATCAAAAAGCAGAGATTTCTCAGAAAAAAGAGCTTGTCTCGAAAATCTGCGGAATCCTTATCCAGGCCAGGGATCAGAAGATATCGGAAGAGCCCTGGCCTTCAAGAAAGGCTTTCGAGTATCTGTATTCAAGGAAACTTCAAAGGAAGGGGACTAGGGTAAATTATGGAAATATGAAAAAACTTCTTGAGAAATACCAAGAAGGCAATGCTTCCCTTACACAGCTTGCAGAACATTCAGGAATAAGGGAACCAGTCATATCTTGCCTTCTAAAGAAAATGGAGCTTCCAACCCTTGTAATCAAATACAGAAAAGGAAGAAGAAGATTTTCTCATTCCGAATTGGAGTTTATTGGGAGATGCTCGAATACTATAATGTATTCAACGGACATTTCATATTTCATAGGGTGTGGGGGTTATATTATAAGAAGGCATTCTGATAAGAACGGGGGCTCAAGCCTAACAACCCTATTCAATTCGGAGCTGAATTATTACAGGGCATTTGAGATCTATGAGGCTAAGAAGCTCAGATTCAAGGATGAGGACATATGCAAGCTTCTTGATATGGGTGAAAAAGCTGTAGAATACGCGTTTGAAAACCAGAAGAGGATAGAAAATGTGATAAGGCACGATCTCAAGGTTATTTATCGGGAAAAAATGCCCGAGAGATATAAGTTTCTTTTTTGATGCCTCCTCCGCAGCGAGGATTGTCGAGAAAGAAGGATAGGAGATTTTGCAGCATTACTCATGGTTACCCTCCTTTTAGCTATATGCTCAAAGAGACCTATTGGAGATATGATCCTATACATCTTTCAATAGGCCTGGGAAGTGGGAAAACATGATTAAGCATAAACAAAAAAGAGCCAAGAAATAGAAACATCCCATCAAATGCACAAAATGTGTGCATGCCCCGTCCGGAACCACTAATTCAATTAGGATGCCCCGACACCCGAGATTTCTATTCAGTAAACTACCGAAGAGACTTTGGCCGGCTTCTATTTCTTCTTGCTCATTATTCAATAAAAAAAAGAATCAATGCATCATCTTATACTGGGGCTGTAAGTATACTTGCCCAGAGAATCATCATTCTTACCATCCAAATAGTCTGAGAGGAGGTAATTACCAATTTTCTTTTCTATCCCAGTGTTTATCCCGTAGCTCTTCGAATTGAAATAATCATTTTTTCCATTGATGTAATCGTTGAAGCCATAATTCTTATGGAGTATATCTTCCAGTCCATACCGCATTGTTCCAGGTGAATAATCAGATGAAGAATCATGCGTTGATATCGGAGCTGCTGGAAGCATTGCAAGTATCTCCCTTAATATCGCCCCAGGGATTCCCATGTTAACATAATTGAATCCTGAATTCATCCCATAGCCATCTACAAATCCTGCCATGAATCTCTCCCTCAGCTTTTTGGGGATGTTTCTTTCAACGTCAAAGTTCTTCCCTATCTCCCTCATGCTTATTCCCCCAGTCATTGCGCTATTCAAGAAAGAGCCATACTCTTTCTTTTGCTGCTTTCTGAGAGCAATTGATCTTAAGAATGAGGCATAAAAATCCCCATCTGTTTCAAGATTCTTTGCAGCATCAAAATCGACAAGGCCCACTTTAAGATTACATTTGTCTGCCTGGTAAACAACGACATTGCCTATATGCGCGTTTGTCCTTTCATGATTGTCGCTCCAGGATTGCTTGCTCTTGTCCATCAATTTCTTGAGCAATCCTGCCTGAAGGCCGATCTCATTGTAAAGATATCCAACTTTTTCCAAGAATCCCTTTCTGTTTCCACTTGATTTTATATGTCGGTCATACACTACTTCAAGAGCATAGAACAGCTCATCCAGTCTTGTGTCTCCCTTGACCTTTATTATGCTTGTTCCGACACCGTCTTCTCTTTTCGAATATGGATTTTTTACCGTGTTTTGATGATATAATCCAACATATTTCATGACTGGCTCAATTCCCTCGTTTTCCAGAACTTTGTTGAATCTGTCTGAGAATTCCTTTTCTTTCAATGCATCGCATGTGAACTGCCCTCCTTCGATTTCAAGATCGTCATCATTTTCTCCTAACATCTTCACTCCCCACCTCACCTTGCCTCTTTTGCTTTTCATGTTTCGCATAAAAGAGATTCCTTTCAGCTTGTATATCTGGCCATCTTCCGCTTTGACAAGGCATGATCTGTATCCGCTCCACAATGCAGGAATCGGGGGTTCTGCCCAAACCGCTTTAATATGCTCTTGAATATCTGGAACTTCTGGAGGACTTTCAAAAGCAGTTTTGTCTCTTACAAAAAGGCTTTCTTCATCAGCCAAAAATTTCAAATTATAGAATCCTGAATGGGCCATCAAAGGCCCTTTTCTCAAAGATTCTGGAATTGATTCAAATATTTTAACACGGGATCTTCCAACCCTTCTTTTCTCATAGTCTACACATGTAGGAATGAGGAGCAAGGGATCCCGTCTTACAATCATGCTTTCCATGAAAATTTGCACTCATAAGAACTTTATAAACCTTACCACTATAGAGTGACACAATAAGCATTCCTATTCAGTAAACCACTTCATAGACCTTGACGGGCTTCTCTTTTTAACATCATCTTTTATCATCCTGACAATCTCTGGAAACTCGGTTATATCAAAATGCCCGTTTTTACCCTTATATATCACAATATTTACATTTTTCAGCTTCTTCTCATATTTTTTAGCGTGTGATATCGGGACAACATCGTCATCTTTTGAAAACAACAGACTGAGATTTCTGGAATTTTTCTCAATCAAGGATATATCTGATTTGAGCTTGAATCCGCCGACCAAATCTTCATCAGGCAAAGCATTGTCAAATGGCGGGCAGATTAAATAGGTCGACAATATCCTCTTAGGGAACTTGTTTTCAGACAGGTATTTCGCGAGAAAAATTCCCCCTAATGATACGCCGATTAATATGATGTTGTTCCTCAGGTAAGGGAAATGCCTTTCAAAATGAATTTTCCATTCACCATACTTTGCATTATCTTGCAAAGGCATGCGCGGTTTTATGATCTCAAATCCTTTGCCTAGTTTTTTCTTCAGGTAATCATCACTCCAGCTTATTTTTTTCTCAATCGATATTTTTCTATTTTTTAAAAAATGCAGGTAATCTTTTTTACTCTTAAAAGTCATTCCGCCATGGATTATGAATATCTGAGTTCTCTTTTTTATCATGATTGATGGGGTTTATCAAGACTTATTAATTTCTCTCTCAAGATTCTTAAGAAAAATTCTCAGTAAACGACCTCATAAACCTTCAGGGGCTTTGCCTTCCCCTTGACCATTATCTCTCCTATCGACCTTGTCTTCACAATCCCCTTGACAAGCTCATTTGTTGTCTCTGAAATCAAAATCTGATTCGGCTCAGCCTTTCCGCACAGCCTGGCCGCAAGGTTGACGGAATCCCCTATGACTGTGTAGTCGAGCCTCTTTTTGCTTCCGATATTTCCGACAATCGCATCCCCCGTGTTTATCCCTATCCCGTATTTCAGTTCTTTCCCGATGTTTTTCGCGGCTTTCTGCATCTCTATCGCAGTCTTCACAGCGTGATATGCATGATCTTCCATATCCAGGGGCACGTTGTAAGTTGCCATTATCTCATCCCCCACATATTTGTCCAATGTCCCATGATTCTCAAAGACAATGTCTGTCATCCTGCTGAGATACTTGTTCAGTATTGAGACAACTTCCTCCGGCTCCATCTTCTCCGACATTGATGTGAATCCCCTGACATCGGAGAAAAGTATCGTGACTGTCTTCCTCTTCCCCTTCAGGTTTAATGCCTCCTCGCCCCTCTCCAATATCTGCTTCGCGACTTCGTCGGAGACATATTTCCCCAGGACAGATGATATCCATTTCCTCTGCCTTGATTCTATGAGATAATAAGCTCCTATTATCGCGAAGTAAGTCAGCACTATGGAAAGCAGGGGATAAAGGAGATTGTAAATAATTCCTGAATCAAATCTGAATATCGCGACTATGGGATACATCAAAATCAATGCAGCTGACATCAAAGTGGAAATCCAAAGCTTGAATCTCCATAGAGCAAGAGAGACGATTGCGGAAAGGATGAAAATCCATAAGATAATGGATGAATTTGACTGCATATGAAGGAATGAGTTCTTTATCATCGTCTGAATCGCAGATGCATGCACTTCAACCCCGGACAATGTTCCTATCGGAGTTTCCCTAAAATCATGGAGGTTGTTCGCAGTCGCCCCTATCAGAACGATTTTTCCTTTTACATCAAAACTTCCGTTCATGAAATCCGAGAATGAGATTTTCTTGAATCTTGAGAATCTTATGTAATAAGGAACACTTTGTGTTCCTGTTATGCCAGAAACCTTTGGTTTCTCAGCATAGTTCTTCTCATCAAGAGTCAGATTCCTATTGAGATATCTCTCTGCGATGATTCTTGAAAAGCTTTCAATGCTATCTATCCCGGAAGGAACTGACCTTGTTATTCCGCTCTCGCTGTACACATTCGCCGCCCCAGTTTCAACATTGAATACTGGAGACATCCATTTTTCACATCTACCCCCGATGAATTGAGAGCATTCAGAGACAAGAACAACTTTTCCTTTCAGGATGTCCAGCTTTGCCTGCATCAATGCATCATTCTCGTCATTCTCCGGCTCAAGAAAAGAGACATCTATCCCTATTACCTTGGCATCCTTCAATTTTCCAAGGGCATCTGCGAAGACAGAGCGCTGCCACGGCCATCTCCCTATCTCGTTTATGCTCTTGTCATCTATGGCAATCATCGTTATGTCAGAAAACGGATTGCTTTCCGCATACAGAAGATCAGATGTCCTCTGGCTCTGCGTCTTGAAGAATCCGATGGAGAACATTGATGAGAGGATTATGGAGACTGCCAGCGCGGAGATTATGCAGAAAAGAAGCTTGTTCTTCATGATTTGGAATAATCTCATTTTTTGACTTTATACATGTCCCCGTGTCCGGGAACAATCCAATCCGCCAGCTTAAGAATCTTATTCCTTGTTTCTTTCAGCTTTTTAGGATTATTGGCATAAGGATCTTCTGCAGGAGAGTTTTCTTTCCAGAAAACATCCCCGCATATTGCAACAATCCCTTTAGCCGTTTTAACTAAAAGAGTTATTGATGTCTTGTCATGGCCTGGAGTTTTTATTATTTTTATGTCCTCAGTAAACTGTTCTTTCCAGTCATCGACAGTATTCTTATGCCACAGCCCAAAGAACTCCAGCGCCTTGGCTTCTGGAAACATGCCGATATTCATGTAATGATCGATATGAGAATGAGTGATGCAAACAACATTCACATCCTTTATGCTTAATCCTTCTTTTTTCAATGCATCAATAAGAGCCTGCTGGCTTTCTAAGCATCCCGGATCAACCACCATTATGATTCCCTTATCTCTTACTAATGCAATGGTGGGGCTTGTTTTTTCTTCTCCAGAACTGGCTTTGCTATCTGCAGTCGTATATCCTTTTATCAAAACTTTGACTTCTGCCATTTAAAGCCTTAAAAATCAGTATCTCTTGAATTCCGCAGGGATGAGGGAAGCTGCTTCTGAGGGGATTGTGCCGTCTTCTATGGATTTCTTCACGCTTGTCTTTCCGCTGAACCAGTCTTCAAACATCTGATTCAGCTGATCATCTGTCAGTCCGTACTTGCTCTTGACTACGTTGATTATCATCCCGTACTTGGACATTATCCTTGCCTTAATTTGGGCCTTGTGCTCATCATCAAGGTTCTTGTTCTTTGATATCCAGTCATCCTCCGACAATGCTTCCTTTTTGAGATTTCCCTGCTTGTCCACCTCTGCCTGATTGCTTTCATCAACATCCGAGCTTGTTCCTCCTGATTTGACGTTGACTATCCCTTCGGAGACCTTTATCTGGGTCCTGTTTCCATCATAGTATACTGCGAATCCCGTTCCCCTTACGGAAGCTATGGCTTCGGGAGTATTCACTTCATAGCTGCTTATGCCTGATATTTTCAAAAGCCTCGACCATGTCTTTCCTATTGTCTGCATCAGGGACACAGAATTCTGATCCAGACTGTCTATCTTGACTTCAGTATTTGAGTCAAGCCTCATGACTGAATCTGAGAATATGATGTTTGCAAGAGAATTATCCGATGTTTTCACGGAATATCCCTGCTTCAATTCCATTCCATTCCTTGCGCTCTTCCAATCACCGCCAGTGCTGTATTGGGCATTGCCGTTTTCAATGACAAGCGTTGCAAGAGGCATTGCCTTGAAGAATGAATTGTAGACATATATCCCCCCTATGAACCCGATTAGGAGAATGACCCCCAAAATCCCGAGCACCCATTTCATCGCTTTTCCCATGTTTTATTCTAGAATATTATCTCTATCTTCTTTCCAAGCAAGCTCTCCATTGTCTTCAGTGAATTCACTGTGAGCTTCGCCTTTATCGGCTTTTTCAGAGCCTCTTCCAGTTCAGGCAGCTCTGCCTTCAATATGAGATTCTTCTCGAAATCAATGACCTTCAATTCGACCGGCTGCTTCACATCCGGGATTATGAATGCCCTGTGTCCCAAAAGATATAGCTCTCCTTCCTTCCCGTCAATCATTGTCTTGAATCTTATCTTCTCCAGCTCAAGAAGGCTTGTCCTTTGGGCGTATTCTATCAACAGGCTCATCAGCTGCTGGGCATCTTTCCTTATCCTGTCAACCTCGTGCCTGCTTATCTTCTCTGATTTCTTCTCAAATTCTTTCTTCGCCTTGAATATCGATTCCAATGTCTTTAATGAGTTTGCAGGCATTTTCCCCTTTTCACATAGTTCTGTCTTGAATCTTTCAAGCAATGCCTTCTCGGAGCCCTTTCCAAGGGTGGGATGAAGCAATGCCATTATGTCATCATAAAGCTTCATGATGGTCTTCTCTGCGCTCCTCTTTCCTATCTTCTCTACGACTTTTCTAAGATTCTTTATGTAATCCTCTGCGCCCTTCACAAGCTTGTCTATCTCCTCTCCCTTTATCTCCTTCACTTTTCCATGCTCATATCCCTTGTAGATGTCCAGGACGACATGCTTCAGGAAATTGATGTGTTTCCTGTCAAGCAGCTTCTCTTTTTTGTAGAATACTTCCGTGACAAGGTCGACTATCTCTTTCGGCGTAGGCGGAGCGAGCCCGTATATCATGAGGGCTCCCTGCGTCGGTGTGATGACGCTCCAATAAATTTCCTCTGTAGCAAGATCAAGAAGCTTGTGCTTCACAACCTCCCCGACTTTCTCTCCGGATGTCAGGAATCTCTCTATCGATTCCGGAGTTCCCGTTATCTTTCCCATCCTGAGAAGGAGTTTCCATGGCATGAATGTCCCCTTGTCATACAAGGGAACTCCGTCTCGCACAAATGTGAAGAACACCGGGACAGATTCCCTTATCCCTTCCCAGAATTCTGTAAGAAGATATATCTGTGGAGAAAGCTTGTTCTGGACTCCGGCCGCATCGCTCGCTTCCCCGACATAGCTGAATATTATCTGCTTGAGCTTTTCCCTTAATTCTATCCTTGTCATCCTCTTGACATCGGTGTCATCCACTATGATATAAACATCGACATCTGAAGTTGCCGTAGCCCCGCCCTTGACTATTGATCCTGCGATGACATAGCTGACAATGTAGTTCTCAAATTTTCTCAGGCACATTATCTTGTGTATGTTCGCGACTCTGAGAGATCCCAGCAGGCCGTTGTCATGCAGAGGCATTGACATGGCAATGGCATCAAGCATCTCGTTCTTCCCGTCAAAGCAAAGTTCCCAGAGGTCTTTCACAAGAGAAAGATTTACCCATATCTTGGGCTTTATCTCCTGCACCATCTTTATCGCTTCAGTCTTGACTTTCGCATAATCCTTCTGGTGCTCATCTGGAATCAGGATGTGAAGGTGGATCATCTTCTCCTTTTCATTCTTCACCTCTTCCTCTTCAAAGAATTTAGACGCTTCAGGGGGGATTATGGATATTGTAGAAATGAACGGGAATTTCTTCAGAAGGCCCTTCTTGAATGCTTCAAGCTTCTCCTTGAGATGCTCGATGTCCTTCTTCACTTTCTCAAGCTCTTTTTTGTTCTCTTCCTCTTTCTTGGCATCCTTCTCCGGATTCTTCTCAGAATTCTTCATGAGGCTCTCTGCCTTCTTCAGAGCATCTTCCATTATTTTAATTTGGAAGGGGGATTATTTAAACATATCTCTTGGGGTATATAGATTGGTGGAATCAAAGATTTTTTAAGCATAAAAGAAGCAATATTATTCACAGGCCCTTGGTCCAGCGGTTAAGACGCTTCCTTTACACGGAAGAAATCGCCGGTTCAATCCCGGCAGGGCCTATTTTACTCTTCTTGGAATCGAACCTGGGTTCTCCTGAAATTTGGCCACTTAGAATTAATCTTGATATTTTGTCAGGCAGTCTTCGCAAACTTGGCTTCCAGCCCTAGCACCAGACCCTTGTACTGGCTATGCCCTTTTTGATAATCCCCAGAAATGATTGTGGAAGTTATCTCTTTTAATGTTCCATATACCTCTTCCCATATTCTTCGTGAATCCGGCCGGGCTTTTATCGCTTCGACAATCCCTGGCGCTTTCCGACCATAGAGGATATAATCTTTTTTCCCTTGGAAAGACTTCAGGATATAATCCTTTGTAAGCAATTTCATCGCCTTCATCTCCAAAGAAGTTCTTGGCAAACCCATAGAATCCAGGCAGGCAGAGGTTATGTAACAACAGCCACTACTGCTTTCACTGTGATTTGTTGAAGTCCCATCAGGGTGATTTCTCGTTTCACCAGTAACACTTCCAGCTGAGGGCCCAAATAATGGAACATTCACAACTTTTTGATGAACCGTTCTGGAGGAGCCGTCAGATTTCGTGTAAGTGGTATCCTTGCCGATAATATTCTTGTTATCATCCTTGACCCAACTTTCCTTTTTATCAGCCATATTCTTTTGAGGTACATGAAGTATTTATAATTTATCATCAAAAATTATCAATTTATTAAATTAAAATAGATAAATATTTAATATATCAAACATATGTACTATAATGGAACTAAAACCTTCAGATAACAAGCTTTTGGAACACCTTTATCACAATTACCGGGAGCCCCTTACAAAGATAGCCAAAGCAACGAATCTTTCAAGAGAGCAAGTAAATTATAAGCTAAGCCGATATCTCTCTTCAGGACTGATAAAAAGCTTCTTCACATACTTTGATTATAGCAAATTGGGTTATGAACTTCCTGCCTTCCTGTTTATCAAGTTTGAAAGGCAGGAGCATTTTGCTGCATTCTCCAAAATGATGAACAATCACAGGAATTGTATGTCCTGGGGAGAAGCATTCAGCAAGTATGACATGTACCTTAATTGCATCTTCAAGGATGAAAAAGAATTAAACCAGTTCATAGCAAGCATGGTAAGCAGTCCAAATCATCTCATCTCCGAATATCTTGTGATAAGGCCGCATTTCACAGAGCTTTATCCTGTGAAATTCTTCGGATTCAAGAGGAAGGAAAGGCTGGTTTTTTTTGATGAGAATAGTGAAAAGTCAAAACTAGATGGGCGGGATCTTGAAATCCTCAAAATGCTTGCAAAAGATTCCAGAGCGAGGATTGTCGATATCTCCGCTAAATTAAACATCTCAAGCGAGCTTGCGCTGTATAAATTAAGGAAACTGAAAAAAGAGGGGATAATCCTCGGGTCAAGGGCCCAGTTTGATATGAAAAAGCTAGGCTGTGCTTTATCCATTATTCTTTTAAACATAAGGAATTTCTCTACTGAAAATCAGGAGAAGGTGAGGAAATTTGCAGCGAAATCCGATTATGTCAACGCATTTACGCTCTCATTGACAAAGCCCAACTGCATCATCCAGATGTTTCATAGGGAAGAATCAGATCTGATAAAAACCTTGAAGGAGATTAAAGAACTTTTCAAGGGGGATCATGTTGATGTCGAAATTGTCTTAATAAAAGAAGAAGACAAAATCAATACCCTTCCCTTTCTTTGAAATAAGCATTCTTATGCTGGGAAAGAAAACCTTTGGCTTTAGCCAAGGGTTAAAGGTTTCTTTCTGGCGTGCTAGAAAATGACAGACATTTTCGGCATCCCAAAAATCCTTGATTTTTTAGTGAAAACCCCATTGCTGACCCACAATTTTATTCTAAGAATTATCCTCCATTTCAATAAGGATCCTCTTGTTTTTATCAAACATCTTCTCATCAACAAATCCAAAAACCCCTTGCAAGCCATCTTTAAATTGCTTTGACATTATTTCCCCTCTTATTTTTGACAGCCGATTGTTAAGCTCATATCTTTCTGATACTTCTTTCTTTATCCAAACTTTATCCTTTACTGAGCCAATCAAGAGGAAAATGTCCCGGATATCCGTCAATCTGCAACTTATCGTCTTCATAACAATCAGCGCATCTGGATTGATTATTCTCAATCTCAATTCTTCGGCGATAGTCTTGCCCCTTAACCTCCTTAATTTTGAGTTCTCAAAAACCCAATCAGAAGAGAACTTGGCGTTTGTTTGCCTGTCAAGGACCTCTTCAAGGAGTATATCCATGCTTACTCTGAAATTCTGAGAGATTTCCTTTTCATATCTTTTGAATTTACCATGGTAAGGCAATTCTGAGGTACTTTTCATTTTTTGATAGCCAGAATCAAACAGGATCTCCTCAATTTTGTGCAATTCTTCATTGCTTTTTATGACAATATCGCAATCAACTGAAAATCGAGGCAGAGTGTATGCATTTACCGCATATCCTCCGATGACTACAAACTTGCATCTTCTTATTTTCTTTAATATCTCAAATATCTCCTTTTCCCTAATCTGAAGATTTTCCATGTTTCCTCCTCATGTAATTGTAAGGATAAGCATAAAAGCTATTTGCTTTTGCCATCATTTCAGTCTCATGCAATGGCTCTACCATCAAGCCATCTTTTTCTTCGCTTTTAATTGCTTGAACGGGCAACAAGATAACAAACTCCCCGATAGTCGATCCAGAATTGACATAATTCGGGACTCTGTTGCGATTGAAGAAATCTTTCCAATATCCCAAATCTTTCTTTAAGATTTTGATGTAATAAGGAGAC
>Ga0315284_10010744_pt1 | contig 13037 bp, 8 predicted proteins | sample YL17G09_16_MG_FD_203696 | JGI IMG/M metagenome (GOLD analysis project Ga0315284, IMG submission 203696) | Sediment microbial communities from Yellowstone Lake, YNP, Wyoming, USA - YL17G09_16 | ecosystem: Environmental > Aquatic > Freshwater > Lake > Sediment | place: USA: Wyoming | collected... | reverse complement strand
GCTGGCGATATTCATGTTATATGTCCTGTTAAATATGTCCAATAACCGGCTGTTAGTGATATCTGTCTGGGTAGACCGGGAAACCCCGTTTAAGGCATCGATAACCTCTTGCAAATTGGCTATGGTCGCTGTTCCTAACATTATCCAGGGGTTATCTCCCTGGTATACCGTGATCTTATGTGTCGAACTGTCGCTTTGCCGGGTATAGATGTCATTTAATTTGCTATTGGTTACGTCTGTTTGAGTGGATCGCGATAATCCGAATTGACTTGCAATTAGGTAATCAAAATTGGTTACTATGATTGGCTGTGTCCCATCAAATATGACGTATGCTGTGGTATGCGGTGCTAACCTGATTGGATTCATTACTATAACGGGGCTTTGTGCGTATGCTTTTATGTATGCCAATATTATTATAAGTATCAGCATCCACATGGTTCGTTTAAACATTGTGGTATCTCCCTTATATAAATTTTACGGTATCGGGAATTGCGTGGTTTCAAATTCAATTGTTTTCTTTGTTATGTAACCACTTACGTCCCGGGTGTATGTAATGGTTGCCTGCCGAATGATAGTTTTATCCCCATTTCTGGTTTTTACTTGGCGCACTTCTTTGGTTACCATACCACCTGCATCGTAGGTATAGTCTATTTCATCCGCCATGTCTCCATTCATTAAGAGATACCTATTCGCAATATCTATTAGTTGCATAATTATTTCCCTTTTGCTTTAGATTCTTTTTTGCCGCTTTTCGGTTCGGCTTTTTTTGCCTTTTCTACCGGGTCAACAGTTGGTTCTATTGCTGGTTCCGGCTGTGGTTCCGTTTTAGGTTCCGGTATTGTAACTTTTTCCGGTTCAGATTTTGCTTTTTCAATTCCCGGTTTTGCAGTTTCAACCAATTCGAAATCCTTAATATTCAGTAGTTGTGTCGCTACTTCCGGCGATACTTCTGCGATACCTTTTACGAATTTGACCGGGATATTCTCTGTGCCTACCAGCACGTTTGTGTCGATGGTTTGACCTATGAGAATTCCTGTTGCTCTGATCTGTGTTATTTTTCCCATGTTCTTTTTCCTCCGTATTTAAGTTTAATAAAACAACGGTAAGCCCATTTGCCTTATACAATTGAACTTACCGTTGTTGATATTCGTCGATTCTGGCTATTATATTGCAGCGCCGATATTTTTGTACATGACTGCTTTTTTCGGTGCATAAAGTACAGGTGTCAAGTAGCCAATCTGCATCCACCTTGTAGAATCTGAAACCCGTGCTAAATCAACTTTCCGGAAAGGTAACAGTTGTTTTAAGGCATGCTGACTTGAATCTTCAAGAAATGCCTTACTGGTTCCCGGCATCTCGGATCCGTCATCCTGATATGTGGTTGTGCCACCAGTTGTGATCGGAACTTCTTCCAAGAATGTCATGTTGGTTGCGCTTGTACCACGGTAAATCCGGTATGACTTTGCGCCTGACGGAGTCGGGGTTATTACTAACTGCCCTACCTGCGTGCCTGCGCTAATCGTAACCGCTGCATTTGCCGCTACTGCAAGGCTTTCTCCCGCTGAATTAACGGAAGATACTTTATAATAATACACGCCTATTGCTAACTGGCTGGTTACTGCCTGGGTTGTTGCTGTCGGAGTTGCCGGACCTGCGGGTGCTCCGCTGTCTGCTGTGCCTTTCGGTACGCTTCCAGGTCTTAACCATACATCTGCTGTCAGGCTAAATTCGCCATGTGCTGATGCATAAGAATTAATAGGAATACCTGCTGCCGCTGCCTGTCCCGGTGATGCGAATCTGGTAACAGGGTAAATCAATTTGCTGATTGCCGATTTTTCCCGGACGCTCATATACATATCAGTCGGAAAACCATAATTGTCGGCAATAATTTGTGCTCCGTCTTCCAGGTCACTCAATTCCAGGGGCTGTCCCCGTTTGTCGATAATATTTTGAGTTCCTGCATCTTCCTCTATCATTTGTTTTATACCACGGAATGATAATACATCGTTATTGCTATTTGCAAAGAACAATGCTGTTTCAACCTGTCTTAATAGAAATGCCATCCTATTATAAACCTGTTGTGCTACGATGTCGCCGAATTTTGCCCGTCCAGCGATAATCATGGGTCCGGTCACTTCGCCCATTGCTCCCATAAATTTCACTTTTTCTGCCACTCGTTCATACTGTGCATCGTCGGATCTCGGTACTCCACCATCCTGAAAGAATGCTCCGCCTTCACCGTATGTTATTAACCGGTTGTATTCCTCAATGGTAGCGAAAGCCGGTTGCTTCACTATTTTTTTGAACAACGGCACATGTTTCTGTATGTCAAATGTTACGATGTGTACCGTCTGTTCGAGTGACTGTCCGATTAACGGACCGCCTGAAGATGATGTTGTGTAACCACCGGTATCCAGTGCTTTAAGCAGGTCACCCTGCGATGCCAATCCCGATAGTTCTTCAGGATAAAATCCTACGTAATCCTGCATTGTTACTCCGCTAATGTTGTCCATCTTTTTACTCCTCCCTTTATTGAGTTATTTGTTTCTATTAGTCCTGTAAATTCAGTTCCTCTTTTACAACCATCCAACCCGGCAGATCCCCTTTTACTGCTTTTTCCAGTGTGTTTTCGGATTCATCAATACTTTTTGACATCTCGGATTTCTGCCCCTGTCCTGCCATTACTTTTGCGTTTGCTTGGGCGACTGATTTTCGACCAACCGGCTGTGATTCTACGTTTTCGAGCCGTTCTTCAAGCGACTTAATCAGTTCTGCCTGCATTTTATTGGATTTCAATAAAACTATACTTGATTTCATTAATGACTTCTGCATTATATTGGATTTTCGAATCTGTGATCCAATATAACTTAACACTGGTGTCACTTCAAATGCTTTCTGCATTTTTGCGCCTTTATCATTAACATTGGCTTCTTTGCTTATTGCAGGTTTTTCTTTCCCGATAATGGTTGAATCTTCATCTTCGTCGTCATCGTCGTCGTCGTCGTTATCGTTATCATCGTCGTCGTCATTGTCGCCGTCTTTTTCGTCCTTCTCATCCTTTTCTTCCTTCTCTTCGTTGGTATCTTCGACTTCCTCGGATCCTTTGCCTTTTAATTCATCCCGGTCATCGTCATCCCGTTTAATTGCTTTTTCGAGTTCCGATATACTCTTTTCGAGAGTGTCCAATTTTGCGTCAATGCTTTTCATGGTAATTTCTTCCTCCTCTGTGGATTTTTTCTCTTTTTTTTCTTTTATTTTATCCGGGTCTACATCTTTCCCGTATGTGGTAGTATGCACTTTTTTCTCTAACGACTGCCCTATCATGGGGTTGCTTCCGCCGCCGGTATCCATTGATTTTTCTATTGCTGCCTGGATTTCTTCATCTGTCATTTCGGTATCGGATCCGCTTAACGACTTTGCGAATTCTCCCCAGGGCAAGCAATATGTATTGAAATTCTTTGGTTGCGGGGTGACGGCTATTTTTGTCATAATGAGTTTGGTTACTTTATTTGTGGTTTCGCCGGTTGATTTGTTGAGTTCAGCCTTGACTTCGAGTACTTTCCCGGCTATTGAAAATCCAAGTTTTGCTTTGTTTTTCAGGAGGTTCCATGTGGTATCCGCTACAGCCATTCCCTTATAAAGTTCGCCTTTAACGAACAGTTCGCCATTCTTTACTCCGGCATCCAGCGGTTCGCCTATCAGGAATGCCGGGTCGTTTTTGCTTTTATGGTCCCAGTCAAATTTGCCGTATTTTTTAAAGTATTCCAGCGATTTTTGAATTCCGGTACTGGATATGACTTCGTTATCCAGATCCATTGTTTCATCGCTGGCTCTGCCATAGATAATACGGCGACCATCTTTCTCGCCTGACTTTTCTATATCTATTGGTATAAATGTTTCGTAGGCTTGACCTACCTGTGGGGTAAACCTTTCCATATGCATATATTATGGCTCATTTTCCCGTAGGTTACCGAATTTTGATTATTTTTCTTTGTTTTTCCGAGAATAAATATTTTTTTTGACCTTTCGGTTTGGCTTTTTACGCAACTTTGTCTCTTTGCAGAGACTTTTTAGTGTGGAACCACGAAATGTCTCGCTTTTTGGGTTGAATTATGTCTATCTAACAATAATTGTTTGAATTTATTGCTTTTTTGCAGTTTTTCCAGCGCTGATGCTACTAATTCGCTTACCCTCTGTTGACTTAATAGTTTGAATCCCATTTCTGTCATTATTTGTGATATTTCTTCGGTTGTTTTCTCCGGTCCTTCTTCACGTTCCCCGGGTTCAAGTTCTATGCCAAATCTCAATTTTATGACTGTAGATTCCTCTTCCGTTAGATGTTTGTCCAGGTACTTCACGATGCCATCGTATGCTTCCTGCCGTTCTATCCGGCTTTCTGCCTCTTTTTCGGTATCGGCTGCTATGTTTACTACCAATTCTTGTTCGTTGTCATCCTGATCTTTCCCGGGGACCACTGTATAAAGTGAGTATATTGCTTCGGGTAGGTTCATTAATTGCCTTGTCTGGTCTTCAGAAATGCCTAAATTATCCTTTGCCCATGCTGACATCTCGCCAAGTGTCGGCTGCCTGCTTTCTTGCTCTACAATCTCTTGTTTGTGGGCTTTCAGGCGTGCCAACTGCTCTTTTTTCTGTCTGGGTATCTTTATCATGCCCCAACTTGATGATTTATCGGAAATATACTTCGAAAGGCTAAATCTGACCCATTGTTGAATAAAAGGGATATATTCGCCTCTTTCTGCATCCCACTTTGGAGTACGCCTTATTGCTTCCAATTGCGCTTCCTGGGCGAGGTCTTCCATGCTTATACCATGCTGGTTCAGGTTAATGCCAATATTGATATAATTCCCGTAAATCTTTTTAGCCTCATGGATTATTGCATCTTTGTTTTCGTTATAAAGTTTCATTACTTCAGATTCTGGCATGCCTTCCGGAGATGAATTTGGCATTTTATGCGGATCTGATTCTTTCATGTATGCTATCATGTCCCGCTTCCTGCCGCCGCTGTCATGGTGTGGTTTAATAAGTTCCGATTTCTTTACTACCTGGTAATTGTCAGTTCCGAGTTTGATTTTGTATGTTCGTTTTTCTTTAGGTCCCATTATTTCAACTACTTCCGCCAAGTGACCGTGTTCATCCTTTGGGTTTGCTTTAAATATTACCATTGCGCCCTTTTGAATACGTGTTATTTGTTTTTCTGCAGGTTTATCCGGTCCCATCTTCCCTGTCCGTACATATCTGCCATGATAATCCCGGGGTTGGTATTGTACCCACCAAAACTCGCTTCCTACCTGCGGCGTTATCTTTAATGGTATATTGCCCGTTAATTCTCTCTTTTTGATTTCCAGTCCGAGTTCTTCTTGGATGGCTTTTTCCAATTCCCAGACTTGCAATATGTTGGATTTCTCTATTTCTACGAATTCTGCTGCTGTTGCGGTGTAATTTCCAATTGCAACGATAGTTTTTACTATATCCTGCCTCGGGATACGGCTCGATTTTTCGTTACCATAAAAGTATTCCCATTTATTCTCTTCGCTATTCCATGATTTACTGATATATTTCTTTATTTTCCAATTCCGCTCTGCGCTCTGCCTGGTATTTGTACCCTGCAGCCAGTATGGTATTTTCACATCGAGTCTTTTGCATTGCCTGACCATAAACGGTGCTATTTCCCGTTCATAAACGTTAGGGTCTTCATTGTCTACCCGGTTTGGCGGGATGCTGTAATTGTCCAATAATCTCAATAAGTCTTCTTTTTTTAATAACATTTTCTACTCCTTATCCCGTATATATATTCGTTCAATTGCATTCTTGACCTTGTTTGCGATGTACGGGTTATCGAATACCGCAATACTGTTGTCTTGCGGCTGTGCATTTCCGGATAGGTTCCAACTGCCTATTATTGCATATTTGTCATCTACCACTATCATTTTGTTATGTTCCAGTACCTGTTTTTTCTTTATAACGTATGCCGCTCCGGCTGTTCTTAATTCCTGTTCTCTTATTTTGGCTGTTTTGTTCCCGGCTTGCATTTTGTCAGTGCAGAGTATAACTTTCACTCCGGCTTTACTTTTGTCACATAATGCCTTTGTTATGTTTGCATTGGTTAAACCGAAACAACTCACGTATACATACGAACTGGCTTTGGTTATTGTTTCTATCCATTGTTTCTCGCAGTCATCGTAGGGAGAAAAGAAAACATCTACCGATATTAATACATTTATTGATGGTTCTATTACAGGTTTCATGCTTGCGGTTTCCGGGTGTGGATTCGCTGGTATAACCGGTTCAATTTTCTTTGCCAATTCCATCTTGCTTTCTGCCTGCAGGTCTGCCGGTTTAATCAATTCCCTGGCGCATCCGGTCAGGCTCATTACTGCTACTAAAATCGTTACTAATACTGTTTTTCTCATAGTTTTATTCCTCCCTTTTTCATTTCATCGTATTCTGTTCTTGATATGCCGATGAGTCCAAGCATGTCATCGAAAGACATTTTACTTTGCACGATTCCTTCTACGCCTTGTTCTATTGCTAACGATGCTTCTTTTTTCTTCCTTAACAAATCAGCCATATACGAATCGATTGTCCCTTTCATATTATGATGTATAATGGTCACTTTATTTTTTTGTCCCGGTCGATATATTCTGGCTATTGTTTGCTCTTTTGTTGTTGGAGTCCACGGATCATGGATGAATATCATCTTATTTGCTGCGCCCTGCAGGTTCAGCCCATATCCGCCGGCTTTCATTGCGAGTAGAAGCACTTTGTTTTCTCCGGCATTGGTTTTCTGTTTAATTGCCTCACGTTCCTCTGCCGGTGTATCCCCTGTAAGTTCGCTTATTTCACTTTCCTTGAACCCATGCTCTTTCATAAGCCGGTTTTTTATTAAAGAAAAAGACTCTTTAAACTCGGCTGTCACTACTATCGGATGTCCGGGGTTGTTTATGGTATGTGTCACGACTTCTTCTACTGCCTGGTCTATTTTAGGTGCCGTGCCATCGTATTTCGGATCCACCAGTGCTGGGCTTATTGCTACCCGGCGTAAATATGATATCCTTGCCAGGATATTTGCTATTTCCTGTGGCATCATGTGGTCCGGATTTTTAACATCCAGAAATTCCTTTAGGGTTTCCATCTGGGCTGCCTTATAATATTCGTTATGGTCTTCTTCCATCCTGAATATTTTCGGTATTGACTGCATCTCTGGCATAACGATGTTTATGTCTTTATCGAATTTGTTTTTGAAAAATACGAATGGCTTGACAAGTTTACGCAAATTTTCAGAGTTTTTTTGTCCTATTACTTGCCGGTTGTTTTTGGCATCTACTTTTACAAGTTCGAAATCTGCTTTAAACTTACTTAATGTCCCGATTGAATTTGGTCGGAATAAATTTACCATATGAAATAAGTCTTCCGCCCAATTCGGGATTGGCGTTGCTGTCATGTTAATTGCATATTTCTTATTTTTGAGTATTTCTTTAGCGTTTTTATATGATTTGGTTTTCGGGCTGCCGAATACTTTGCCTTCATCGAAGAATATTGCGCCATCCATTTTAGTCATTGCTTTGCTTTCTTTGTCGTTTATCAGGTTCCCATAGGTTACCATTATAAACTGTGAATCTTTTTCTGCTTTCCGGAGTTGCTTTGTCCGTTCTTCCGGGGTACCTATTATTATTGCTGCCTTATATCCTTTAGTCCACTTGTCTATCTCTTCTTTCCATTGGTACATCAGGCTTACCGGTGCGTATATTATGACCCTGGGTACTTCTTTCCGGTTCAGGAGTTCTGCTCCGGCTGCTATGGTTGTTAATGTTTTTCCTAATCCGGTATCGAATGCCAACACACCCCTTTTTGCTGTTAATATCCAATTCACACCTTTTTTCTGATACTCATCCAGGTCACCGGATCTCATGAGTGATTTATTGAAGTTTTCTGGGAGGGTATATATTGAATTTTCCTGCGCCGCCAGCATATCCTGCCTATCTTTTTCGGTATCGGCGATTATTTTGGAAATATCCTTTTCTTCTCCGCCTATTTCGAGTGTTTCCCCGGGTTCGCCGCCACCTGCTATCAGGTCAAGCCGCCTTGATTTCCCGGCATTATATGAGTTTATTTCAGCACATATTTTTTCAAGGAATTCGTTCATATGCATTGCCTGGTCATCTGCCCATCTGTATGATGTGTATCCGTGCTTGTAATCCGGCGTTCCGAGTTTTTGTTCGTAGAACCGGTCATTTCCTACTACGTATTTGCTATATGTCCCATCCTCGTTTTTATATTTTTCTTTTTCTACCCCTACATTGGCTACTTCTTTGCGAGATTCGTCGTATATCCCCGTAGCCATGAATAGCGGGAATGCCGTCACTTCATCCTTATCCATCCTGTATTTTATGTCATTGAGAATTTTAGGGTCTATCTGTAACTGTCCTTTATTGATTCCCCGGTTCATGATCCGCAATACTCCGGCGTTTTTCAGTGCTGCTATACCTTTAATCACGTTCTGGTCGGTTATATTCCCGTTCAGAACGTCCTGTATTATTGCAGTATTAACAGCGCCCTCTTTTTGTGTTTCTTCGTATTTAGCGAGTTCTTCCGGTGTCATAGCGGCTATCTTTGCCGCCAATTCTTCGGCTTCCCGTTTTTTATTTTCTATCTCTTTTTGCTTGGCTTGTTCTTCGGAAGATATTGATTCTTTCGCTGCTTTTTCCTGCCTTGCTTTTTCGGCTTCTGCCTTGAATTCCATGCCTTTCTTAAGTATTTCCTTTTTCAGTTCCGGGTTCTGGTTTAATATCCCGTTCAGGTCAGTCTTCAAACTTTCCCGCAATTGCTTTATTTGTTCATATGTCATGCTACCTAATTTTAACCTTTCATACTGGATATCATCTACCCCCATTTTTTTGATAACTTCTCTTAACTCACGCATATAATCCTGTTTTGTTAAAAGCGTTCCTTTTTGCTTATAGAAATCAAGAAACATTTCGATGGTTTTTTGCTTTGATTCGTCCAGGCTTGTGGTTATCTCTTTTATATTTTTGTCTAACCCCTCTATTTTCGATAGGGTAGCGAATGATGGTCTTGCCAATTTTTCTATATCGGTAAGGTGCATTATCCCGGCAGGTCTATCGCCATATATGACTTCTCCTCTTTCGTTTACGTACCATTTCATGGATCCACGGCTGCCTGGATGCAACACTTTCCTTCTTTCCATTAGTTTGGCATACTCCGGGCTTATTTTGACTATATGTTTCGGCGGTTCTGTTGTACCTATTTTAGATGCCCGCTCTATTGCTGTTTTTTTCGTTTCCAAATCTCGTTTTTCTGAATATATTGCATCCAGTTCATTCTTCAGTTCATCATGCCGCCCTGCCGTTGGCGATGGCTTGCCCGCAAACTCGCCTTTACCGTATATCTCGGCTGTCACTTTATCCCACCTGTCTATGTTGGATTTGATTTTCTGGTTTATCTGTTCTATTTCAGGGTTGTCGCCTGTGCTTGATTTTTCAAATGCGACATAATGTTGATATTTCATTTATTATTTTTCCTTTTTTGAGAAAAATGGAGACGGAGAGATTCGAACTCTCTCTTCGCCGGTGCAAGCGGCGTGTGCTCCCATTATCACTACGCCCCCGTTGACTTCATTTTGCCTTTTTCTTTAATTCTTTTATTACACTATCTCTTCCGTTTACATTATAATCCAAACCTTCAAGATAGTCATCAAATTCATCCTCATTCATTTTAAATGTCTTTTTATCCCGAACGTCATTTACCACAAACTTATTTTCCATATACTTTACTGTTCCTGCAGGTTTATTGTCATAATCTGTCAGTTTTAATGGTTCCATTTTTTCTGTGACTGGTACCTTTTCTTTTGATTCTGCCCATTGTTTTTTCTTTAATTCTTTTATTACAGTACCTCTGCCGTTGATATTGTAATCTAAACTTTCAAGATAGTCATCAAATTCGTCTTGGTTTAAATGACGTTCTTTTTCTCCGACTGGTTTGATTACAAATTTATTTCCAAGCATTCTTACTGTTCCCGCATGCGAATCATCATAGTCTTTCAAACTCATTGTGACTGGCGATTTTTCTTTGGCTTCGTCTTTACCTTGTATCCAGTCATGCTCTTCCTGTTTGACTTTGAATTGTTGACCTTTATTGTCCTTGTATATGTACAGATATCCGCCACCTGGTTTGGATTCTCTGCGGATGTATTTGTGTCCCGGCATTTCTGCGCCAAGTGCCTTATTCAGTTCATCGCTTTTCGGGTCAAAATATTTTATCGAATTTATTGTTGAATCCAGGCATTCGATGAATTCTCCCCATTTACCCAGCATTCTGGCGTATTCGGTTGTACGTATACTGCCTTTCAGTTCCATAACCAGTTTGTTTATGTCCTTTATATGGTCCCTGAATTTCTTAATATATTCCAGTTCCTTTTTTGCTTTAGGGTCAATTTTTTTGCTATCTGAAGATTGTATATCAGTTGGACCATAATTGTTTATCAGCCCTTTTTCGGTTTCCTTGCCTTTAGTCGGCGCCGGCAGCGAGTTCTCGAGTTCCCTTACTATGCCTATTCCGCTCATTGCCAGTTTGAATGCACCTTTGTTTATTGCTGCGGTCATGCTTTTCTGTAATGTCTCGATATTTGCCATTATTCTGTCTGCCTGGGTTTCGCCTATTTGCTCTTTAACGCTGTTTACGTGTTCTTTTACCGATTTGCATAGGTTATCTATCTTTACTGCGATTTCTTTGCTCAAATCCGCCTTTCCTGTGCCTCTATCCAGCGATTTCTGCATGGTTGCCTTGCCAAAGCCCACTTCTCCCTTAATAATGTCCATCCTGCCCCTCATATTTGACGGATCCCCGAGTCCTTTTTCAAGGTCTCGTACTGCCGGGTGATTATGCATCCGGATTATGCTGGCTTCTACATCCATCTGTTTTGCCGCTTTTTTGTCGCCGTCTTTTTCCCGTTGTACCATGAACCGGTCATCTATCTGATGTTCTTCTCCGTTCCCGGGGCATATATTGCCTTTCACAAACTGCTGATGTGTGGGGCAGAAATAGTCGTATTGTTTGTTGATATCCTTGCCGCTTTGAGCGGTGGACCCGTCATCCTCTTCTTCCCTGGGGTCTTCGATGTCCGGCTGGTCAGATTCCGGTGTTGCCGATTTCTCGAGTTTCCCTTTCCCGGATGCTTCCACTCCCAGGTCACCGGCTATTGCTTTGATTTTGTCTGCCTGTGACATGGTCCCGATTTCAAGGTCATCCAGTTCCATGCTCATATCTCCGTGTTCGTTTACGTCTCCGATGTTTTTTACCATTGCTTTATTCCTCCTATTTGGAATTTATTCTATTTCGATCATATCCATCAATCCAACTTGTTCTTTACCGAATTTTTCTTGTATTTTTTCTATCAGATCGTTTACATCAATTTCACCTTCAAAACTTGTCGCCCCACCACCTGTTTCTGCTAATTCCAATCCGTTTTCATATAGAAAGTTCTCTAATCTGTTACTTAAATTACTATTTTCTATCCCTATGCTATATGTTTTTTTTACTGATTTTTTTTGTTTTTGTTTATCTTTAGTCGCTTCTTCTATTGCTTCCGGTTTATACATTTTCTTAACCGCATCCATCCCGTATTCTTTGATGTGGTCACGGATAACGTTCAGTACTGCTTCCGGTGTTTTGTCTGCCGGTGTTACTTTCCCGGACAGTGCATTCCTTATCGCTTCCGGCTTATACATTTTGTTTGCCATGTCTATCCCGTATTCCCTGATGTGCTGGCGGATTGTGTTATTTACTTCATCATCTGCCGAATTCTTATTAATCGTTTCTTGTGTTGCCGGTGTCATTTTGTATTCCGTGTCTACACCGTGTTTTTTCATAATATCCCACACTTTACTTGGTCCGTCAGATGTTACGGTGTCTATTATTCTACCGGATTCGTTTTTTATTACACCGTTATATTTCCCGGTTTCTTCATCCGCCCATTTTGTTAGGGTGTACCCTTTAGTCAGTTTCACGGTGATAGGTTTTTCTTTTGTTCCAAATGTTTTTTCTACTTTAAATTTCGGTTTATCTGCTGGTTCGTATTTGTGTGCCTCGCCTCTTTGTATAAATTCTATTCTACCAGTATCGTTCATTTTAATGTCATGTCCATTATTGTATTCTTTCAATACTTTACCTTTTCTATTACTGCCAACGGTGACCTCATCTCCGACCCCAAATGCTACTACTTTTAATGGTCCAGAATATGATACATTATCTTTGATAGGTTTATTTTCTTCCGGTTTATCTGCAGGTTTTTCCGCCGGTTTGGATTTTTTTTCTCTTTCTTGTATTATTCTTTCCTGCTCTTGGCTTGTTGATTCCCATTCCCAATCTTTTGGAGATTTTGGCATAGGACCTACCGTTTCTTTTCCTTGCGGTGTTTTATATATATATTCAAAACGACGTGCTGTATCATTCCATTGTCTTCTTATATATTTATGTCCCGGTCGTTCATGTCCGGTCCCGCCTCCCAGTGCCTTCTCGAGTTCACGCCTGCTGTCCGGGTCAAGTCCGTAGAACATCCTGCCTGCTACGTTATGCATCAGGCTTTGAGTTACTGATTTTTCAGTTTCTTTTTTTACTGCCGGATCCATTACCAACATTTGTGATTTATTGCCATATTTGTCTATTGCATATCCTATGTCTTTGCCTTGATTGTCTTTGCCCATCATAATATATGTTCCTTTAACATTGGGGTGTTTAGCCATTTTGTAATCCGATACGTTATGTTTTTCTTTTATTTCCGATATCGCTTGTTCATGTTTTGGATTTAAGTTTGCGTATTTTTTTGGTTCATGCTCTGGCGATTTTTCTACCGGTTTTTCCGCTGACATGCCTGCCATTTTCATTATGTTATCTCGAGATTTATCAACGAAATGTTCTAATACTTTCTCCACCAAATCATTTTTCCCATCCTTATTTGCATCTTTAGCAAATTCGGCTATTTCTTCTTCGGAATGCTTATC
>Ga0315284_10010743_pt1 | contig 13037 bp, 11 predicted proteins | sample YL17G09_16_MG_FD_203696 | JGI IMG/M metagenome (GOLD analysis project Ga0315284, IMG submission 203696) | Sediment microbial communities from Yellowstone Lake, YNP, Wyoming, USA - YL17G09_16 | ecosystem: Environmental > Aquatic > Freshwater > Lake > Sediment | place: USA: Wyoming | collected... | reverse complement strand
CCATTATGGTAAGAGATGAGCAGGACCTGCTTCGAACGATGCAGAAATGTCTGCTTGAGCCGGACTTTGCGGCGACAATCGCCCGCAACGGCCGGGAAACAATCAGAAAAAACCAGGGCGCAACAAAAAAAACCATCGGCCAAATTACTAACATCCTGAACATCGTCTGATAAAACAATTCGCAATTCAGCAAAGCCTGGATTTGATGTAACTTGCTGCTCCCTTCCCCTTAAGTATTAAGATAGATTGGACGATAATCAAACAAATTCTTCTAAAATCAATCTTATTCCGGGCAAATAATGCCAGAAAGGCGATGAAAAATGATAAAGAAATCTGTTTTGGGTTTGGTACTGCTGATAATCCTGCTTACAGCAAACACACTGACAGCAGAGATTAGATACAACATAATCGACTTAGGCACACTGGATGGCTACAACATCTCACGGGCTTGGTCAATCAATAACAGTGGACAGGTTGTCGGTGAAGCCGTCAATATAAATACCGGTTACAACCGCGCCGTACTTTTTGACGCTGTCAGTCACAACATTATTGACTTGGGCTCACCTGAATATGTTTCGAGCTTCGCATCTTCAATTAACAACACCGGTCGAATTGTAGGCGGCTGCGATAAAAATAGCGACCCTATGAACCCCTATGCCGTAATATTTGACTCGACAGGACAGGGAAATAACAGCGCGTTTGGTGAAAAAAGTCGTGCGCTATCAATAAACGATAACGGTCAAATAACAGGATGGATAAAAAACACTTCCGGCTTTGAGCGGGCGGCAATACTCGATTGCAATAACATAAACAACAGTATTCAACTGGGAACGCTTACCGGATTTGCCAATTCGCACGCTTATTCGACAAATAACAACAACCAAATTATAGGATATGCCTTTAATGACCTGATGACAGGTTACCGGGCAGTTCGGTTTGACTCTACCGGTCAGGGCAATAACATCGACCTCGGCACGCTGGGTGGACAATATAGTGCTGCCTTATCAATCAATGACAATGACCAAATCGCAGGCCGTGCCGATACTGCCGCAGCTAAATATCATGCAACGTTGTTTGACTCAACCGGCTCTGGCAACAACACGGATTTAGGTACAATAGCAGGCTATAATTTCTCTGTCGCTATCTCGATAAACAGTACCGACCAAATCGTGGGGCAGGTAGCGACAGACAGCCAGCCGCCGGAATTTCGTGCGGTAATGTTTGACCCAACTGGTGACGGCAACAATATCGACCTTAATAACCTGATTGACCCTGCTCTTGGCTGGACACTGGGAGCAGCAACGTGTATAAACAATAAAGGCTGGATTGTCGGCTGGGGCGTTAATCCACAGGGATATGGCCGAGCATTCTTGCTTAAACCCATTATCGTAGCCGATTTTGAGCCTGATGGGGATACAGACTTGGCGGATTTTGCTGTTTTTGCGTCAGCATGGCGAAGCAATCCTGCTGATAATAACTGGAACCCGCTTTGTGACATATCAGACCCTAACGATGGTGTTATTGATGAACTTGACCTCGCCGTCTTTGCCAGAAACTATCTCATCCCTTGAACTGCCAGCATTTAGATTCGCTGCCATTTTACTGGCGCTGAACGATCTGCTGCGAGATTGCCTTCAGGTTTTCGACCTTTACATCGAGCTCTCATTGAAGCTTTGAGATGAGTGTTCCAATGTGATTGACGAAATCCCGTGTTGGTTCAAGCCAGGAGGCAACATCTTCGGCTTTGAAACGAATGAAGTCGGCATAGTCGCCTTTTTGACGGTTATTGAACAACAAGTCAAAATGCGAGCCCATTTCTGCGGGTATCACGCCCGTCTTTACAAATTCACGATGCATCAATGAGCGAAGATAGCCATGTTTGCTTGTGGAAAAACCCTTTGTCAGCAATAGAGCAGAAACAGCATAGAAACACGCATAATAAAGGCGGTTCACGTAGGCGTTAATTCGACCGGCGTCAAACATTATCTTGGCTTCGTCGAGGGTTTCGTGTGCTCGTTCCATCCGGTATTCAATCAATGCACGTTTTTCTTTCGTCATAACAGAACTCCGTCACGGTCAACGTTTTCGTGAAATGGCATAGCACGGTATAAAGGCGTATCCCACTCCTGCCTGCTGTATGTCATAAGGGTAAGTACCGCCCCACTTTCAAGCTCAAGTGGGAATATCCGGTCAATAAACTTTGCTTCAAGGGCGATACTGGCGGGGCCGTCTACAAGGATGAGGATGTCGTAATCAGAGTACTCATTGGCTTCGCCGCGAGCACGAGAGCCATACAGGATGACGTCAGCATCAGGAACCACCTGCCTTATGGCCTTCTTGCAGCGATTAAGCATCTCAATATCCGCGTTTAAGGGTTTCCATGCGTCAACAGGTATCATTTTCGCTACACTCCTGAACCAATCTCTTTTACAAACCTATTTTAACAGAACCGCAAGAGATTTTCACAAGATAAAATGAAGATTTTTTTGGAAAAACCAGGGCGCCACAAGTCGAAGCATCAAAATAATTATCGAACTTTTAATCGTTCATCGATGAATAATCTGCTGCGAGATTGCCCGGAGGTTCTCAACTTTGACATCGAGGGGGACGGCGCATTCGGGGCCGATGATGTTTATGCCGGCGAGGGCGGTGTCGGCGGCCTGCCTGCGAACATCTTCGGGCGTTCCGCGATGCAGGGTTTCAAAATTGGATATTCCGCCCATCAGAGAAAGCTTATCGCCCGCAAGCCGGCGAATCTCATCCGGTTTGCCGCTCTTGGTGTCCCAGTGAAAGCAGTTAATGCCGGACTGCCGAATATACTGAATACGGTCTTTGGTGTCACCGCAGATATGCAGAATCAGGGGGCAGCCGATATGCTGCACTAATTCACTATGAACCGGCAGCAGAAAATCACGATATGCCTGCGGGCTGCACAAATCCCTTGTGGCGTGGTCGGCGAGTAAAATACAGTCCACACCTGCTTCGATTTGAGCCTGGGCGTACAGGATGGTTACCTCTTTGAGCTTATCGATAATCCTGCGTATCATATCCGGATTGAGCAGCGTATTTACAAGAAATTCCTCGACGCCGAAAAAATGATAGCCGAGCGTCCAGGGGCCAAAAACTTTGCCGCAGACCGTACAATCATCACCGAACTGCTTTTTCAGGATTGATATGGCTTCAAGGGGAGTTTTTGCGGCGGGATGTTTCAAAAAGTCCTTTGTAAATTTTATGTCGGCATCGGTTTTCCAGATAGTTGTGCAACAGTCCGGCATACGCAGCCTGTCACCCCACTCAACCGGACAGCCGAGCGCCGCAGACTCATGCCAGACGGAAAACAACGGCATAACATTGTCGTAACCGAGGATTGTATGGCCGGCGGCAGCAAGCTTTGCCATAAGTTCCGCATTCAGATGCGCTTCAGGAAAAGCTGCACCGGCGAGAGTCATTAGTTCATCAGTAACAATCGATGTCCCTGACCCTACGGCAGGCCGAGGCGTTGGTTTAGACATTACAGCATCGAGAAAAATTTTGGCGGACATTATCGGGAACTTGCCTTTAACCTGTTTGTTACTGCTTTGATATGCTCCGGGCCTGTGCCGCAGCAGCCGCCGATAATATTTACCCCTGCTTTATGGATTTTTCCCGCAGCCTCCGCAAAATCTTCCGGCGAGACATTATAAACCGCCCGCTCATCAACCAATTCCGGTCTGCCGGCATTAGGTTCCGCCAGGATAACTGCGCCGCCGCCAACTGCTACAAATCTCTCCGCCAGTTTCACATATTCCTCAAGCGAAACTGTCCCGCAGTTGAACCCGACCGCCTCAACTCCCAGCGAAATCAGTTTCGCAGCCGCATCTTTGACACCCACGCCCATCATAGTTCTAAAATCGCCGCCGGCATTATCGAATGACATTGATGCAAACACTGGCAGTTTGCAGACCGATTTCACGGCTTCAATTGCGATTGTTATCTCGTCCAAAGCAGTCATTGTTTCTATTATAAAACCATCCACCCCCCCCGCCGCGAGAGCCTTCGCCTGCTGTGCAAAGGCATCTTTTAAATCTTTCGGCTTCAAGTTCCCCAAAGGCTCCAGAAAATCACCGCTCGGCCCAATGTCACCCAAGACATATTTGCTGTCTCCAGCCGCCCGCCGGGCTATTTTTGCACCGGCAGCGTTTATCTTCTCGACCATTTCCGCCAGGCCGTGCCGGGCCAGGGCGTATTTATTTGCGCCGAATGTATTGGTAAGAATCGCATCGCTGCCCGCTATCAGATACGAGCGATGAATATCAAGAACAATGTCCGGCGATTCGATATTCAAATAATCGCTGCATTTGCCGGTCTGGATTCCGCGTGCCATTAACTGCGTTCCCATCGCACCATCCAGCAGCAACAGCTTTTTGATTTTTTCTTTAAGATTTATCCCGTCCATAGTTTTGTCTACCTCGGCTGTTCAATAAGAAAGCCATTTTCATCTAATTTGTAAATATGCTTAAAACCATTCGGTTCAGGGCGTCCGAAAAGCACATCCCGCTGTTTTTGTGTAAATCTTGTCGCCTTGACAGAATCGATAACAAAGCCGATGCTGATTAAATCGTTCTCTCTGTTTAGGGTGAGCCTGCTGATGTTTATAATTGTCGGAACAGAAAAATCCTTATGCGCTTCCTTGTACCTGTCCAGTTCAGCAACAATCACAGGCTGGTCTTGCGCACCGAGATACTCGATTTTTCTGACCTGATAATTGCTCTTATCGATATATATCTTCCTGATTACAGCATTTTGGCCGCCTTTTTCCACAAGCACATCAAAAGCATCCTTTTTCAACAATGACCAGTTTTCGCCTTGATTGATTTTGGCGGCACCTATGGCTTCAAGCACCATCCGGGGATTTATCATCAGCCCTTCGAGGTAAGTTTCACCCTGCCACTGTCCCCACCAGTAAGTGCTTACCTCTTTTAATCTTACGGACAGCCAGAACTCATCCTTATTAGAGCCGAGAACCACTCCCCTGGGGTCGAACGCAACATCGCCCTGCAGATAAATTTCCGCCGGCGGATTTGCCCAAATCTTTACCGGAAAATTTTCCTTATGCCTTTGGCCGTCGGCATAGTATTCCAGAAAACACTGACCATTGGCCTTCAGCGGCAAAATATTTTCAGAATGTGATTCCAGCAGGGACAATGAGTCGCCTGCTGATTTTGCGCCGTGGTAGACCTGAACAGGCTTTTTAAGCTGCGGTGTACAACCCGCTATGACAGCAACAAATAACAGCGAAAAGGTGAAAATTCGGAACAATTGCGTTTTCCCCCTTATAAATCTGTTTGCAATATCTGACTTATCTGCGATGACAACTGCTCGATTTGTTCTTCATTGAGATGCGGGTTTCTGACCTCGACAAACTGATTGTCGCCGACAACTCGAAGCCGCCAGATTTCCTCGTCAGCTTCGGTTTTGGATGAATCGTATTTCAGCCGTCTCTTCCGCATCAGGATTAGCGCAAGGACGAACCTGAAATTTACCTTTTCCTGCTCGGTTTCCTGCGCCAGGCGTTCAAAAAACGCCATCAGCATCTCATCATCGACGAATATCTGTTTTTTCTGGTCAGGATGCGGCAATTTTGTTTTCCAGTAGCAGAACACGGCAGGCTTTTCTCTCTGCCAGTAGTCTGCGCAAAAATCCCGCCGCTGCAGACCCTGTTCAGTTTCCACCAGGGCGGCAAAATATTCTTCGCCGTATTCAATCTTCTTCCCCGTCCCGCAGCATTGTCCGAGAGGCTTATTTATTTCCCATTCATCCATCTTCGTTACCCGACAAAAAAAGATGCTTCCCTATTTAAACTTCAGCAATTGCCTCGTATTTTTTATCGTTTTGGGCCCTATACCTTTGACGTTTCGCAAATCGTCGGCGTCCTGAAAAGCCGGGCTGTCTTCCTCTTGGGCAAAACTCTCTCGATAAGCCACTATTGCCTTGCCCCGTGCCGGCCCTATCCCCGGCAGTCTACTCAGGCTTGCTGCTGATGCATCGTTCGGATTTATCTGCTCATCCAATCGTATCCGGCATATCTTTTCAGCTTCCGGCAGACCTGAAACGACAAAATAACCAGCAAGCAGAAAGCTCATCAATGCGGCGATAACAAATGCAAATGACTGAATCCTGTCTTGGCCGATTTGTGCTGATTGAATGAAATTATCGACTGCCATAGCTGATTTTTCAGTCCACATTTACCGTTTAAAAATGACACCATGCAGTTTCTTCAGGGCGTGAAATGATTTTTTTGGCTCAAGCCGGCTCGTCAGCAGGCCGCTGTTTGCTATAGTGCTGCTTTCGGTATCTACAAAACTGGAATATGTTACCGAATCAACAAATGGCTTGCTAAGCGCTATTTTATAAAATTGCCCGACCCATTGCTCCTGCCGGGACTGGTCCCATCTGTCACTTTGCACGCCGCTAATCTCTTCATCATCCCCGCCGGTCTCGTTCCGGCTCGGCACTTCCACTTCAGTTATATGCAGCGGCTTGCCTATCGGCCCAAAAAAATCCAGAACCGCCGATATATGCATCATATCCCTCATGTACATACCGGACCGATTTTTCCCGAACCGCATCTGCAGTCCGAAGGTATCAAAATTGATTCCTCCCTGCACAACCATATCCATATAAACCAGCGGCGGGATGGTATTGGGAATTTCGGCATAATATTCGCCCCAGGGACTGCTGATTTCTATGATTTTCAGCGCCCTGTCACTGGCAGCCTTTACGGCCATATTGGCCGCACGAGTTATCTCCAGAATCTGCTCAAAATTGAACCCGAAATGATTAATCGCATTCAGGCCGCTGACGACGCGCCACGCACGAACATTGCTCGAATACCGGCCCACAATTTTCAGAATAAACTGATAAGCGGTTTCGCGAATCTTTTCAAATCCCAAATTGCCCCGCAGCAGCCATTCCGGCAAATACTCCTTCGAGAAACAAAGCAGCGGGCCGGCTCCGATGGCCAATTTCTTTTTGACAAGCACATTAACACAGGCATCAACCGCTGAAAAATCATAGACGCCTTTTTGAGGTTCTATCCGGGCCCAATTTATCGGCACCGTTACAAAAGCAAATAGTTGGAGTAGTTTTTCAATATATTGCGGATTATCAATTTGTGCAGGCTCAATCCTGCAGCCCAGACACCCCCTGCCAAACCCGTGACTTTTGGCTCTTGTGCCTAAAAGCGATTCGGCCTGTTCAGCCGCAAGCTTTTCCGAAAAAATCAGGGCCCTTTTAAGCGACTCATCGGCCAACCTTGATGCCAGCGGCGCATCGGAGATATTCTGAAGTGCCTGAATAAACAAATCCTGCGCCTCTTTTGAAGTATCTCCCGCTCCATCCACGCCGTCAAAAAATGACCATTCCTCACGCTTGCTGATAATCTGCATAAGCTTGGCCCGTACAATCTCGACATTGAGATTATACAGACTGGTTCTCTCAGGAAGACAGGTCGTCGGCAAAATCACGTTCCCAAAACCCTCGACCGGCCACAATAAAGCAAGACCTGCGGTTTCCGCATTAGGCTTTTTACATTCAATTAAACCCTTTTCGAATGTAATCTGCGTCTTGCGAACAGGGATGCCATCCGTTCCAACCAGATAAGCGCCATGCAAATTGAACTTATTCGCCACTTTGCCGTTTTCGAATACCTGAAATCTCACTTTTCCCTCAACTTATTTAACCAAACTAACCCTTTTTAATAGTGCAATTTACGTAACGGTTTTGATTGAAAGAACATAGCGTAATTTGTCATTCCCGCGACACGAAGCGAAGCGTAGAGCCCGTTTCGGAAAGCGGGAATCCAGTTTTTCTATTCATAGTGTAAATCCGTGTTACTTGTCCGCCGTAGCCTTGGCGAAGGCGGAATCCGTGTCTAAACTTGTGGTGAGCATCGTCGAATCCAAAATAATCGGTCAGTTTGAGTTATTATAGCAATCGCACTCTCAAACACAATCCAAACTTTTTTCACGGCAAGACTGCTTTTTTAAGCTGATTTTCAGGGGGTTTTATTAAGATGGACACGATTTAACGTTTGTATTAGCGGGCGAAGACCCCAGAAAGCTTGCCCGACCAATTACCCCCTTCCCCCAAATCCAATTGCTTTACAACGGTTTAAGTGCTATAATCCTGAAAAATTTTCTGTAATGATTGAACATGTTTTCCACAGGTAGGCAATGCCGAAAATCAAGGCAAATGAAGACGTATTCAAAGGACAGGTAATTACCTGGATAAAAAAGCAGATAGATTCGGGGGGATTATCATTTAAAAACGCTATTAACGACCCAAGTCTTTCTGGATTGCCTACCGTCAGGTTCCCGGATGTTTTGCTTACTCTGGATTCAGAGTGCCGGCAGCCGTTTTGCGGGTGGGAGTTAAAAACTCCGGTGACCGATGTTCGTGACAAAAAGCTTTTGGCAGATGCCGTAGAAAAAGCACAAACCCTTAAAGCAAAATACTTTGTTACATGGAATATGCAAACGGCCATAATCTGGCGAACGCCTGAGGGAACAAGGGCAACAGCTAATGAAAACGACAAGGTTCGTGAATTTCCCACGCTTCACAATATCACGGATGTAAATGACATAAGGAATTCTATCAAGGCATTGTTGCTGGAAGATTTATGCACACAGTTATTGCGTGATTTGGACAGATTGTATCGCAATGAAAATGAAAATCTGCTGGCTACGGATACTACGATTTTTGTCGGTCTGGTCGGAAACGCCGCCGAACAAATGGCCAAGTGTTTATCAAAGGATTTGGACCGAGCAAGAGGGAACAAGGCTTTTGATATAAGACTTAGGGCATGGGCAACCAAACAGGGTGTCAGTAAATACGACCAGGATTATTACTCCACATTGGCCCAGCAGATGACATACAAAATCATCGGTAAGATATTGTTTTATATGACCCTTCGGTGGTTGGGTTTACCGCAAATGGAGCTATCGGCAAAAAATTACAAAATAGCGGTAAGCAAAATGCGGACGTTATTCCAGCAGGCTCTTGAGGTTGATTATCAGGCGATTTTTGAGCCGGACATTACAGACGAAATAGAATTGTCGACAGATACGGCGAAAATAATAATAGACCTTACAGAGAAGCTTACACACTGGAGCTTTGAATTGATGCCTTTAGATGTGATAGGCAATATTTTCGAGAAACTGATACCGCAGGAGGCAAGACACAGTCTTGGGCAGTATTTTACACCCGAAAATCTTGTCGATTTGATTGTGGGTTTTTGCGTGAGAGGTTCGGAAGACTATGTTATGGACCCGACGTGCGGGACAGGGACATTTTTGATGCGGGGCTATAACCGTTTACGTCATCTTGGAATGAGCAGGAAGCCTCACCACCAATTGCTGAACCAGGTATGGGGCTTTGACATCGCGGGGTTTCCCGCTGAACTTGCCACAATAAATCTTTGCCGGCAGGATTTCAGCGATTACCTGAATTTTCCGCGGGTTTTAGCGAGCGATTTTTTTGATGTGATGCCGGGGGATGAGTTTGAATTTCCGCCACCGAAAAAAACAGCCAAAACAGGTGAACGCATAAAAATAAAGATACCAAAGTTTGACGCAATGGCTGGGAATTTCCCGTTTATCCGGCAGGAATTGATAGAGAAGGTCGAAAAGGGATACAAAAAAAGATTAGAGAGGGTTTTATTTGAAAGCTGGGGAAGGGACTATCCACAGCTTTTCATCAGTAATAACGGACACGAGTTGCGGCTGTCCGGTCAGGCGGACATCTATGCGTATATGTTCTTTCACGCAGCGGCACATTTAAAAGTTGGCGGGCGGATGGGATTTATTACAAGCAATTCGTGGCTCGATGTTGCTTATGGATACGAATTACAGAAATTTTTCTTATCGAAGTTTAAACTTGTGGCTATTTGCGAAAGCCGGTGCGAACCGTGGTTTGAGCAGTCGGCGGTGAATACGGTATTTGCAATCTTGGAACGAAGCGATGATATCGAGGCCAATAAAAATAATCTTGTGCGGTTTGTGAAATTAAAAAAGCCGTTGAAAGAGCTGTTTCCGGAGAATGTATTAACAGACGCACAGGCAAGATGGATTAGACTTGAGCAATTTGTTGCAAAGATTGAAGGAATTGCAGCGACAGGGAAAATTTCGGAAGGAAGCGGTTGTCGAAAGTTTAACAGTATCACCAGGGAATATATCAGACAGCCGGAAATTATATCGTACGAGGATGAGGATATTCGGGTCAGGATTATTCGGCAAGAGGATTTGCAGAACGAAGTAGAACGGGCAGGGCAAACCGTAAAATGGGGCCAATATCTGCGTGCGCCGGATATATATTTCGAGATTCTGGAAAAATGCGCAGATAAGTTTGTGCCGCTGGCTGAAGTAGCGGATATACGCAGGGGGATTACTACCGGCATAAATGAATTTTTCTATCTGGACGAGGATAAGATAAAACACTGGGGAATAGAAAAAGAATTTCTGAAATCGATAGTTACTTCAACTAAAGAAATTCCGGCAATTTTTATTGATGAGAAAAAACTGACACAAAAGGTTTTTCTATGTGGCGAAGACAAGAAGGGTTTGCGAGGCACAAATGCCCTAAAGTATATCCGTTGGGGAGAAGAACAGGTAACAGAAGATGGAAAGAAATGGTTGGATGTTCCTTCGGTACAAGGCAGAACTTATTGGTATACGCTATCACAAAATGAGGTTTCAGATTTTCTGATACTTAGATTTATAGATAGAAGACACTATGCACCGGTCAATCCCAAAAATACTCCTGTGGGTGATGTCGTATTTGTCGGGCAGTTCAAAGAGAAATCAACCAGTGAATTTGGCTGTGCTTTTCTAAACTCTGCATTAACCGCCTTGTTTGCTGAAGTTTCCGGAAGGGCTAATCTCGGTGATGGTCTTTTAACAACATACGGCCCGGAAATTGGTGTTTTGCCCCTCCCGATGAAAGATATAGAGAATATTTCGCAGAAAAATATCGAAAAAACTATAAGTCTGTTTAGAAAACTTGGAAAACGGAACGTGCTGCCTTTTGATAAGGAAATGCAAAAGAGTGATAGGAAGGAATTCGAAAAGTCCGTTTTTGAATGTTTGGGTCTGGGCGAAAATGAATATGAGACCGTGTGTAAAGCCGTAAATGAACTTATAGAAGAACGGCATTTATTACCGAAAATGCGGACGGTGAGGAAAAAGAAACGTGTCGAGCAGAATTTGGACAAGTTGAAAGAGGAGATAATCGAGGAAATTCTGCCAGGCAGCACAAGAAACTTCCCCGATAGCTTTATCAGGGGATGGCCTAAGTCAGATTGCAAAGAACTGTCCGTCCCGGCAGGTTCACTTAAACTCGGCGAAAGTTTCTTTGATAGACAACAGATATGCGATGAAAATGGCCGCCACCTGATGGACCTTGGCAGTAAAAATGAAGGTAAATTTATTGTATACGCCAAAAAGAAAGACCAGTTTATTGTTAAAATTCCAAATAGTCTCGAAACTATCGGCAAAGCCGTTCAGGATTATGAACTTTATCTCAAAGACCTGAAGCAAAAGCTTTATACCGCCTTCATAGAAAAATGCGGAGACCATAACGTATCGGAGAATCTTACACGACAGGTTTTCGAGGAATTCAACCTGCCTGATATTGGATAACTCTCATGCGTGAACGGCTAAATCAAATCAAAAGTAATTTTATAGAAAATATCGCTGTCGTCGAAAAACTGATGAAATTTGACGAGGCCATTCAGATTTTTTGTCTAAACGCTCTGCGAAAAGCAAATAAGGGTTTAGAAAAGTTCGATTGTGCCGACCATCCTTCGTATAATATTAAACCCATCATTAAACAGGTGGAAAATATTCGTCAAAACGACAGCCTTCGGCCAAGTTATGAGATAATGCTGAATCAATGTGTTGTGCTTTTAGTCTCTTATTTTAGTTCGGCAATTGAAGACTTGTTCCGAGAAGCCTTAAATAAAAAGATACAAAACGGAAACATCGGCAAACTTGAAAAAGAGGAAATTAAGGTAACTATTAGTCAACTTGTTCATAACCCAGATGTTGCCGATTTGTTTTTATTAAGAAAAGATATAAGTTTCCAGGATATGAAAAGCATAGCGAGAGCTTTTGAGGAATATATTGAGATTGAGCAAATTCCACAAGACGAAGTGGTTAATAATATCATTCTCAGTCAAGCCTGTCGTCATTGTATTGTTCACGATGGGTCGGTTGTAAATATGAGAGTTCTGGGCCAACTTTCCTCGGCCACCCCAAGAGACTTGAAGCCGGATATGAAGAAAGATGATATAATACAGTTTAACGAAGATGAGATTAAAATCATTATTGAAAGTATGAATCGCTATATTGACCGCCTGTTTGAGAAACTCCTTAAATGAACTATAATAGCCCTCACTTCACCCAACTAACAATTCCTTCTCCACCATCCACTATCCGCTATCTTTAAATTCAATCATTTGCGAGGCTACCTTTCTAAAAAAATCCCAAAATCGCAAAAAATTTTCAAATCCCCTTACTCTTTATCCCATAACAACTTATCTCTTTTTTGCCTGCCCTTCGTAGCCCGCAGGGCGAAGTAGGGTCAACCCGAATGCGCATCTCCGCCCTATTATGGGAAGATTCTATATCCCGATGCTGTGTGAAATAAAATTTAATGAAAACAAAAATTTATCCGCCGCTCCGTTTGGCGGAAATCTGTGAAAATCTGTGTTACTTGTCCGCCGTAGCCTTGGCGAAGGCGGAATCTGTGGCTAATTTTGACTCTAACCAATTATGGCACAAGAGCTTAAAACAAAATCAACTCTTCGCAACTGGTGTTTTCTGATGCATTTTGACGTATCTCTGATGTATTTTGGAGTGCTTCTGAATCACTTAGAACGTGTATGAAAAGTCAAATTATCCGGGCTTAAGCCGATGAAGCATAAGATTAATCATAGCAAGATGTATCATCGTTTCACTGCTTTGCGTGAGCGACTCATAATCTTTGCTCAGTCGACGATA
>Ga0315284_10010742_pt1 | contig 13040 bp, 9 predicted proteins | sample YL17G09_16_MG_FD_203696 | JGI IMG/M metagenome (GOLD analysis project Ga0315284, IMG submission 203696) | Sediment microbial communities from Yellowstone Lake, YNP, Wyoming, USA - YL17G09_16 | ecosystem: Environmental > Aquatic > Freshwater > Lake > Sediment | place: USA: Wyoming | collected... | reverse complement strand
ACTGCCGAGGCCGAAGGCAGGGTGGTGCAGAACTCTATCGGCTACTGCTGCCGGGCCGACGGTGCGAAGCTCCTGAGCGAAGTCATCCGCATACGGGGCAGGCAGGCGGACCTGCAGGTATTCGAGGAGACGCGGGGCCTGATGGTCGGAGACACCGTTGAGTTTCGCGACGAGATGCTCTCAGTCACTCTAGGTCCGGGCCTGCTGGGCCAGGTATATGACGGCCTGCAAAACCCGCTGGTCGAATTGGCCGGTGAGGTCGGGTTCTTCCTGAAGGCCGGCAAGTATGTCTTCCCGCTGAACACCCAAAAAAACTGGCAATTCACCCCGTCGGCCAAGCCGGGCCAGGCCGTCAGCGCGGGCGATACGCTCGGAACGGTGCCCGAAGGCATCTTCGCACACAAGATCATGGTGCCCTTTGGCATAAGGGGTGAGCTTAAGGTAAAGTCGATCGCACAGGCCGGTGAGTATAACGTCAATAGCGAAATCGCCACACTCAGCGGACCCGACGGACAGGAACACAAGATCACCATGCTCCAGCGCTGGCCCGTCAAGCGGTCTCTCTGCGTCGCCAGGCGCAGGCTCATGCCCACCGAGCCGCTGGTGACAAAGGTAAGGATAATCGATTCGGTCTTTCCGATCGTCCGCGGCGGGACTTACTGCATCCCCGGACCTTTCGGCGCCGGCAAGACCGTCCTCCAGCAGATCATCTCCCGCTACGCCGAGATCGACGTTGTGATCATCGCCGCATGCGGTGAGCGGGCGGGCGAGGTCGTCGAGACCCTGCGCGACTTTCCGAAACTTCTCGACCCGCGCACCGGGCGAAGCCTCATGGAGCGCACCATCATCATCTGCAACACCTCCGCCATGCCCGTAGCCTCGCGTGAGGCGTCAGTCTACACCGCCGCCACCCTCGGCGAATACTACCGCCAGATGGGCCTGAACGTCCTGATGCTGGCTGACTCGACAAGCCGGTGGGCGCAGGCGATGCGCGAGGTATCCGGCAGGCTTGAGGAGATCCCCGGCGAGGAGGCATTCCCCGCCTACCTCGAAAGCCGGATCGCCGGCTTCTACGAACGGGCGGGGGCGCTGGAGCTTTCCGACGGATCGGTCGGCACGCTGACCATCGGCGGGACGGTAAGCCCCGCCGGCGGAAATTTCGAAGAGCCAGTCACCCAGGCAACGCTCAAGGTCGTCGGGGCGTTTTTGGGCCTGTCGCGAACCCGAAGCGACGCAAGGCAATACCCCTCCATCGATCCGCTGGATTCCTGGAGCAAATACAAGGGGATCATCGAGCCCGAAAAGGTCTCAGCCGTTCGAGGGATTCTCCGTCGCGGCTACGAGGTTCAACAGATGATGACCGTCGTCGGTGAGGAGGGAACCAGCGTCGGGGACTTCACCTTATCATTGAAGTCGGACTTCTTCGACAACGTCTACCTCCAGCAGAACGCCTTCGACAAGGTGGACGCCGCCACCCCAGCCGACCGCCAGAAGATGGTCTTCGGCAAGGTCAAGCAGGTGCTCGACACGGACTTCGACTTCGAGGATAAAAACCAGGCCCGGTCGGTCCTCGTCGGCGCCACCGATCTGTTCCGCAACTGGAATTACTCAGCCGCCGACAGCGAAGAATTCCAGAAAATTCTTAAACAGATCGACGATCTGCTGGCCGACAAGGGCAAGAAAAAAATCAAACAGAAAACCGCCGCCGTCGCGGAAGATACATGACCCCTACGAACTAAGGTTCACCGAATGAGGAAGTATTACGACAAGATCAGCCGTATCGCCGGCAACGTCATCAACCTCCGCGCCAGCGGGGTGGGCTACGACGAACTGGCGATGGTAACCACCGACAACGGAGTTTCGCTGGCGCAGGTGATCCGCCTGGAAACCGACCACGTCAGCCTGCAGGTGTTCGCCGGCACGCAGGGGATCTCCACCAACGACCGCGTGAGGTTCCTGGGCAGGCCCATGCAGGTGCCGTTCGGGCCGGAACTGATGGGCAGGGTGTTCGACGGGGCGGGCAGGCCCCGCGACAACAGGCCCGATGTCGAGGCGGATCCCGTCGATGTCGGCGGGCCTCCTGTCAATCCCACTTGTCGACGAATGCCGGACAAGATGGTCCGCACCGGGATACCCATGATCGACGTGTTTAACTCGCTGGTGGAGTCGCAGAAGCTGCCGATCTTTTCGGTGCCCGGCGAACCGTATAACGAGCTTCTTGCACGCATAGGCCTGCAGGCCCAAGCCGACGTCATAATCCTCGGCGGGATGGGCCTGAGGCACGATGATTACCTGAAATTCCGCGACACCTTCGTGCAGGGCGGAGTGCTTGGCAGAAGCATAATGTTCATCCACACCGCAGCCGATCCGGTCGTCGAATGCCTGCTCGTGCCCGATCTGTGCCTTGCCGTCGGCGAGAACTTCGCCCTGCAGGGCAAAAAGGTGCTTGTCCTGCTGAGCGACATGACCGCCTTCGCCGACGCACTGAAGGAAATCGCCATCATCATGGAACAGATCCCCTCCAACCGGGGTTACCCGGGTGATTTGTACACCCAGCTGGCAAGGCGATACGAAAAGGCCGTCGACTTCGACCAGGCGGGCTCGATGACCGTGCTGGCCTGCACCACCATGCCCGGCGACGACGTCACCCACCCCGTGCCCGACAACACCGGCTACATCACCGAAGGCCAGTTCTACCTTCGCAACGGCAGGATCGAGCCGTTCGGATCGCTCAGCAGGCTAAAACAGCAGGTAAACGGAAAGACGCGCGACGACCACCGGGCGATCATGGACTCCTGCATCCAGCTTTACGCCCTCTGCCGGGAAAGCCGGGAAAAACGCGACATGGGCTTCGAGATGTCCCAGTGGGACAACCGCCTGCTGGAATACGGCGAACTTTTCGAGCAGCGGATTATGGACCTTGCGGTGAACATCCCGCTGGAAGACGCCCTGGACCGCTGCTGGGAGATACTCGCCCTATGCTTCAGGCCCGAGGAGGTCGGCATACGCCGATCCATCATCGACGCCCATTGGCCAAAGGACGCAAAAACCATCGAAATCACCGATTCCAGAAAGCCCGCCCAGGCCGGCGAGCAAGGCTGACAACAAAATTCGCCCAACCCATGGCTAAGAAGATCAAACTAACCCGACCTGAGCTCAAGAAGCATCGCGACTCGCTGGAGCGTTTCGGGCGATATCTGCCGATGATCAAGCTCAAGCAGAAGCTGCTGCAACTTTACATGCGCGATGTTGAAAAGGCCCGTCGGCAGGGCGAAGGCGATCTGGACAAGGCCAATCTGCGATTCGACGCATACCAGGCTGTGCTGGCCGACCGCGCTGGCCTGGACGTGCGGGCACTGGCCAGGCCAGCCAAGGTGATAACCTCGACCACCAACATTGCGGGCGTGAACATCCCCGTTTACCAAAATGTCGAATTCCCCCAAACCGGCTACAGCCTGTTTTCCACCCCGCCATGGGTGGACAAAGCCATCGCCGACCTGAGAGAAATCGCCAAGGCCCAGGCCAAGCTCGACGTCATCAAGGAACAATACCGCCTTCTTCAGCACGAGCTGACAAAAATCATCCAGCGGGTGAACCTGTTCGAAAAGGTCAAGATTCCCCAGGCCGTCGAGGCCATCCGCGTTATCCGCATCTACCTGGGAGACCTGATGACCGCAGCCGTCGGCAGGGCAAAGATCGCCAAGGCCAAACTTAGCGAATCCATAACCTACGAGGATTTCGTGCATATCGCCCCCGAAGACCGGAGCGAATCGACATGATCGTCCCGATGGTCAAGGCATACGTCGCAGCACGGTTGAGTGATCGGCAGTGCCTTTTAGAGGCCCTTGCCGACCTTGGCCTGGTGCACCTGTCGCCCGTCGATCCGGGGAAAAACCTCACCGATGAAGCCGTCGCCTCCGACCTGCTGCGGGCCGACCGGGCGATACAGGTCCTAAGCTCAATCACCCCAGCCGGCGAAAAAACCGATCTGCCGGCCGATCAGGTTGTCAGGCAGGTGCTGGATATCCAGCACAAGTCGGCTGAGCATCAAGGCGAGCTCAATACCCTCCACCATCAGCTAAGCCAGCTTGGGTTATGGGGCGATCTGAAGCTCCAGCAGCTTGATGTCCTGAAAAAAGCCGGTTTGGACGTTAAATTTTTCATCATGCCGGCGGATATGATCGATCAGGTCCGGGCCGATCTGTGCCAATCCCTGCGCCCCCTGGAGGGCAAACGCCTGCTTGTCGCGGTAGTCCTGAAAAACAAGGAAGCCTTTATCCCCGAACACGTCCAGGAATTGCCCATTCCTTCCGTGGATGCCCCGACCATCCGAGCCAAGGCCCGGCAGATCGACCAGGCCCTTGAGCACGACAAAGCCAAACTGGCCCAACTGGCCTATCTGCTGGGGGAGCTGAAAGAATATCGCAGGCAGCTGGCATGGAAGATGCAACTAAATCAGGCGAGCCTGGGCGGCCTGGAGCAGAAGGACCTGTTCGCCGTTGGGGGTTACATTCCCCGTGACCTGACCGGCGAATTGCGGCAGGGACTGGCCGACAGGCAGATCGAATCGGCTGTCGAATTTGCCGATCTGGCCGAGACGGAAGACCCCCCCACCCTTGTCCGCCCGCCGCGCTGGGCCAGGCCTATCATGGCGCTTTTCGAGATCCTGGGCACGGTGCCGGGATATCGCGAATACGACCTCGCGGGCTTTTTCATGATCGCCCTGCCGGTCTTCGCAGCCATGCTCATCGGCGACGGAGGGTACGGGATAATCTTCAGCCTGTTGTGCATCGCCTTGTATCCCCGGTTGGCAAAAAAGGCCGGACCAGCCAGGGCGCAGCTATTAATCATATTCAGCCTGACCATACTGCTGTGGGGCGTGCTGACAGCCAACTTCTTCGGCATAACGCCCAGCGAGATCCAGCGGGCGGGCGGATTCGAAAGCATCGAGCAGATGCGCTCAGGCAGCGGCCTGTGGGCACTGATGGGAAGGCTCATGCTCGCCCCGGCGATATTCTGGCACAGCGATCCGCAGATCTCCCGGAACATCACCATAAAGGTGTGCTTCACGCTGGGTGCGATTCACCTTGTTTCGGCGCACCTGCGCCAGATACTGGGGCTTATACCCAACCTGCGGTTTTTGGCAGAGCTTGGCTGGGTGATGGTTTTAGGCGGCATGTATGGTGTGGTGTGGATGCTGTTTTTCCCTAATGAGATATGGATGCCTCAAAACGTCATGCTGGGTCTGCTTGCGGGCGGATGGGGCCTGGCCTTGTTGTTCTCCCACCCCAGCCGAAATCCCCTGATCCGGGTGGGCAAAGGCCTGGTCACGAATATCCTGCCGCTGATCGGCACGTTTTCCGACACCATGAGCTATGTCCGGCTGATGGCAGTGGGGCTGGCAAGTTACTACATAGCCTCAGCCTTCAACTCCATTGGATATCAGGTTGGATCGGCTTCGAAGTTGCTTTGGCCAGTAGCTGCCGCTATCATCGTCGCTGCGCATCTGCTGAACATCACCCTGAGCATCATCGCGGTCTTTGCCCACGGCGTTCGGCTTAACATGCTGGAGTTCTCCAGCAACGCCGGCGTGCAGTGGTCGGGATACCCATATACACCTTTTACCGCAGACAAAAATCAAGGAGAAGACTGACATGGAATTGCTTGGGCAAATTGGATACGCCTTACCTTTGGGAATGGGTGCCGTCGGCAGCGCCCTTGGAATCGGGGCCGCCGGGCGGGCAGCTGCAGGTGCATGGGCAAAGGAAGCCCGCGAAGGAAAACGGTTGAACTTCCTTTACATCGTTTTGACTAGCATGCCGCTGTCCCAGACGATTTACGGATTCATCATCATGCTGGCGCTGCTGAAGGATCGCGTGTATCAACCCCAATTCAACTCCACCTACGGCGGGACGATACTCAGCATCGCAATCGCGGTGGGCTTAGGACAGCTCTCCAGCGCCTGGATACAGGGCGTCATCGGCGCCTCGGGCATCCGCGCAATGTCGGAGGGGGAAGGCAAACCCTTTGTCTTCTGCATTATCGCGATGGGCATAGTTGAGACGGTCGGATTGTTCTCGGCCTTCTTCATGTTTTTGATGATGCCGTCCTGAAGCACCAGCCGTTTGCCCGGTTAATAAGGTGCACCCTGCGTCGCGCGAACGGTGATTGAAGGTCGCGGCGGCCTCCAGTTATTGCGGAAAAACTCCATCGCCACCTCGGGCCTGCGCTCATGGCCCACGCCCGGCAGGATCTTGACTCGCACCATAAAACCCTTCGATCGAAGATAGTCAATGGCGGCTTGAGACTGATTCCGCACCGTTAAAAGATCATTTTCGCCGAAATACACCAGTATCGGCATGGTCAGGGCGTCGGGCGAATACCAGCCGTCCAGATTGCCCTTGTTGAAATTGGCATTGCGCGCAACCAGCACGCTGAACACGTCCGGATTTCGCAGACCGACCCAGTAGGTTGGGAAGCCCCCTCCCGAAAATCCGGTCATCATGATATTCGCCTTGTCGATGTTGTAGCGATATCCAAGCTGGCTGATCAGGCTTAGGATATATTGCTCGTTGGCGAGCATGCCGATCAGGGGTCCGTCGCCTAGCAATCCGTCGGTTCCGATCAGTTCAGGGGCGACAACGATGCATCCATTTTTCTCCGCGATCATTTTCCATTCGTAGATGTGATGGCGGGCTAGGTCATACGGCGGAGTTCCATGGCAGGTGACGATCAGCGGAGCGGGGACATCGTGGCTGTAGGTCGACGGAACGTAGATGTAATACCCCCTGCCGGTAACCGAATCAACCTCACGGCGATGTTGGACGGGCGTGTTTTGCGGCTGGGTAACCGCACAGCCGGACAACACCGACATCACTGCAAGCAAGAGGAGTTTACTGCAAAACTTCATGATCTGCTCCTGACTGCTCATAATCGCAAAAAGATAAACTGACGATAGCAACTCTCAAATTGAAAAAAAAGTTTTCTTGCATTGCGCTTTTTCGCCGACGACGGCGCCGGATAATTTTCCTTCTTAAAGTGGTGCAAAATCATGCGAAAAACCGTCACACATCGCGATTATCAGCACTTTTCGTCACTCCATGATGATCGCGGCGCAACTACGCGGGTTGTTGATGAGAAAAAAAATTCAATGTCTTGACAACTAAATGTCGAGAAAATTCTTAACAGTGCTTGCAACGAAGCTTGCACAGGATATAAAAAAGCATGGAAATTTTTCTTCGCAGTTCTTTTTAACACCTGAAAGGAGGTGAAGACAATGGCGAAGAAAGCAGCTAAGAAGAAAGTAGCTAAGAAGGCCGTCAAGACAGCCAAGAAGAAAACAGCCAAGAAATCAAAGAAGTAAGCCGCTGAGGAATAATCGGCGGTTGCCCCTTCCAGCGATGGAAGGGCCAGCAGTGAATCAAGGCAGGTGTCCACGCCACGGCAGCACCTGCCTGTTTTTTTTGCGCCCTTGTGGGCACAGCGAAGCTGTTTATAATGCACCATGTGCGCGTAATAGCGGTGACAAACCAAAAAGGCGGGGTAGGCAAGACCACGACCGTGGCCAATCTCGGTTCTGCCGTCGCACGTATGGGCAAAAAGGTATGCCTTATAGACCTTGATCCGCAGTCGCATCTGACGATGCATCTGGGTATGGAGCCCGGCAGCGGGGCTGTGAGCATGTACGACGTGCTGACCAATGACGTACCGTTGAAGCGGGCGGTTCGTCAGGCAGCCGACGGGCTTTGGCTGGCACCGGCGGTTATAGACCTGGCAGCCGCCGAAGTGGAGCTGGTGACGACCGTGGGGCGCGAGCAGATTCTCCGCGATCGTTTTAAAGATGCACCCCCCGATTGGGATTGCGTCCTTATCGACTGCCCGCCGAGCCTGGGGCTTTTGACGCTTAACGCCCTGTCGGCTGCCGATGAAGTGTTTATCCCCCTTCAGCCGCACTTTTTCGCCCTCCAGGGGCTGGGCAAGCTGCTTGAGACGGTCCAACTGGTTCAGCGGAGGATTAATCCCCGTCTGATCGTAGGCGGGGTGATCCTGTGCATGTACGAGTCGACGACACGGCTGGCCGGCGAGGTGCTGGGCGACCTGAGGGCTTTTTTGGAATCATCTCGCAATCAGCCGGTACCGTGGTCGGGAGCGAAAATCCTTCAAACGCTGATCCGGCGAAACATCAAGCTCGCCGAGTCGCCTTCATACGGCAAGACGATCTTCGATTACGAGCCCGCCTCTCACGGCGCTGAGGATTATCGCCGGCTGGCTGAGGAATTTCTGGCTTGCATAGATTCGCACCCCCCGCCGGCACGTCCGCCAACCTCCGTCGTTGAGGAGACCGACGTAAAAGAAGATAAAATAATCTCCACCATCACCGACAACATCGGCGAAGCTCCACCACCACAGGATATTCTCTCAGCCGGCGCCGATCAACCAGGCATGGAACAATCATCCGCCTCACCCCATCAGCAGACATCGGCACAAACACCATGATGCTCTTCAATCGCATAAAACGCCTTCGCCGACCCGCCGCCATCGCCTGCGCTATCGTGTGGATTTCCGCGTTCGTCGCGACCCATCTTCCATCCGAACAAGTTATAGGGCTGAATCTTTCCGACGTCCTGCTGCACGTTTTGGGTTACATTGGTCTGACGACGGCATTTTACCTCTCGCTGGTGGTCTGGGGCGTGAATCGGCTGCTCCGCTGGATGCTGGTACCGGTTGTGATGGGCATCTACGGAGCGTTTGACGAACTGACCCAGCCGTTTTTTGGCCGGCAGGCTGCCTGGTCGGACTACTTGGCCAATCTGGCAGGCATGTTGCTTGCGGTCGCGGCGGCAGAGTGCATTTTGGCGCTGGCGAGGCTGATCGGCCAGGCTGATCGATGAAAAGCAGCTAATCCCCAAAGCCCGCCTGGGCGATCTCTATCGCCCGTAACAATGCCGTCGCCTTGTTGATGGTTTCCTGGTACTCGGTTGATGGGTCTGAGTCAGCCACGATCCCCCCGCCCGCTTGAACGTACACCAAACCCTTTGCAACCACCATGGTCCGCAGCGCGATGCAGGTGTCCATGTTGCCTGAAAAGTCCACGTAGCCCACCGCACCGGCGTAGGGGCCTCGGCGGGTGGGTTCGAATTCGTCGATTATCTGCATCGCGCGGATCTTTGGCGCGCCGGAGACCGTCCCTACCGGCAGGGCGGCCCGAAGCGCATCGAAGGCGGTCTTGCCCTTGCTAAGCCTGCCCTTGACGTCAGAGACGATGTGCATCACGTGGCTGTAGCGTTCAACGGTCATGATATCCGACAGTTCGATCGTCTTGGGCTCGGCTACCCGCCCGACATCGTTGCGGGCAAGGTCCACAAGCATGATGTGCTCGGCGGTTTCCTTGGGATCGGCGAGCAGCTCCTTCTCCATGGCCTTGTCCTGCTCCTCCGTTGCCCCACGGGGGCGCGTTCCCGCCAGGGGCCTGCTGGTGACCACGCCGTCCTCGACCCGGCAGAGGATTTCCGGGGAGCTGCCCACAAGGGTAACCTGCGGAAAGTTCAGCAGGAACATGTACGGCGAGGGGTTCACTACCCGAAGCGCCCTGTAGACGGCAAAGGGGCTGGCTGAGGTCTGCACAGTAAGCCGCTGCGACGGGACGACCTGAAAAATATCGCCCGCTCGGATGTAGTCCTTGCACGCCTCGACCACCCGCAGGTATTCCTCGCGCGTAAAATTGCTCTGGTATGGTTGTCGGGGCAGATTATCAAGCGTGATCTCACCGACGGACTGGCTGTTGCCCTCCCTCAACCTTGCGATAATCCGCTCGATGCTGTCGATCGCCTGTGTATAGGCGTTTTTCGGATCGTCCACGACGTGGGCGTTGGCGACCACCTTGACGGTGTTGTAATAGTGGTCGAACACGATGATGCATTCGTAAAGCCCAAACGCAAGTTCCGGCAGGCCCCGGTCGTCAGCCGGCCCGGGCCCGAGCTTCTCGTAATAGCGGACCATGTCGTATCCGGCATATCCAACCACCCCGCCGGTAAATCGCGGCAGTCCGGGCAGGTGAACGGGCTTGTATGGTTCGAGCAGCCCGGCAAGCTCAGCCAGCGGATCGCTGCAGGGCTTTTCCTCGGCGGGTTGGTCTCGACGGGCGATCGTGACGCGATTGCCCCAGACCGTAAAGGTCGCCCTGGGATCGGCAGAGACGAAGCTGAACCTCCCCCGCCCGCCCCTCTCGACGCTCTCCAGCAAAAACGCGTGCGCGCTGGGCGCAAAGCCCTTCGGAAACGCCAACCTCTGATATGCAGACACCGGAGTCAGTGAGTCTGCCAGCAACTGACGGTACACCGGGATCGTGTTGCCCCGGCGGGCCAGTGCAACAAACTGCTCGAAGTCGGGGTAATAATGTTTCATAGTCGCGTGTTCTTAACGTTTCCGACCGCCGGTAGATGTTAACCAGGCCGGTTTTAACATTATACATACTTTTTTATGGATTGGACGGACATGCCCCAGGCTGTTATTTGCGATTGAACTCCTGCCAAGCCGCCCCCGCCGAGCCGATCACACCGGCGTCATTGCCAAGGGAGGCGATCTCGACAGCCGTCCTGAGCGGGGTGATCGACCAGTGCAGGCAGGCGACGCTCTCCCGCAGCGGGACAATCAGATCGTCGCCCGCCGCGGTCATGCCCCCCCCTAATACGATCTTGTCCGGATCGAGGATCCGGCAGATGTTCACGCATCCGATGGCTAGATAATGGATCGCCTCCAGCCAAACCTCCCTGGCAAAGGCATCGCCATTTACGCAGGCCCGGTGGATGTCCCTGGCTGTCAGCTCGCTTATTCCGCCGGGTATATCCGACAAGGCGGATCTTATCTGCCCGCCTTCAAGCCTCCTGCGGGCCCGCATGACCATGTAAGTAGCCGAGCAGTATCGCTCCAGGCAGCCTTTTTGTCCGCAGTTGCATTGTTCCCCGTCGGGCACGATGATCGTGTGCCCCATCTCGCCCCCCATCTCATGGGAACCGTGCAGTATCTTGCCTTCCACTATGATCCCGCTGCCTATCCCGGTCCCCAGCGTCAGCAGGACCATGTTGCCTGAACCCTTGCCAGCCCCGCAGAGGTATTCACCAAGGGCCGCTGCGTTGGCGTCGTTCTCCAGGACCGCCGGCATACCCAGCTCATCGCCAAGACGTTCACCGAGCGGGGCGTTCTCCATGCCTGGGATATTCGGCATGGCTACGACGATCCCTTCGGAAATCTTCAAGGGTCCGGGCGCACCGATCCCCACCGCCTTCACCCGCTTGGGCTCGATGCCTTCGCGCCCAATCAGCCGGCCGGCTCCGCGGACCATCTGGGCGACGACACCCTCGAAACCTTCGCTCGCCGGGGTGGGAAGTTGCATAGTGCCGACAAGACGCAGCTTGTCATCCAGAAGCCCGAACTTCAGGTTCGTTCCGCCCAAATCTATACCAAGCCAATAATCGCTCATGATCGTATCCGTTAAATGAGGCCATTCTCCACAGCGGGAAGGATTTTGTCAAAATACATCCGGACAACCTCTTGAGATGATGGGGCGATTTCCGCCCAGGCTGATTTTAGAACGCCTAATCAAGAGTCGCATCGAGACCGAGCGGTTTGCCGGCTGACCAAAAGGCCCAAGCAGGCAACCGTGCCGGGTTGTCGATGCAGGCTGAGAAAGTCAGACGGTAAACAAGCCGGCTGAATGCAGCGTCATTTTGTCAGGGGTTCTTTAGGATCGGCGGGGGTATCTGGTGATTGGGGGACAGGATTTAGCAGAGAGTCAATCAGGCGAAGTTTGTCCGCTAGCGGGGCAGCCGAATCGTAAGCAGCCATTCTCTGATCGATGCGCCCCAGCAGATCCGCCAGTACCTTTTCGAGGGCAGGATCATTGGTGTTTGAAGTAATCGTTTTTTTGAGCCTGCCCAACAGCGGCCCGACCGCACGGGGCCCGAGCTTGACCAGCTCTTCCTGCCCCGCAAGGCGCACCGTCTCGTCATCTGCCACAAGCAGAGGGATGCTATCTTCCACCTTTTGCCAGTCTGCCTGGCGTTGCAGCTCCCTCGCGCGGGTCAGACGAGCATCGATATCCTGCTTTAACCAAGTGCCAAGCCTGCCGGCAAGATGGGTATCAGCCTGCGTGCACATGTGGATAATCGCTGAGTATTTGCCGTCGTGGTTGAGGGTGTCGAGGCGGTTGAGCAGCAAATCGACGGCCCTGTAAAAGGCGCCTTCATCTTCCTGCCTGCTCATCAGTGCAAGGGCCGATATGTCGTCCGCATTTAAAAGGGCTTCCATCCACATGATCCATACTTCGTTGGCTTGGGTATTATCAGCCTGACTGAGCCATTCAAAAGCCTTCCCAAGCACTCCGGCGGCCTCTGCGGCCCTGCCGGCGCCCAGCAGGGCTTCGCCAAGTTGCGACCGAACCTGGGCCAAATATAACAGGTCCTGCGTTTCCTCGAGCTTGCCGACAAGCATTCCAAGCACGCGGATTCGTTCAGCCTGGCTGTTTTGTCTGTTTGCCAGAAGTTGTGCGACGCCGGCGATGGTTTCCGCGTCGGACTTATCCAGGAGGTCCATCGCGACGTCCCACGCCCGCTGTCGGACGGCAGGGTCCGGTTCGGCGTCTTCTTTTGTTCTGTCTAAAACCACGGGCAGGAGCTGATGGTTGTTCAGTATTCCAATGCCGGCTATAACCGCAAGGCGGACACCCCTGTCGCTGTCGTCGACAAGTGGTTGAAGCTCCCCAGCCAGCTGTTCCTGGCCAAGCGCCACCAGCGCGTTAACACCCGCCAATCTTATCGAGGCGGAAGGATCATCAAGGGCGGCCCGCAGGACAGGGACAAACGCCTCGTCGCCCACTGCGCCCATCGCAGCCAGCAGCGCCTCGCGAAGATCGTTATGCTGAGATTCGGACCCGCTGCGCCCGTATCGCTCCACCATAACGCTTACCGACCGGGCCTGCTGGAACGAATCCAGCGGACAGACGGGCACAATATTTGCCAGCGCCCCAGCCGCCGCTGCCGCCG
>Ga0315284_10010741_pt1 | contig 13043 bp, 9 predicted proteins | sample YL17G09_16_MG_FD_203696 | JGI IMG/M metagenome (GOLD analysis project Ga0315284, IMG submission 203696) | Sediment microbial communities from Yellowstone Lake, YNP, Wyoming, USA - YL17G09_16 | ecosystem: Environmental > Aquatic > Freshwater > Lake > Sediment | place: USA: Wyoming | collected... | reverse complement strand
ATTCGTCTCGGCCTGGGCTAACCAGCCTGTAGCGCGATTCCCAGAAACGAATCCGATGCGCCTCCACACTCGTGAGCTTCACCACTGTCCGCATCGGGTAGATCGGCGCGTCAGAGGGGCAGGAGATGCCCTCTACGCGGTTGAGGTGGGGTGTGTCCACAGTCTCATCCCCTTCTTCCCTGAATTCCCCCCGTCCACCCGTGCCTTCCCGGTCCGGCCCCAACCGACCGCGTCCATGGCGTCAGTTGAGCACCGTTGAGCATTGTTCCACAGAATCTCGCCGATTTGAGATGATGCGAGCCACCCCCCTCAGCGCGCACCTGGGCCGCCCCTGTCTAGTTGCGCTCACACGCCTCGCGCGCCCCCTGAGACGCTTCTCCGCGCACACGGTATCATTGACAACGAGGGTACCGAGCCATGTCGAGTGGTAGTGTCGGACTGTCGGCGGTCGCCTGGCTGGTCGCGCTGTCGCTGGCGTTGGCCGCGGGTGGGGTGTTCTTCGGGATCGCATCACTGCGCCGCGCGAGGGAGGCGGAGCGAAGGCTCCGCTCTCTGGAGATGGCCATTGGTGAGTTCTGCGGCGCGCTGCGAGCGCGCGTCGTCTCCGAGCGCGCTCGGCTGGCCCCGGCCACCGCAGACGCGCAGCAAGCGCCGAACCGGTCGCCGGTCGGCGCGGGAACGTTGTCGGCGAGCGAATCGGGGCTAGCCGATGCGAGTGGCGGGTTCGAGGCCGGCGGCTAGCTGCTCCGCTGCCAACCCGTCCAGGAGCAGCCTCGCCGAATCCGAACCGCCTGGCGCCGGCTCACAGCAGAGCCCGAGCGCGTAGTAGAGTTTCGGGTCGTTGGGACGCAGAGAAAGCGCATGCCGCAACGCCTCCCTCGCCTCGGTCATGCGCCCCGCCCGGCGCAGCGCCAGCCCCACGTAGTACTGCGTGTCGTAGTGCGTCGGGCCGAGTTCGGCTGCTCTCTGCAGCGACCGCAGCGCCTCCGGCACCGATCCGGCGCGGAGCAGCAAGCGCCCCATCTGGCGGTGCAGGAAGGCTTCCTGAGGCTGCAGTTCCAGCGCTCGGCGGCAGATCTCTATGCCCGCCCGGGGCGCGCCTACCGCGTCGTAGATCCCCGCCAGGTTGTAGTGGTCGCGGACGCTATTCGGCTGCAGACGGCAAAGCGCTCGGTAGCAAGCAGCAGCTTCCTCCAGCAGCCCACAACGCACCGCCGCGGCCGCCCTCCGCCGCCAGATGCGCACATTACCGGAATCCAGCAGGAGCGCCTTGCGATAGCACGGAAGCGCCCATTCCGGCCTGTGCGCCTGGAGCAAGCGCCTCCCCAGGCCATCCCACATGGCGGCGCGCCTGCTCCCCGCCTGTGTGCTCGACCTCACCCATTCCCGTAGCCCCATGGCGAACCCCCCATTCGCTTCCCCCGTCCCGCCAGGACAGCACCGAGAGAGCCGTGAAATGTGATCCGGCTACTGCGACCGGTCGAGGAGCGGAGACGCAGACTGCATCCCCTCCCCCGACGAGATCTCATCGCCCATGAACCCGCCTCTTTTCAGAGCATCCCCGATGCTCCCAGAGAGGTCCGTCATGGCCAGATGCAACGTCTGGTAGCACATCTGCAAGGACCGCGCCCGCGCCGATAGCACCTCGCTCTCCTCGATAAGATCGCGCGTTCTGGCGCTGATCGAGGACTGATCGCGAAGCGCCAGCGCCAGTTCGTTCATCAGCGCGCCCGTCGCGATCACGAACGAGTCCAGGGTGCCGTTCCGAATCTGCTGATCTGCCTCCAGGGGTGTATGCAGCTGACTCGCTACGCCTTGCGCCCGCGCAAGCTGCTGCCCCAGGTCCTCATTTTCTCGTTCGAGCGAGGTCAGCCGCGCGCAGGTCTGCGACGCCCGCGTCTGCGCCGATTCGGTGCGCGATACCGTCTGAGAGAGCTGCGTCGCATGTGATTGCAGCACCCGCGCGCACAACCGCAACTCGGCCTCCGCTCTCCGCAGCTCGCCCCTCAGGTTGCGGAACCGGTCCGCTCCTACCGCCAGTTCCTTCTCGGCAGCCGACTTCAGCCTCCGCCGCAGTTCCAGCAGCACGCGCAGGTTGAGCCCTTGCGTCATGCCGACCTGCCCCCCCGTCGAGTGAACCAGGTGAAGCTCGCCACCCCTCTCCATCGACTCAACAACCCTACCCATATCCCCTCTCCCTTGCCGAGAGACAAAGTGCTACGGTCCCAGGACTTGCCGGGGACCGTAGTCTTTCGTGAACCCACCGGTTCTCGCGATCTGCGCCGATGATCGCTTGCGATTACAATAAGCCTGGAGGAGAACACCGCGCAAGCCCTAGAGAGATACGCTAAGTGGGCCTTCTCGGACAAGGCATGGTGACTTGTTGCGCTACCAGGACATACTGGCCCAGCTACCTCCCCTGGTCACACCCCAATCAGTGACTCTGTTGCCACATACCACCCGTCCGCGCGCTCTGCGAGGGCCGCCTTCCCTCGCCCCGAGATCGGGCACAGCATCGCCACCTCCAGCCCGGTTGAGGCAAAACCCAGCCCTGCGAGCGCCTGCGCCAGTCGCGCGTCAGACTCGGGGCAGAGCACGGTGACCGGGGCATCGCTCGGGGCGGCGGAGACAATGGCTGCGAGCGCAGCGCCGGCGTCTTCCGCCTCCGGGATGGCGATATCGCTCACCACCGCCAGCGGACGAAGCGCCCCGGATGATATCAGTTCCCCGGTGCAGATGGCCGCCAATGCTGAGCCCACAGCATGCAAGGCAACGGGATACTGCGTCGGCCGCGCCACCCTCCGCCATCGCCAGAGATCACCATCCAGGGTGAGCCAGCCGTCTCGACCACCAAGCGACTGCTCAACCGCCAGCCGGGCCTCTGCCTCCGGGGCGACCGGGCGCGCCGGCGCGATGGGAAGCGGCTGCGCCGGCCGCACCATCCGCGCCACTATCTCCCGCGGGCTATACCCCAGGCTGCGATACAGCCTCTCCGGCCCCAGCATAGGCTCGGATCGCGCGGTGTAGAGCAGGCTCACGTCCGCGCCTTCTGCCTCCATCGCGCTCAGAGCGCGCTGCATCAACGTCCTAGCCAGGCCTCTGCGTCGGTGTTCGGGATGGGCCATCACTGTGTCGATGAGCCCACACTTCACCACGCTCCCCCCAAGCATCATCGGGGCCAGCGTCACGAACACATTCGCAACCAGCCGATCATCGCGGAAAGCCGCCTGGCAGAGCTGTGGCTTCATCCCCGGGCGGGCTGTATACCATCGCAGGAACTCCGGTGTGGCGTGGACCACACCGTGATAGTGAGAGAAGGTCAGCGCGTCGAGTTCGGACAACTCAGCGACTAGCGCATCTCGGTCCGGCGCTTTCGCATGAGCCGCGAAGGAATACTCGTCCATCATCCCTCCCTGGGGTGGCAGGCCTTCGGCGGCCTCGCGCCGGAACCTGCCCTGACGACCGGTGTGCGCCCATGGTGTGACCCCGGAACCATGGTCTGCAACCTCACTCCGCTCCCTCGGGGTCACACCCGCGCCCATCAGGCGCTCCCGGCCCGGATTTCTGGGGTCATGGTGCGAAATCCGAACAAGAGCCGAAGGTTTTTCATGTAGTCTTTCTGAACCGATCGTGACGACCTGGAATACACGTTATGGTGATCGCTACTTGGACCTGAGTTGTCTGGTGACTTGAGTAATGCGACTTTGTGATACTGTCAGAAGCGTTGTTGCTCTGCCCGGCATACCTGCTGGAACCGCAGGGACTGTAACAGAGATAGGCAGCCCGTTCATAGCCGTGCAGTTTGGCGACGGACGGGTGGGTTACTACGCGCGCCGCCAGCTCCGCAGCCAATTGGCGACCGCCGATCCTGACCTTCCCTCCGAGATCAGTCTCGGCTTCACCCCCGAGGTGCTTCCCGCCGGCAGCCATCTCTGCTGTCTTCCGGCCACCGGCGCCGAGATGCTCTCCACCTGCTTCGGCTACCTCGCCGCGGGACTCCGGGCCGGGGAGCGCTGCTTCTGCTTCGCCTCCCCGCGGTGGGCCGCCACAGTGCGACGGCTCTTCGCGACAGATGGGCACCGCCACTGGCTCGATTCAGGCGACCTCTCATTCGTCGATGTTCGCGACATCTACCTGCCCCCTGCCGAGTTCACGGCCGATAAGCAGCTCGCCCGGGCCGAGCGTGCACTCGCAAGTGCGACCGGGCGAACGCGCGTGTTTGGCCGGCCGGGCGCGTGCTACCGCGAAGCGCCGGCCGAGGAGTGGTGGGATTACGAGATGCGAATGACCCGTGTTCTCGGCGAGATGGGCGCCTCCGCCATCTGCGCCTATGACCCGACCGAGCAGAGGCGGGGCGGCGCGCGCCAGGCCGAGTTGACCCACCCCTTCGTGGTGAGAAACCGCGAGATCGTACCAGGTTCTGCTTCGTACGTGTGAGGCCGCGCTGTTCCCTTCCCGCCGTCCCCTTCATCGCGACTCGCTTTCGCTGCTTCCTCCTCCCGGCCAGAGGTGAAGCGCGCCGCCGCCAGAAGAACCCCCTGTCGCGCCGGAGTCATCCCCGTAAGTCCGATCGGAGGCATGGAGTGGCTGAACAGACCCTTCAGAACGAGCAGGTGATGGTAACGATCGACCCCGAGCTTGTTTCCTTTGTCGTGCAGTTGAAGGGTAGTGACCTGAGCTGGAGATCCGAGCCCAATGCCGATGGCGATCTCACCATCCATCACGCTCAAACACAGGCCATCGCTCACCTGCGCGAGGCCCACGCCAAGACTGTCCGGCGCTTCCGCACCGCCGCCGATGAGCGCGTGTGCATCTTCCACGAGGGTCTACCCGGCAATACCGGCGCGATCATCTCGTTCTGCCTCCCGCCCCGCGGCGCCACGCTTCGCGTCGAGGTCGAGGCGCTGCCTACCGGCACCACCTCCCGGATCACGGAGGCCCGCTATCCCGGGCAGTTGCAGTGGCAGAGATCGACTCCCGTTCACACCGTCTGGCCGAATGCCGCAGGCATGCTGCTCCCAAACGACTACCCCACCGCCATCGATCCCGGAGGCGAAGGGGTGTATGATCGCATGGGCTTCAACCGCTCGCTCTACCAGCCCTGGTGGGGTGTGGTGGGCGACCGCGGCGCCTACCTGGCCATCGCCGAGACTCCCTTCGACTTCGGCTTCGATCTCCGACATCCGGCAGGCGGGCCCACCATGACCCGCCCCGTCTGGGTGGCGTCCCTCGGTCATCTTTCCTACCCGCGGGCGATCAGCTACACCTTCTTCGAGCAGGCCGACCACGCGGTCCTCGCCCGAGCCTATCGCGCCTACGCCCAGGCCATCGGCCGCTGGGTTTCGCTGGAGGAGAAGTTCGACCGTAACCCCAACGCCAAGCGTCTGGTCGGGGCCACCATCTTCCCCGTCAGCATCTGCCGGCACATCGTCTCGCCCGACAAGCCCCTGCACCAGGTTACCTCCTTTGCCAAGCGGACGGAGCAGATCCGACGGCTGAAGTCGCTAGGTCGTAAGAAGGTCTACCTGCACATCGACGGCTGGGGCTTCCGCGGATACGACAACCACCACCCCGACGTCTTTCCGCCCTGCCCGGAGGCCGGGGGCTGGGATGGCCTCATCGCCATGTGCCGCGCCGCGCAGGAAGAGGGCTACCTGCTGGGCCTCCACGACCAGTATCGGGATTACTTCTTCGACGGCCCTTGCTTCACCGAGTCCCGCGCCGTCAAGAAGAGAGACGGCAGCCTTCCCCAGTGGGCTCTCTGGGACGGCGGGGCGCAGTCCGTCTTGTGCGCGAAGGAGTCGCTGGCCAACCTCCGGCGCAACTTCGCTGAACTCCTTGGGCGCGGCGTCGCGCTCACCGCCTCCTATCTCGACGTGTTCGCCATTGTCCCGATGGATGAGTGCTTCGACCCCGCGCATCCCATGACGCGGGAGGACTGCTACCGCTGGCGCGCGGCGGGACTGGACTACGTTCGCAGCCTCGGGTTGGCGATCAGCTCCGAGGAGCCGGTCGATTGCTTCACCCCGCATCTCGACTTCGCCCACTGGGCCGATTACCCGAGAACGAGCTTCATGAAGGGTGATTACCTGGGGATTCCAGCGCCTATTCACTCCCTCGTCTACCATGACGCGCTGCTGCTCCCCGCCGTCTTCGACTATGGATCCACGCCGGAGAATCGCGCCCGGGCCTTCCTCGAAGGCCTCGGCCGCGTCGAGATCCCCTACGGCCGCATCGACTGGGATCGCCTGGAGCAGTTCCAACATGTCGACCTGCTGGCGCGCCTGCACGAAGCCTGGGGGACGGCCGACTTGCGCCACCATAAGCTGCGCGATGCCGAGGGCATGATCCAGGAGTTCGAGTACCCCGACGGCGCGGTAACGGTTGACTTGCGCGATCTCCGCTACCGCATCGACGGCGGGCCCGTCGCCACTGACGGCTGGCAGGAAGCTGGACTCTAGCGGGCGCCGCCCTGCACCGAGTCGAGGTTGGGCGTCTCCTCGGTCGTAGGCAGCACCGGCACGCTCTCCCCGCCGCCCCGCGCGCGACTCAGCGAGCGCGCCGCCACCAGGCGCACGACCTCGTTTGGGTCGTCCTCCTGCGCCCGCGCCAACGCCGCGCGCACCTCATCTCCCGGGGCGCTCGCCAGCACCGACGCCGCCCTGCTTCTCACCTCTGGCAGCGGGTCCCGCGCCAGCGCTTCCAGCAATCCGGTCGTCGCCTCCGGGGTGCCGAGAAGTCCGGCGACCTCGACCGCCATCAGCCGAGCCCCGGAGTCGAGCGCCTTGAGTTCGGCCAGGTATTCGCCTGCGTTTCCTGCCTTGCGCAGCGCCTGAGACAGCGCGGGAAGCGCCTTCGCCTGGTCTCTTTCGTCTGCGTGTCGCAACGCCAAGAGCAGTGGATTTAGCCTGCCCCGTCCCGCCCCCGCCAGATATGCCACCAGCGACTGCGCCGCCGCGGCCTCTTCGATGGCCCTGAGGAAGGGGCTCATATCCCCGCCGACCGCCGCCTCGACCAGGTTCGCCGCCGCCTCCGGAGACAGCGGTCCCTGGCGGAAGATCTGCATTGCCTCAGGTCCCTCCGCCCAGGCTTCTCGCAGCGTCCTCAGCGCCGCCGCCGCGGCCTCGCGAACTCGCGGACTGGGGTCGGTGATGCGCGCGGTCATCGCGCCCTCATGCCTGCGCGCCAGGCGACCCGTGTTCCCGAGCGCATTGATCGCGTTGACCCGCACTTCCTCCTCCGGGTCGCCCAAAGCATGCGCCAGCGCCTCGACGCACTCCGGCGAGCGCTCCCGGCCCAATCGTGCCGCCACCGTCGCGCGGATCCTCGCGTCAGGGTTCCGGAGTTCGGCGATCAAGCTCTCCGCTGGCGCCGAGGCCTGTGAACGCGCCAGCGCGGCGAGGGCCGCCGCACGCACGCTTGCCGACGGGTCATGCAGCGCCTCGATGATGAACCGGCCCGTCCCCGGGCCGCCGCTCACCGCCAGCACCGCCACCGCTCTTGCCCGCCGCTGCTCCCCGGCGTCCTCCAACGCGGCCGCCAGCAGGCGACCGACATGCGGGATTGGCGCCTGGGCCAGCGCTCCCGTCGCCGTCTCTCGCACCGACTGGCTCTCGTCGGCCAGCGCCAGGTTCACCAGCGCCTCCGCGGTCTCGGGCGCGGTGAACGTGCCCAGCGCCCCGGCCGCCTCCGTGCGCACCAGTTCTTGCGCGTCCGCGGCGGCATGCAGCAGCGCCCGCTGGGCGTCGGCCATTGCCGCTCCCATGTCGAACGCGCCTGGCAGCAACTCGGTGCGCCATGTCGATCTCTGTTGCAGCACCTGGCGCAGACCGCTGATCGCCGACATCCTCACAGCCACGTCCGGGTCGGCCGCGGCGCGGGCGAGCGGGCTCAAAGCCAGCGGCTGCCCTGGAGCCGCAAGGGATGCAACAGCTCTTGCCCGCACCGATGCGTCAGGGTCGTTCAGCAACGCCGCCACCGCGTTCAGGGCCGCCGGGTCGTGGCTGTGGCCCAGCGCCGCCGCCGCGCGCAGCCGCACCCATTCCTGAGTGGAATCCAGCGCCTCCAGGAACGGCCGCGTCACACCGAGCTTCACGACGATCCCCAACACCCTCGCCAGCAGGTCGCCCTTGTCTCGCACCGGGTCGCTGAGCCAGCGCTCCAGCGCGCCGCTCTTCTCGAGGGAGACGGCGAGACGGGCCGCCGTCGGCCTCGGCAAGTTGGTGAGAGCGTCTGCCAGTTCCGCCTTCACCCCATCTGAGAGCTTCGCGATCGCCTCGATCATCGCCGCTCGCGCCGCTTCCGTGCCGTCATCACGTCGGCACTCATCGCCGAGCGCCTCGACGATCTTTGCATAGGCGATCTCCACGCCGATCTCGGCCAACGCGGACGCCGCCGCCGATCGCACTTCCGCCATCGGATCCTGTAGCAGCGGCGTGAGTTGGGCTACCGCGGAGATGGATTTGAGACCGCCCAGCGCCTGCGCCGCCCGGGCGCGCAGTTCCGGGCTCGGGTCCTGGAGCAGAGCCCCGAGGAGTGCCTCGGACTTATCGCCACCCATCGCCGCCAGCACTTCGCACAGGCTCCGGCGCACCCTCGGGCTGCGGTCGCGCAGGGCCGCGGTCAACGGCTCCATCGCCTCTTCCGTCACGCTCTCCAGATTCTGGATGCCGACTGCCAGCGGTCGCAGCCCCGCCTCCAGCATCTCCGCGAAAGCTAGCATCCGTGTGCTCTCACCGCCCGCGAAGGCGCGTCCCCCGGCGATCTCGATCGCTGCTGCCACCGCCGGCGCCGGTGGAGTCGCGTCGTCGTGCTCGGCCGGGCGGTCTCCATCTTTCCGCATCACCGCCCTCAGCGCACGCGCCGCGTCCATGCGCACATTCGCCTTGGAATCGCCCAGCAGCGCGAGAACCTGGCGGATGAACCATACCGTCATCAACTGCCCGGACGGATGCGGGCCGGCTCCCTTCGCCGCGGATGAGAGCTGAGAACGTAGGGCGCCCGAGAGCGACGCGCGGTCACGGGGCTTGAGGGCGTGGGCCCGCTCGAGCGCCTGAATGCGGATGTTCGGGTCAGAGACGCGCAGCAACGTCGCCAGGTCGCGAAGCCGCCTTCGGCGATCATTCCTCCGCGGCAACAGGATCGCAGCCGCCGCGCCCGCGACCACAACGAAGATGCCAATAAGAAGCAGAGGGACCTGAGTGACCCCGCCCATTCCAGATCGCCTTCTTCCTCCTGCCTCGCCGCAGGGATCGATAGAGGCCGCGGTATGAGGAACTCCGGCCCGTTCAGAAGGTGTTGGTCCGCCTGTCGCTCTAGCTTCGCTTCAGCAGGCGCTTCTCCTCCCGTCTACCCCTCCGGACCCAGAGACGCGGGCAGGGCAGGAGTCTCCTCCTGCCCTGCTATCCCTTCTCGCAGATCGGACCACCTATCAGTAGTCCGCGTACTTGCTCCGCTCCCAGTCAGTCACTACGTCGTGCAGATAGCTGTCCCAGGCTGCCCGGTGCATCTCCAGGAAACGCGGCGCAACCTGGTCGCCGAGCGCGCCCAGCACCACCTTGTCTCGCTCCAGCGCCGCCAGCGCCTCACCCAGCGTGCTTGGCAGAGGCCGGATACCGTGCCGCCTGAGCTGCGCAGGCGACATCTCGTATACGTTCTCCGGCCGTGGATCCGGCGGCTCCAGCTTGCGCTGGACCCCGTCCATTCCTGCCGCCACAATCGCCGCCAGCGCGAAGTAGATGTTGCAGGTGGCATCGGGTGAGCGGAACTCGATCGACACCTTCGACGCGTTCGCGGCCAGCGGAACTCGCACCAGCGACGAGCGATTCCGATAGCCCCAGCAGATGTAGACCGGCGCCTCATGTCCCGGCACCAGGCGTTTGTACGAGTTCACCGACGGGTTGCACACCGCGGTCAGCGCGGGGGCGTGCTCCAGCAGCCCCGCCGCGAAGTGCTTGCCCAGCTCCGACAAGGTCCCGTCGTCCGCGCCCAGGAGATTGCGATCGCCCTCGAACAGTCGGAAATGCACGTGCATCCCCGAGCCCGCGATCCCCGCGATCGGCTTCGCCATGAAGTTCGCCTGCAGCCCTGCGCGATGCGCGAGCGCCCTGATCGTGGTCTTCGCCGACACCAGCCGGTCGGCTTGAGTGACCGCCGGCGCGAAGTCGATCTCCACCTCCACCTGGCCTGGCGCGTTTTCGTGATGCACGCGCTCCAGGACGATGCCCATCTGGTGGAGGGCCACGAAGATCTCATTCAGCCGATCCGAGAGCCCGTCGCTTGGGTAGATATCAACGTAACCGCCCGCATCGGCCGGCTGCCCATCGCGCAGCAGGAAGAATTCGAGTTCCGGCTTGATCTCAACACGCTGGTTGTTCGCAAGACAGCCCGCCAGCACCGACTTCAACCGTCCTCGCGGGTCGGCCTCCATTGGAGCGCCCTTATCACCGCGGCTGAAGACGTCGCAGTAGGCGGCCGCCCGACGCGGGTCGTAGGGAAGCCTGAAAATGGTGCTCGCGTCCGGCGCCAGCCGCAGATCCGAGTCTTCGACCCGCATGTAACCGGCAACGCTCGACCCGTCCACGCTGATCCCTCGCACGACCGCCGGGTCCCTCGCCACCTCTTGCAGATCACACGACGGCCGGTCCAGTGGAATCACCATCGCCTTCACCCGGCCGAGAATGTCTACAAACCTGGCTTCCAGCAACTCACAGTTCAAGGCAGAGTCCGATGACATGGTGCGATGCCTCCTGTGGCAGAGACGCGTTCACTGCCCCCCGCACTATTTGCCGCTTCTCGCGCGTGTGTCGCGACAGTCCCATTCGTCAGAGTGGTAACGAAGTGCACACGTCTCGGGGAAGCCCTTCGGCCGTGGGCCTTCCCCTCCACCAGCTTGGCCCGCCCTCGTTCAGCTGGAGGAAGGAGCCAATGCGAGACGAATGGAGGGTTGGTGCCGCAACGATCTGCCACCTGGACTAGCTGTCCAGGAAGGGATCAGTATGCCTTCAGCAGCAGCAAGGGCTCACACCCTCCAGTCAGCAGAGCGCGCATTGGCGATACTGCGGACGGTCTGCCTCCCCGGACGGCGCATGCGCCTGGCTGATGTGAGCGCCCTGACGGGCTTAGATAAGTCCACCACCCACCGGATACTGTCTACGCTCATGGCCGAGGGGATTATCCGGCGGGACGCCGAGACCGGTGGGTACGCCCCGGACTTGCGCGCGTGGCTCCACTTCATGCCGTCGGCGGCGCCCGGGGTTGCTCTCGTCGCAGGGATTCAGAAAGCTCTCGACTTACTGGCCGAGGCGACCGGGATGACGGCGTGGGTGGTGTTGCCGGTGCCAGGCGGAAGGGAAACACAAGCTGCTCTGTGGTCCGTCCCGACGACGGCCTTTCACTACGACCCGGTCAACGCGCCGGAAAGCGTTCCCTATCATGCCAGCTCCTCAGGCAAGTGCCTTCTTGCCGACATGCCACCTGAGGAGTTACGGCGCTACCTGGAGCAACCACTGGAGCGCCTGACCAAGCGGACCATCACCTCTCGCGCCAAGCTGCGGAAAGAGCTGGCGCGCATTCGAGAGCAGGGATACGCCTTGCACGCTGGCGAGATAACACCGCTGGTCGGGTCGGTAGGGGTCTTGTTGCGAGCCCCGGCCGGCCCGGTCTTGGGAGGGCTCGCGCTGGGTATATCGGGACTTGAGGTTGCCGAAAAGGTGAGCGTCGTGCTGCCGCATCTGCGGGAGGCGCAGCAGAGCATCTACCACCTTCTCAGCTATGATGCCTGGATGGAGCTTGTCCTCGCCAACAGGAGTCCCGCCCCCCTGCTGCCCTCACTTTGGGACATTCCCGCCCCGGGATTCGGGGACGGCCCGGTGCTGATGGTCCGAACGGTATCTCGCATGGTGCGACTGATAGCGACGCTCCTGCGGCGACCGGAAGGGGTCTCCGTGCGCTCCCTCGCGCGCGAGCGGGAACTGGACAAGACGACAACCTGGCGCCTGCTGCACACTCTGGTTGCGGGAGGGGTAGTCTGGCAGGACGCACCCGAAGAGCGCTTCCGGATCAGTCCAGCCTACTGGCTCCGCCATCGCGGGATTATGCGGGCGGCCATCTCTCTGACTCACGTCGTCGCGCGAGTCCTCCGCGATCTCGCCTCCAACACTGGCGCAACCGCCCTGCTGGTCGTCCCTGACAGGGACATGAGACACGCCGTCATCTGCCACTTCGCCCTCCCTCAAACCCCGATGTGCTTCCATCCGGAGCACGCCCCCTTCCCCCCTCTTCACACCACCTCCGCCGGCAAGGTCTACCTGGCGGCCCAGTCCAAGTTGGCGATTGGGAACTACATGCGAGGAGGCCTGCCCGCACTGACCGGCAGGTCCATTACCACCAGGGAGGGATTGCTCCGGGAGCTTGATGAGATACGCAAGGCTGGCTATGCGCTCGATCGCGAGGAATGGGCCAGCGGTGTCGGGGGATGCGCGGCGCTGGTGACTGATGTCGCCGGAAACGCGGTTGCGAGCCTATCCGTCAGTCCGGCGATTTCGGCACTAAACCCCGAGAACGTGAAGCGATGGGTGCCTCTCATCCGCGAAGCCGCCCAGGCGCTCTCGCCCCTGCTGGTGGGCAACTGGCGGGCGCGGCTCGGGGCTGAGCAGTAGCACCTGCGTGGGAGCGCACGCGCGGCGCGTGTCTCACATAGCAAAACGCGGTTGCACAAGAGCCAGGGGGGAGTAATCTAACAGTGCGGTTTCGGCCCCGGCAATCGTACCGAGTGAGCTTACCGCGCTGCGCTGAGAATGTCGGGGCCGAAACCGCTCTGAAACGTGTTTCGGATGCTTCTATCTGTAGCCCCCCATTCCTGCCGTCAACTCCACCGGAGAGGAAAACGCGCGGCAGGCTGTGGGAGATCTCCACCAGCGCACCCTTCAGCGGAGAGGGCGGGATTCGAATGCGCCGGAGGCGCACAAGCCCACTTCAGGTGGGCGCAGCTTTACCCGCCTCTGGCGGGCCGCGAGCTCGCTTCGATCTCGTCTAGCCTCTTC
>Ga0315284_10010740_pt1 | contig 13043 bp, 12 predicted proteins | sample YL17G09_16_MG_FD_203696 | JGI IMG/M metagenome (GOLD analysis project Ga0315284, IMG submission 203696) | Sediment microbial communities from Yellowstone Lake, YNP, Wyoming, USA - YL17G09_16 | ecosystem: Environmental > Aquatic > Freshwater > Lake > Sediment | place: USA: Wyoming | collected... | reverse complement strand
CCACCATCAGGTCCAGCACCCCGGCCAGCCCGATGAACAACGCCAACGGCCAGGCCCCCACCTCTCCCCACCGCCACTGCCATACCGACCAGGCCAAGCCCAGACCGCCTAGCAGGAGGACGAGGATGACATAGGTGTAGAGCCCGCGCTTGCTCATGCGCGTCTCCGACAGCGGAGGCCGCAAGCCCGCTCAGCAGGAAGGTTGGGAACAGCTCGGGACACAATCCCTCCCACGGCTCAACGTGCGGGCGCCTTGGGAATCGCCCGCCACGGTTCTCAGGGCAGAGAACTGGTCTCCGCCGGATTTCGCGAAGGCCCGAGCGCGGCCAGCCTGGTAGTGGCCTTGGCGGTCGGAGGAGGCGCGAGCGGTTACGCGCCGCGGTCTAGGTCGATATCAGGAGCGCGGCCCGGTTGGACCAGCGCCCTGGTCGGAGGCCGGCGTGGCGGTCCCCACCGGGTTTGCGTGCTCTGCCTGCTGGGCCGCTGCCAGCTTCATGGCCTGACGGTTCAGGTTCTTGTCGGCATACATGGCGCGATCCGCCACCGCCATCAGGGCATCGGCTTCCTTCGCGTCACCGGGGAAGGTGGCAACGCCGAAGCTGGCGCTGAGGTTGACCTGGCGGCCGGGTCCGACCTCGAGGACCGTTGCCCGCACCGCGCCCTTGATCCGGTTGGCCGTCTCCAAAGCCCTCTGGTTGGGCGTATCGGGAAGGATGATGAAGAACTCATCGCCCGCATACCGGACGACCGTGTCGTAGTCGCGTACGTGACTCTTGAATACCTCGGCCAGGGTGCGCAGCGCGCGGTCGCCTTGTTGGTGGCCGAAGTTGTCGTTGATCTGCTTGAGGTTGTTCAGGTCGATCGCGATCAGTGACACCGTGCTTTGGTCCCGGCGCGCCCGACTCAACTCCTGCTCGAGGTGCATGACGAAGTAGCGAGCGTTCGCGAGCCCGGTCAACTGGTCGGTCATGGCGGACTGGCGGGTCGCCTCGTACTGACGGGCGTTCTTGATAGCGACGGTGGCCTGCCGCGCAACCGCGGCGCTCAGGCGAGCGTCATCCTCTGTGAAGGGCCGGTCGCTGGCGCGATAGAGAGTGATCGCCCCGATGCCTTCCGCCTCTCCCCCGAGCGGCGCCGAGAGGACCTCGGTCAGCGCGCAACTGCGCGCGCTTGGGCCCAGCAGCAACAGTAGGTCGTCTCCAGCCGACCGCCCAAGGCCCGAGGGGTTGCACTTCTGCGCGACCGATCCGCTCACCCCGCTTCCCATGGGCAGGCGCCGGTTCAGGATGATGTCGGCGAACGGACCCGAGGCCGCGATCGCCTTCAGGTCACCGGTCTGCGATTCCCTCAGGAAGATAACGCAGGTGGCGAAATCGATGATCCGCTTGGTCTTGCTGATAATCAGGTCGAGCGTCTCCTGGACGTCCAGGCTCTGGCCCATGGTCTGGACGATCTCGTAGAGCGCCAACAACTCCTGGTGCGACTGCTTGATGTCCAGGAAGATCGCCCTTCGGCCCGGGGTGTCCTGGGACGTCTGGTTGGGAGCATTGCCGTCGAAGATGAAGCCGAACCGGTTGCTGGCCTGTTGGGCGGCGAGAACCCGGAAACATGTATTCAGAATCACCGGGTCGAACTGGGTGCCGGAGCGTTCCCGCATTAGCGCCACTGCGTCGTGGACCGTCATCGCCGGGCGGTAGGGCCGGTGAGATAGGAGCGCGTCATAGACGTCGGCAACGGCAAGGATGCGCGCTCCGAGCGAGATCTGGCCTCCCGCCAGACGATCCGGATAGCCGGTGCCATCGTACCATTCGTGGTGGCTCCGAATGCTGGGGATCACCGGCCAGGGGAACTGCACTGGCTCCAGGATCGCGGCTCCGACCAGACTGTGGGTTTCGACCTTCTTCATCTCCTCCTGAGTGAGCTGTCCCGGTTTCGAGAGGATATAGTCAGGGACCGCGAGCTTGCCGATGTCGTGCAGCATGGCTGCGGTTTCGAGCGCCTGCAGTTCGTCGGAGCTGAGCCCCATTTCCTCGCCGATCATGCGAGCGATCTGGCGCACCCTTTCGGTATGACCGTGAGTGTGCTGGTCTTTGGCATCAATCGCCATGGCGAAGGAGGCGATGACGGATGAGTTCAGCCTAGCCAACTGCTGGGCGCGTTTGGACTCGCTGTTGAGAGCCGCCGTTTCGCGGTGCGTCAGGTGCTGCAGGACGGCCAGTCCGGCCAGCAGGGCGAGGATGATAGAGAGCAGGACCTTCACCGCGAAGCTGGCAGCGAGGTTGCTGGAAAGCAGGGCGACGGTGATCCCGCTGGTCAGTAGGAGTCCTGCCACAAGGCAGCGGCTGGCGATGGTGAAGGCGAACGGGCGAGCTGGGCGAGGGGAACGGTGGGCTTTGCGATCGGCACGCGTGGGAGCGGCGACCCCGGAGGAGATCCCCTCGAATCCAGGGCGCTCTTCTTCTGCATCCGCCTTCGTGCTGTCGCGGCCAAGAGGCCGCGCTTCCTCGCTCATCTGCCGACTCCGCTCCTGAGAATGGCCTGCGGTTCGGTAAACCCTCGGCAGACTGTCGCTTTCCTCGGCGGCCTGGCAGTCAAGGCCCGGAAGGACCGAAGACCCATGGCTTTGCCTCCGCGCCTTTCGACGCGTTTGCCTTTTCCGAAAGCACCTATCCTTAGGTCAACCCACACTGAAGTTGTTCCACAAGCCGGCACGCATCTGAGATGCCCCAGGCGGGGTGCTTGGCTAGTCACGGCGGCGGTCCATGACGAACTGACTGCCCTCCAGCGCCTTCGCGTAGCCTTTCACCTCCGCTGCCACTTCGGTCAGTTGAAGATAGCCGCGAACATGGCGAGCCGCCGTGTTCACACCCCCGATCGAGACCGTTATCAGGGGGAATCGGGTCGGCTCACCACGGCGGTTCTGGGTCTCGATGTACCCACGAGCTCGGTCGGTTTCCGAGTAGAGTGACGGAACCTGAGTCCCCAGGCCCTGGATGATGTGGCCAGCCAGGTTCTCGTACTTCCCGGTGGTGGTGACGACGGCGAAGTCGTCGCCCCCGATGTGCACACAGAGATCGCTCGGGAGACCGAATTCCTTCACGGCCGCAACCACTTCGCTGCCGAGCAAACGGATGGCGATGTCGCCCCGCCCAAAGCCGTAGGCATCATTGTAGGCCTTGAAGTTGTCGAGATCGAGATAGAGAAAGATAAATGATTCGCCCCCGGTCAGCCTGCGCTCCACGTCCTGTCTGAGCACAGGGCTCCCAGGGAGCCCTGTGAGGGGGCTGACGGGCGTGCGCGCCTGTGCGGAGAGCATGGCGCCGACGAGGGTGCGCAGCAGGGCCTCCCGGCCCGCGAGGCCGGAAGGATCGCTAAGACGGACCTGAATCTGCCCTGGTTCGTTCGCGGCCTGCTCGTCAGCCGGTGTGATCAGGAAGACCGACTGGGCGATCCCCAGGCGCCGGAGCTGCTCTGCGAGCTCCTTCGCCGTTGCCAAGTCTCCGGCGACGGCCACGAGTTCGGGGCGAATCCGCTCGAGGCGCCTGGCGAGTTCCGTCGTGCCAGTCGTCCAGAGCGTTTCGCCGCGCAGTTCGACGTTGAAACGGTTGAGTTGCGCCTTTCCTGATTCCACAATCAGGATTGCGAAAGACTCCGCCATGAGCCACCGCCTGCGCGTGTTATTCCATAGGCTGGGGCGATGGCAATGCTCGGCTGGCGGCGGTGGAAAAGCCGCTGAGGGGCATCGCGGGCTTCCGGCCCAATCGTGGAACAAGATTCGTGCCAATTCAGCGGAGGCACGGAATCGCTCATCAGCGTCGCGATCGGCCTGAGGGAGCGGTTTTTCGCGTCTGTAGGCCGTTTCAGGAGCCGCGGTTTGGGCGAAATACGGAGCCAATGGGTCGGATTCGGATGCGAGAGAAAACGCGTGGATGGCCCCCATATGACCCCGAACGCTATCGCGGGGCCCCGTTCGCGGTGGATCTGCCGGCGGCTCGCCGGCTACGGAGCTTCGCCGAGAGAACCAACTCGGCGAAGCTCTCAGAGGCACAAGACATGGGCTATTGGGCTTTCGCACATTGCTCAAATGTGCGAAAGCCTGTAGCCAACGGAAATCGCGGCGAGGATGACAGGACCTCTACTGCGCTGGGTCTCGTTCAGGGCCCGCTTACCGCTGTCATCCTCACCTAACCATTTGTCTAGGTTCCACATTTTCACCGGTGGAAGCCCGCCGGACGAGAGGCCACCGGCCCGCCATCGTGCGCGCCGTTGGCGCTAGCGCCCCTTCTTGTGCTATAATCCCGCCTAGTGGGACGGTTTCCGCCTGCTCGAAAGGAGTTCTCCCCATGAGAAGCCACCAGGTTGAGTTGCCTGTGAAGTTGCGTTCGGAAGTCGGCAAGAGCGCTGCCAGGCGTCTGCGCGCCGCCGGCCGGCTTCCTGCCGTTATCTACGGCCGGGGCCTGGAGAGTGTGCCGATCTCGGTCGGCGAGGCTGAGTTCCTGCGAGCGGTGCCGGAGACGGCCTGGCTCTCCACGCTAATCCAGCTCAAGGTGGAAGATGGAGGATCAGTCGAGGCTAACCCCTCGGTCATGATTATGGAAGTGCAGCGCGATCCGGTGAAGCGGCGCGTGTTGAGCGTCGATTTCCACAGCATTTCGCTACAGGACAAGCTGCACACGCACGTGCCGGTAATCCACGTGAAGCAGAGCCCCGGGGTCCGGCTGGGTGGGATCTTGGAGCACATGATGCACGAAGTGCTGATCGAGTGCCTGCCTACGGACATCCCGGATCATCTGGAGGTGGATATCTCGGGGCTCAGCATTGGCGATGCGATCCGAGTGAAGGACCTGGTGGTGCCGCCGGGCGTGCAGATTCTGTCACCGGCTGACGACATGGTGGTTCTGGTGGCGCCGCCCGTGAAGATGGAAGCGGCCCCCGCCGCAGTGGAGGGGGCGGTGGTGGAAGAGAAGGCCGAGCCCGAACTGATCCGGGAGCGGGAAGCGAAAGAGGAATAGTCTCGCCCACTCGGGGCGATGGTGCGGCGTGGGCTGGCGCCTGCCAGCCCACGCTTTTCATGGCCGACTGCCGACTGGGAGCGGTTAGGGCAGGCCCAGCTTGCCCTGCTGTTCCTTCTCGCGCTTTTCCTTGCGCCGCTCCTTGATGCCCTTCTTCGGCTTCTTCTTCTCTTTCCTCAGGTGACTCTTGTCTCCGCGTTGACCCGGCATCTCCCCTCACCTCCCGTTGATGGAATGGTAATCCACCGCGCGCCCGCGCGGCGCGATATTGAGCGGCTACTTCTTATCGTCCTGCCAGTATCGGTCGAAGAGCGTTGAGACCGAGACTTGCTGATGCACTCTCTTGATGGCCTCCGCTACGATCGGCGCGACGGATAGGATTCGAATCTTGGGTCGGCGCTTGCTCTCGGGCAGCGGAATGGTGTCGGTCACCACCACCTCTTTGATGCAGGACGCCTGCAGCCTGTCCACGGCGTTTCCCGAGAACACGGGGTGGGTGGCGTAAGCGTAGACCTCTGAAGCGCCCGAACCCGCTATCGCCTCTGCTGCCGACACGATGGACCCGCCGGTGTCGATAATGTCGTCGATCAGGATCGCCCGCTTCCCCTTCAGGTCGCCGATGACCTGCAGAATCTCGACCTGGTTGATGTCCGGCCTGCGCTTGGCGATGATCGCCAGGGATGAGTTCAGGCGGTCGGCCAGCGCCTTCGCCGTCCTCACTCCGCCGACGTCCGGCGACACCACCACCGTCTCCCGCCCATCGCGGCCGTGGGCGATGATATCCTCCGCGAGAATCGGACCGGCCGGCAGGTGGTCGACCGGAATGTTGAAGAAGCCCTGGATCGATTGCACGTGCAGGTCGACGGCCAGTACGCGGTCGGCCCCGGCGGCCGTTATCAGGTCAGCGACGAGCTTCCCCGTGATCGGCTCTCTGGGCTTGACCTTCTTCTCCTGGCGCGCGTAGCCATAGTACGGGATAACCGCCGTGGTCCGGCGAGCGGAGGCGCGCTTCAGCGCGTCCAGGATAATCAGCAGCTCCATGATGCTCTCGGAGGTCGGTGGACAGGTAGGTTGGATGACGAACACGTCTTTCCCGCGTACGCTCTCCTCGATCCGGACCCAGATCTCGCCATCCTCGAACCTGCCGACCATCATACGGGAAAGGGGCAGGCCCAGGTGCGAGACGATGGCGCCGGCAAGATCGGGATTGGCGTTTCCGCTGAGGATGCGTAAGTCTTCCATCTGAATAGCTTCCTGTCCGGCCGCCGACAGCGCGCTAACGGCTGAAGTGCAGGCGCCGGTCTGTCTCAGGCTTATCGCGCGGATCAATCAGGGAACGCGCCGCGAGGGCGCCGGCTTCAGCCGAAGTGCTCGTGGGTGGCGGAAATGGACCGCGCCCGCGCCAGGTCCTCGACGGTATCCACGCCCATTCCACCGTGGGAGTCCTCCATGGTCACGGCCTCTACCCGCCCCCCCTGGCTCACCAGGATGCCGATGACATCGGTGAGGTAGTATTGGCCCTGAGCGTTCTCGTTAGTGACCTTCCTCAGCGCCGCGAAGAGCGAGTCCGCTTCGAAGCAGTAGACGGCCACGTTCACTTCCTTGATCCTAAGCTGCTCTTCGGTGGCATCTCGGGCTTCGACGATCCCCAGCACCTGCCTGTCTGGGCCCCGCATAACGCGTCCCAGGGACTTCGGGTCCTGGAATTCGGCGGTCAGCATGGTGGCGGCGCTGTCCGCTGAGAGGTGGTGCTGGAGGAGCCGCGCGACATCGGCATCGCGAAGCAGCGGGATGTCGGCGTGGGCCACGAGCACCGGACCCCGGTAGTCCGTCAGCACGGCGCCCGCGCACTTCACGGCGTCGCCAGTGCCGGTCTGCTCCTCCTGTATCACGTACTCGACATCGTCGCCAACGGCGCTTCGAACGTCGTCCGCCCGGTGGCCCACTACGACGATGATGCGCTCGGCCCCGGCGCTCCGCATGGCATCCACCACACGCAGAGCCATCGGCCGGCCATTGACATGCACGGCGGCCTTGGGCTCTCCTGTTTTCATCCGGGTGCCCTTGCCGGCGGCAAGGATAATCGCGGGAAGGCCGCGGAGAATCCCGTCCGGTACCCCTGACCTGCTGCTCATGCGACTACCTCTTCCTTGCTGCTTCTCCCGCCCTGAAGGCTCTCTGCGCCGTGCCAGCATTGGCGCCAGCCCTCAGGAATCGGGCTGCTTCGATCGTTGCCGAGACGCCATCGTCAGATGTCCGGCGGTCACCATCCAGGCCTATCCTGGCTGCCGGGCCAGGACTCGAACCTGGAAGGGCGGCTCCAAAGGCCGCTGTGTTGCCAATTACACCACCCGGCAGGGGGACGCTAGTGCTTCGTTGCGATTCTAACACGCCCCACCGAAGCCCGTCAATTCCAGCTTCGCCGCAGCTAGGAGCACCGTTTTTGGCCGGATGGCCACCAAGCTGTCATTCCGAGCCTCGGAAGCGGGCGTTCAGACCGCTACGAGCGCGAGGAATCCATACTAGGAGTGGCGTCCGCCTCGGCGGACGCCGACCTCTTAAACGGATTCTTCGCTCGTCCGCCTTTGGCAGACGGCTCAGAATGACAACCAACGGCCACCTCCTCCCTAAAGCGGTGGTCCTGGCGCTGCGACCGTCTACTCACGATATTCCACGGCTGCGGCTCTGGCCCTGACCACCCGCCAACCATCGAGGAGGGAGCCGAAAAGCTCATTCGGCAGCCCCCCGGTCGCGTAGCTGAAGAAGCGGCGCTCCTTGGCCGCGTTCCGGAGAATCTCCTGGATCCTGCGCCAGGCCGGGCTCTTCACCACCTGACTCCCGCTGGCCGGCCCCACGTTTCGGTTGGACGAGAACTGCGGCCTGAAGGTGCGAAGGTGCAGCACCTCCAGCAGGTATCGCCCCAGGTCCTCCTTGCTTTTCGCCACCATCTTGCCAGTGGCGATCTCCCGGATGGAGCAGATGATACCCTGGGTTACCTCGCCGTCCTGGTCGGTCGCAAGGCTGCCGAGCTGGCCGGCGCCGGGCCGCAACGAGATCCAGTCGCCTACGGCGACGAATGGAGGTGGGGGGGGCGGCGGCTTGATCTTGGGGATCTTCCGCTTGGGCCTGGCTACCGGGGCCTTGGCCCTAACCTTGACCGCAGCCTTGGCCTTCGCCGTGACTTTGCTCCGCACCGGCCGCTTCGGGGCCGTGACGGGAGCGGTCTTCTTGACTATTGCCGGAGCCGGCCGCGCGGGCTTTGCTCGCGGCGCTGCCGTCTTCTTCACCGGAGCCGGCCGCGCGGGCTTTCCGCGCGGCGCTGCCGTCTTCTTCACCGGAGCCGGCCGCGCGGGCTTTCCGCGCGGCGCTGCCGTCTTCGCCTTTTCCGCTGGAGCGCCCTTGCGAGTTGCCTTTTTCGTAGCCACCGGGCAGACCCCCTTCGGCAGGCGCACGATCCCCTGCCCAGGGAAGACCAGCAAGACCGCCTCCGGCGGTCAGAGAGTGCCCTAGATGCCAGACGGCAGGGGGCCGGCCAGGTCCTGGGACCGGGCTCACAGCCGCCCAGCGTTAGTCTCCGCCTCCAACGAACTGCCCCGCAGCCAGTATCGCCTGCGCCAAGTCTGCCAAGCGGGTGTTGGAACGGCTTGCTTCCTTCTGCATCCGGCGGTGGGCCTCCTCTTCAGTCAGCCCGTGCCGCTTCATCAACAGGCCCTTTGCTCGTGCCACCACCTTCCTAGTCTCCAACGCTCGGCCCAGCCGGGATACCTGGTCGCGGAGGTCGCTCATTTCGCTGAAACGGCTTCTGGCAAGCGCCAGGGCCGCCTGTAGCTGCTCAGAGGTAGCCGGCTTCAGCAGGTAGGCCAAGCCTCCCGACTCGACCGCGCCCTGAAGCAGGGCCTCGTCGTAGTGCCCGGTCAGGAAGAGCACGGGCGTGGGTGAGGACTCCGCGATGCGCCGGGCGGCCTCGATGCCGTCCAGATCAGGCATTCGAATGTCCATCACGACCACGTCGGGGTGGGTTTCAGCCGCCATCCGGACGGCCTGCTCGCCTGTCGCGGCCTCGCCGACCACCTCATGGCCAAGGCCGCGGAGCTGCCTTGCCAGCGAGGCCGCCACCGCTCCCTCGTCTTCAGCCAAAAGGACTCTCAACTTGCTGGTCATCAGGAAAGCACCCCTGGGCCTCAGCCTGTGGGCTGAGGCGTCGATATCGGGAAAGCTATGCGGAAGCAGGCGCCACCATCATTCCAGGCGCTGGCGGCGCCCCCCAGGTCGCGTTCGGCAAGCCGGGTCACCAGACCCAGTCCCAAGCCATCTGCGTTCGCCAGACCAAAGTCCGGCGGCAGGCCGCAGCCTGAATCGCGAACCTCCAGCGTGACCTCGCCGTCTACGCAGGTAACAGTGAGATCAATCTCGCCGCTCTCGCCCTGGGGAAACCCGTGCTCGATGGCGTTGGAGAGCAGTTCGGCAAGGATCAGCACAAACGCGGTCGCCTGTCGCTGGGGAAGGTCAATGGGCGCCACGGCAGCGCGCACCCGCAGCCTCTGCTCCACCCCCGCTTGATGCAGCAGATGGTTCGCCAGTCTGTCGGCGAGTTCGGGCAGCCGAAGATGGGACGTCCGCGGGTCACGCGCCAGCAGGTCGTGGATGGCGGCCAGGGAGGTGATACGGGCGATGCTGTTCTGGAGCGCCCGCCGCGCCCCCGGGGATTCCTCGGATAGCTTCTGCGCGGAGAGCAAGCCGGTCAGCGCTTGCAGGTGGTTGCGGACCCGGTGGTGGACCTCCTGGAGGCGGTCCAGGCTGCCATCGAGGGCGGCCCGCGCCCCCGAGAGGTCACTCGCTAGCTGCTCTTTCTCCCGGGCGATCCGGTCGGTGTCGGCGGCGCGCGCCAGCGTGTCGGAAATCAGCCGCGATTGCTGCTCGGCAAGCCGAGCGAATAGCGCCGACTCATCGTGCCAGAGTAATGATTCCGCCGTCATCTCGCGCTTCAGCTTCATCGATGCCGATCTCGGGAACGCGCAGATATATCGCGGCGCCGAACGCATCATCGCGTCGCGGGCGCGGCCACCATTGCCGGGGTTGGCCCTTCGCCTACAGTAATCCACACTCGCGCGCGAAAGTGCAACGCAAGGTGGGAAAAGGGGGCAAAGTATGGTGCGCGGGCCGCGGCGGAGCCGGAACGGGGGCGCGAGGCGGCTCCGGCCGCATGGCGCACACTTCCCGGCGCGACTACTCCCCCCATCCCCCAGATCAGCCGCGGCAGCGAGGCCGCAGGCTGCTTGCGCATCTCCCCAACGGACTTCCCCGGTTACGCCTAAGGGCGAACAGTCCTGGCGATAACGGAGGTCGCGTGGACGATATTGCTGAACTTCGTGGCGTCCAGGCTGGCCCCACCGACCAGCGCTCCGTCGATCTCCGGTTGAGACATCAGCTCATGGGCGTTGGCGTCGGTGACGCTGCCGCCGTACTGAATGCGCACGGAAGAGGCGGCCTTGTCGCCGAATCCCTTCCGCACGGCAGCTCTGATTACGCCGCAGACCCGGTTGGCTTCTTCGGCGTCACAGGCCTTGCCGGTCCCGATCGCCCACACTGGCTCGTAGGCAAGCACCAGCCCGCCCACCTGTTCTGCAGTGACGCCGTCCAGCCCGGCCATCACCTGGCCGGAGACGATCTCGTCGGTGCGGCCGCCCTCGCGCTCGGGCAGCGTTTCGCCGATGCACATGATTGGCTTGAGGCCGTGCTTGAGCGCGGCCTTGAGTTTCAGGTTCACGCTGGTGTCGGTGTCCCCGAAGACCTTCGCGGCGTCCGCGCTGAGCGATTCGTCCGGCTTCCCGAACCGGCCGCGGCGCTCGGAGTGCCCGATGATGACGTACCGGCACCCGATCTCGACCAGCATCAAGGGGCTGATCATTCCGGTGAAAGCGCCCGACTCCGCCCAGAACATGTCCTGCGCGCCGAGGCGGATTTCGGAGTCGCTCAGCATATCGCGCACCGCGCTCAGCGCGGTCGCCGGCGGGCAGACCGCCACTTCGACCTTGCCTATCCCCAGCACGCGGGGCATCAGCTCTTTCACCAGGGTGACGGCCTCACCGACCGTCTTGTTCATTTTCCAGTTGCCAGCGATCAACGGTACTCGTGCCATGCTATAACCTCACTGCTCGGTGGCAGGGCAATCCCGTGCCAGACGACGAACGCATGCTGCGACTCGTGCTATCGGTCTCGGAGCGCGGCGATACCCGGCAGTTCCTTGCCCTCCAGAAACTCGAGGGAGGCTCCGCCGCCGGTGCAGACATGCGTGACTTTGTCGCCGAAACCCATTTGCTCGATGGCGGCCGCGGAGTCGCCTCCGCCCACTACACTCATCCCGTCCGACTCGGCCACCGCCTGGGCGACGGCGCGGGTGCCCTCGGCGAACTGCGGGATTTCGAAGATCCCCATGGGCCCGTTCCAGACGATTCGCTTGGCGCCCTTGATCTCCACCGCGTAGAGCTTGCGCGTCTCGGGTCCGATATCCACACCCATGCGATCGGCGGGGATGGCGGAGGCGCACACCACCTCGATCGGCGATCCCTCGACGTACTTGATGCTCGGCTTGAACGTGACGCCGTCCGGGGTGGTCACGACAACGTCAACGGGAAGCATCAGCTTGGGGCCCGACTTCGCGGTCTGCTCGATGATGCGCTTGGCGGTTTCGAAGTTCTCCTCATCGAGGACGGACTTGCCGATCTCTTTGCCCTGAGCCTTCAGGAAGGTATAGGACATGCCGCCGCCGATGATGAGCGCGTCCACCCGCTTCATCAGGTTCTCGATGACGCCGATCTTGGCTTTCACACCGCCCAGGATGGCGACGAAGGGACGCTCGGGGCTGTCCACGACCTTCGCCAGCATCTCCACTTCCCGCCCCATCAACAGCCCGGCGACCGCGGGGAGAAACTTCGCCATCACCGCGGTGGAGGCGTGGGCGCGATGGGCGGCGCCGAAGGCGTCGTTCACGTAGAGGTCGGCGAGGCCCGCGAGTTGCTTGGCGAAGGCCTCATCGCCCTTCTCTTCCTCGGCGTGGAAGCGAAGGTTCTCGAGCATGACGACATCGCCAGACTTCATCGCCTTCACCGCCGCCTCGACCTCCGCGCCAATGCAGTCGGACAGCATCTTCACCGGCTTGCCGAGCAGCTCCGAGAGTCGCTTGGCCACCGGCGCCAGGAACTGCGCGGGGTCCGGCTTTCCCTTTGGGCGGCCCAGATGGGAGGCGACGATCAGCGCGGCGCCCCGTCCGAGCAGGTCCTTGAGCGTCGGAAGCGCGGCCCGGATACGTGTGTCGTCGGTGATGCGGTCGCCTTCGAGCGGGACGTTGAAGTCCACGCGCACGAAGACGCGCTTGCCCTTGGGGTCGATATCGGCGATGGTCTTCTTGTTCATGGCGACACTCCGTCGTTCGCGGAGATGGCGGGGGCAGGGCGCGGATTGCGCCCTGCCCGACTTCCCGACGGGCACGGGTGCCCGGGTTAGGCCTTCGCGATTATCTCGACCAGGTCGGTCACGCGGGACGAATAGCCCCACTCGTTATCGTACCAGGCGAGGACCTTCACCAGGTTGTCCTGGATCACCATCGTCTCTTTCGCGTCGACGATCGAGGAGAAAGCGCTCCCCTTGATGTCGCTGGAGACGATCGGGTCGTTGGTGACGTCGAGGATGCCCTTCATGGGTCCATTGGCGGCCGCGGTGAAGGCAGCGTTCACGGCCTCGGCAGTCGTGTTCTTCTCGAGCTGGCAGACCAGGTCAACCAGCGAGCCGGTGCCGACGGGAACGCGCAGGGAGAGGCCGTTCATCTTGCCCTTGAGCGCGGGGACGACGAGGTGGAGCGCCTTGGCGGCGCCGGTGGAGGTCGGGATGATGTTGAGGGCGGCGGCGCGAGCGCGTCGCAGGTCGCCCTTGTGCACGATGTCGAGCACCATCTGGTCGTTGGTGTAAGCGTGCACGGTGGTCATGAAGCCCTTGACGATTCCGAAGCTATCGTTGAGCACCTTGGCGACGGGG